>JAANMU010000021.1_pt1 | contig 167344 bp, 155 predicted proteins | sample 7279701 | NCBI WGS metagenome assembly JAANMU01 (sample SAMN14094539, study PRJNA606508) | bioreactor metagenome | isolation source: A lab-scale SPAN reactor treating ammonium-rich wastewater day 57 | place: Ireland: Galway | collected 2017-03-13
GCCTGTACCGGGCCTTGCTGCTGGCAGACCGGTGGGCAAGGCCCGGTCCAGTCCGCGGCTCGCCGCAACGGCTCCAAGCGTGCGCTGGCCTGCGAGGCGGTTAGCCGGCAATGGGAGTCTGAGCGGCGACAAGCGAGCCCGCCGAGGGAGCTGCAGCTCGGCAGGCGGCTTGAGACTGGGGCCAAGCCGGGGTGACGGGGCTGGACGACGGGACAGCGGGCTCGACGAAAGGCGAGCGTCGCCCCGGCGACCCTGGGGGCGGCGACAGCAACTGGCCCTGTCCTGTCGGTTACGCGGCGGCGGGCAGCAGGACCGGGAAGCGCTTCTCGGGGTCGTCGAGGAAGGCAACCGCGAACGGGACTTCGAGCGTGCCTTCGCCCGGGCGACCCCGCGGCGCTCGGCGGGCCTTCTTGCACGCGGGGACGAGTCCCAGGAACGCTTCGGCGGGCGTCGCGCCGTGGAGGCCTCGGTGCGGCCGGAAGTACGTGTACTGGGCGAGGGCGGGGGCGAGCCTGCGTTCCAGGTCTTCGAGGGTCAGGAAGAGGGGGATACGCAGGTCCGCGACGTTCTTGAGGGGTTCGCCAGAACGACTCGAGGCGGGCCGTTCCGGCGACGTAGCCCTTGCGCCGGAAGCGCTGGACGACGGCGGCGCGCTGGAGGGCGTGCCGGAACGCACCCTTGAACTCCGGTCCGAGGTCGGTGATCAGGTACTTCGGCTTTCCGAACCTCGCGGCGGCCTTCAGGAACAGAGCCTTCATGTCCACTGAATCCGGCCGGTGCTCGAACGTGCCGATCACCAGGGGGACGCGCGAGAAGGCGTCGAAGATGGCCGCCATGTGGAACGTTCCCCCGAGGAAGGCGCGGACCTCCGAGCAGTCGGCCATCGAGACGTGGTGGACGAACGAGGCCTTGACCGGACGCTGGGACGGAGGCGGCCCTGCTGGAGGGACCGGTTCGGGTCGCAGCGGTTCCCGCAGAATCCGCCCGACGGTTCGAGCCGAGATCTTCCAGCCCGCTCGAACCAGGGTCATGGCGAGGACGTTCGTCAGAGCCGAAGCCGAGGCGCTTCAGCGTCTGGATGAAGCTGCGGACCGCGTCCTTCATGCGCACGACTGGCGGGGCCGGCTTGACGGTGGAGCCGATGGTGGTGGCTCCGGGCCGAACCTGGGCCTCCCAGTTGCCGACGGTGTTGGGGCAGACGAGGAACGTGGTCGCGGCCTCGGCTCGGGTCCAGCCGAGGAGGCGCTTCAGTTCGAGAATCCGGAAGCGCTGGGCGGGCGAGTAGTAGGGCCGCCGGCCTTCCGGGATCTTGCCGAGCCGCGCACGGAGCAGCTCGACGATGTCCCACGCGAGGCGGGCCTTGAGTTCGGCCTCCTCCAGTCGGGCGCTGAGAGCGCACAGCGGATCGTCCTGGGCGCGGGCGTCGCGTAGGTGGCGACCGGTGGCGTGCCCGAGCAGGTCATGGGCGGCCAGGAGCGCCTGGAGGGCGACTCGGCTCGCGGCGTCGCGGAGACTTCGGAGACGTGACGGGTCGAGGGGAGCGCTGGCCTGCATCGGGCCCTCGACCCTACCCGAGCTGGCCCCGCCGTGATGGCCCCAAGTCACGAAATGCGGTCTGGCGCTCGGTGGCCGGAACGTGTACAACGCTGTCGGGAGCTGGGCGCATGACCGAGGGCAACAAGGCAGACTGGCGAGGTCGATCTGACCAGTCCGCGACCCGCGAGGTGGTGGGCAGTGGCCCGGGACCGGCCACGATCGGTGCGACGGGGATTCGGGTCGACCAGGTCGTGGCGGCGTGGATCGCGCGGCCCGCGATCGAGTTCGTTCGCGAGGCCTTCCCGGTTCTTTCGCCCGAGCAGGTGGTCGCCGCGCTGGTGCACTACCAGGAGCACTGGGATCAACTCGATCCAGAGACGGGAGCCGAGGAACGGGAGCGCCGGCGAGCCGAAGCGACTGCGGAGAAGCGGGCGGTCGACGTGTGCCGCGGAGATCCGGCAGTCGCGGCCGCGGTGACGATCACGAAGCGGACCGGCGTGTGTGGCGGACGTGCGTGTATCGACGACACGCGGATCCGGGTGATGGACCTGGTTCAACTCCAGCGCGAGGGAAAGCGGCCCGACGAAATGCAGGACGCCTTCGCGGTGAGCCTGACCATGGCCCAGGTGCATCTCGGACTGCAGTACGCGGCCCGCCACCCTGCCGAGATCGAGGCCGACTTCGCGTCGCACGAGCTCGCCGTGGAAGAGAGCCTCCGCCATCGCGCGGCGTTCTTCGCCGAGCGCGGAATGCGTGACCCGGACGCGGCCTCATGACGCCGGTCAGCGGGGCACGCATCGTCAGTCGGCCCGACGTGAGAGGTGGGCGACCCTGCATCGCGGGGCGGAGGATCGCGGTCGTGGACATCGCGTTCCTCTCGGACGCCGGGGAGGATGTCGCCGGCATCCTCGAGGCCTACCCGGCTCTCACGGTGGCGGACGTCGAGGCGGCGCTGGCCTACCGCCAAGACCACAGGGAGGAGATCGACGCCGAGCTGGCGGAGGACGAGGGCTGGGAGGAGGAGACCGAGCGGCTGCGAGAGGCGTTTCTGGCCACTCGGGGGCTTGGAGGTCGAACCAAGTGAAAGACCCAGGCTGGCGCGAGAGGCACCCACTGATCGTCAAGGAGCCCGGCTATTGTTTCGGCAAGGCGGCGCTCGGGAATAGCCGCGTCCGCGTGAACAACGTGATCGGCTGCGCGCGCCAGGGGCACACGAAAGCCCAGATCCTGGAGGAGGATTACCCCGACCTGACCGAAGCTCAGGTGGAGGCCGCCTTCGCCTACTACAGGGAGTTCCCCCGCGAGATCGACGCTGAACTGGCGCGCGACGAGTGCAGCGAACTGATCCTCGCGGCGAGCAAGGTCGAGACGCTGCGGTCCTGGCGGCGCGGGCTGCTGCCGCCGGCTCCGGCGACTCGCCGCACCTGGATCGCTGCGACGAGCCGTACTCGTGACCGAGGGACGTCTGGAGAATTGGCGATCTCTGAACGCGCGGACCTGAGGCTGATTCACCGGAAGGTACGATGAGCACGATCGCAAGAGACGAACTCTGGCCCACGCTGCTCCGGTTCCACCGGGAGATCATCGCGCCCGAGTTTCGCGAGATCCGGGGCGATATCTCGGGGGTGCAAAGTCGGCTCGACGACATCGACGGGCACCTCGACGCCATCTACCACCGCTTCGATCGGCTCGAGACCGAGTACCAGATGCTCGTGGTCGGGCTCAAGCGCGTCGAGGAGAAGATCGAAGCGGTCGAGGGGCGTCTGTCGGGCGTCGAGGGCCAGGTCGGCAAGGTCGCAGTCCAGCTCGACCGAGTCGAAGGCCGGCTTTCCGGCGTCGAAGCCCGGTTCGAAGGAGTCGACGATCGGCTGGAGAGCGTCGAAGGCGAACTGGCGTTGCTGCGGGCAGAGCGAGCCCAGATCCTGGGGCGGATGGCGCAGGTCGAGGGGCAAATGCGGGCCCTGGGTCCCCGGCGGCGTTAGCGACGGATCGGCGCTCGCCCGGCCGGCGGCGGCCACTTCAGTCCCATCGCCGCACGCGATTGGGGAGAGGCGAGCCTAACCCTCGCGCTCCTTCTTCAGCAGCGCGTCCAGGCCGCGGCTGATCTTCTGGCAGCGTTCGGCGGCGTCGCTTTCCAGGAGTTTCTGGCGGGCCGTGGCGGTGATGGGGAGGTGCTGGCAGGCGAGGTTGACCCAGGCCATGGGTTCCTTCGAGCGGCGCTGGGCGTCGAGGAACTGGCGGAGGTCGGCGTGGGCGTGCATGTAGCGGGCGAGGGCCTCGACCGCGGAGCCCCACTCGTCGCCGGGGTCGCCCTCCTCGACCTCCTCGACCTCGGCGACCAGGACGTCGAGGCCGAGCATGTCGTGGATGCGGGCGCGGCGGTGGCCGTCGAGCTCGATCTTGCGGTCGATGTCGCTCTGCACCTCGTGGCTGACCACCTCGGCGATGGTGCCGAAGCCGTGGAGGCCGACCGCGCTGGGGTTCTGGTTGAGGGGGTCCTTCTGGGCGACCGCGACCAGGCGGTTGCCGCAGCGGCGGGAGAGCTCGAGCGCGCGCACCACCGCGGGACGGGTGATGGCGACGGTCAGCGACGCCTCGGGGAAGAGGCACACGTCGCGCAGCGGGAGGACGGGCAGCAGCAGGTGGCTCATGGCGTTCTGGTCCGCCCCTTGGGAATGAAGGGTTCGGCGGATGGTACTACGCGCCGCGCAGGGCGCGTTGCCACTTGGCCGCGAGCACCGCGACCGCGCTGCGCCGGCCCCGGCCGGGCAGGCAGAACAACCAGTCCTCGCCGACCCGGGCGATGGCCAGCGGGTCGCCGCCGGGGAGCGTGATGGGCACCCCGGCGACCTTGCCGCAGAACGCGGTGCGATAGCCCGCCGCGCGCGCCGCCGCCACCGCGGCCGGCGACGACGCGTGCCACGGGTAGCAGAGGTGCACCACCGCGCGACCCGTGCGCTCCTCCAGCAGCCGGCGCGACTCGCGCAGCTCGCGGTCGATCGCCGCCTCGGCCTCCTCCGCCGTCTCCCAGCGGCCGGGCACCGGGCCCTCGGGCAGCAGGCCGCGCAGCCGGGCGCGCCAGTCGCGGCGGCCGAAGAAGGCGGCGCCGCCCTCGCGCTCGACGAGCTCCCGGCAGAGGTCGCCGAAGCCGGGCTCCTCCACGAAGCGGGGGGCGCCCGCCAGGCGCGGGGCCGAGCGCAGCAGCGGGGTGCCGAGGCCGGCCTCGTGGGCGAGTTGGTCGCCGCCGGGCCCGGGGATCCACGGCACGTCCATCGCCGCGTAGCCGTGGCGGCGCTCGGGCGTCAGGAAGTCGACGACCTCGGGCGCGACCGCGACGCGCGCGTGGAACATCGAGTGGCTCTCGAAGTCGTAGACGCCGTCGCGGGCGAGCGCCTCGACCTCGCCCCAGGTCAGGAAGCCCTCGGGCCTGCGCTCGCGGGCGAGCAGCTCGGCGTCGGTGGCGCGGCCCTCGCGCACGTCGCGCAGGGTGGGGCCGAGCCCGCCCTCGCGGGTGCGGCCGGGCACCAGGAACACGACGCCGCGCATCCCGAACTGCTTCAGCAGCGGCGCGCCGACGCTCCACAGCGTGGCGCGGCCGTCGTCGAACGTCAGCACCACCGCCTTCTCGGGCGGCGGCACCGCGCCCACCAGCACCCGGAAGTACTCGTCGGCGCCGAGCGTGACGTAGCCGTTGTCCTTGAGGTGGCGGAGCTGGGCCTCGAACAGCCGCGGCTCGAGCGAGTGGAAGACGAACACCGGCACCTGGCCCTTCGGCAGCGGGCCGCCGGTGACGAAGTCGGGGTAGCGGCCGAGCACCAGGTCGCGCGGGGTCTCGATCGCTTTCGCGAAGAAGCTCACGCGGCACGCCCCCGCTCGGCGAGCACCTCGTCGTAGATGGCCTCGAGCTGGCGCACGCACTCGGCGATGTCGAACTGGCGCGAGGCCGCGAGGGCCGCGTCCGACAGCGAGCGGCGCAGGCCCGCGTCGGCGAGGGCGCGGACGAGCGCGTCGCCCAGCGCCGGCGGGTCCGAGGGCGGCACCAGCAGGCCGGTGGCGCCGTCGCGCAGCACCTCGGCGCAGCCGTCGACCGCGGTGGACACGATCGTGCGGCCGGCGGCCATCGCCTCGAACAGCGCCAGCGGCGTGCCCTCGTAGGTCGAGGAGATGCAGAACACGTCGAGCGCGGAGAGCAGTTGCGGCACGTCCGTGCGGTGGCCGGCGAACACCACCGCGCCTGCGATGCCGAGCCGCGCGGCTTGCTCGCGCAGCGCCTCCATCTGGTCGCCGTCGCCGACGATCAGCGCGCGGGCGGCGGGGAAGCGGGCGAACACGGGCGGCAGCGCGTCGAGCAGCGTGCGGTGGCTCTTCTGCAGCGACAGCCGCGAGATGGTCCCGATCACCAGCGTCTCGTCGTCGAAGCCGAACGAGCGGCGCAGCGCCCGCGACTCGTCGGCCGGGCGCGGCGCGAACTCGGCGAGCGGCGCGCCGTTCCACACGAGCCGCACGCGGCCCTCGGGCACGAAGCGCTCGCGGACCAGGAAGTCGCGGGTGGAGCCGGAGACGGCGACCGCGCGGTCCGTGAGGCCTGCGAGCAGGCGGTCGGCGACCGCCTGGTAGCCGGGCATCTTCGGATCGGCGAAGTGCTCGTGGAGCACGAGCCCGGCGCCGAGCGCCTTCGCCGCCAGGCGGCCGAAGTCCGCCGCCGCGTAGCCGTGGACGTGCAGCACGCGCGCGCCGCGCTCGCGGCCGATCCGCACGAGGTCGGTCAGGATCCGCGGGTCGAACTTCGAGCGCGACAGGTGGGTGACCTCGACGCCGGCATCGCGCAGCTTGTCCGACGCGGGCTCGGGCGCCTTGAGGCCGACCAGCGAGACGTCGAAGCGGGTGCTATCGAAGCGCGGGAACCACCACGCGAACAGCCGCGAGACCCCGTGGATGCTGGAGCCCGCCACGCCGAACTTGTCGCAGACGTGGAGGACGGGGACCGGCCTCACTCGCCGCCCTCGCTTGCGGCCCCCCGGATGGCCCACATCGCGGCCCCCGAGAGCGAGAGCACGACGATCAAGCCGGCGCCGACCAGGCTGAAGGCCAGCGCACTGTCGCGGCTGAGCCCGATCTGCCCGAAGTAGACGATGAACAGGCTCTCGCGCACGCCCCAGCCGTTGAAGGAGATCGGCACGGTCTGCACCAGGAAGCACAGCGGGATGATGACGAACGCGGCGCCCAGCGGCAGGTCGATCGCCAGCGAGTGGGCGACGAAGAAGAAGTAGAAGACCGCGGCGGCCTGCAGCACCAGGCTGGCGCAGAACGCGACCCACACCGAGACCAGCCGCTCGCGGTAGACCTGCACCGCCGCCTGGACCGTCTCGAAGCGCTGGCGCACCCAGTCGTGCTGGCCGAGGCCCGACGCCGCGACCAGCCGGCGGGCGGTGCCCACGCGGAAGAAGAGGAACGCCGCGATCGCGAAGCCGACCCCGAGCGCGGCGAGTGCCGGGGCCGCGCCCGGCAGGTCGCGGACCTCCGGCGGCGCCAGCAGCCAGGCGCTCAGCGCCAGCACGTACAACGCGAGCAGGCCGAGCACGCGGTCGATCGCCACGATCGCGAGCGATGCGGTGGTCGAGCCGGTCAGCCGCGAGCCGTCGCGGACCCGGATCACGTCGCCGCCGACGTTGCTCGGGAGGAAGTTGTTGAAGAAGGTCGCGATCAGGTAGGAGGCGGTGAGCCGCCGCAGCGGTGCCGGGTAGCCCTGGGCGGCCAGGAGCACCCGCCAGCGCCAGGTCGCGAGGCCCATCATGCCGACGTAGAAGATCACGGCGACGCCCAGCAGCAGCAGGTCCCCGGTGCGCACGCGGCGCAGCAGCGCCGCCAGGTCGGTCGTCGAGAAGAGGTAGGCGAGCAGCGCCGCCGAGACCAGCAGCTTGACCGCCATCAGCACGTGCTTCGTCACTTGAGTCGCAGGATCTCGATGGCGTCGATGTCGGCGCCTTCGCTGTCGGTCTCGGCTATCTCGCAGGCGTAGTGCTCGCCGTCCTCGATGCGGAAGTATCGCGCCTCCGAGATCTCGAAGGCGGCGAGGTCGAACTCGCAATAGCCGCTGCGGAGGCCCGGCAGGAACACGTCGCCGCAGGGCAGGCGGTCGCCGATCATCAGCCAGGGGCCGTCGGGGGAGCCGGCCGCGTACAGGGTGACCGGCTCGGCCGAGGCGCGCTGGAAAACCCGCACGTCGTTGCCCGGACCGTCGACCGCGCAGCGCTCCATGTCGACGTCGACGCGGCCGCGGTTGCCGAGGCTGACGATGCCGGTGTACCCGTTCGTCGCGTTGCCCTGGGAGTCGGGCGGGCCCAGCACCTGCTGGACGTCGTTGTAGCGGTTGCGGGCGAGCGAGCAGGCGGGGATGAACCAGTCGACGACCCGCTTCGCGTAGGCGTTGCCGCTCGCGGCGCACGAGAGCGTTGCGCCGGTCAGCGTGTAGGTGTCCGACGTCGCCGTCTGGCCGCTCGCTGACGTGGCCGTCGCGGTCCAGCTCAGCGTCATGCCGCGCGGCACGCGCAGCGTCGCGGAGGTTTGTCGCGAGCCGGCAGCGACCTGGGCGGTGGCGATCTCCAGCGTGCCGGAGCGCGTCGCGAGCCGGAACGTGTACTCGGCCTGGCCCTGGTCGAAGCCGCTCGCGTTCTGGACGGTGAACGTCACCTCGTCGGTCGTCGCGGTCGCGCCGGCGGCGGGGGCGATCGCGGTCGGGCGCGCGGGCAGCGTGGCCGACGGAGTCGTGGTCGTCGGCGTGGGTGTAGGCGACGTGGACGAGCCACCGCAGGCGGCGAGGCCGGCGAGCACGGCGAGCAGGAGGCTGGTCACGAGCGACGTCGGTCGCTGCAAATGCCTCATGCTACTGTTCGTTTCGACGATGGGTCAAAGCGCGCACACTCCGGGAGAACTGCCCGGCGGACGGCCGATCGGCATCCAGGATGCCCTCGGCTCCGGCGGGTCCGCGCTCGCGAAGTACCAGGACCTGGTCGTGGGCTCGCGCTCGCTCGGCGCCCTGATTCTCCACGAACTCGTGGTCACGCTCACCTCGTGGGTCCCGGGGGCGCTCGGCCTGGTCCTCCGCAAGCTGGCGTACCCGCTGCTGCTGGGGAGCTGCGGCCAGGGCGTGACCTTCGGCGCCGGCGTCGTGCTGCGCCACCCGCGCAAGATCCGGATCGCCGACGGCGCGGTGATCGACGACCTCTGCGTGCTCGACGCCAAGGGGGCCTCGAACCGCGGCATCGACCTCGGGCGCGGCGTGTTCCTCGGCCGCGGCACGATCCTCTCCTGCAAGGACGGGGACATCGTCCTCGGCGACCACGTCAACATCGGCTTCCAGAGCGAGATCTTCAGCGGCTCGCGGGTCGAGGTGGGCGAGTACGGCCTGTTCGCCGCGTACACGTACCTCGTCGGCGGCGGCCACGCCTTCGACGAGTCGGGCGTGCCGATCACGCAGCAGGAGCGGACCTCGAAGGGGATCACGCTCGGCAAGCGGGTGTGGCTGGGCACGGGCGCCAAGGTGCTCGACGGGGTGACGCTCGGCGACGACGTCGTGGTCGGCGCCAACGCCGTGGTCGCGAAGGACCTGCCGGCGGGCGCGGTGGCCGCGGGAGTGCCGGCCCGCGTGATCCGCACCCGCGGCGAGGCGGGGGCGGCCGCGGCCGAATGAAGCGGGTCCTGGTCGTCACCTCCGGCGCGCTGTTCGTGCGCGGCGGGCACCTGGTGATCGCCGAGGAGACGGCGGCCGCGTTCCGCCGCGCGGGCCACCTGGCGGAGGTGCTGGTCACGCCGCAGAACCGCTTCGGGCGCCAGCTCTCGGCCTACGCGGCGACGTGGCTGACGGACGTCGGGATGACCGCCGACGGCCACCCGGTCGACCACGTCGTCAGCTTCCGGTTTCCCTCGTACGCGGTGCGCCACCCGCGCCACGTCTGCTGGCTCAACCACCGGATGCGCGAGTACTACGACCTGTGGGAGCGCTTCACGCGCGGCCTGGGGCGCAAGGGCAAGCTGAAGGAGGGCGTGCGGCGGCGGATCTTCCACGCGCTCGACGGCCACCTGCTCCGGCGCAACGTCACCCGCCTCGTCGCGCAATCGAAGACGATCCAGGGCCGGCTGCAGCGCTTCGGCGGGATCGCCTCCGACCTGCTCTATCCGCCCGCCCCGGAGCGGCCGTACCGCTGCGACGGCTACGGCGACTACGTGTTCGCCGTCTCGCGGCTGCACCCGCTCAAGCGCCTGGACCTGCTGGTCGAGGCCGCGGCGCTGATGAAGAACACGAGCCTCGGCATCAAGATCGCGGGCACCGGCGAGGACGAGCCGAAGCTGCGCGAGCGGATCGACGCGCTGGGGCTCGCGGGGCGGGTGGAGCTGCTGGGCGCGATCGACGACGCGGCGCTCGTCGACCACTACGCGCGCTGCCGCGCGGTGTGGTTCGCGCCGTGGAACGAGGACTTCGGGTTCGTCACCCAGGAGGCGTTCCGCGCGGGCAAGGCGGTGATCACCGCGCCCGACAGCGGCGGGCCGTCGGAGCTGGTGATCCCGGGAGAGAACGGCCGGCTGGCGGCGGCGGATCCGCCGGCGATGGCCGCGGCGCTCGACGCGATGGCCGACCGCGCGGAGGCGGAGCGCCTCGGCCAGGGCGCCCTCGCCACCTCCCGCGCCCACACCTGGCAGCACGCGGTCGAGGACCTGCTGCGGACCTGAGCCGCGCGAGGATCGCGCGGGGAGGGGCGACTGGGCCGGCGAGCGCGCGGGTATCGCATCGAGTACACGGCCGAAGCGGTCGAGCACCTGCGCCGCCTGAGCGCGCGCGATGCGAGCCGCGTGCTCGACTCCGTTGCGGTGCAGTTGCGTCACGAGCCCGGGGTCGAGACCCGCAACCGCAAGCGCTTGCGGCCCAATCCGCTCTCGCCCTGGGAGCTCCGCGTCGGGTCCCTGCGCGTATACTTCGACATCGACGAGCCCTCGCGGCTGGTGACGGTGCGCGCGGTCGGGCTCAAGCGGCCGGGCAACCGGCTCTTCATCGGCCGGGACGAGGTGGTCATCGGTGAGGACCCTCAAGCTGACTGAGATCACGGGCTCGCTCTCCGACCTCGCGCGCGAGGGGCTGCGGGAGCCGGTGGTCGTCACCCGTCGCGGCAAGCCCGTGCTAGCCCTGGTCCCGCTGGATCGCGAAATCGCGAAGGAGAGCGGAGCGGGCGGTGAACGCCTGCAGGCGCTCATCGAGCGGTCGCGCCGCGCGCATCCGCCGGGGACGGGGTTCTCGACGGGCGAGGTCCGCCGGCTCCTCGGGCTCCGGCGGCGCTCGGGCTGACCCGCGCGCAGATACAATATCCGCTTCGCAGGAGCGACCGAATGAGCAAGGCCCTCGAGGAGAAGGCGGCGCCGCCGCGCACGCGACCGTTCACGACGATCTCCGGCCGCGAGATCCGGCCGCTGTACCGCCCCGAGGACGTGCAGGGCCTCGACTACGCGCGCGACCTCGGCGACCCCGGCCAGTACCCCTACACCCGCGGCGTCCACCCGACGATGTACCGCGGCAAGGTCTGGACGATGCGCCAGTTCGCGGGCTTCGGCTCGGCCGAGCAGACGAACCAGCGCTTCAAGTACCTGCTCGCCAACGGCGGCCACGGCCTGTCCGTCGCGTTCGACCTGCCGACCCTGATGGGGCGCGACCCCGACCACCCGCTGTCGCTGGGCGAGGTGGGGAAGTGCGGCGTGGCCGTGACGTCGCTCGCCGACATGGAGACGCTGTTCGACGGCATCCCGCTCGGCGAGGTCTCGACCTCGATGACGATCAACTCGCCGGCGGCGATGCTGGTCGCGTTCTACATCCTGGTCGGCGAGAAGCAGGGCGTGCCGCAGGCGCAGCTCCAGGGCACCGTGCAGGCGGACATCCTCAAGGAATTCATCGCCCAGAAGGAGTACATCTTCCCGCCGCGGCCGTCGATGCGCCTGATCGTCGACATGATCCAGTACTGCACCGACCACATGCCGAAGTGGAACTCGATCTCGATCTCGGGCTACCACATCCGCGAGGCGGGTTCGACGGCGGCCCAGGAGCTGGCCTTCACGCTGCGCGACGGCGTCGAGTACGTGCAGTGGTGCGTGGACGCCGGCATGGACGTCGACAGCTTCGCGCCGCGGCTCTCCTTCTTCTTCAACTCCCACTCCGACTTCTTCGAGGAGATCGCCAAGTTCCGCGCCGCGCGCCGGATCTGGGCGCGCACGATGAAGGAGCGCTTCGGCGCGAAGAACCCGCGCTCGATGATGCTGCGCTTCCACACCCAGACCGCGGGCGTGTCGCTGACCGCGCAGCAGCCCTACAACAACGTCGCGCGCACGGCGCTGCAGGCGCTGGCGGCGGTGCTGGGCGGCACCCAGTCGCTGCACACGAACTCGCTCGACGAGGCGCTCGCGCTGCCGACCGAAGAGGCCGTGACGATCGCGCTGCGCACCCAGCAGATCGTGGCCGAGGAAACCGGCGTCATCAACGCCGCGGACCCGCTGGGCGGCTCCTGGTTCCTCGAGAAGCTGACGAACGAGATCGAGGCCGACGCGCTCGAGTACTTCCGCAAGATCGACGCCATGGGCGGCATGGTGGCGGCGGTCGAGAAGGGCTTCCCGCAGCGCGAGATCCAGGAGGCCTCCTTCCAGTTCCAGAAGGCGGTCGAGCGCAAGGACAAGGTGATCGTCGGCGTCAACGACTACGTGATGGAGGAGAAGCCGATGCCGATCCTCTACATCGACGAGACCACGGCCCGCGAGCAGACGGCCCGCGTCGAGGCGCTGCGGGCGACCCGCGACCAGGAGCGCGTGCGCAAGGCGCTCGCGGAGCTGCAGCAGGTCGCGCGCGGGACCGGGAACCTGATGTACCCGATCCTCGAGGCCTCGCGCGCGTACGCGACGATCGGCGAGATGTGCGACGCCCTGCGCGAGGTGTGGGGCGAGTACGAAGAAGCCCCGGTTTTCTGAAGAGGCGACAGCGATGACGAACGACCGCAAGATCCGGGTGGTGGTGGCGAAGCCGGGCCTCGACGGCCACGACCGCGGCGCCAAGGTGGTCGCCCGCGCGCTGCGCGACGCGGGCATGGAGGTGATCTACACCGGCCTCCGACAGAGCCCCGAGCAGATCGTGGCGGCCGCCGCCCAGGAAGACGCCGACGTGATCGGCCTCTCGATCCTCTCGGGCGCGCACCTGCCGATCTGCGAGCGCATCGTCGCCCTGCTCAAGGAAAAGGAGATGGCCGACGTGAAGCTGGTGGTCGGCGGCATCATCCCGGCCCAGGACATTCCGGAACTGCAGAAGTTGGGCGTCGCGGGCGTGTTCCTGCCCGGCGCCTCGCTCCAGGACATCGTCGACCAGGTCCGGGCCGTCGCCGCCTGACGGCGCCCCGCGCGGGCTACATTGACACTTTAACCGCGGGCGTCTATCTTCAGGCCCACCAATCCGTTTCAGGCCGTTCCCGAGGTGAGGGCGATGGGCAAGAAGATCCTCCTGGCCGACGACAGCATCACCATCCAGAAGGTCATCGAGCTGACCTTCTCCGACGAGGACTTCGAGGTCACGACCGTCGGCAACGGCCGGCTGGCCCTCGAGCGCTTGGCCGAGATGCGCCCCGACGTCGTCCTGTGCGACATCATCATGCCGGAGAAGGACGGCTACGAGGTCTGCGATCACATCAAGAAGACCCCGGGCCTGGCGGGCGTGCCGGTGCTGCTGCTGACGGGCGCGTTCGAGCCGTTCGACCAGGAGAAGGCCAATCGCGTCGGCGCCGACGGCTACCTCGCCAAGCCGTTCGAGCCGCAGTCGCTGATCGCCAAGGTGAAGGAACTGCTGGCGCGGCCCGCGCAGCCGGCTCCCGCGGCCCCGTCGCCCGCTCCGGCCCCCCCGCCGCCCGTGGTCGCCGCGGCGCCCGTCGCGGAGCCGGAACCGGTGGAGGAGTTCGTCGCGGAAGAGGCCCCGGCTCCGGCCCCCGCGCCCGCCGAACCCGAAAACGAGTTCGTGTACGAAGAGGCGCCCGAGGCGCCCGCTGCCGAGTTCGCCGAGGCGCCCGCCGCGGCCGGCGCGGAAGAGCTGCTCGAGGAGGCCGGCTACGAGGTCGCGCCGCCCGAAGAGCCCGCGCTCGACCAGGACCTCTACGCCCCGGCCGAGGCCGGCATCGGCGACGACGAGCGCGCGTCGCTGGGCCTCGCCGAAGAGCCGGTCGCGGAAGAGGCCGCCGCTGCCGTGGCCGCCGAAGAAGCCCCGGCCCCCGAGGCCTTCGCGGAGCCCTCCGCCGCGACGCTCCCGTGGACCCAGCCGACGACCGAGGTGTCGATGGAGGAGCGCGCGCGCGCCGCCGTGGAAGCGGCTCGCGCGGCAGCTGGCGAGTCGGCCATCGCCGAGCCGGCCGCGGAGATGGGCTTCGAGGCCGCGCCCGAGGCCCCGGCGTTCGAGCCGGAGCCCCCGGCCTTCGAACCCGAGGCGCCCGCCTTCGAACCCGAGGCTCCTGCGTTCGAGCCGGAGCCTGCCGTTGCCGAGGCTGCTCCCGCGAGCTTCGAGCCCGAACCGCCGGCGTTCGAGCCTGCGCCGCTCGAGGACGAGGCCCCCGCCGCTTTCGACGCGTCCGCGACCGTCGCCTACGAGCCGCCGCCTGCCCCCGAGCCCGCGCCCATCGCCGAGCTCGAGGAACTGGAGCCGCCGGCCGCGGTCGAGACTGCCGCGCCTGCGATGGAGGCCGCTCCGGCGTTCGAGCCCGCCCCGGCCGTCGAGGAGGATTTCGAGCCGGCGCCCGCTGCGGTCGCGCCCGAGCCCCCGGCAGCCGCGCCAGCGGCGGCCGAGGTTGCGGCCTCGGAGGCGCCTGCTCCCAGCTTCGCCGACGTCGCGCCCGTCGCTGCTGCAGCCGCCGTCGCCCCGGCGCCGTCCGAGGCCGCCGAGATCGGCGTGCCGGCGGACATGGTCGAGAAGATCGCCCAGCGCGTCGTCGCGCAGGTGTCGGAGAAGGTGATCCGCGAGATCGCGTGGGAGGTGATCCCCGACCTCGCCGAGAGCCTGATCCGCAAGGAGATCGAGCGGCTCAAGTCCGAACTGGCCGCGCTGTAACCCCTTCCGAGAAAACCGCCCCGAATCGCCCGCACCGCCCGCAGGGCGCGCCGACGACGCCACTCGCGCGAGCCCCGGCGCCACCCGGGCCCCGAGAGGATCCATGCGCACTCCGGTCGACATCGCCTCGCTCCCCTCCCACTTCGACTCCGTCGCCGCGGAGCAGAAGTGGGACGAGCAGTGGGCCCAGGACGGCACCTACCGCTTCGACGAGCAGGCCGCGGGCCCGCGCTACGTCGTCGACACGCCGCCGCCCACCGTCTCCGGCTCGCTCCACGTCGGCCACGTGTTCAGCTACACGCAGACCGACGTGCTGGCCCGCCACCGCCGGATGCAGGGCCGCAACGTGTTCTACCCGATGGGCTGGGACGACAACGGCCTGCCGACCGAGCGCCGGGTGCAGAACTACTTCCACGTGCGCTGCGAGGCGGGCGTGCCGTCGCAGCCGGACCGCCGCTTCGAGATGGCGGACGACGCGAAGCGCAAGGCCGAGCCGCCGACGAAGGTCTCGCGCGCCGACTTCATCGAGCTGTGCCTGCAGCTCACCCACGAGGACGAGAAGGCGTTCAAGGCGCTGTGGCAGCGCCTCGCGCTGTCGGTCGACTGGGCGCTCGAGTACTCGACGATCTCGAAGCACTCGCGGCGCATGGCCCAGCTCTCGTTCCTGGACCTCGTGAAGAAGGGGGAGGCCTACAGTCACGAGGCGCCCACCATGTGGGACGTCGACTTCCGGACGGCGGTGGCCCAGGCCGAGGTCGAAGACCGTCCCATGCGCGGCGCGTACCACGACCTGCGCTTCGGCGTGAAGGGCTCGGAGGAGAGCTTCGTCATCTCGACGACGCGGCCCGAGCTGCTGCCCGCCTGCGTCGGCGTCGCCGCCCACCCCGAGGACGAGCGCTACAAGCCGCTGTTCGGACGCGAGGCGGTCACGCCGCTGTTCCGGGTCCCGGTGCGCATCTTCCCGAGCCCGCTGGTCGACCCGGAGAAGGGCACCGGCATCCTGATGGTCTGCACCTTCGGCGACGCGACGGACGTGATCTGGTGGCGCGACGAGAAGCTGCCGCTGCGCCAGATCGTCGACCGCGGCGGCCGGCTCGAGAAGGTCGTCTTCGGCAGCGAGGGCTGGCCCAGCGAGCAGCCGGAGGCGGCCAACGCGTACTACGAGCGCCTGGCCGGGCAGACGGTGAAGGAGGCGCAGAAGCGGATCGTCGAGTCGCTGCGCGATCCCGCCGGCTCCGCGACCTCGGTCCACGAGGCGCCGCTGCAGGCCGAGCCCAAGGTGATCGAGCACCCGGTGAAGTTCTTCGAGAAGGGCGACCGTCCGCTCGAGTTCATCACCACCCGCCAGTGGTTCGTGCGGGTGCTGGCCCACAAGCAGGAGCTGATCGAGGCCGGCGACCGCATCGCCTGGCACCCGGACTTCATGCGGCTGCGGTTCAAGAACTGGACCGAGAACCTGAACCTCGACTGGTGCATCAGCCGCCAGCGCTACTTCGGCGTGCCGTTCCCGGTCTGGTACCCGCTCGACGCCGCGGGCCGACCCGACTACGAGCGCCCGATCGTCGCCGACCCGGAGTCGATGCCGGTCGATCCGACGACGGACGTGCCGAAGGGCTACGCCGAGGCGCAGCGCGACCAGCCCGGCGGCTTCACCGCCGAGAGCGACGTGTTCGACACCTGGTTCACGTCGTCGCTGACGCCGCAACTCGCGACCGGCTGGACCGACCAGCCGCAGCGCCACGCGCAGCTGTTCCCGATGGACGTGCGCCCGCAGAGCCACGAGATCATCCGCACCTGGGCCTTCTACACGATCGCCAAGGCGTGGCTGCACGAGCGCGAGATCCCGTGGCGCAACGTCGCCATCTCCGGCTGGGTGCTCGACCCCGACCGCAAGAAGATGTCGAAGAGCAAGGGCAACGTGCTGACGCCGATCGGCCTGCTCGACAAGTACGGCTCCGACGCCGTGCGCTACTGGTCGCTCTCGGCGCGGCTCGGCGTCGACACCGCCTTCGACGAGAAGGTGCTGACCGTCGGCCGCCGCCTGGTCACCAAGCTCTTCAACGCCGGCAAGCTGGTGCTGGGGCTGGAAGGCGCGGCGGGATCGGCGGCGGCGATCACGCATCCCGTGGACAAGGGCTTCCAGTTCCGGCTCCGCGAGACCGTGGAACGCGCCTCGGCGGCGCTCGAGGAGATGGACTACGCGACCGCGCTCGACCACGTGGAGCGCTTCTTCTGGAGCCGCTTCACGGACGCCTACCTCGAGCTCGTGAAGGGACGTGCCCGCGACGAGCAGGACGCGGCCGGCCGGGCGAGTGCGGTGGCCTCGCTGCGGCTCGGCCTGCACGCGCTGCTGCGGCTGCTGGCGCCGTACCTGCCGTACGTGACCGAGGAGGTCTGGTCGTGGCGCTTCGCGGCCGACCCCGGCGCCTCGCCGAGCGTGCACCGCGCCGCGTGGCCCGTGGCCGCGGAGTGGGACGCGGTCGGCGCGACGCTCGACGACGCGGCCGCCTTCGACGCCGTCGCTGCCGCGCTCGAGACGGTGCACCGCGCAAAGACCGCCGCCCAGGCCTCGGTCGGGCGCCATCTCGCGCGCCTGGTGCTGCGCGCGGACCCGGAGACGTCGCGCGCGCTCGGCCACGGCCTCGGCGACCTGGCAGCCGCCACCCGAGCGCCGCGCGTCGAGCTCGAAACCGAAACCGGCGCCGAGCTGTCGGTCAGCGCGATCGAGCTGGCACCGCAGCCGCCGGCGGGCGACAAGGCGGGCGCAAACTAGCCACGTCTCTCGCCGGAGGGGAGGTCATGACCCACACGGCCCCGATGCTGGACCCGCGGCGGATCCACGCCGCGGTCGTGCGGGCGCTGGAGGAGGACCTCGGCGGCGGCGACGCCACCGCGCGGGCGTGCGTCACGGAAGGCGCGGTGGGAGCCGGCGCGCTGCTGACCCGCGAGCCCTGTGTCGTGGCCGGGCTCGACGCCGCCGCGCTCGCCTTCCGCCATCTCGATCCCGAGTTCCACTGGCAGGGAGCGCTGGCCGACGGCCTCGAGGCTGCCGCCGGAGTCGAGCTGGCGCGGGTCCACGGCCGCGCGCGCGCGCTGATCTCCGCCGGGCGCGTCGCGGTCAACCTGCTGGGGCGGCTGTCCGGCATCGCGACGCTGACGCGGCGCTACGTGGAGGCGCTGGCCGGCACCCGCGCGCGGGTGCGGGGCACTCGCTTCGGCACGCCCGGCCTGCGCTTCCTGGAGAGCCACGCGATCGAGCTGGGCGGGGGCGAAGCGCCGCGCCACGGGCTCGACGCCGGGTTCCGCGTCCACGGCTGGCACGCTGCTGCGGCCGGGAGCATGGGGGCCGCGGTGCGGCTCGCGGTCGCAGCCGCGGCCGGCCGCGAGGTGGCGGCGGCGCTGCGCCACTTCGAGGAGATCCCCGAGGCGCTCGAGGCGGGTGCCGCTTCTCTCGCGCTGCCGGAGCTGACCCTGCTGCAGGTGCGCGACGCCGTCGCGCTGGTCGCGGGACGCGCCGCCGTCGAGGCCACTGCCGGCGACCCCGCCGAAGCGCGGGCGCTGGCCGAAGCCGGCGTCGACGTCGTGCGCGTCCCGGCCCTGACGATGGCCGCTCCGCACGCCGCGATCGTCTTCGAGGCGGTCGAGTGACGGCCCACGCCGTCGACGTCGAGGTCGCGGCCGCCCTCTCGGCGCGCGGCATCGACTGGCCGGCGCCGCTCTGGTTCGCCGCGGAGATCGGTTCGACCAACGACGCGCTGCGCGGCGTGGACGCGGCGCCGTGGACGTCGCTGCGCGCCGGCCGGCAGAGCGGCGGTCGCGGTCGCCACGGCAACGCCTGGCAGTCGCCGCCCGGCAACCTTTATCTCTCGATCGCGCTGCCGACGACGTTGCCGCAGGAGCGTGGCCCGCTGCTGTCGCTGGCGGCCGGCGTCGCCCTGGTGGAGGCGCTCGCGGAGCTGGGGGCGCCCGACGACGTGCGGCTCAAGTGGCCGAACGACGTGTGGTGGTGCGAGCGCAAGCTGGCGGGGCTGCTGCTCGACGCCAGCAGCTCGCCGCGCGGGCTCGAGTCGCTCGTGCTCGGCATCGGCGTGAACGTGCTGCAGGCGCCCGCGGCCACCGACCCGCCGGCGGCGCGGCTCGACGACCTGGTTCCGGTCCCGGTGGCGCCCGGAGACGTCGCCGCGGCGCTGCTGGCGCGGATCCGCGATTGGTATGATCGCGCGGCCAACGGGCCGCCCGAGGGCGTGACGCGGGCCTTCGAGGAGCGCGCGCTCGAGTGGTGGGGGCGGCCGGTGCGGGTGAAGCAGGACGGCCGCGAGCGGCGCGGCGTGGCGCGCGGCCTGGACGCGCGCGGCGCGCTGCTGCTGGAGACGGCGGACGGGATCGAGGCCGTGCTCGCCGGCGACGCGCGGGCGCTGCGAGCGGGGGAGTGAAGCGATGGCCGAGCTGCTGCTGACGATCGACGTCGGCAACACCAACACGGTCTTCGGCGCGCACCGCGGCGAGGAGCTGCGGGCGCACTGGCGGCTGACCACCCGCCGCGAGCAGACGGCCGACGAGTACGGCGTGCTGGTCCGCAACCTGTTCGCCAACTCCGGCATCGACCCCGCCGAGATCGGCGGCGTGGCGCTCGCCAGCGTCGTGCCGCCGCTGACCTCGGTGCTGGTCGCGCTCTCGCGGCAGTACCTCGGCCACGACCCGCTGGTGGTCGACCCGACGGTCGACACCGGGATGCCGGTGCTGTACGAGCCGCCGGGCGATGTCGGCGCCGACCGCATCGTGAACGGCGTCGCGGCGCTGGCGCTGTTCGGCGGGCCCGTGATCGTCGTCGACTTCGGAACCGCGACCACGTTCGACGTGGTGACCCGCGCGGGCGAGTACCTCGGCGGCGTGATCGTGCCCGGCGTGGGCATCAGCGCCGACGCGCTGTTCCAGCGCGCCGCCCGGCTGCCGCGGGTCGAGGTCCGCAACCCCGGCCGCGTCGTCGGCCGCTCCACGGTCGGCTCGATGCAGTCGGGCCTCTACTTCGGGTACTGCGGCATGGTCGAGGCGCTGCTCGCGCGCATCCGCGGCGAGCTCGGCGAGCGGGTGCGGGTGGTCGCCACCGGCGGCCTGGCGGAGACGCTGGCGCGCGACATCCCGTCGATCGAGGTCGTCGATCCCTGGCTCACGCTGACGGGCCTGCGGCTGATCTACGAGCGCAACCGTCGACGCTAGCGGCGTGGACGCCGAGCACAGCGAGATCGAGTACTACCGCGCGGTCGAGGACTACTTCGTCTCGCGCCGCGGCGACCCGCTGTTCTTCTCCAACCCCGACTGGCTGCTCGTCCACGAGTGGCGCCGCGCCGGCTGGCCGCTGCGCGTCGTCCTGCGCGGCATCGCCGACGCCTTCGAGGGGCACGCCCACTCGTGGGCCCGCGGCCGCAAGGTGGGCAGCCTGGCCTACTGCAAGCTCGCGGTCGAGGGCGCGGCCGAGCGCTGGAAGCGCGCCGTCGACGCCGGCGCGCCCGACGCGGACGAAGCCCTCGGGCGGCTGCCGGCGCTGGCCCAGGCGCTGGCCGCGGCGCGGGCCGAGGGGCCGGAACTCGAGCAGGCGCTGCTCGCCGCGCAGCGCGCGGTCTCGGCGGCCCAGCGCACGCCGGGGCAGCCACTCGAACAGGTGGAGCAGGCGCTGGCGGCCGTCGAGGGGCCGCTCGTCGAGGCCGTCGCTCGCGCGCGTCCGGAGGCGGCCACGGAGGCCGACGCCGAGGTCGAGCGCGACCTCGCTCCCTACGCGAAGCGGATCCCCGCGAAGGTGCTGGCGCAGGTCCGCCACGACGCACGGACCGCGCGCCTGCTGGCGATCGTCGGTTTGCCGCGGCTCTCGGTGTTCCATTGAAGCCGGGCGACGTCGTCGAACTCGTCGTGGAGAAGGGCGTCTACCGCGGCCGCGGGCTGGCACGCGAGGGCGGCCGGGTGGTGTTCGTGGCCGGCGCACTCCCCGGCGACCGCGTGCGGGCCCGGGTCGAGAAGGTCAAGCGCGACTGGGCGGAGGCTCGCATCGAGCGCCTGGAAGCGCCTTCTCCGCAGCGGCGGCCGGCCCCCTGCGCCCACGCCGCGCGCTGCGGGGGCTGCGCCTACCAGGAACTCGCGCCCTCGGCGCAGGTCGAGCTCAAGCGCGGGATCCTGGTCGAGTCGCTGGAGCGCGCGCGGGTCCCGCTCGCGGGCGTCGAGGTCGGCGTCACCGCCTCGCCCGAGGCGGGCTGGCGCTGGCGGGGGCGGATGCACGTCGACTGGATCGCCGGCCGCCCGCGCCTCGGCTTCCGCGAGGAGGGAGCGCACGTCCTGGTCGACGTCGAGCGCTGCCTGCAGTTCACGCCGGGTTTGCAGGCCCTGGCGGACGAACTGCGGAACGGGCTCGTCGCCGATCCCGGCGGGCTGTCAGGCGTGCGCGAGGTGCGGCTCGCGGAAGGCGGCGACGGCGTCACGCGCGTGGCGGCGCTCGCGGTCGAGGGCCGCCTCGAGCCGGGCGCCGCGGCGCGCCTCGCGGAGCGGGTCCCGGGCGCCACGGGCCTCGGTTGGCAGGGTTCGGATCCGGGAGCGCCGTTCGTGCGGATCGCGGGCGAGCCGTGCGTCTTCACGCCGCGGCCGGAGGGCGTCCTGCGCAGTCACGTGCTCTCCTTCTTCCAGGGCAACGCGGCGCGCCTCGACGCGCTCGTCCTGCGAGCGCTCGAGACGGTCTCCGGGGCGGACCGCGTGCTCGAGCTCTACGCGGGCGTCGGCCTGTTCACGCTGCCGCTGGCGCGGCGAACCAGCCACGTGCGCGCGGTCGAGGCCGCGCCGTGGGCCGTGGAAGACGCGCGCCACAATCTTGCGGAACACCCCACGGTGCAACTGGTCGAGGACGACGTGCTGCGCGACGCCCACGCCTGGGCCCGCGGCCGCTTCGACGCCGCGCTGCTCGATCCGCCGCGGGCGGGAGCCGGTCCCGAGGTCGTCGACGCGCTGGCCCGCGCGCGCGTCGGGCGCATCGGCTACGTGTCGTGCGACCCGACCACGCTGGCCCGCGACCTGCGCCGGCTGGGCGACCACGGGTTCGCCCTGCGCTCGCTGCACCTGCTGGACCTGTTCCCCGACACGTTCCACCTCGAGGCCGTCGCCGCGCTCGAGCGCTGACCGCACGGCGCAGGAAGCGTCACAGCGCGGGCCCACGGCGACGCGGGTCGAGCCGATCCTCACGCCGTGTCGCGACCGTTGCCGCCGATCGCCGTGCTCTTCTGGCTCGGGACCTGGCTCGCCGACCTCGACGCCAGTGCGGAGCCGCTGCAGCTGGCGGCGCTGGCCGTGGCCGGGCTCGCCCTCGGCGTCGGCGCGATCGAGCGAGGCGCGCCGCGTGCCGGGTTCGTCGCCCTGCTCGCGGCGGCCCTCGCACTCGGCGCGACGGCCGGCCTGGCCGAGCGGCGCGCCTTCGAGTCGAACCCGCTGCGGCGCGCGATTGGCGAGGAAGCCGGGCCCGTGCACGTCGCCGGGCGCGTGGTCACCGACGGGCGGGCGATCGCCGGCGAGGCGCGCGTCGTCGTCGACGTGGCGCGGTTCCGCGCGGGGCGCGCGGAGAAACCGCTGGCGGGCCGGGTGGCGCTCCGGATCGCCGCAGCGCCCGAGGGGTTCGCGCTCGCAGCGGGACAGGAGTTCGAGGCGTGGGCCCGGCTTTGGCGGCCCTCCAGTTCGCCGCAGCCGGGGGCCTTCGACCTCGCGGGCCTGTACCGGCGCGACGGCACCCACCTCTCGGGATCGGTCAAGTCCGCGCGCCTCGTGGAGGCGGCGCCGGGGCGGCCAGGCCTCTGGACGACGCTGGCCGCGATCCGGGCGGACGCGCGGGAGCGCATCGAGCGCCACGTGCGCCCCGGCCCGGCCACGGCGCTGACGCTGGCGATGGTGCTCGGCGATCGCGCCGCGCTGGACGACTCCGTCGAGGAGGACTTCCGCCGCGCCGGCACGTTCCACGTGCTCGCGCTTTCCGGGGCGCAGGTCGCGTTCGTCGCCGCGGCGATCGTGTGGATGGCCGTGCGGGCGGGGCTCGGGCCCTGGGCGCAGTTCGCGCTGGCGGCGCCGACGGTGATCTTCTACGCGCTGCTCGTCGGGGCGGACGTGCCGGTGATGCGGGCGGCGTTCGGGGCGGCCGTCGCGCTGCTGGGCCGCGCCCTGGACCAGCGCGCGGACGGTCTGCACCTGCTCGCCGTGGCGCTGCTCGCATGGGTCGCCCTCTTCCCCGCGCAGGCCGGCGACCTGGGCTGCCAGCTCTCGTTTCTGGCGACGGCCGGGCTGGTGCTGCTGACCCGGCCGCTGGCGCGGCGCCTGCCGGGAGGCGAGCGGCCCTTCGGGCTGGCGCTCGCCGGGTCGCTGGCGGCGCAGTGGGCGCTGCTGCCGCTCGCGGTCGCGCGTTTCCATCGGCTGGCCGTGATGGCGCCGCTGCTGAACCTCGCGGCGGTGCCGCTGGCGACGGCGCTGCTCGCGCTCGGCGTGGGGGTGTGGGCCAGCGACGTCGCGTGGCCGCCGCTGGCCGCGGCGCTGGGCGCGCTGACCAGCGCCTGCGCCGAGCTGTTGCTGTGGTCGTCGCGGCTCGCGCCCGTCGCACTCGACGCGCGGCTGCCGGCGCCGGCGGCATGGGCGGTCTCGTTGCACTTCGTCGGCCTGGCGGTGCTGGCGTTCCTGCCGGGGCGCCAGCGCGCTGCACTGCGGGTGATGGCCCTCGCGGGGGCCGGGCTGGTGCTGGCGCAGGGGCCGCACCCGCTGGGCGTCCTGAGGCTGACGGCGCTCGAGGTGGGACACGGCGACGCGCTGCTGCTCGAGTTGCCGGGCGGCGAGCGCTGGATGGTCGACGCCGGCGGCGTGGCGCTTCCGCGTGGCGAGGCGAACTTCGGCGAGCGCGTGCTGGGCCCGCTGCTGTGGGCGCGGGGCATCCGCCGCCTCGATGGGCTGGTCGTCACCCACGCCCATCCCGACCACGCCGGGGGGGCGGCCTTCCTGCGCCAGGCCTTCGGCGTGCGTGACGTGGTCCTCGGGCCCTGGCCGCCGGGTGACCAGCGGGTGAGGCGGCTCGCGGGGGCGCTCGCGGGGGCGAACCAGCGTGTGGTCGTCGCCGGCGCCCGCGTCGAGTGGAAGGGCGTCGAGGTCGACGTGCTGGGGCCAGTCCGGCCCCGGCGGGCGCCGCTCGCGGTGCGCAACGACGACTCGATCGTGCTGCGGGTGCGGTTCGGCCGCGTCTGCCTGCTGCTGACGGGGGACGCCGAGAGCGGCGCCGAAGCGGCGCTCCGCCCGGGGCGTTGCGACGTCCTCAAGGTCGGTCACCACGGGAGCCGGACCAGCACCGGCGACGCGCTGCTCGGAGCGGTTCGGCCCGGGGTCGCCCTGGTTTCGGCGGGGCGCCGGGACCTGTTCGGCCACCCGCACCCCGAGGTCGTCGCGCGGCTGCGCGCGGCCCGGGCCCAGGTCCTGCAGACGCCGCGTCACGGTGCCATCCGCGTGGAGACCGACGGCGCCGTGTTGCGCGTGTCCGCCTCCGCTCCACCGTGAGCCCGGTCACGTGCTAAGATCCGCCGCACGCAAGGGTTAGGCAGGCGTTCGTCATCGTGATCCGGCGGGGAGTGCATGACCGACGAGAGACCCTTCACCGTTAGGGACCGCAGGAACTTCACGGCCGATGGAGAGTTGCGCTCCGAGACAGCCGAACCCGCGCCGGCGCCGCCGCCGGCGTCCGAGCCGGCGCCGGCTGCCGATCTCCCGCCCGGCGGCGAGGCCACGCTCGAGGCGCTCTTCGCCGACCTCGCCGCGGCCGTCGCCTTTCACCTGGGCCTGATGGGGGAAGGGGGCGAGGCCGGGGAGGACGCGCCGAAGGTCGACCTGGCTGCCGCCCGCCACGCGATCTCGATGCTGGAACTGCTGCAGAGCAAGACCCAGGGCAACCGCACGCCGCGAGAGGACCAGGTGCTGGAGCGGCTGCTGTTCGAGTTGCGGATGGCGTGGATGTCGCGCGCGCGGGGGGGTGCGGCGTGAGCGCCCGCGGCTGGCTGGCTGCGCTGCTGCTCCTGGCGCTGCCGCTGCGGGCGCAGGACCCGGCCGCGAGCCCGGCTTCCGACGCGCCGGCCGTGATCGACGTGGCGTCGCAACTGCCGCCGGCAGCCGCGGGCTTCGAGGGCCTCCTCGCCGACTACGCCCGCGAGGACCGCGCCGGCAACTCGGCCGCGACCGAAGGCGTCTTCGAGGAGATGCGGCGGCTCCGCATCGAGCGCAACGTCGAGAGCCTGACTGTGCCGGCGCTCGGCCTGGTGATGCTCGGTCACGAGCGGCTGGGCAAGGGAGACGCCGACGCCGCCCGCGCCCATTTCGAGCGCGCCGCGGCGCTGGACCCGCACCTCGCGGATGCCCACTTCGGCCTGGCGCAGGCTGCGGGGATCCCGGGCGGAGTCGGCCACGTCGTCAGCGGGATCCTGGCCCGCTCGTCGGCGCCGGGCGGCCGCTTGCACCTGCGGGCCTCGATCGTCAGCGTGGGCCTGTTGGCCGTGTTCGGGGCCGCCTGGGTGCTGGGGGCGGGCCTGCTGATCCGATACGGCGGGCTGCTGCTCCACGACATCGAGGAGCACCTGGGACCCGATCGCCCGCGGGTGGTGGCGCGCGGCGTGTTCGTGCTGCTGCTGCTGCTGCCCTGCGTCGCCCTGTTCGGCTGGGGCTACCTGCCCCTGTGGTGGACGGCGCTGCTGATCGTGTACATGGCACCGACGGAGCAGGGAATCACGCTGGGCGCGTGGCTGCTGCTCGCGGCCCTCGGCCCGCTCACCGACGGCGTCGCCGCGGGCACGGCCGCGCGCCGCGCGCCGCTCTACGCCGAGGCGCTGGATGCCGTGTCGGGAGCGGGGCAGAGCCACACGATCGACGCGCTCGCCGCAGCCTCGACCGCAGCGCCGGACGATCGCGAGCTGCGGCACCTGCTTGGCCTGGCGCTGCGCAAGGCCGGGCGCGAGACGGAGGCGATGGCGCTCTACCGCGAGCTCGAGCAGAAGGATCCGCGCGACTTCCTCGCCATCAACAACCTCGGCAACCTCTACTTCGCGGCGGGCAACTTCACCGCGGCCATCGATCTCTACGCCCGGGCGGCCGAGCACGCCCCGGCGGGGCGCACCAGGGCCACCGTCCTGTACAACAAGGCGCTCGCCCATTTCAACAAGCTCGAAGGCGAGCCCGCCAAGGAAGTGCGCAGCCAGGCCGACGCGGCGGCCCCGGGCCTGCCGATCGAGCTCGAGAACCGCTGGCGCTACGAGAAGGACGGCGCGGTGACCAGCGTCGTCGTCGACCTCGCCCCGGATCTGGCGAAGCGAAGAGGCGGCGACGGCTCCGCCCCGGCGCTCGGGCTGGTCAACCGCTTCAGCGCTGCGCTGCTCGTCTTCGGCGCGGCGGCCTTCGCCGTCGCGCGCTGGCGCGGCAGCCGGATCTTCACCCTGCGCTGCGTGAAGTGCGGCTCGGTGTTCTGCAAGCTGTGCCACCTCGGAGCGAAGAAGAAGGGCGGTGGCGCGTCGAGCGATGCGCCGCTGCCGCTGTGCACGCCGTGCCTCCATCTCTTCGTCGTCAAGGACGGCGTGTCGGGCCCTGCGCGCAACGCCAAGCTGCGGGACGTCGAGGCCGAGGAGGGGCGACGGATGAGAACCTTCCGGGTACTGTCGCTGTTCGTGCCGGGCGCGGGGCAGGTGTTCGGCCAGGCCACCGCGGTCGGCCTCGTGCTCGCCCTGGTGTGGTTCGGGGCGCTGACGGTGCTGTGGCTGCCCGGGCGGCTGATCGAGGTGACGCTCGTGCCGGCGGTCTCGTGGGGAGCCTGGGCCCTGGTGCTGGCAGCCCCGCTGGCCGCGCTCGCCTGGGTGCTCGCACAACTGCTGAAGCCCAGTTTCCAGTTCGACGTCAAGGCGGCCGCGCGGCGGCCCGTGGCGCGGCGCGGCTAGGGGGCCAGGGTGGCGCTCTCGGGATCGATCAAGGACTTCGGGCTTCCCGACATCTTCCAGTTGATCGGGCTGCAGCGGAAGACCGGAACCCTCACCCTCAAGCGCGAGGGCGAGCAGGTGACGGTCATGTTCGAGAACGGCATGGTCGTCGCCTCGGACACGGTGGGCAAGCGCCTCGAGGACAAGCTCGGCCACGTGCTGGTGAAGACCGGCCGCCTGACCCGCGAGCGGCTCGAAGAAGCGCTCGGCGTCCAGAAGCAGACCCTCCAGCGGCTGGGCAAGGTCCTGGTCGACACCGGCGCGCTCTCCGCAACCGACCTGAAGCAGGCGCTCGCCATCCAGGTGCAGCAGACGCTGTTCCGGCTGTTCCGCTGGAAGGAGGGCGAGTACAACTTCGACTCGACCGACACCGTCGACTACGACCGGGACAACGCCAACCCCATGAGCGCGGACTTCATCCTCATGGAAGGCATCCGGATGGTGGACGAGTGGCCCATCATCGAGAAGAAGATCCCGTCGATGGACCTCGTCTTCAAGAGCGCGGTCGACCCGCGCCTGGTCGAGGTCTCCGGCGCCGGCGAAGACGGCGGGCTCGACGACATGTTCGCCGGCATGGGGGGCGGTGGAGACACCGGCCGCGTCGCCACCGGGCCTGCCGCCGCCTCGAAGATCAAGCTGACCCCCGAGGAGCACCGCGTGTACCAGCACGTGGACGGCTCGGCCACCGTGCAGCAGGTGGTCGACTCGGTCGGCGCGCTCGAGTTCGAGGTCTGCCGCACGCTGTTCGACCTCCTGAACCGCAACATCATCGCGCCCGCCGGCAAGGGCGCGGCCCGCGGTGCCCACGTCCAGGAGGAGGAGGCCGCGGCCTCGCCGGTCCTCGGCTACGTGGCGCTCGCGGCGGCCGTGCTGCTGACGCTGGTCGCGGCGGGCCTCAACCGCGGGGCGGCCTTCGCCGTGCCGGGCCTCGGCTCGGCTCTGGCGCCGCAGGTGGAGGCGCTGGGCGAAGACGCCACGCGCGCCCGCCTGGAGCGCGTGGACGAGGCGATCCGCTCGTTCGCCCTGGTCGGCGGCGCGGCCCCCACCCGACTCGAGGAACTGGTCGAGGCCGGCCTCGTCGACGCCCGTCACCTGCGGGCCGTGGACGGCCGTCCGTTCACGTACGCGCCGTCGGGCGACGGCTACACGCTGGGGATCGGCGAGGCCGACCCCAACGCGCTTCGGCGGACGCTCTCGCGGGCGCGCTAGCGCTCGGCCGTGCAGTGGCAGGGCCCCGGGGCCTCCGACCCGGAGCGGCGTCCGGCGGCTCTCGCGGTCGGCAACTTCGACGGCGTGCACCGCGGCCACCAGGAGCTGGTGCGCCGGGTGCTCGCGGCGGCCGGGAGCGAACTGGCGCCCGCGGCGCTGACCTTCGAACCCCACCCGTCCCGGGTGCTGGCCCCCGAGCGTGCGCCGGCCGCGCTGATGACGCTCGCGCAGAAGGTCGAGGCGCTGGTGGGGCTGGGCCTGCCGCGGGTGGCGGTGCTGCCGTTCGACGAAGCCCTGGCGGCGCTGCCGGCCGAGGACTTCGCCCGCGAACTGCTGGGCGAGCGTCTGAACGCGCGCCTGGTCGTGGTCGGGACGGGCTTCCGGTTCGGCCGCGGACGCAGCGGCGACGTGGAGGCCCTCGCGCGGCTCGGACGCGACTGCGGCTTCGAGGTGCGCGCGGTCGAGAACGTCTCCGACGAGGGCGCTCCGATCTCCTCGACCCGGGTGCGGGAGGCCGTCGCGCGCGGCGCGGTGGACGCCGCCGGGCGGCTGCTGGGCCGGCTGCTCTTCGTGGACGGGGAAGTGGTGCGCGGCGACGGGCGTGCGCGCGGCCTCGGCTTCCCGACAGCCAACGTCCAGCCCTACAACGAGCTGCTGCCGGGCAACGGCGTCTACGCGGTGTGGGTGCGGCTGCCCGAGGGCGTGGTCGTGCCCGGAGTGGCGAACATCGGCCGGCGTCCCACGTTCGGAGGCAACGAGGTGCGGCTGGAGGCCCACCTGTTCGACCTCGAGCGCGATCTCTACGGCGAGAAGGTCCGCGTCGCCTTCAGCCTCCGGCTGCGCGAGGAGCGCCGATTCTCGGGGCCCGACGCGCTCCGGGCCCAGATCGTCGCCGACGCCGGCGAGGCCCGCCGCGTGCTCGGCGGGGCCGCGGCTCCCGCGTTATAGTCCGGGGCGAGATGGCCGAACTGCAGGTCGACGCGCGCGACGAAGGCGCGGTGCGGGTGATCACGCCCCGCGGCTTCGTCAACGCCCACACGGCCCCGGAGTTCGAGGGCGCCCTGCGACGCGCGCTCGGCGAAGGCCGGGTGCGGATCGTGGTCGACTGCTCGGCCCTCGCCTACATCGCGAGCGCGGGCCTCGGCGCGATGATGGGGACGATCGAGGAGATCCGCGAGGCCGGCGGCGACCTGCGGGTGGCGGAGCTCAACGACACGGTCCGCAACATCTTCGAGATCCTCGGGTTGCACCACCTCTACCGCGTGTTCCCGACGGCGATCGAGGCCGTCGGCAGCTACGCCGGGGGCGACGCCTCCTGAGCCCGGAACGGCCCGCTCGCCCCCGGTCGCGGACGCGGCCGACCGTCGCCCTCGGCTTCCCGGCCCACACCCGCTACCTCTCCCTCGTGCGCGAGACCGCTCGCTCCATGGCCGAAGCGGCCGGCTTCGCGACGGCGGACGCCGACGCGGTCGCGCTGGCCACGGACGAGGCCGTCGCCAACGTCGTCGAGCACGCCTACGCGGGCCGTCCCGGCGGCCCGGTGCAGGTCCGCTTCGCGCTGCGCCCGGACGAACTGCGAGTCGAGGTGGTCGACCAGGGCGTGACGGTCGACCCGCGCGCGATGCCGCGGGTCGACGCCGTGCGCTACGCGGCCGAGCGGCGCCGCGGTGGCTTCGGCGTGCACCTGATGACGCGGCTGATGGACTCGGTGACCTACCGACGCTCGGGCCGCAGCAACGTGTGCTGCCTGCAGAAACGCCGGCCCGCCGGCCCGCACCGATGAAGGGCGCGAGCGAGCTGGCCCGGCTGCTGGAGGCGTTGCCCGCCATGAGCAGCGACGAGGCGGCCCACGCGGCGACGCTCGAGCTGGCCGAGCGGTTGACCGGGGCGTCGTCGCTCGCGCTGTTCGCCGCCGAAGGCGAAGGGCTTCGCCTGCGGGCGGCGCGGGGCGTCGCCGCCCGCGAGGCTTCGTCCGCCGTGCGCCTGGAGACCGCGCAGGTCGACGAGCCGGGGCCGCTGCCGCTGGGCCTCGACCGCCTGCTCGCCGTGCGCCATGCCGACCGCCTGGTGGGGGCCCTCGGCTTCGGCGGGGGAGATGCGGACGCGCCCGCGCTGCCGGCGCTGTGCGGCCTGCTCGGCGAGCGGCTGGGGCCGCAGCGGGCCGACGACGAGGTGCGCCGCCTGAACCAGCGGCTGTCGGTGAAGGTGTTCCAGCTCAAGACGCTGTTCGAGATCACCCGCGAGCTGGCCGCCAGCGGCGAGGAGGCCGGCGTCGTCAACGTCGCGCTCTCGACGCTGATGGGCCACCTCGTCGTCTCCCGCGCCGCGCTCTACCTCGCGGGCGGCGAGGGGCTGACCCTGGCCGGCGCCAAGGGCGTGCGCTCGACGTCGGCCCGGGCCTTTTCGGCGGCCGCGAGCGCGCCGCTGCTCGCGCTGCTGGAGCGGCCGACGGCCGTCGAGGAGCTGCCCCCGGGGGAGCCGCGGGAGGGGCTGGCGGAGATGCGGCTCGCGACCGTGATCCCGCTGCGCATCGGGGCGCGCCCCGAGGGCTTCTTCGCGATCGGCCCGCGGATCTCGGGGGCGCCGGCATCCGACGAGGACCTCGACTTCGCGGCCACGCTCGGCCAGCAGGCGCTGGCCGCGCTCGACACCCTGCGCCTGCAGCGGGTGAGGCTGTCCAAGGAGCGCCAGGATCGCGAGCTGCAGATCGCCCGCGAGATCCAGGGCAGCCTGTTCCCGCGCGGCTGCCCCCGGCTGCCGGGCTACGAGCTGGCGGCGGCGAGCGACTCCTGCTACGAGGTCGGCGGCGACCTGTTCGACTACATCCCGCTGCCAGAAGGACGGCTCGCGCTGGCGGTGGCCGACATCTCGGGCAAGGGCACGCCGGCCAGCCTGCTGATGGCGTCGCTCCACGCGTCGCTGCGGGCGCTGGCCGGGTCGCTGCCGATCGACCGCCTGATGGTCCGCCTCAACCGCTTCCTGTGCGAGAGCACGTCGCCCTCGAAGTACGTCACGCTCTTCTACGCGGAGCTCGACCCCGCGAGCGGCCGCCTGCAGTACGCGAGCGCCGGGCACGTGCCGCCGTTCCTGCTGCGCGCCGACGGAGGCGTGACGCGACTCGACCGCGGGGCGCCGGTGCTCGGTCTGCTGGAGGAGATCGGCTGCGAGGTGGGCGAGCTGCAACTCGCCCCGGGAGACGTGATCGCGGCGGTCACCGACGGGGCGACCGAGGCCCAGGACGCGGGCGGCAACGAGTGGGGCGACGAGCGCCTGGTGCGCGCGCTGCAGGCGCGCCGCGGGCAGGGGGCCGCCGCGCTGCTTTCGGGCGTGGTCGAAGGAGTGAGAAGCTGGACGGGGGCGGCGGGCTGCACCGACGACCTGACCGTCCTGGTCCTGAAGGCAACGGAGAGATGAGCTTTCGCCTGTACAACACGCTGAGCGGACAGGTCGAGGATCTGCGACCGCTGTCGCCGCCCGAGGTGCGGATGTACGCCTGCGGGCCGACCGTCTACGCCCGCGCCCACATCGGCAACTTCCGCACCTTCGTCGCCAACGACGTGTTGCGCCGCGCGCTTTCCTACGGCGGCTACCGCGTGCGCGGCGTGATGAACCTGACCGACGTCGACGACCGCATCATCAAGCTGGCCGCCGAGGCCGGCCAGGAGATCGGGCCCTTCACGTCCGCCCACATCGCCGCCTTCCGGGAGGACATGAAGGCGCTGCGGCTCGAGCCGCCCGAGGTGGTGCCGAAGGCCACCGAGCACATCCCCGAGATGGTCGAGCTGATCCAGAAGCTGATCGAGCGGGGGCACACCTACGTCGCCGACGGCAGCGTCTACTTCCGGATCGGCTCGTTCCCGGCCTACGGGCGGCTTGCGCGCCTGGACGTGTCCGGCATGAAGGCGGGCGCCCGCGTCGACACCGACAAGTACGAGAAGGAAGACGCCCGCGACTTCGTGCTGTGGAAGCTCAAGGCCGACGAGCCGGCGTGGGCGCAGTGGGACGCGCCGTTCGGGAAGGGCCGGCCCGGCTGGCACATCGAGTGCTCGGCGATGGGCATGAAGTACCTCGGCGAGACGTTCGACATCCACTGCGGCGGCGTCGACCTGATCTTCCCGCACCACGAGAACGAGATCGCGCAGAGCGAGTGCGGCACGGGCCACCCCTTCGTGCGCCACTGGATGCACGTGGAGCACCTGCTGGTCAACGAAGAGACGATGTCGAAGAGCAAGGGCAACTTCTTCACGCTGCCCGACCTCGTCGAGGCGGGGCACGCGCCGGAGGCCGTGCGCTACCTGCTCGCCCAGGCCCACTACCGCAAGCAGCTCAACTTCAGCTTCGAGGGCCTGGACCAGGCGAAGGCCGCGCTCGAGCGCATCCACGGCGTCGTGCGGCGACTCGGCGAGGTGGACGCGGCGGGGAGCGCCGCAGCGCCCGTGCTGGAGGCGGGAGAGCGGGCCGAGGCGGCCTTCGCCGCGGCCTTGCGCGACGACCTCAACACGCCCGAGGCGATCGCCGCGGTGCACGGGCTGGTGACCGAGGCCAACCAGTTGCTGGCGGCGGGAGCCGTGAACGCGGGCGGCGCCGGCGCCTTGCGCGAGCGCTTCGAGCGCATGGACCGGGTGTTCGCCGTGCTGCTGCCCGCGGGCGAGGATCGCCTCGAGCCCGAGCTGCAGGCGCTGTTCGACGGGCGCCAGGAGGCGCGGCGGGCGCGCGACTTCCGGCGCGCGGACGAACTGCGCGGCGAACTGGAGCGGCGCGGGATCGTGCTCGAGGACACGCCACGCGGGACCCGCTGGCGCCGGCGCTGAAGGGCCCGGCCGCGGGCCGGCCGGGCGAGGACGCCGCCTGCGCCTTCCTCGAGGCGGCGGGCTTCGTGATCCTCGCGCGCAACTTCCGGACCCGGGCCGGCGAGATCGATCTGGTCGCCCGCGACGGAAAGACGATCGTCTTCGTCGAGGTCAAGGCACGCCGGGGGAGCGCTCACGGCTTCGGTTACGAAGCGGTGACTCCGGCCAAGCAGCGCCGGCTGGCGGCGGCAGCGCACGCCTGGGCCGCGCGGCACGGGGAGGACGGACAGGCCTACCGCTTCGACGTCATCTCGATCGACCTGGGGGTGAGCCCGCCCCGGCTGAGACACGACCGCGGGGCGTTCAGCGTCTGAGGAGGCCGAGCCGGAAGCTCAGGCCGGCTGCGAGGATGGAGCGGGAAACGGGATTCGAACCCGCGACTTCAACCTTGGCAAGGTTGCACTCTACCACTGAGTTATTCCCGCCCAGCAGCGAGAGGAAAGATAGCCGGAGGTCGCACGTTCGTCAAGCCCGCGCGGGCTGCTGTTGAAGGCCATCCGCGAGTCCTTTATAGTGTCAGGGCCTCGGAAAGGTCGCCTTCGGCGGCCGCAGGGGCGGCGTAGCCAAGTGGTCAAGGCGGAGGTCTGCAAAACCTCTATTCACCGGTTCGACTCCGGTCGCCGCCTCCAACTCGCGTCCTCCACAGGGGACAGCTTCGCCCGGCGGGTCCGGGCGAGCTCGCCGAGCCTGGCGGGGATGCACGGCGTATCGAGGCTGGCAGGGTTTCTGCACTCACCTCTGCAGGGGGCCCGAGAACGTCCCCCAGGAGAGACAACGCCATGCGTCGCATCGCCCTCGCCGCCTTCGCCAGCGCCGTGCTCCTCGCGCCCGCCGCGCCCGCCGCGGCCCAGGGCCTCGACCTGCGCGTCGGTGCCTACTTCCCGCGCGCCGACTCCAACCTGTTCCGCGACGACGAGATCCTCTACACCGTCTCGAAGTCCGACTGGACGGGCGTCTTCGGCGGCGTCGAGTACTCGCACCGGCTCGGCGAGAAGGTCGAGCTGGGCGTCAGCCTCGACTACTACGAGCGCGAGATCGACACCGCCTACCGCGACTACGTGGACGGCCGCGGCAACGACATCCTCCAGACCCTGCGGCTCGAGATGGTGCCGATCGGCGTCACCGTCAAGTTCGTGCCCGGCGACCGCTACAGCGCCGTGCAGCCCTACCTCGGCGTGGGCGCCGACCTGGTGGCCTACACGTACGAGGAGTTCGGCGAGTTCATCGACTTCGACGGCCGCTTCGACATCTACGACGACGCCTTCGTCTCGGAGAGCGTGACCTTCGGCCTGCACGCGGTGGCGGGCCTGCGGGTGCCGTTCGGCGACGACTTCGCGCTGGCGCTCGAGGGTCGCTACCTGTGGGCGAAGGACGACATGCCGGACGACTTCCGCGGCAACAAGATCGACCTCTCCGGCGCCTCCGCCACCATCGGCCTCCACGTGAGGTTCTAGATCCGGAAAGGCAAGGGTCGGCCGGGGCCGGGGCAGCCCGGTCCCGGCGCCTTTGCTAGCATCCGCGGGTGCCGCTCGATGCGCCCCGGCGCGCCGGTCGATCGCGCTCGTCGCTGCCCGTCGATGCCGGCGTCGTGGTGGCGCTCGCCGGGCTGACGGCGCTCGCCTTCTTCGCCTCGGCCTCGCTGCGGCCCCACGACGCGCCTGCCCTCGAGTTGCGGCCGGCCCTGCTGCCGGCGTACCTCGCGCTGTCGCTGCTGCGGCTGGGGGCGGCCTACGCCCTGGCGCTGCTCGCGGCGCTGGCGGTCGGGCACGCGGCCGCCCGCAGCGCCGCGGCGCGCCGCGTGATCCTGCCCGTGCTCGACGTGCTGCAGTCGGTCCCGATCCTCGGCTTCTTCCCGGTGGCGGTGGCCTTCTTCATCCGCGTCACCGCCGGCTCGGCGCTCGGGGTCGAAGCCGCCGCGGTGTTCCTGATCTTCACCTGCATGTTCTGGAACCTCGCCTTCGGCGTCTACGAGAGCCTGGCGACGCTGCCCGAGGACATCGCGCTCGCCGCCCGGCAGCTCGGCCTGCGAGGCGCCTCCCGCTGGAGCCGCCTCGTGCTGCCCGCCGTGTTCCCGAACCTCGTCTACAACTCGCTCCTGTCGTGGGCGAACGGCTTCTATTTCCTGATCGCGAGCGAGATCATCGCCGTGGGCCCGGCCCGCTACACGCTGCCCGGCCTCGGTTCCTACCTCGCGCAGTCCGTCGTGGCGGGGCGCTACGAGCAGACGGCCGCGGCCCTGCTGTGCCTGGTGGCCGTCACGGCGGCGATGCACCTTCTCGTGTGGGGCCCGCTCGAGACCTACGCGGAGCGCTTCCACTTCGACGAGTCCGGCGACCGGCCCCAGGTGCCGCGGGTCGCCCGGGTGCTGATGCGGAGCCGCCTGGTCCGGGCGCTGATCGGCCGGGTCGTGGTGCCGGGCTCGGAAGCCGCCTTCCGTTTCGCGGGCAGGGCGCTCGACGCGGTGGCCAGCCGCCGCGCGCTGCAGGCCGCGCTGCTGCTGCCTCTGGTCGCGCTGGGCGGGCTGGCCGCCCGCCACGCCTACCGCACCTTCGTCGAGGCTCCGCTGTCGCCGGCGCTCGCGGGCCTGCCGGTCGACCTGGTGCTGAGCCTGCTGCGGGTCGGCTTCGGGGTCGGCGCCTCGGCCCTGCTCGCGGTGCCGCTGGCGGCCCTGGTCGCCTCGCGCCCCGCCTGGCGGGGGCCGTCGCTGGCCGTGATCCAGATCGCGGCCAGCGTGCCGGCCGCCGCCTTCTTCCCGCTGATCGTCGCCCTGGTCGCGCGTGGCCTGGGCCTCGAGGGGGCAGCGCTGCTGCTCTCGCTGACGACGATGTTCTGGTACGTGCTCTTCAACGTGATGGGCGCCGCGGCCGCGATTCCGCGCGAGATGAACGAGGCGGCCCGCTCGCTCGGCCTGTCGCGGCTGGGCCGGCTGCGCCACGTGTTCCTGCCGGCCGTGCTGCCGGGACTGGTCACCGGGTGCCTGACGGCGTGGGGCGCGGGATGGAACGCGATGATCCTGTGCGAGTACCTGGTCGTCGACGGGCGCACCTACGCCGTGCGGGGGATCGGCGCCGCGCTCGACCGCGCCACCTACGAGACCGCGGACCCGCAGGTGATCGCCGCCAGCCTCGCCCTGATGATCGCGATGATCGTGGGCGTCAACCGCGCCTTCTGGGCGCCCCTCTACCAGCGCGTCACCACGCGCTACAAGCTCGACGCGTGAGCGGCACGACCGACGCGGACGTGCTGCTCCGGGTGCGGCAGGTCGAGCAGTTCTACGACCGCCGTATCCGCATCCTCGGCCCGGTGGACCTCGACGTGCGCGACGGCGAGTTCCTGAGCCTGGTCGGGCCCTCGGGCTGCGGCAAGAGCACGCTGCTGCGGATCGTGGCGGGGCTTCTGGAGCCGACGGCCGGCCGCGTCGACGTGGGCGGGGTCGCGCTCGCCGGCGTCAACCGCCAGGCGGCGATGGTGTTCCAGTCCTTCGCGCTGTTCCCGTGGATGAGCGTCGTCGAGAACGTCGCGCTCGGCCTCGAGGCGCGCGGCATGGCGCCGCTGGAGCGGCTCAAGCGGGCCGAGAAGTACATCGACCTGGTCGGGCTCTCGGGCTACGAGCGGGCGTTCCCGAAGGAGCTCTCGCGCGGCATGAAGCAGCTCGTGGGCCTGGCGCGGGCGCTGGCCCTGGAGCCGGAGCTGCTGTGCATGGACGAGCCGTTCTCGGCGCTCGACGTGCTGACGGCGCGGGCGATGCGGGACCTGGTGCTCGACCTCTGGAAGTCGCCCGAGGTGAAGACCAAGAGCATCCTGCTGGTCACCCACAGCATCGAGGAGGCGGTCGCGCTGTCGGACCGGGTGGTCGTGCTGCGAGCCAACCCGGGGCGGATCGCCGAGGTGGTGGACCTCGCGGACCTGCCGCGTCCGCGGCGGCCCGGCGCGGCCGCCGTGAGCGAGGTGGTGGACCGCATGTACGGCCTTCTGGCGTGAGGGGGAGGAGATGAACGACCCGCTGCCACACGCGGCGATCGGCATGGTGCTGGGCCTGCTCGAGCACCTCAGGGAGGCCCCGCACGGCCGCGAGGACCTCTACAAGCTGGGCGGGCCGCTGGGCTACGAGCTCGACGACCTGCTGCCCGTGACCTCGGCGGCGCGCGCGCTGGGGCTGGTGGTGATCCACTCGGGCGACATCGAGCTGACCGCGGAGGGGCGGGCCGTCGCGGAGGCCGAAGAAGCCGACCGCAAGGACCGGCTGGCGCGGGCGGTGGGCGATCTGCCGCTCGTGCAGCGCATCCTGCAGGCGCTGCGCGGCGCGCCGCACGGCCGGGTCCCGCGCGAGGAGCTGCGGGAGCAGCTTCGCGAGCACTTCTCCCCGGGCGAGGCCGAGCGGCAGTTGTCCACGGCGCTGGACTGGGCCCGCTACGTCGAGTTGTTCGACGTCGACCCCGACGCCGACGAGTTCCTGCTGCCGGCCGCGGAGTGACTGCTATCATGCGGCGGGGACCCTTGAAGCGCGCACCGAAGGAGACATGCGGATCTCTCGCCTGACGACGTTGTGCCTGGGCATCCTGGCGGCCTCGACGCTGGCGGGCGGGCTGTTCGGCGAGCGGGCGCTCGCCGGCACGACCCAGCTCTCCGAGCGGCTGCGCCTGTACACCGCCCTCCTCGGCGCCATCGAGGAAAACTACGCGGAGGAGGTTCCGACCGACCGCCTGGTGAGCGCCTCGGTGCGCGAGATGCTGCGCACCCTCGACCCGCACTCCAACTTCCTCGAGGTCAAGGAGTACTCGAGCCTCCAGGAGAAGCAGCGCGGGTCCTACTACGGGCTGGGCATCACGGTGCAGTCGATCGACGGCGGCATCACCGTCGTCGCCATCTTCGAGGGCACGCCGGCGCACCGGCTGGGACTGCGGACGGGCGACGTGATCGCGCGGATCGAGGGCCAGGACGCGCGCGGCATCAGCATCGACGACGCGGTCAAGCGGCTGCGCGGCCCCAAGGGCTCGCCGGTCCAGATCACGATCGAGCGCAAGGGCTACGACGCGCCGCTGGAGTTCACGGTGCTGCGCGACGAGATCCCGCTCCACTCGGTCCCCTACGCCTTCATGGCGACGCCGAAGACCGGCTACGTGCGGCTGATCGACTTCAACGAGACGACCGCCTGCCGCTCGGGCGAGCCGGCCGACTGCGAGCGCGAGCTCGAGCGCGCGCTGAAGGGGCTGATCAAGCAGGGCGCGACTTCGGTGGTTCTCGACATCCGCGACAACCCGGGCGGGCTCCTGGACCAGGCCTTCGCGGTCTCCAACCTGTTCCTGAAGAAGGGGCAGCTCGTCGTCTTCACCAAGGGCCGCTACAAGCGCGACGAGGCGACCTTCATCACCGAGCGCGACAGCGCCTTCGCGGACCTGCCGCTCGTCGTGCTGGTCTCGCGGCACAGCGCGTCGGCCTCCGAGATCGTCGCCGGCGCGATCCAGGACCACGACCGCGGCCTGATCGTCGGCGAGACCACGTTCGGCAAGGGCCTCGTGCAGACGATCCTGCCGCTGCGCTCCTCGCGCGGCTACGCGCTGGCGCTGACCACGGCGCGCTACTACACGCCCGCGGGCCGGCTGATCCAGCGCGACTACGGCCACACGGCGCTCGAGGACTACGTCTCGCCCCGCGAGCGGGAGGTGTGCCGCGAGTCCGGCGAGGACGCGCGACTGACCGACGCCGGCCGCAAGGTCTACGGTGGCGACGGCATCACGCCGGACTACTGCGTGGAGCGCGAGACGCTGCCGAAGCCGGTGGCCGCGCTGGTCGGCCGCCAGGCGTTCGTCGGCTTCGCGCGCACCTTCGAGCCGGCGGAGAGCGCCGGCCAGGCGAAGATCGAGGGCGCGGGCTCGCGCAACGACGCCGGCATCTCGCGGCTGAAGCCGATCCGGCGCGACTTCAGCGTCGACGCGGCCGTGCTCGAGGACTTCCGGCGCCACCTCGGCGAGCAGAAGATACCGCTCGCCGACGACGAGTTCGCGGCCCACCGCGAGCTGATCTCGCGCATCCTGTTCGAGGAGATCCTGCGCCAGGTGTGGGGCGACGCGGAGGCCCGGCGCCGGACGCTCGCGTGGGACGTGCAGCTCCAGAAGGCGCTGGAGCTGGTCCCGCGCGCCGAGCTGCTGCTGAAGGACCCGCAGGCGTTCGTGGCCGCCCGCGAGGCCGAACTGCGGGTGGCCCGCGCCGCGGGCCGGTGAGGGACGGAAGAGGAGGGGGCATGACCAAGCGGGGACTCCTGACGCTGATCGCGGTGTCGCTGGCGCTGCCGGCGGCAGCGGCGCGGCCGACGTTCGAGGACCTGGTGGCCAACCTCAAGAGCCCCAACGCCCGAACCCGGCAGGAGGCGGCGGCGCAGCTCGGCAAGAGCGGCCGCACCGACGCGGTGGCGCCGCTCGCGGCGCTCGTCCGCGACCCCGAGCTGCGGGTGCGGATGGAGGTCGTGCGGGCCCTGACCGGCTTGCGCGACCGCGGCGCGGTGCCCGCGCTGACCGTGTCGCTGGGCGACGGCGAGCCGCGGATCCGGGAGGAGGCGCTGGGTGCCCTCGTCGACCTGCACGCCGAGGTCGAGCGCGCGGGCGCCGTGCCGCGGTTCCTGCGCACGTTCGCGGACGAGCACGAGCGCTCTTCGCTGCCGGTGACGGTGCGCGTCGACCCCTCGGTCTACGCGGGCATCCAGGGGCTGCTGGGCGATCCGGAGATCCCGCTGCGCGAGAGCGCGGCGTATGCCCTCGGCATCCTCGACGGCCGCCCGGCGCTGCCCGCTCTGGCCGGTGCCCTGCAGGACCCGGCCCCCGAGGTGCGCGGTGCGGCGGCGAGCGCGATCGGCAAGGTCGGCACGGCGGCGGAGGGGCGAGACCTGATCGCGTTGCTCGGCGACGCGGCCTCCGACCCGCGCGATCGCGCGCTGAAGGCGATCGGCGTGCTGCAGGTGCGCGAGGCGGCGCCGGTGCTGCGGCAGATGCTGGAGCAGAAGCTCTCGCGCGACGTCTCGCTGCGGGTGATGGAGGCGCTCAGCCGGCTGGCCGACCCGGCGCAGGCCGAGCTGTTCCGCTCCCTTGCCCAGGACCCCGACCAGGAGCGGCGCCGGCTGGCGATCGAGGGCCTGGCCCGCGTCGCCGACGGCTCGATGATCGCGGCCTTCAAGAAGGACTTCCAGCGCGAGTCCTCCGAGGCGCTGCGGCTGGCGCTGGCTTTCGCGCTCGTGCGGCTGGGCGACCGCGCCTTCGTCGACACGATCGTGCTGTCGCTGCCCTCGCGCTACCTGGGCGAGCGCTGCCGCCGATACCTGCTCGAGATGGGGCGCGACCTGCTGCCGGACCTGTATCCCTACCTGAACGACCCCGAGCCCGAGGTGCGGGCGGCGCTGGCCGACGTCATGGCCCAGATCGGCGACCCTGCGGCGATCGAGCGGCTGACGCCGCTGATCTCCGACCCCTCGGCCAAGGTGGCCGACCGCGCCAACCGGGCCGTGGAACGGCTGCGCAACATCCAGGCCGTGGCCCAGGGCGGCCCGACGCGCTGACCCGCTGACCTACCAGGCGTTGCGGGCCTGGCCCTGGGGGTCGATGTAGACGAGCCCGGCCTCGTCCCGGCGGCCCCACGCGTCGATGGTCAGCACGCGCTGTCCGCCCAGCACGAGGCGCTCGGCCGCGAAGCCCTCGGTCGGGGTGTCGCGGAGGTAGGGGTCGTAGACCTTGACGCGGTACGGCTCGCCGGCGGGCGGGAAGTTGACGGGCACGTTCTGGGCGACGCCGGTCCACAGGTGGCTGCCCGGGTCGGCGCGCAGCATGAACTCGGCGCCGGGACGCATCCAGCTCCCGAAGAAGACGACGTGGTCCTCGCAGCGCGACGTGCTGAGGCACTCGTTGGGCTGACGGTATTCGATCCGCACCGAGACCACCTGCGGTGAGGCGGGGTCGGGCGCGTCCTCCGGGCCCGCGAGGTGGAAGTCGTAGCAGCCGCCCGCCGCGATCGCGAGCGCGGCGATGGCCGCGCGCAGCGCCTGTGAAAGCATGCTCCTCCCGTGCGCGATCCGGCCGCGCCACCACGCGCGGATGCTAGCATGCGGGTTGCGCCATGCCTGCCCCCGACAAGGGCCTGATCCTCGTCATCGACGACGACGACATCGTCCGCGCCACCTCGGTCGCGATCCTGCGCAAGGGCGGCTACCAGGCCGTCGACGCGGCCAACGTCGCCGAGGGCCTGCGCCAGTTCGCCCGGCTGCGCCCCGCCGGCGTGCTGCTGGACCTGCGGCTGCCCGACGGCACGGGGATCGACGTGCTGCAGGCGCTGCAGCGCGAGGCCCCGGGCACGCCCGTCGTCGTGGTGTCGGGTGTCGGCACCGTCTCGGAAGCGGTCGAGGCGATGCGGGTGGGGGCCACCGATTTCATCGAGAAGCCGGTCGAGCCGGACTCGCTGCTGCGGGTGCTCGAACGCGTGATGCGTCCCACCCTGTTCGGCCCGGAGGCGGATCGGGAGACCGACGGTGGACGCTTCGGAATGGTGGGGCGCTCGGACCCGATGCGCCGCATCTATCAGCTCATCGAGATGGCCGCCCCGACCCGCTCGCGGGTGCTGATCTGCGGCGAGAGCGGCAGCGGCAAGGAGCTGATCGCCCGTGCGATCCACGCCCTGTCGCCGCGCCGGACGCGGCCTTTCGTCGAGCTCAACTGCGCGGCGATTCCCAGCGAGCTGATCGAGAGCGAGATGTTCGGCCACGTGCGCGGCGCGTTCACCGGCGCCACGACCGACCGCAAGGGGCGCTTCGAGACCGCCCACACGGGGACCCTGTTCCTCGACGAGCTCGGCGACATGAGCCTGTCGGCACAGGCCAAGCTGCTGCGGGTTCTCCAGGAGGGCGTGATCTCGCCCGTGGGCAGCTCGGACACCCGGCCCGTGGACGTCCGGGTGCTGGCGGCGACCAGCAAGCACATCCCCGAGGAGATCGCGCGGGGAGCGTTCCGCGAGGACCTGTATCATCGGCTCAACGTCCTGACCATCAACGTGCCGCCGCTGCGCACCCGGCGGCAGGACATCCCGGACCTGGCGGCCCACTTCCTTCGCCTGGCGAGCCTGGAGAACGGGGTGCCGCCCAAGAGACTGGCGCCGCGCGCCGCGGACTTCCTGGGTCACCTGCCCTGGAAGGGGAACGTCCGGGAGTTGCGCAACCTGATGGAGCGCCTCGTGGTGATGGCGCCCGGCGAGACCGTGGGCTACCGCGAGGTGATGGAGGCGCTCCAGATGAACCCTGCGCCGCAGGGCGCGGGCATCGGCAGCCCGACGCCGGCGACGCTTCGGGAGGCGCGGGCGCGCTTCGAGCGGCAGTACATCCTGGAGCGGCTGGCCGCGAACGAGGGCAGCCTGATGCGCACGGCTCGCGACCTGGGCATCGAGCGCACGAACTTGTACCGGAAGATGAAGCAACTGGGCATCCGCTCGGGCGACATGGATGGTTAGTGACGTTGCGCCCTTGATAATGTCGGTTGCGATTCCGCAACATTCAGGAGAGGGCGGAGCCCGACTCCCGACGAGCCCACTCATTAGGATCAATAACTTACAGCACAATCGGCGTCTGGCACGGACCCTGCTATAGGAAAGGGTGTTCGCGGATCGCGTGATCGCACACGCGGGTCCCACACCAGCCTGGCGCTGGCGGTGGTTTGGAGGGAGCCATCGTCGGAGGCAGGCCGGAAGCGAGCGGCACAGCGCCGCGCGCGGGATCACACGAGTGCGATCCGCGGTCCTTTTTTCTTTTGGGAACGCCCCGCGCGCAGCCTGTTTGGAACCTCGCGCCGCGGCGGTGTATCTTGCCGCGCCCCGACGGCGCGGACAGGCGCGAACGGCGCGGGCGACACTCCAGGAGGACTCGAGGTTTGGCCCAGAAGAAGGCGCTCGTCACGGGGATCACGGGACAGGACGGCAGCTACCTCGCGGAACTGCTGCTGTCGAAGGGCTACGAGGTCCACGGCCTCGTGCGCCGCAGCTCCTCCTTCAACACCTGGCGGATCGACCACGTCCGCGACCACCTGGTCCTCCACTACGGCGACCTCGTCGACCAGAACAGCCTGGTCCGCACGCTGGCGATGGTGAAGCCCGACGAGATCTACAACCTCGCCGCCCAGAGCCACGTCAAGGTGTCGTTCGAGATGCCCGAGTACACCTCGAACGTCGTCGCCAGCGGCGTCCTGCGGCTGCTCGACGCCGTGCGCGAGCTGGAGTTGCCCTCGCGCATCTACCAGGCGGGCTCTTCCGAGATGTACGGCCTCGTCCACGAGACGCCGCAGAAGGAGACGACCCCCTTCCACCCGCGCTCGCCCTACGCCGTCAGCAAGGTGTTCGGTCACTACATGACCGTCAACTACCGCGAGGGCTACGGGATGCACGCCTCCAACGGCATCCTGTTCAATCACGAGTCGCCGCGCCGTGGCGAGAACTTCGTGACCCGCAAGATCACGATGGGCCTGGCCGCGATCAAGAAGGGCAAGTCGAAGGAGCTGCGGCTCGGCAACCTCGACGCCAAGCGCGACTGGGGCTTCGCCGGCGACTACGTCGAGGCGATGTGGCGGATGCTGCAGCAGGACCAGCCGGGCGACTACGTCGTCGCCACGGGCGAGACCTACTCGGTGCGCCAGTTCCTCGACGAGGCCTTCGGATACGTCGGCCTGGACTGGAAGGACTTCGTCGTCGTCGACCCGCGCTTCTTCCGGCCGGCCGAGGTCGACCTGCTGCTCGGCGATCCCACCAGGGCGAAGACCGTGCTCGGCTGGCAGCCGAAGGTCGGCTTCCGCGAGCTGGTGCGGATGATGGTCGACGCCGACCTGGAGCGCGCCTGATCTAGTTCGTTTCCGGCGCCAGCCTCGCGGGCTGGTCGCGCCGGAAGCGCTGCCACTCCGCCGCGGCCGGGCCGCGCGCTCCCGAGCGCGACTCGCAGCGGGCGCGCAGCTCGAGCGGCAGCGCCTGCCACGGGAAGTGGGGCTCGAACTCGGCGAGCGTCGCGGCGCATTCCGGGGCCGGCTGCGGCAGCCGGGCGAGCAGGGCGAGCAGCGCGCGCCGGCGGTCGTCGTGGAGGACGTCGAGCGCGAACGGCGTCCGCAACTCCTCGAGCAGGACGGCGGTTCGCGCCGGCGCCCGTTGCGAGAGCCCCAGCGCCGCCTGCAGCGTGCGCTGGCCGAGCGCGGCGTGCACCCAGGGCGTGACCCGCATCTGCGCCCACGAGGCGGCGAGGGCTGCGGAGCCGGCCCCCGGGTCGCCGTGACGGGCCACGGCGAGGGCCTCGATCGCCGCGCCGTCGACGCGCGAGAGCGAGGCGACCTCCTGCAGCAGCGGCCGCAGTTCCTCGAGGCGGCCGCTCTCGGCGAGGCCGGCGGCGACCAGCAGCCGCTCCTCCCAGGCCCGCGGCGGGGCAGGCTGCGCGGACCAGGCGGCGAGCGCGCTCTCCGGCGCCGCCAGCCCGAACTCCCGGGCCTGCAGCCGCTGCAGCGCGAAGCCGTCGAGACCCGCGGGCCAGGCGACTCGCGGGTAGAGCGCGGCCCGCAGTTCCTCGAGCCGCGGCCGTTCGAGCCCGACGACAGGCGGCAGCGCGTCGTCGAGGCCGCGAGCCAGGGCGAGCAGTTCCTCGGGCTGGAACAGGCCCTGGCGGCCGACGTGGCGCGCGAAGCGGAACTCGACGATGTTGCGGTCGTCCGTGTTGACGAGGTCGGCCGCGCCCCCGGCGATCGCGCGCGCGGTGCGAGGACCTGCCACGAAGCGGGCCAGCACGCTCTCGGGGTCGGTGGCCCGCCACGCGTGCAGCAGCGCGCTGCGCATCGGCTCGGCCGCGATCCGCCGCGCGAGGCCCTCGCGGTCGAGGCGGGGCGCGGGCTGGCGGCGGGCCAGCAGCAGCAGGTCGCGGTGGGTGCGCCAGGTCTCGACCTCCGCGAACTCCGCGCCGAGCGTGGCGTACACGCTTCGCACCGTCTCGGCATCGACCTCGTACGCCTGCAGCCACTGCACGAACACTCCGCCCGCCGTCAGCCGCTCGGCTGCCGCCCTGTAGTACTCGCGGGTGAAGAGGCTCGCGATGCCGGCGCGGTAGGGGTTGGAGGGCTCCGAGAAGATCAGGTCGTAGCGCTCGCGGCTGGCGAGCAGGATCTCGCGGGCGTCGCCGACCTGGACGCGCACGCGAGGGTTGTCCATCACCGCGAGGTTCACCGGGGCCAGGCGGCGGGCCACCTCCACGATGGCCGGTTCCAGCTCGGCGACGTCGACGCGCTCGACGCCGGGAACCGCCGCGAGCCAACCGGCCGACGAGCCGGTGCCCAGCCCGATCACGAGCGCGGTGCGCGGCGGGGCGGGCTGGACCAGGGCCGGCAGCAGCGCGGCCATCACCTGGGTCGGCGCGTCGAGCGTCGCGTGGCCGTCGATCTTGCCGTTGATCACGAACGCGAGGCCCTGGCGGCGGACCAGGGCGACGCTGCTCTCGCGGCCCTCGCGCTCCCACGCGAGCGCCGCCCGCTGCTCGCGGAGCCAGGCCTCGACGGCGTTCGGACCGTCGCCCTGGAGCGGGACGGCCCGCCCGGCACCGACGCCGGAGTGACGCCACCCCGGCCCCGGACCGTCGCTCGCCAGCAGGGCGACGGCGGCCAGCCCGGCCGCCGCGGCCGGCCCCAGGCTGCTGCGGCGACCGTGGCGGCCCGCGAGGAAGGCCGCGGCCAGCGCGAGGCCGAGCAGCGACAGGGCGGCCAGGCGCCAGGCACCGGGTGCGCCGAGCAGCGGCAGCAGGCCGAAGCCGCCCACCAGCGATCCGACCACGGCGCCCGCCGTGTTCCACGCGTAGGCGTGGCCGACGTCGCGCCCGAGGCCGTGGCGCCCCGAGCCGAGCAGGGAGACGAGCAGCGGGAACTGCCACCCCGCGACGGTCGCGGCCGGCACCACGACGACGCCCGCGACCAGGCCCCAGTGGAGGAGCTCGGCACCGAAGCCGAGGCGGTCCACGCCCTGGGTCGCCAGGGTCCACAGCGCGATGCGGTCGCCGAGGCCGAAGGCGACCAGCAGGGCCGCGGCTTCGAGGGCGGCGGTCGCCGCGAAGCGCTCGAGGGTGGGCGGCCTCCGGGAGCCGAGGCGGGCGTACAGGTAGCCGCCGCTGCCGACGCCGAGCAGCGCCAGTGCCAGCACGAGGCCGAAGGAGAAGACCGTGCCCCCGAGCAGCGGGCCGAGCATGCGGTACCACACGATTTCCATCAGGAAGAAGACGGCGCCGACCACGGCCGCGGCGCCCAGGACGAAGGCCCGGGGCGCTGGGGCCGGCTCCGGCTGCTCCGCCGCGGGGTGGGGCGCTGCGCCGACCTCCGGCTCGCGGGACCCTCCCGCGAGCAACCAGGCTGCCGCGGCGACCCCGGCGTTGACCACGCAGGCGGCCCACAGTGTGGCGCGGGTGCCGAGCGCCTCGAGCAGCGCGAACGTGGCGAGGGTGGACCCGAGCACCGCGCCCAGCGTGTTGAGCCCGTAGAGCAGCGCCGTGTCGCCGCGGTGCGCGTCTTCGGGAGGCGTCGCGGCGCGGGCGGCCGCGGGCAGCGTGCCGCCCATCAGGAACGTCGGCACGAGCAGGACGAGCGACGCGGAGCAGAGGCGGGCGAGCGTGCCGCCGGCTTCGCCGAGTTGCGGAGTGCCGCCCAGGGCCAGGTAGGCCCAGCGCGCGAGGTCGAGCAGGAACGGCGAGGCCGCGGCGCTCAGCGCGATCAGGGCCTCGAGCCCGGCGTACAGCCGCAGCGGCGAGCGCGAGCGGTCCGCGCGCGGTCCCAGCAGCAGCGAGCCCGCGCCGAGCCCGGCCACGAAGATCGCCAGCACCGCTGCGGAGGCCGCCGTGCTGGCCCCGAACACGAGCCGGAACTCGCGCTGCCAGACCACCTGGTACACGAGCGCACAGGCGCCCGAGCCCAGCAGCAGCGCGGCGATCCGCCAGGGCGCGGTCGGCAACTCAGCGCGCCGGGGCGGCCGTCCTGGACTCGATCAGGGCGTCGAGCTCGCGCTTCAGGCGGGGCAGGATCTCGTCGTACGTGAAGGCGCCGACCGTCTCGGTGCGCCGCTTGAGGTTGACGTGGGTCGGACCGCACCACAGTCCGAGGTCGGCGTCGTCCGTCTCGCCGGGCCCGTTGACGCGGCAGCCCATCACCGCGATCGTGAGCGCGTGGCCCTGCGCGTAGGCGGTCATCTCCTTCACGGCCTGCGCGAGGTCGACGAACTTCTCGTTCTCCACCCGCGAGCACGACGGGCACGAGATGATGTTGAGCTTGTCGTCGTCGAACACCGGCACCGAGCGGAAGCGGCCCGCGGCGATGTCCTCGAGGATCCTGCGCCCGACCTCGACCTCCTCGTGCTTGCGCGGGTTGGGCAGGGTCAGGCTGACGCGGATGGTGTCGCCGATGCCGCGCGAGAGGAGCTGCTCGAACGCCACCCGGGTCTTGATCACGCCCTCGGGCGGCATCCCCGCCTCGGTCACGCCGAGGTGCAGCGGCACGTCGGGGCGCGCGGCGGCGAAGCGCTGGTTGCCCTCGATCACCTTGCGCGGGTGGGAGTCCTTCAGGCTCACCACGTAGCGGTCGAAGCCGAGCTCGTCGAGCATCGCGCAGTGCTCGAGCGCCGAGCGCACCATCGCCTCGACGTCGTCGTCGGGGAAGCGCTCCTTCAGCTCGGGGTCGACGGACCCGCAGTTGACGCCGACGCGCAGCGCCAGGTCGTGGTCGCGGGCGACGTCCGCCAGGAAGCGGACCTTCTCGCGAACCGGCTTCTCCTTCTCGTGGTGCCACAGGTGGCCGGGGTTGTAGCGCAGCTTGTCGACGTGGGGCGCGACCGTCTTCGCCAGCCGGTAGTTCTCCTGCAGGTCGACCACCAGGTTGGCGCTGGTCTGGCGCCGGATCTCGGCCAGCGCCTCGACGTCCTTCGGGCCGTCGACCGCGATGCGCACGATGTCGCCGCCCGCCTTGCGGATCGCTTCCGCCTGCTCGACGGTGGCGTCGACGTCCTGGGTGTGGGTGGCGCACATGCTCTGCACGGCCACGGGGTGGCCGCCGCCGAGCGTCACGCGGCCCACGCGCACCGCGCGGGTGGGGTTCCTCTTGATCATCCCTACATCCTATCCGGGGCGGCCGGGGGGGCCCGAACCGGCTAGCCCATCCGCTCCAGGGCCTGCACGCCGCGCCGCATCGACCACCAGAACGTGAACGCGGAGAGCGCCGCGGCGGCCGCGCCGCAGGCGACCATCAGGCCGTAGGCCGAGCCCGGCACGGGCTGCGACCGGTACTGGTACCAGAGGTAGACGGAGGTGGGCCAGGCCAGCAGCCCGATCATCGCCAGGATGTAGAGCACGGCCAGCACCATGAAGGCGACGCCGCCGTAGGAGCCGGCAACCTGGGTCAGGTTCTCCGCGTTGAACCGCGGGTACATCGCGCCGAGGCCGGTGGCCAGCCCGACCAGCGCGAAGGACATGAAGAAGATGGCCACGGCGCCCACGACCTTGAGCTCCGGCGCCGCGGCCAGGAACTCGTTGGCGATCACGGTCAGCACCTCGGCCATGACCAGGATCGGCAGCAGGCCGGTCCAGAACTTGGACCACAGGAACTGCCGCATAGAGACTGGCGAAGTACGCACGATCCAGAAGCCTGGGCCCTCCGCAGACACCGACGGGAACACGAAGCGCACCGCGACCGACGAGAGCACGAACGCCGCCAGCGCCAGGTTGACGAAGGCGTAGGCGTTCTTGATGAAGCGGCTCATGTACGGGATGCGCTCGATGTCGAGCACGCTGAAGTTGTAGAGGTAGACCATGACCAGCGCCAGCAGCAGCAGCAGTTGCGACCACTGGGTGGTGTCCCGCAGGAACACCTTCAGGTCCTTCAGCAGCAGCGCCCGGGTGCCCGCCGCGAAGGGCAGCCGCCGGATCACGCGGTCGAGCAGCAGCAGCCGCGTGAAGCGCACCTTGCGCGCCTCCTGCGCCTTGCTGAAGCCGTCGAAGAAGAAGCGCCCGAAGGCGCCGCGGGCCAGCACGGTGAGCGCGATCGCGGAGGTCCAGAGGGCGGACAGGTGGAGGCAGTCCGCGCCGCCGTGCAGCGCGGCGAACAGCGACTCGCCCGCCCAGAAGGAGGGCAGCAGCGGAGTGACCGGCGACTGCAGCGTCGCGAAGAAGGCCGTGACGTCGGGCAGCGAGTCGATCCGCAACAGCCGCTCGGGCCGCAAGAAGCGCAGCAGCAGGACGATGGTGATGCCGAAAAGCAGCCCGACCAGCATCAGGATGTCGCGGGCGCGGCGGGCGGGGAAGATGTTGACGAGCGCGAGCGTCGTCACCGAGCCCAGCGCCACCGGGATCAGCACGAACGGCAGCAGCACCAGCGGGATCGTGAGGTAGTAGCTCCACGGCGCGCAGCGGGCGGAGCCGACTGCCAGCAGCACCGGGACCAGGAAGATGACGACCATCCACGAGGCCAGGCCCGCGGTCTTGGCGAAGCGCGAGTAGAACAGGCGGTCCTGCGGGATCGGCGCCGCCATCAGCAGCTTCAGGTCTTCCGAGAGGAAGAACGTCGACAGCGCGGTGACCAGCGCCGAGAAGGCCAGGAACGAGAGGAAGGTGAGGAACAGCCAGGAGAGTCCCAGGCGGATCAGGTACTCGCCGAGTTCCTCGTAGTCGAGCACGTTCCAGGTCAGCCAGAACACGACCGCGAAGATCGTGGCGGTGACGCCGGCCCCGATCGACCCGAAGATCAGGCCGCGGGCGGTGTCGCCCTTCTCGCGCCGCTGCGCGCGATTGCGCGCCGCCCAGTACGACGGCAGCAGCAGGAACGGGAAGGGCTGGCCGAGGCTCGCGGGCGCCGGGCTAGACGGCGTCATCGATCTCCTGGAAGCCGCGGCCGCCCGTCAGCTTGAGGAACACCGGCGTGAGCTGGCCGTCGGCCGTGCCGGCCTGGGCCTGCAGCTCGGCGACGGTGCCGCGCGCGATGATCTCGCCGCCGAGGATGATGCTGATCGCGTCGCACATCTCCTGGGCCACCTCGAGGGTGTGGGTGGACATCAGGATCGCGACGCCCTTCCTGGCCATCGCCCGGAACACGTCCTTGATCAGCAGGGCGCCGCGCGGGTCGAGGCCGACCATCGGCTCGTCGACCAGCACCGCGCGCGGACGGTGCAGGAAGGCGGCGCACATCACCAGCCGCTGCTTCATGCCGTGGGAGAAGCTCTCCACCAGCTCGCCGCCCCAGCGGGTCAGCTCGAACAGGCCGAGCAGCTCGTCCGAGCGGTGGTCGACCTCGGCGTCGCTCATCCCGAACAGGCCGCCGTGGAAGGCGAGGAACTCGCGGGCCGTCAGCTTCTCGTACAGGTAGGGCCGGTCGGGGATGAAGCCGAGCGCGGCCTTGGCGGCCTCGGGTGCGACCCGCGTGTCGTGGCCGTCGATGGTGACGGTGCCCGCGGTCGGCTTGAGCAGGCCGGCGATCATCCGGATCGTCGTCGTCTTGCCGGCGCCGTTGGGGCCGAGGAAGCCGTGGATCTGGCCGGGGGCGACGTCGAGCGAGACGCCCTTGACGGCCTCGAACGCGCCGTAGGTCTTCTTCAGGTCGCGGACGTGGATCATCGGCCTGCCCTCGGCCGCACCCAGCAGCTCTTGGGCCCGCCCACGCGCGTGGGGATCGCGATCTCGATCGGGCGCGTCTGGGAGGTCGCCTCCTGACCCACCAGGACCGGCGCCGTGCCTGCGGCCATCCGCATCTCCAGAACGGCGATCCTGGTCTGGCCCACGAGCGGCAGGATCGCCGTCTGCTGCTCGAGGCCGCCGCGCGCGAGGCGGACGTGGGTGAGGTCGGCCGGGAACTGGTTGAGGGTGGGGTCGACCGCGATCCAGCGGCCGCGGCCCGCGTTCTCCGCGACCCACACCTCGGGCCACGCGTGGTAGTAGAACGCGCCGCGCAGCGAGACCAGGCCGACGGCGATCCGCGCGGGCAGGCCGAGCGCGCGCGCCATCGCCACGTAGAGCGCGGTGTGCTCGTTGCAATCGCCGACGCGCGTCCGCAGCACCTCGAGCGCCGAGGGCAGGCTGACGGTGGGCTTCTTCTCCAGCAGCGCGTTGACGTGGCGGACGAGCCGCTCGGCCCGAGCGCGGTTGCCGCTGACGCCGGCCACCGCCTTCTCCGCCTCGGCCAGGATCTCGGGCGCGTCTGACTCGATCAGCCGCTCGGGTGCCAGGTAGCGTTCGAGTCCCTCCGGCGTCGGCTGCAGCGGCTCCTTGCTGGAGTCGCGCAGCGCGAACACGTCGTCGCGCACCGTCTGGCCGACGCCCTGCAGGTCGGGGCCCGTCAGCGGGCTCGGCGTCGTGATGCGCAGTTCGAGGTACTCGACCTGGGTCGGGTCGTCGATCGGCTTCTTCGTCTCCGGCTGGATCGCCGCCGCCTCGATCATGTCGGCGCGCACGTCGCGGGTCATCGCCATCGCCGTCGCCCGCTCCTGGGTCTCCTTCAACACGACGAGGCCCATCGGGCTCTCTTCCTTGACCACCTCGCCGACGTCCGTGACCCACGAGGTGGCCTGGATGCCCGAGAAACGGGTCTCCAGCCGGAACGCCGGCGTGGGGCGGCCGCCGGCGCGCACGACCTCGCGCTCCTTCACCTCGATCGTCATCGGCGCGTTGGCGAGCGTCGCGGGGTCGAACACGGAGAACTCGAAGCGCTTGCCGGTCTCGAGGCCGTCGGCGGCCAGCTTGCGCGGCAGGTTCAGGCTGAGGACCGGCACGTCGGCCAGGTCCCGCGTCTCGCGGCGGGTGCCGCCGGGAGTCGTGACCTCGAGTTCGAGCGCCTTGCCCCGGAGCGTGCCCTTCACGTTCACGGCGCCGGTGCCGGGGTCGAGCGAGAAGTCGAACGAGCGGAGCGAGTAGGCCGCGTCGACCTGTACCGCGGTGCGGATCTTCGCCGCCGTGCCCATGCCCATCAGCGTGATCTGGAGCTGGCCCTCCTCCTGGATCTCGTAGCCGTCGTCCTTCGGGATCGTCTGGCCGACCATGAAGCCGATCTTCTCGCCGCGGTAGTAGACGCCCTTCCAGGCGGCGGAGGAGCCGAAGCGGGAGAGGTCGGTGCCGAGCGAGAGCGGCGCCGCGCGCAGCATCTCCTCCCGCAGCAGCGTGCCCATCGTCAGCAGCCACGCGCAGACTCCGAGCCACGACAGCGGTCGGGTCAGCTTGCGGGGCAGCGGGCGCAGCAGTCTCAAGCGATCGTTCCTGTGTGGTGAAGACGGCCGGCCGGACGGGCCCGCCGCGGAGGCTGTGGCTAGTATACGGGCGTGCGCGGAGCGGACGTGGACTTCGTCCTGGTGCGGCCGGCCCGGGCCGCCAACGTGGGCGGGGCCTGCCGGGCGCTGCGCAACATGGGATTCGGCGCGCCGGTGCTGGTCGACGCCGCGAAGCTCGACCGCGGGGAAGCCGCCCGCGTGGCGCGCGGCGCCGAGGACCTGGTCGCGTCGATGCGCGACGCGGCGACGCTCGACGCAGCGGTCTCGGGAGCGCAGTTCGTGGCGGCCACCTCCGGCCGCGCGTCGCGGACGTGGACGCCGCGGGAGCTCGCGGCACACCTGGCGACCCGGGGCGGGCGCGCCGCCCTCGTGTTCGGCCCGGAGGCCGACGGGCTCCGCGTCGACGAGCAGCGGCGGGCCGACGTCGTCGTCCGCATCCCGACCGACCCCGCGCACTCGTCGCTGAACCTCGCGCAGGCGGTGCTGCTGTTCGCGTGGGAGCTCCGCATGGCGCTCGAGCCCCCGGACGCGCCCTGCGCCGAGGCGCCGGCGCCGCGCGACTGGCACGCGGCGCAGGACGAGTTCGCCGAGGCCTGCGCCGCGATCGGCTTCGTCGACCCGGGGCCGCCCGGGCCGGTGCTGGCCGAGCTGCGCCACCTGCTCGCGCGCGCGGAGCCGACGGCGCGGGAAGTGACGCTGCTGCGCGGCCTGGCGCGCCAGATGCGATGGGCGGGCCGGCGGGCCCGCGGCGAGCGCTGACGACCGCGTAGAATCCGCCCGAATTGGCGAAAGCGACCCCGACGGTCACGCAGGCCGACCCGCGCGAGCGCGCGGTGCTGGTCGGGCTGTGCCTGGGCGGGGCCCCGCGCCACGAGACCGAAGCCTCGCTGGCCGAGCTCGCGCACCTCGCGGAGGCCGCCGGAGCCGTGGTGGTCGGCGAGGTGATGCAGGAGCGGCAGCGGCCCGACGCCGCGACGCTGATCGGCAAGGGCAAGGCCGAGGAGGTGGCGCGGCTCGCGGAGCAGGCCGAAGCCGGCGTCGTCGTGTTCGACGGGGAGCTGACGCCGGCCCAGCAGCGCAACCTGGAGAAGGTCGCGAAGGTCAAGACGCTCGACCGCACGCAACTCATCCTCGACATCTTCGCCCGCCGCGCGCGCACCCACGAGGGGCGCCTGCAGGTCGAGCTGGCGCAGCTCGGCTACCTGCTGCCGCGGCTCGCCGGGCAGGGCGTGATGCTGTCCCGGCTCGGCGGCGGCATCGGCACCCGCGGGCCCGGCGAGACCAAGCTGGAGACCGACCGCCGCCGGATCCGCACGCGCATCGCGCAGGTCAAGCGCGAGATCGAGCGCGTCCGCCGCGGGCGCCACACCCAGCGCGGCGCGCGCCAGCGGGCCGAGGTGCCGCAGGTCGCGCTGGTCGGCTACACGAGCGCGGGCAAGTCGACGCTCTTCAACGCGCTGACCCGGGCGGGCGCGCCGGTGTCGAGCCAGTTGTTCATGACCCTCGACCCGCTGGCACGACGGACCCGGCTCGGTGACGCCGGCGAGGTCGTGATCGTCGACACCGTCGGCTTCATCCAGAAGCTGCCGCACACGCTGGTGGCCGCGTTCCGCGCGACGCTCGAGGAGGTGGTCGAGGCCGACCTGCTGCTGCACGTGATCGACGCCGCCGCCGAGGACCTCGAGGCGCGCGAGGCGGCGGTGGCGGCAGTGCTGAACGAGATCGGCGCCGGCGAGGTGCCGCGGGTGCCGGTGCTCAACAAGGTGGACCTGGTGCCGGTCGCGCGCCGCGAGGGCCTGCTGGCGGCCCACGCCGGGGGAGTCGCGGTGTCGGCGCTGCGCGAGACCGGGATCGACGCCCTCCGGGAGACGATCGCCCGCCGGCTGGAGCTGGAGCCGAAGCGGGTGCGGCTCGGCTTCGACCCGGCCGAGGGCCGGGCGATCGCGGCGCTGTACAAGGTCGCGCGGGTCCTGGGACACGAGATGGAGGAAGGCGAAGTGAGGATCGAGGCCCTGCTGCCCGCGCGCTGGCTCGCGCGTTACCGGGGGCGGCTGCGATGAGGCGAGGACCGCTCGCGATCCTCGCGGTGCTGGCGCTGTCGTGGCTGGCAGGCTGCGCGCGGCCCGTGGTCGTGGCGCCCGAGGTGCAGGAGCTCTACGTCCGGCCCGCGGTGCGGCCGGGGGAACTCACGCCCTCGCAGCGCAAGGCGCTCGACCAGGCGTGGCCCCAGATCCTGGCCGGCGACGCGGCCTCCGCCGAGAAGCGCCTGCTCGGCGCGATGCGCACGCCGGTCGCGCACCTCGACACCGCGCTGGGCTGGGCGCGGCTGCGCCTCGGCCGCGTCGAACAGGCGGTCGCGGATTTCGAGGCCGCGGTGGCGCGGCGCCCGGAAGACGTCTCCGCGCTGGCCGGCGCCAGCGCGGCGCTCGCGCGGCTCGGCCGCGACGAGGAGGCGGTGGGCCTGCTGCGTCGCGCGGCGGCACAGGCGCCGGCGGACACCCGCCTCTCCCGGCGCCTGGCCGCCCTGAAGCTGGCGGTCAGCGAGCGGCTGCTGCCGCTGGCCGCGGAGGCCCAGGCCGCGGGCCGGGCCGAGGAGGCGCTCGCGCTCTACCGCCGCTGCCTGGAAGCCGTGCCGGAGCTGGCGCCGGCGCGGATGGCGGCCGCCGAACTGCTGCTGAGCGCGGGCGCGCGGGCCGAGGCGATCGCGCTGCTCGACGCCGAGCCGAACCGCGAGCGCGGCGTCACCGCGCGCCTCGCGGAGTTGCTGCTCGAGGACCGCCAGCCGGCGCGCGCGCTCGACCTGCTGCGCGGGCTGCAGGCCCGCGAACCGGCCGACGAGGCGCTGCGCGCGGCCGCGGCGCGCGCGCTCCAGGAGGTCGAGAACGCGCGGATGCCGGAGCCCTACCGGCGGATCCCGCTGGCGCCGCGCATCACGCGAGCCGACCTCGCCGCGCTGCTCGTCGCCAAGGTGCCGCAGCTCGAGGCGCTCGAGGCGGGGGAGCCGCCGCTGGCGGTCGACGTCTCCGGCTCCTGGGCACGGCCGTTCATCCTGCGCGCGCTGGCCCTGCGCCTGATGGACGTCTACCCGAACCACACCTTCCAGCCCGCGGCCCAGGTCCGCAAGGGCGAGCTGGCGGTGGCGCTGGCCCGGGTGCTCGACGCGCTGGGCCACCCGCCGGGCCCGGCGCCGGTGCTCTCGGACATGTCTCGCAACCACCTCCAGCACGCGGCCGCCTCGCGCGCCGCTGGCGCGGGGCTGCTGGCGGTGACGCCGTCGGGCGCGTTCGAGGCGTGGCGGGTGGTCAGCGGGGCGCAGGCCGTGGAGGTCGTCGAGGCGCTCGCCCGCCTGGTGAAGCCCTGATAACATCGCCGCTCCCGCTGGAGGTGGATCGTCCATGACGGATCGCGAGCTGCTGCTCTCGGTTCCGATCTTCTCGGAGCTGACGCCGGCCGAACTCGAGTCGCTGGCGCGCGTGTGCAGCCGGCGGCAGCATCGCAAGGGCGGCGTGATCCTCTACGAAAAGGACCCCGGCGACACCTTGTTCGTGATCGTCAGCGGCCGGGTCAAGGTCGGCATCCAGGGCGACGACGGGCGCGAGGTGATCCTGTCCGTGATCGGCCCCGGCGAGTTCTTCGGCGAGATGTCGCTGCTCGACGACGAGCCGCGCTCGGCGACGGCCGTCGCCATCGAGGACACCGAGCTGCTGAGCCTGGCCCGCGCCGATTTCCAGCAGGTGATCCAGGGCCACTCCAGCATCCTGGCCGGGCTCGTGCGCGTGCTGTCGGCCCGCCTCCGCCGCGCCAACAGCCAGATCAGCACGCTGGCGCTGCTCGACGTCTACGGGCGCGTGGCGCGGGTGCTGGTCGACATGGCGCGCGAGGAGGGCAAGCGGCTGAAGGACGGGCGCATCTCGTTCCGCCGCGCGACCCACCAGGAGATCGCCAACCGCATCGGCACGACCCGCGAGACCGTGACCCGCATGCTGAAGGACCTCGAGCGCCAGCACCTGCTCGAGGTCACGCCGCGCGAGATGATCGTCGGCGCCGACTTCGAGAAGGCGTTCGAGCAGGTCACCGAGGGCTAGTCGGCTCTCCCCGTCCCCACGGGCGGGCGTCTCGCTGCAGGCGGTAGACCTCCTCGACGCACGCTTCGCCGCGGAACAGGGCCGGCCGGGTCTCCACGAGGAGGAATCCCAGGCGAACAAGCAGGCGGAGGCTCGGGAGGTTCCGGGCGTCGGCCACGCCGTCCACGTGGGTGGCCCGGGTGAGCGCGAAGAGCACGTCGACCGCCTCGCGCACCGCCCGGCCGGCGAGGCCGCGGCCCTGCGCCGAGGGGGCGAGCGTGAAGCCGACTTCGCCCGAGGCCCCGTCGCCGGCGAGGTGCAGCCCGATGTCGCCGATCAGCCGGTCCGAGAGCGACTCGGCGATGCCCAACTGCACCCACTGCCCGGGCGTGAAGAGCGGGGCTGCCTCCATTTCTCTCAGGAAAGCGAGCGCTTCGGACTCGGGCATCGGGACCCAGCCCTGGTAGCGGCCGCACTCGGGGAGGGCGCGATACGCCTGGAAGGCCAGGAGGTCGGCCGGGCGCAGCCGTCGCAGGCGCCCGCCGTCGAACTCGCGCGGCAGCACCGAATCCGCCTCTCGGCCCCGCTCCGGCGTCGCGCTGCCCTAGGCCCGCGGGGGGAACAGGGCCTCGAATGCCGGGTCGCCCTGGATCAGCGCCAGGTCGGGGTCGCGTCGGGCCCACTCGCCGCCGCGGTAGCCCGCCCGGTGCGCCTTGTGCATCGCCTCCAGCGCGTCGGCCTTGCGCCCCAGCTTGCAGAACACGCAAGCCGCGTTGTAATGCACGGACGCCTCGTTGGGGCGCAGCACCATCGCCACGTTGGCCTCGCGCATGGCGTCGTCGGCGCGGCCCTCGTCGGCGAAGTCGGAAGCGAGCAGGATGCGGGCACGCGCGTCCTCGGGCACGTCGCGGAGCTGGGCCTCCAGCACCTGGATGCGGCGCAGGCGCAGGTTCTTGCGGGCCTCGAGCTTGCCCAGCGCCTTGAGCGCGTTGCCGATCGGCACGTAGACGTTGTAGTCGCTCGGGTTGGCCTCGATCGCCTCCTCGGCGATGTCGGCGACCTCGGGATAGCGCCCGGCCGTGAACAGCGCCCGCAGCAGCAGGTAGTGGGCGCCTTCGGTCGCGTGGCGCGCCAGCACCTGGCGCGCCGTCTCGACCACCTCGTCGTTGCGGTCGCCCTGCGCGTACAGGATCCAGGCCTGCGCCACCTGCGCCTCGGGCAGGTCGGGGCGCAGCGCGATGGCCTTGGCGGCGGCCTCGCGGGCCCGCTCCAGCAGCTTCAGGTCGGAGCCGAAGGCGCCCTGGTACTGGGCGCAGACGTTGGCCGTCGCGGCGTAGGCGAGCGCGAAGTTCGGGTCGTGGCCGACGGCGCTCGCGTACATCTGCAGCGCGAACTCGAGGTCCTGGCGGGTCAGCCGCCGCGCGTACGCCTTGCCCTTCAGGTAGAAGTCGTAGGCCTGCAGGTTCTCGGTCGGCTTGGCGGCGAGGGCCGCCTGCTCCTGCGGCGAGAGGGTGATGCGCAGGGCGCCGGCGATCTTGCGGGCGATCTCGTCCTGGACCTCGAAAACGTCGGCGAGTTCGCGGTCGTAGCGCTCGGACCACAGCAGCGAATCGGTGCCGGCGTCGAGGAGCTGCGCGCTGATGCGCAGCCGGTTGCCGCCGCGGCGGATGCTGCCCGCGAGCACGCAGGCGGCCTTGAGCTGCTGGCCGACCTGGGCGGTGGCCACCGGCTTGTCGCGGAACGGCATCACCGCCTGCCGCGACAGCACCTTGAGACCCTTGATCTTCGACAGCTCTGTGATGATGTCTTCGGTGATGCCGTCGCGGAAGTACTCGTCCTCCTTCGCCCCGCTCAGGTTCTCGAAGTAGAGGACGGCCACGGAGCGCTCGGCGTGAGGGTCCGACTTGCTGCGCGCGTCCGGCAGGTCGGCCTGGCGCTGTCGGGACTCGACGTCGCGCTTGAGCCGCAGCAGGTCGGTCTTGAGCTCGGTGGCGCTCTGGCAGCGCAGCACCCGGTCCTTCTCGAGCGCCTTGGCGAGCACCGCGTCGAGGGCGGCGGGCAGCGCCGGGTTGGCCTCGGCCAGCGGCCGCGGCCGGCGGTTGAGGATGGCGTCGAAGACGACGGCGTTGGTGTCGCCCTGGAACGGGAGCTCGCCGGTCGCCATCTGGTAGAGGACGGCGCCGAACGAGAACAGGTCGGTGCGGGCGTCGGTGGGCAGGCCGCGGGCCTGCTCCGGGGACATGTAGTGGACGGTGCCGAGCACCGTGCCCGCGACCGTGAGACGCCCCGGCTCCTGCGAGGTCTCGACCTGCGAGGAGGACGCGGGACCTTCCGCGTAGTTCGTGACGCCGGCGATCTTGGCCAGGCCGAAGTCGAGGATCTTGACCTGGCCGCGGGCGTTGACGATCAGGTTCACCGGCTTCAGGTCGCGGTGTACGATGCCCTTGGAGTGCGCGGACTCCAGCGCGTCGGCGATCTGGATGCCGAAGTCGAGCAACTGGTCGAGGGGCAGCGGCTGGCGGCCGATCCGCGAGGCCAGCGTCTCGCCCTCGATCAGCTCCATCACGATGAAGTGCTGGCCCTCGTGCTGCTCGATCGAGTGCACCGTGCAGATGCCCGGGTGGTTGAGCGCCGACGCGGCGCGCGCCTCGCGCTGGAACCGCTCGAGCACCGCGGGGTCGCGCTGCAACTCGGCCGAGAGGAACTTGACCGCGACCCGGCGCCCGAGCTGGGTGTCTTCGGCCTCGTACACGACCCCCATTCCGCCGGCGCCGAGCGGTCGCAGCACCTTGTAGTGGGAGATGGTCCTGCCGGCCAGGGAGTCCGTGATCGTCAAGCGCGTCCTTTCCTCGTTGGTTGCGGAGAGCCGCGGGATGGTAGCGCACTGCGGGGGCAGAGCCCCGGGCGCTAGGGCGTGGACTCGACCTGGACGCGCAGCTCCTCGCGGCGGCCCGCGCGCTCGATGCCCAGCCGGAGGCGGGCGCCGGGAGCGGCCCCGGCCAGCAGGTTGCGTAGCTCGGGAGCGCCGGCGACCGGCTTGCCGTCCACCGAGACGATCACGTCGCCGGGTTCGAGACCCGCGCGATCGGCGGGGCTGCCCCGCAGCAGCTCGAGGACGACGGCGCCCGGCGGCGGCGCTCCGGTCGCGGGCGCCTCGACCGGGGCGATGCGGGTGATGCCGACGAAGCCGCGCCGCACTCGGCCGTGGCGCACGATCTCCTCCACGACGTGGCTGGCGAGCGCGGCCGGCACGGCGAAGCCGATGCCCATGTAGCCGCCCGTCTCCGAGTAGATCGCGGTGTTGACGCCGATCAGCTCGCCGCGCACGTTGACCAGCGCGCCGCCCGAGTTGCCCGGGTTGATCGCCGCGTCGGTCTGGATGAAGTCCTCGTAGTCGGCGATGCCGACGTTGGAGCGGCCGACGGCGCTGATGATGCCCATCGTCACCGTCTGGCTGAGCTGGAACGGATTGCCGATGGCGAGCACGTACTCGCCGACGGCCACCTTCGACGAGTCGCCCCAGCGCAGCGACGGCAGCGAGCGGCCTTCGACCCGGATCACGGCGATGTCCGTGGCGGGGTCGGTGCCGACCAGCACGGCCCGGTAGCGACGCCCGTCGGACAGGGTCGCCGCGATCTGGCGCGCGCGCTCGATCACGTGGTTGTTGGTGACGATCAGGCCGTCCGCGTCCACGAGGACGCCGGAGCCGAGGCTGGTGCGGCGCTCCTCGCGGGGGACGCGGAAGGGAAGGTCGCCGCCGAAGAACTCCCAGAACGGGTCGGCGCTGTACGGGGAGCGGCCCGCGCGCACGAGCTGCGTTGCGGAGATGTTGACGACGGCCGGCGTGGCGAGCCGCGCGATCGCCGCGAAGTCGGGGCCGGCGCCCGGGGCCGCCAGCGCGGGGGCGGGGTCGACGCGGCCCTGGAGAAGGCCCGCGGCGTATCCGAGGCCGAGCAGCACGACCACGGCGAACGCGCGCTTCGACTTCACTCGTGCGGGCCGCCGCGCCGCGGCAGCTCGACGCGCAGCACGCCGTCCTCGAACGTCGCGCGCACCGCGTCGGGGTCGATCGCGGCGGGGAACTCGAAGTGGCGGTTGAACGCGCCGTGGGCGCGCTCGACGCGGTGGAAGCCGTCGGGCCGCAGGCCCTCGAGCTGGCGGCGCACGCCGCGCACGAACAGCCGCCGCTCGTCCGCGACGATCTCGACGTCTTCGTCGCGCACGCCCGGCAGCTCCAGCTCCACGACGTAACCCTCGGTCGTCTCGAAGACGTCGGCGGCGGGAGAGAAGTGGGCGTAGGCCGGGACCGGCTCGTCGAGCCGCGCCAGGCTCTGCTCGAAGAGCCGGTTCATCCGCTCCTGCAGCGTCAGCAGGTCGCGCAGCGGGTCGGGTCGGCGCAGCGGCATCTGGTCAAAACCTAGTCTAGCTCCGTCCCGAGCCGCCCAGCCGCTTCTGGAGCTCGGCCAGCAGGGCCAGCGCCTCCATCGGGCTGGTGCGGTCGAGGTCGAGGCCGCGCAGCTCGCGCACGACCTCGTCCTCCGGCCCGGCGAACAGCGCGAGCTGGCGGACGCCCGCGGCGGGCGCGGCGTCGGAGTGGGCGAGCCGCGGCCGCCCCTCGCGATCGAATTCCGTGCGCTCCAGGTTGCGCAGGATCTCCTGGGCGCGGGCGACGACGCCGGCGGGCAGGCCCGCGAGGCGGGCGACCTGGATGCCGAAGGAGCGATCGGAGCCGCCCGGCTCGATCTTGCGCAGGAAGACGACGCCGTCCTTCCACTCGCGCGCGGAGACGTGCAGGTTGCCGACGGCGGGCAGGTCGGCGGCGAGGTCCACGAGCTCGTGGTAGTGCGTCGCGAACAGCGTGCGCGGCGCCCGCTCCGCGTCGCGCGCGAGGTGCTCCGAGACCGCCCAGGCGATCGACAGGCCGTCGAAGGTCGCGGTGCCGCGCCCGATCTCGTCGAGCAGGATCAGCGAGCGGTCGCTCGCGTGGCGCAGGATGTGGGCGGTCTCCTGCATCTCGACCATGAACGTCGACTGGCCGCGCAGGATCTGGTCGGAGGCCCCGACGCGGGTGAAGATGCGGTCGACCAGCCCGATCCGGGCGTCGCGCGCCGGCACGAACGAGCCGACGTGGGCGAGCAGCGTGATCAGCGCGGTCTGGCGCAGGAAGGTCGACTTGCCGCCCATGTTGGGGCCGGTGACGACGAAGACCCGCGGCGCGCCGTCGCCCATCTTCAGGTCGTTGGCGACGAACGGCTCGTCGAGCGCGCGCTCGACCACCGGGTGCCGGCCCTCGACGTAGTGCAGCTCGACCTGGTCGGACAGCCGCGGCTTCACGTAGTCGTGGCGGGTGGCCGCCTCGGCCAGCGACTGCAGCACGTCGATCGCCGCCACCGCGCGTGCGGTCTGCTGGATGCGGGCGGCCGCCGCGGACAGCGACTGGCGCAGCTCCTCGAACAGGGCCGCCTCGCGGGCCAGGATCCGCTCGTCGGCCCGCAGCACCTTGTCCTCGTACTCCTTGAGCTCGGGCGTCACGAAGCGCTCGCCGGTGGCCACGGTCTGCTTGCGGATGTAGTCCGACGGCACCAGCGCGAGGTTCGACTTGCTGATCTCGATGTAGTAGCCAAACACGCGGTTGAAGCGCACCTTGAGCGAGCCGATCCCGGTCCGCTGCCGCTCGCGCTCCTCGATCGCGGCGATCGTGGTGCGGCCCCCGCGGCTGATCTCGCGCAGCTCGTCGAGCTCGCGGTCCGCGCCGTCGCGCACGACGCCGCCGTCGCGCAGGCTCGCCGGCGGTTCCTCGACCACGAGGCGCTCGATCGCCTCGCACAGGTCGGCGCAGGGATCGAGGTCCTTGCGGGCCCCGCGCACGAGCGGGGCCAGGTTCTCGACGGTCGCGGCCTCGATCTCGGGAATCGCCCGCAGCGAGCGCAGCAGGGCGGAGACGTCGCGCGGCGAGGCCGCGCCGAGGGTGACCCGGCCCATGATGCGATCGAGGTCCTGGACGCCGCCCAGCGCCTCGCGCAGCGTGCCGCGCTCCACGGTGCGGAACGCCAGCTCCTCGACCGCGTCGAGCCGGTCCTGGATCGACTCGAGCTGGCGCAGCGGCCGCAGCAGCCAGTCGCGCAGCAGGCGGGCGCCCATCGCGGTGCGGGTGTGGTCCAGCACGTCGAGCAGGGTGCCGCGGCGGGAGCCGTCGTGCAGGCTCTCGACGAGTTCCAGGTTGCGGCGGGTCAGGGCGTCGAGGGCGACCTGGTCCGCCTCGTCGCGGGTGCGCAGCGAGGTGACGTGGCCGAGGTCGCGCTTCTGGGTCTCGCGCACGTAGCGCAGGGCGGCGCCGGCAGCCGCCGCGGCCAGCGGCTGGTCCTCGCAGCCGAAGGCCGTCAGGTTCTGGACGCCGAAGTGGCCGAGCAACTCGTGGCGCGACGTGCGCGCGTCGAACGCGCGGTTGTCGAGCTCGCGGCGAGGGATCGCGGCCTCGGGCTGGGCCGGGTCGTCGAGCCACGGCGGGAGCGGGGCCCCGCTCGGCACCAGCACCTCGCGCGGGCGCATCGCGCCGAGGTCGTCCCGCAGCCGCGCCAGGCGGTCGGGGCCGGTCCATTGCGCGGCGACGAACTCGCCGGTCGTGGCCTCCAGGTAAGCGGCCCCGAGGCCATCCGGGCCGGGCAGCAGCGCCATCACGAACGAGGTCTCGCCGCCCTCGAGCACGCCGCCGTCGACCTGGGTCCCTGGCGTGACCACGCGAACGACCTCGCGCCGGACCACGCCCTTGGCCGCCTTCGGGTCCTCCATCTGCTCGCAGACGGCGACCGAGAGGCCGAGCTTGACCAGCCGCGAGACGTAGCCCTGCGCGGCGTGGTGGGGCACGCCGCACATCGGGATCGGCTCGCCCGCGTGGTCCTTGCTGCGCGAGGTGAGCGCGATGTCGAGGGCGCGCGCCGCGACCACGGCGTCCTCGAAGAAGAGCTCGTAGAAGTCGCCCATGCGGAAGAAGAGCAGGGCATCCGGGTGCTCCGCCTTCATGCGCTGGTACTGCTGCATGGCCGGCGTCTGCGGCGGCGTGGCTTTGCTCATCGATTCCGTTCGGGGTCGACCGGCGGGAGTGCGGAGTATAAGCTCCGCGCGACCGATGATCGTCCTCGCCGTCGACACCTCTTCGCCCCACGCCTCGATCGCCCTCCAGTCGGGCGACCGGCTGCTGGCGGAGTTGCGTTGCGGGGGGGAGGCGTTGCACTCCACGAAGGTGCTGCCCCGGATCGAGTTCCTGCTCCGTGACCAGGGGCTCGCGCCGGAACGGGTCGACGGGCTGGCGGCCGTGGCGGGGCCCGGCTCGTACACGGGGTTGCGGATCGGACTGGGCACGGTCCAGGGGCTCGCCCTGGGCTGGGGCAAGCCGTGCCTGGGGCTGTCGGCGCTGCTGCTGATGGCGCGCCGCGCGCGGGGGAGCGGGCCGATCGTGGCCGTTCGCGACGCCTGGCGCGGCGAGCTCTACGTCGCGTTCCACGACGCGGAGGCGCGGCCCTGCGGCGACGTCGAGGTGCTGACGCCGGAGGCGCTGCGGAGCCGGGTGCAGCCGGGCACGATCGTGACCGGCGACGGGATGGAGCTCGCGCGTCCGGCCCTGGCCGACGCCGGCGTCCGCTTCGTCGCCCGCTCGCCGTTCCTCGCCGGGGCGCTGGCGGGCGCCGCCGTGGAGGCGTTCGCCGCGGGACACGCGGGGACCGCCGGCGAACTGCGGCCGATCTACGCGCGCCCGGCGGCGGTCGCCGCCAGCCGGTGATCGCGGGCCCGGCGACGCCGGCCGACGCGGCCGCCCTCGCGGCCCTCGACGCGCGGTGCAACCCCGCGGCCTGGAGCGAGCAGGCCTTCGCGACCCACCTCGCCGCCTCGCCGCCGAACGCCACCCTCGTGTTCCGCGACGGCGGCGCGCTGGCGGCCTTCTGCGCCTTCCGCGTCGTGTTCGGGGAGCTGGAGATCCTCCAGCTCGGCACCGATCCCGATCTCCGGCGGCGGGGCCTCGCCCGCGCGCTGCTTTCGGAGGTGCTGGCGGCGGGCGGCGCGGCCGGGGCGGCCGCGGCCTGGCTCGAGGTGCGCCTCGGCAACGCGGCGGCGCGCTCGCTCTACGCAGGGCTGGGCTTCGCCGAGGTCGGGCGCCGGGCGGGGTACTACACGCGGCCGCCCGAAGACGCGCTCGTGCTGCGACGCGCCATCGGTCCGCCTTGAAATCGCCGGCCGCCCGGTGCTAGCGTCCCCTCGGATCGACGGTCTCACCTCGGAATGCGGTCCAGTGGAGGTGCAGATGACGAGTCAGGCCGAAGCTTCGAGCCAGGAGCTTCTCGACAACGACGAATACCGCAGGCTGGCCGACGAGCACCACTCGCTCGACGCCCGCCTGCAAGTGCTCACCGACAAGATCGTGCTCTCCGACGAGGAGCAGCTCGAAGAAGCGACGCTCAAGAAGAAGAAGCTCCAGCTGAAGGACCGGATGGAGTCCATCGCCCGGGAGTTCCGCAGCCGGGCCCACTGACACCTGGGGCGCGCCGCCGGCGACGGCGGGCGCCTCGGCCACGACCGGCGGGGGACCCCGGTTCTCGACGAGATCCGCGGTCCTCTGCCCTTTTTGTTTCGAAGACAGGATGTCCATCGCCCGCGAAGGTTGGCCCTACATCGCCGTGCTGCTGCTGGCCGGCGGCATCGTCGCGCTCCGTTTCCCGTGGGTCGGCGGCGTGCTCGCCTTCCTCGGCCTGTTCTGCGCGTTCTTCTTCCGCGACCCGGAACGCACGACGCCGACCGATCCCCGGCTCGTGATCTCGCCCGCCGACGGCAAGGTCGTGCAGGTGATGCCGGCCCCGGAAGGCCACCCGCTCGGCAACCCGCTCGGCCCCGGCGCGTGGCAGGTCTCGATCTTCCTCTCCGTGTTCGACGTCCACGTCAACCGCTCGCCGATCGCCGGCACGGTGACCGACGTGCGGTACAACCCGGGCGAGTTCCTGCCCGCCTTCGACGACAAGGCCTCGCTGCGCAACGAGCAGAACCTGGTGATCGTCGAGGACGGGCCCCATCGCATCGCGTTCAAGCAGATCGCGGGGCTGATCGCGCGCCGCATCGTGCTCCGCAAGAAGCCCGGCGACGCGGTCTCGCGCGGCGAGCGCATCGGCCTCATCAAGTTCGGCTCGCGGATGGACGTCTTCGTGCCCGCCGGCACGACGATGCGGGTGCAGGTCGGCCAGCGGGTCAGCGCCGGCAGCTCGGTGCTCGCGGAGTTGCCGGAGCCGCCGCGCTGATGGGCCCGCGGATCGAGCGCTTCCGTCGCGGGGGCGCGATCCTGCCGGCGCTGTTCACCGTCGGCAACCTGTTCCTCGGCTTCTGGTCCATCGTCAAGGCGCTGCACGGCGACTTCGGCGAGGCGGCGATGCTGATCTTCTGGGCCGGCGTCGCCGACGCCCTCGACGGCCGCATCGCGCGGATGACGGGCACCACGTCGGAGTTCGGCGGCGAACTGGACAGCCTGTGCGACGTGATCTCCTTCGGCGTCGCCCCGGCGATCCTGGTCTACACCTGGGCCCTCTCCGCGATCCCGCGCGCGGGCTGGCTGGCGGCCTTCCTGTTCGTGATGTGCGGCACGCTGCGGCTGGCGCGCTTCAACGTCCAGCGCCACGTCGTCGACGGCCGCTTCTTCGTCGGGCTGCCGATCCCCGCGGCTGCGGGGCAGGTCGCCGCCGTCGTGATGTTCGCGCCGGAGCCGCTCTCGGAGCGGGTCGCGGCGATTCCCGTGATGGTGCTGGTCGTGATGCTGGCGTTCCTGATGGTGTCGACGTTGCGCTACCGCTCGTTCAAGGGCGTCGACCTGCGCCGGCGGCAGAGCTACATCGCCGTGCTCGGGGTGGCCATCCTGTTCCTCGCGATCGCGCTGCACCCGGCGTCGATGCTGCTGGCGATGGCCTCGGCCTACTCGCTGTCGGGCCCCACGGGCCATCTGATGGGGCTGCTGCGGCGCCGCGGCGAGCCGCCTCCGCCGGCACCGGCCGAAGCGCATTGAACGAGGGCGTGCCCGCGGTCGGGGTGGGCGCCGTCGTCGTCCACGAGGGCCGCGTCGTGCTGATCCGCCGCGGCAAGGAGCCGCTCTACGGGCGCTGGATCGTGCCCGGCGGCACCGTCGAGCTGGGCGAGACGCTGGAGCAGGCCTGCGTGCGCGAGCTGCGCGAGGAGACGGGGCTCGAAGTGCGTCCGCTCGAGCTGCTGACGGTGTTCGATCGCATCGAGCGGCAGGGCGGACAGGTGCGCTACCACTACGTGATCGCCGACTACCTGTGCGCCTGGGCTGGCGGGGAGCTGCAGGCCGGGAGCGACGCGCTGGAGGCTGCCTGGGCCTCGCGCGACGAGCTGCCCCGCTTCGACCTGCCGCCGAAGGCGCTCGAGGTCGTGCTCGACGCCCTGGACCGCGCCGAGCGCCGCAGGGGGACGACGGCCTAGCCTAGCGCGGCGGCTCCGCCGTCTCCGGCACCGGGAGCCACAGGCGGGCTCGCGTGCCCCGCGGCGCCACCGCCTCCAGTTCGGCGCCGCCCCCGTGGGCCTCGGCGATGCGGAGCACCAGGGCGAGGCCGAGGCCGGTGCCGCCGCTGCGGGTAGAAAAGTAGGGTTCGAACGCGCGGGCGGCCACGTCGACCGGCACGCCCGGCCCGTCGTCTTCGACCTCGAGCGCAGCGCGGCCATCCGCCAGCCGGGCCCGCACGCGGATCGCCCCGCCCTCCGCCAGCGCGGCGAGCGCGTTCTCCAGCAGGTTGACCAGGGCCCGCACCAGCAGCCTGCGATCGCCCGCGACGATCGGGCCGGCGCCGGGCTCGACCGTCAGCGTGACGCCGGGAGGCAGGGCGGGAGCGTAGGGAGCGACGGCCTCCACGACGACGTCCTGCAGGTCGAGCGGGGCCGGTTCCGGCGGACGCGCGAAGGCCGAGAACTCGGTGACCATGCCGCGCAGCGTCGCCACCTGCCGCAGGATGGTCGCCGTGCAGGTGTCGAGCGTCGCGGCGAAATCCTCCCGCCGGTCGGCCCAGACCCGGCGCAGGTGCTCGCTGGCGAGCTGGATCGGGGTCAGCGGGTTCTTGACCTCGTGGGCGACCTGGCGCGCCATCTCGGCCCACGCCGCCAGCCGGTTGCTGCGCTCGAGGTCGTCGCGCTGGCGCGCCAGCTCGCCCGCCATCTGGTTGAAGGCCTCGACCAGCTCCCGCAACTCGTCGCGAGTGGTGGGCTCGACGCGGGCGGCCAGGTCGCCGCGGGCGACGCGGCGGGTGGCGGCGGTGAGCGCGAACAGCGGGCCCGAGATGCGCCGCGACATCGAGTACGCGATCGCCGCGGCCAGCAGCAGGAAGGCCACCGACGCGAGCCGCGCGGTGCGGTCCAGGTCGGCCAGCACCGCGTCGGCCTCGCGACGCCGCGAGGCCAGCGGCAGCGACAGGATGCCGGGCTCGCTGCCGCCGAGCGCGAGCGGCACCGAGACCACCGAGAAGGAGAAGGCGCCGATGCGTTCGGTGCGCAGCACGGCCGGCGCGCCCTCGAGGACCAGGCGCCGGTAGGCGTCGCCGTCGACGCGGGCTCCGAGCAGCCCCGAGGCGTACAGCTCGCGCTTGCTGGAGGCGATCAGCCGGCCGCCGGCGAAGACGTCGAGGTCGTTGCGGATCAGCCGCTCGACCCAGACCAGCGCCTGGTCCGTGACCGGCTGCTGGTCGGGATAGTCGCCGCGCTGGAAGAAGGCGAAGTCCTCGACGGCCTTGCGCGCGATCGAGGCGCGCTCCAGCGCCTGGTCGGCCGTCTCGCGGGCCAGCCGCTCCTCGACGAGCTGCCGCACGACTCCCTGGAGCAGCAGCGCGGGACCCACGGCGAGCGCGATCAGGGCGACGAACAGGCGGCGCGAGAAGCGGGATGCGACCGCGCGGGCCACCGAGCGCGCCGTCAGCCGCCGGTGGCCTGCCGCCTCGCGGGCCAGCAGCAGCAGGAGCAGGCCGAGGGCGGCGGCGAAGGTGAACGCCGCCGCGGCCTCGAAGGCGTCGGCCAGGGAGCGCACGAGGGCGGACTCCTCCCGGTAGAGGAGCCCCGCGCCGCCTGCCACCGGGAAGGCCCAGGCCGTCACCGGGCGGCCCTCGAACTCCAGCGGCAGCCAGCCGCCGGCGCCGCCGGACTCCGCGCGCGCGAGGGCCGCGGCGTCCGGCACGGGCGGCGGGTCGGTGCTCGAGAACACGAGGCGCCGCGCGTCGTCGTAGACGAGCAGGCCGACCTCGCGCTCGCGAGCCGCAGCGGCTGGAGCCGAGCGGAAAAGCGTGGCGTAGGGATCGCGCGGCGAGAGGAACGGCAGGTTGGAGTAGTCCTCGGCCACCCACACGTGGACCGCGCCCTGCAGTTCTCCGTCGTAGACGAGTTGGCGGCGGGCGTGCAGCACGGGGCGCTCGACGCTGCCGATGGCGATCCGCTCGGGACGCTGCTCCCACGCCTCGCCGCGCGGGAGCGGGGCCAGCGGCCCCGCCAGCGGCGCCAGGTTGAGGGCGAAGCGGCTGGCGACGAAGCCGTCGGGATCCTGGATCTCGATCGCCGAGGAGAGGCCGAGGGCCGCCAGGTCGGTGCTGGCCCAGGTGGCGAAGGCCAGTTCCTCGATCGGAGCGCGGTCTGAGGCCGAGCCCGGCTCCAGGAGTCGCAGGGCGTCGATGCGCTCGAGCGTGGCCTGGAGCACGTGGGTGCGCCAGCGCGAGAGCTCGCGGACGCGCGGCGCGAAGTCCGCCTCCATCTGCCGCAGCAGGACGGCGTCGGCGTGGGCCGCGAGCGTCGGCTGCGCGAGCAGCCCGGCGAGCGGCGCGAGCAGGGCCAGGGCCGCGGCTCTCGCCTCGGGGCTGGCCCCGCGCCAGGCGCCGCGGAGGCGCGAGCCGCGCAGGCCGAGGCCGAAGGCGAGCGCCGCCAGAGCGGCGGCGAGCGGCGCCGGTGGCGCGAGCTCGGCCCGGACCATGAGCAGGTGGGCCGCGATCGCGCCCGCGGAGAAGACGAAGCCCAGCCGGCGCGGCGCCAGCGAGCCGCTGGCGGCCAGCAGCGCGGCTGCCGTGGCGAGCGCCGCGAGCCAGGCGAGGCCCGCGGCCAGGTGGAGGAGGCTGCCCGCCGAGAAGGCTGGCAGCAGGTCCAGCGCCTCCGGCGGCGATGCCGAGTTCCACGCGATGTCGGCGACCAGGGCGGCGCCCAGCGCGAGCGCGCCCGGCGCCAGCAGGGCGGCCGCGACGGTCGCCGGTCGCGGCGGCAGCGACGGGCGCGCGAGCGCGTACGACCACGCGCAGGCCGCGAGCGCGGCGAGCGCCGCGGCGGTCAGCCCCAGGTCGAGCGGCGAGCGCAGGAGCGGGCCGAGCGCCGGCGAGGCGTAGTGGGCGGAGCTGCCGAACTCGCCGAGCGGCCACGCGGCGGTGAGCGGCAGCACCAGCAGCCGCGCGAGGCCCACCGCGGCGGCCAGCGCTGCGGGGCCGACGCCCGTGCGGAGGGCCGCGCCGAGGAGCAGGACGGCCGCGAGCCCCGCACCGAGGGCGAGCCAGCGCCGCAGCCGCTCCGCCAGCGGCTCGCCCTCCGGAGTCTCGCGGGCGCGGGCCAGCGCCATCACCCGGCCGTCCGGAGCTGCCAGGGTTCGCTCGTGGGGTTCCGCAGCGGGCGCCTCTTCGCCCGTGATCACGAAGCGCACCGCGACGAGCGAGGGGTCGGCGGCCAGCGCCTCCACGTCCTCGACGAAGGCGTTGCGGATGTTGCGGCGCACCGCGACCACGCGCTCCGCACTGAGCCACGCGTCGCCGGCGCGCCGCAGCGCGACGTAGCGCAGCGCCGCACCCGAGGAGATCACCCCGTGGCCCGCGCCAGCCTGCGCCAGGTTCCGCAGCCGCGCGGCCTCGGTCGCCGGGCCCGCCCAGGCGAGCGGCTCGAGACGGGCGTCGCGGATCGCCAGGTCGAGGTCTCCGGAGCGGAGCCGCGCGAGCTGCCGGAAGGCTTCGCCGCGGGCCGCCGGGTCGCGGCCCGCGGCGGCCGCGAGGTTCGGCAGCGCGGCGACCTGGTCGAGGGCTCGGGCCAGGTCTTCGATCACGTGGCGGTGGCGCGCCTCGACGCCGTCGAGCAGGGACTCGCGGGCGCCCTCGGCGGCGCCGGGCCCGGCGGTGGCGACCCGCGCGAGGTCGACCGTGGCCGCGGCGGCGAACGCGACCGCCGTCAGCGCCCACAGCCGGAGCCCGCGGGAGGTCAACGCGCGGTCCGGATCTCGAACACCCGCCAGTCGCCGGACTCGAGGCGCAGCGTGAAGCTCACGCTCTCGACCACGGGCCCGCCCGGTGCGGCCCGGGTCCAGGTGCCGCGCACGAACGCGAGGTCCTCCCCGGAGCGGCTGAGAGTGGCCGCCTGGAGCGTGAAACCCGAGGTCCGGCGTTCCGCGAAGAGCTCCGCGAACGCAACCCGGAGTTGGCCGGCGCCCCACACCTGCTGGCCGTCCGTCAGTCCGCGCAGGTCGACGTGGATGCGGCCGCGGCGGGCGACCGAGGCCCCCAGGGCGTCGGCGTCGCCGGAGCGCAGCGCGCGCTCGAGCGCGTCGAGCCGGGCGCGCAGGGGGGCGTCCTCGGCGGCGGCGGCGAGCGGGACGCGCACGAGAACCGCCAGCAGGCCGGCCACGAACCCTCGGCGCGCCGCGCTTCCCACGTCAGGCATCCTATACTCGTGCATCCATGAAATTCCAGGAACTGCTCTCCGAGTCCGCGCGCGCGATGCGCTTCTCGGCCATCCGCCGGATGAGCGCCGTCATCGAGCGGCCCGGCATCATCTCGTTCGCGCCCGGTCAGCCGAGCCCCGAGACCTTCCCGGTCGCCGACTTCGACCGCATCCTGAAGCGGGCCGTGGCCGAGGAGGCTGCCGGCGCCTTCCAGTACATCCTGACCCGCGGCTACACGCCACTCCTGGAGGCCGTCGCGGACTACGCGCGGCACAAGGGCATGGACTCGCACCCCGCGGAGCGCATGCTCACGGAGGGCAGCCAGCAGGGCCTCGACCTGGTGTCGCGGGTGCTGATCGACCCGGGCGACGTGGTGCTGTGCGAGGCGCCCAGCTACGTGGGCGCGCTGTCGGCGTTCCGCGCCGCGCGGGCGCGGATGGTGAGCGTGCAGCTCGACGAGCAGGGGCTCGACCTCGAGGACCTGCGCCGCCAGTACCGCGCCTGCCGCGACGCCGGCCACCGCGTGAAGTTCCTGTACGTGGTGCCGAACTACCAGAACCCGTCCGGCATCACCCACACTCTGGAGCGCCGGGCGGGGCTGCTGGAGGTCGCGCACGAACTCGACCTGCTGGTCGTCGAGGACGACCCCTACGGCGACGTCTACTTCGACCAGCCGCCGCCACCGACGCTGCGCTCGCTCGACCACGACGGGCGAGTCCTGTACCTGTCGTCGTTCTCGAAGATCCTGGCGCCCGCGCTGCGCACCGCGTTCGTGCTCGGGCCCGAGACGCTGCTCGCCAAGCTCGAGATCGCGAAACAGGCCGCGGACCTGTGCGGCAGCGGCCTCTCGCATCGCGTGGTGCTCGCCTGCCTGCGCGAGGGCCTGATCGACGCCCAGAAGGAGCGCATCCGCCCCTACTACCGCGACAAGTGCAAGGCCATGCTCGACGCCCTCGCGCGCGAGATGCCCGAAGGCGTGAGCTGGACCCACCCGACGGGCGGCCTGTTCGTGTGGCTGCGGCTGCCGGAGGGCCGTGACGCCGAAGCCCTGCTCGAGGCGGCGGTCGCCGAAGGTGTGGCCTACGTCCCGGGCTCGCCCTTCTTCGCCGAAGACGACACCGGACTCAACACGATGCGCCTCACCTTCGCCCGCGAGGACGTTCCGAAGATCGAGGAGGGCGTGCGCCGCCTGGCGCGCGCGATCCGGGCCTAGCCGAGGCCCGGAAGGCCGTACAGCATCAGGTAGATGACCACGCCGGTCACCGAGACGTAGAACCAGATCGGGAGCGCCCAGCGGGCGATCCTCTTGTGCTCCGCGAAGCGCTCGCGGAAGGCGCGGGTGGCGGTCATCAGGACCAGCGGCACGTTGACCACGGCCAGGATCGTGTGCGAGAGCAGGATCGCGAAGTACAGCGTGCGCAGCGGGCCCTGGCCCGTGTAGCGGACCGAGCCGACCTGGAAGTGGTAGACGAGGTAGGAGACCAGGAACAGGGCCGAGGTCGCGAGCGCCGCGATCATGCAGGCGCGGTGGGCCTCGCGGCGGCCCGCGCGGATCAGCCGCCAGCCCGCGAACAGCAGCGCGGCGCTGGTGAGATTCAGTGCGGCGTTGAGGGTGGGCAGGTCGGTGGCGTTCATTGGCGGTCGAGCAGCATCAGCGCCGACTGGGCGGGCAGGTAGAGGATCGAGGCGAAGAACAGGGCGCGCGCCGCAGGGCGCGTGCGGGCGTACGCCGCGCGCGCGGCCACGCCCGTGAACGCGAGGCCCAGTGCCAGCGCCCCGAAGAGGTAGAGCGTCCCCGTCAGGCCCGCGACGGTGGGCGTCAGGCTGACGACCGTCAGGGCGATGCTGTTGGCCACCGCCTGGCGTCCGGTCATCCGGCCCTCGGGGTCGAGCACGGGCAGCATCGGCAGGCCGCCGCGCGCGTAGTCGTCGCGGAACAGCCAGGCGATCGCCAGGAAGTGCGGGATCTGCCACAGGAACAGGATCGCGAAGAGCACGAACGCGCCGGCGTCCAGGGAGTGGCGCGCGGCCGCCCAGCCGATCACCGGCGGCAGCGCCCCGGGCACGGCGCCGACGATGGTCGACAGCGACGTGCGGGTCTTGAGCGGCGTGTACATGAAGACGTAGCTGAACCAGGTGACGCCGGCCACGGCGGCCGCGAGGGCGCCGTTGCGGACGTAGAGCAGGGTGATGCCGGCGACCGTCAGCGCCGCAGCGAAGACCGCGGCCTCGGTGGTCGTCAGCCGGCCGGCGGGGATGGGCCGCTCGCGGGTGCGGTGCATCAGGGCGTCGGTGGCGCGCTCGAGCACCATGTTCATCGCCGAGGCTCCGCCCGCGACCAGCGCGGTGCCGGCCATCGCCCAGAGCAGCGGGCCGGAAGCGACGCCGCCGACGGGCGAGCCCATCACGTAGCCGACCAGGGCGGTGAAGGTGACGAGGAACGTGATGCGCGGCTTGGCCAGTTCGAGGAAGTCGGCGCGGGCGCCGCGGGCCCGCTCGGCCGTCGCCTCGACGCTCATGGCTGCGGCGAGGCTGCGGGCGACGGCGACGCCTCGGGCTCGACGGCTTCGACGGGCGAAGGGGCCGGCGGCGCAGGCGGCAACGGTCGGCCCTCGGGGTCGACTCCCGCGAGGCGCAGCGCCGCGATGCTCCACGGGTTGCGCAGGCCCACGTAGAGCGTGTCGCCGACCACGACGGGCGCGGTGCGCAGCGGGCTCGGGGTGCGCATCGTCGCGATCTTCGCCCCGGTCCGGGTGTCGATCGCCAGCAACTCGTCCTCGAGGCAGGCGATCACGAGCGCTCCGCCGACCAGTTGCGGGCCGCCCAGCGGGCGCGAGGGCAGCGGGGCGCGCCAGACGAGGCGCCCCTTGCCGCGCTCGAGCGACCACAGCACGTTCTCGAGCGTGGCGAAGGCGACGGCGTCGTCGCCGTAGAGGACGGGCGGCGCCACGACGTCGGCGCCCAGCTTCCAGCGCCAGCGCCGGTCGCCCGAGTCGAGCTTCAGCGAGTAGAAGCCGTGGGCGGTGGAGCCGGCGAACAGCACGCGGTCGTCGACCGCCGGCGCGGCCTTCCAGGGCGAGCCGACGTTCCAGGTCCACACGGTGCGGCCGGTCTCGCGCTCGCGCAGGCGCAGGGTGCCGTCCTGCTCGCCGACCAGCAGCCACGAGCCCCACGGCAGGGGAGGCGCGGTCACGGTGGCCGTCTCTGCTGCGGTCCACACGATGCGGCCGGTCTCCAGTTCGACCGCCGCGAGGCCCTCGCCGGCGACGAACGCCCAGCGGTTCTCGGTGACCGCCGGGAGCGAGCCCGTGATCCCCGTGTCCGCCCGCCAGCGGGCCGAGCCGTTGCGCGGGGCGAGGCTCCAGAGGCGGCCGTCGGCCTGGCGCAACAGCAGCGTGCCCGGGGCCGCGGAGATCGCACCCGGTCGCGGCGGTGCCGACCACAGCCGTTCGCCGGTCAGGCGGTCGAGGCCGAGCAGGGTGCCGTCGCGCAGCGGCACGAAGATCCGGGCGCCATCCGTGGCGAGTTCCCCCTCGAGGGGCTGCTCGAGCGGCGTCAGCCACGCGGTCGGGGCCGGGAACAACGCGGGAGGCGGGGCGGGCCGCACGCCACCGCACGCCGCGGCCGCCAGCGCGGCGGCGCACGCGAGCATTCTCAAGCGACAGGCACTCTATCACGGGCTCTCGGGGACGGCCGGCCCAAGGGGTGGGGGATATAATCGCGCTCCCCGAGGTGGCCCTCCCGATGCACAGAGAAACGGTCGCGATCCTGGATTTCGGGTCGCAGTTCACGCAGCTCATCGCGCGGCGGCTGCGCGAGCTCCACGTCTACTCCGAGATCCTGCCGCCCCGCACCACGGCCCGCGAGCTGGGGGCCCGGGGCGTCAAGGGCATCGTGCTCTCGGGTGGGCCGCAGAGCGTCTACGACCGCAAGGCCCCGCAGGTCGACGCGCGGGTGTTCGGGCTCGGCGTGCCGGTGCTCGGCGTCTGCTACGGCCTGCAGCTCATGGCTCGCCACCTCGGCGGCGAGGTGAAGGCCGCCGGCACCCGCGAGTTCGGCCACGCGAGCCTCGACCACGCGGCCGGCAGCGCGCTGCTCGCCGGGCTGACGCAACCGACCACCGTCTGGATGAGCCACGGCGACTCGGTGACGAAGCCCCCGGCGGGCTTCGCGGTGGTCGGGCGCACGAAGGACACCCCGGTCGCCGCGATCGAGGATCGCGGGCGGAGGCTCTTCGGCATCCAGTTCCACCCCGAGGTGCGCCACACGGCCGAGGGACTGCGGGTGCTGTCCAATTTCCTCGACGCCTGCGGCTGCGCCCGGGACTGGGACGCGGCGCACTTCGTGGCCGAGTCCGTCGAGCGCATCCGCGAACAGGTGGGGAGGGGGCGCGTGCTGTGCGCGCTCTCGGGCGGCGTCGACTCGGCGGTGGCGGCGATGCTGGTCCACCGTGCGATCGGCAAGAAGCTCACCTGCGTGTTCGTCGACAACGGCGTGCTGCGGCGGGACGAGGCGAAGCAGGTGCGCGACCGCTTCGCCCGCAAGCTGGGCCTGAAGGTCGTCTTCGTCGACGCCTCGGAGCGCTTCCTGCGCCGCCTGAAGGGCGTCGCCGATCCCGAGCGCAAGCGCAAGATCATCGGACGCGAGTTCATCGCCGTGTTCGACGAGGCGGCGAAGAAGCTCGGACGGGTCGATTTCCTGGCCCAGGGCACGCTCTACCCGGACGTCATCGAGTCGGTCTCGGTCAAGGGGCCGTCGGCGGTGATCAAGAGCCACCACAACGTCGGCGGCCTGCCGAAGCGGATGAAGTTCAGGCTGGTCGAGCCGCTGCGCGAGCTGTTCAAGGACGAGGTGCGCGCGGCCGGCCACGAGCTGGGGCTCGACGACGAGTTCCTGTGGCGGCAGCCGTTCCCGGGCCCCGGCCTCGCCATCCGATGCCTGGGGCCGGTTTCGAAGGACCGCCTCGACCTGCTGCGGGCGGCGGACGCGATCGTGGTCGAGGAGATCAAGGCGGCCGGCCTCTACCGCCAGGTGTGGCAGAGCTTCGCCGTGCTGCTGCCCGTGCGCTCCGTCGGCGTGATGGGCGACGACCGCACGTACCAGTACACGCTGGCGATCCGCGCGGTGGAGTCGGCCGACGGCATGACCGCCGACTGGGCGCGGCTGCCCTACGAGCTGCTGGCGCGGGTCTCGAACCGCATCGTCAACGAGGTGCGCGGCATCAACCGCGTCGTCTACGACGTGTCGTCGAAGCCGCCGTCCACGATCGAGTGGGAGTGAAGTGAAGGACTTCGTCCACCTCCACCTGCACACCGAGTACAGCCTGCTCGACGGCGCCAACCGCATCGACGAGCTGGTCGGAGAAGCCGCCAAGCTCGGCCAGAAGTCACTGGCGATCACCGACCACGGCAACATGTTCGGGGCGGTCGCCTTCCACGACGCGGCCCGCGGCAAGGGCGTCAAGCCGATCATCGGCTGCGAGATCTACGTCGCGCCCAAGACCCGCTTCGACCGCAGCGGCGGCGACATCGAGGACGCCTACAACCACCTGACGCTGCTGGCCACCAGCGACGCCGGGTACCACAACCTCGTCCGGCTGGTGTCGCTCGGCTACACCGAGGGCTTCTACTACCGGCCCCGGATCGACAAGGACCTGCTGGCGAAGCACGCCGAGGGGCTGATCGGGCTGTCCGGCTGCCTGTCCTCCGAGATCTCGCGCCAGATCCGCAACGGGAACGAGCCGCGGGCGCTGGAGCTGATCGGACAGTTCAGCGACATGTTCGGCAAGGACCGCTTCTACCTCGAGGTGATGGACCACGGCATCGAGGAGCAGCGCCAGGTCAACCGCGCGCTGCTGCGGATGAAGGACCGCACCGGGCTGGGGCTGGTGGCGACCAACGACGCCCACTACCTGCGCAACAGCGACCACCACGCCCACGACGTGCTGGTCTGCATCGGCTCCGGCAAGAAGGTCGCGGACCGCGAGCGCCTCCGCTTCGACACCCACGAATTCTACCTGAAGAGCGGCGACGAGATGGCCGCCCTGTTCCCGGACCATCCGGAGGCCATCTCCAACACCGTGAAGATCGCGGACATGTGCGACTTCACGCTGCAGGCCGTCAACGAGCTGCCGCGCTTCGAGGTGCCGCCGGGCTACACGATCGAGACCTACTTCGAGAAGGTCTGCCGCGACGGGTTCGAGGACCGCTGGAAGGCGCTGGGCCCGCTCGCCGACGCCGGGCGCCTGCGCTACGCCCGGGCGGTCTACGAGGCGCGGCTCGACAAGGAGATCGGCGTCATCCGCCGGGTCGGCTTCTCCGGGTACTTCCTGATCGTCTGGGACTTCATCCGTTACGCCAAGGAGCGCGGCATCCCGGTCGGCCCGGGCCGCGGCTCGGCGGCCGGGTCGCTGGTGGCGTACTCGATGCGGATCACGGACATCGACCCGATCGAGTACGACCTGATCTTCGAGCGCTTCCTCAACGAGGAACGGATCAGCCCCCCCGACATCGACATCGACTTCTGCGAGAACCGCCGCGGCGAGGTGATCGAGTACGTCACCCGCAAGTACGGGCGCGAGAACGTGGCGCAGATCATCACCTTCGGGACGATGAAGGCGAAGGCCGTCGTGCGCGACGTCGCGCGGGTGATGGACCTGCCGTACGCCGACGCCGACAAGATCGCCAAGATGATCCCGGGCGATCTCGGGATGACGCTCGACAAGGCGCTCGAGGAGTCGCCGCCGCTCAAGGACGCCTACGAACACGACCCGAAGGTCAAGGAGCTGATCGACGTCTCGCGGCGGCTCGAGGGCACGACCCGTCACGCCTCCACCCACGCGGCTGGCGTCGTGATCTCGCCCAGGCCGCTGATGGAGCTGGTGCCGCTCGCCTCGTTCAAGGGCGGCGACCTCACCACCCAGTACGACATGAAGGGGGTCGAGCGGATCGGCCTCCTCAAGATGGACTTCCTGGGACTGCGCACGCTCACGCTGATCGACAACTGCGTGAAGATGATCGAGGCCCAGACCGGCGTGCGCGTCGACCCCGACCACCTGCCGCTCGACGACGCGAAGACCTACGAGCTGTTCGCCGCGGGCAAGACCTCGGGCCTGTTCCAGTTCGAGTCCGAGGGCATGCGGGACATCCTGAAGCGCTTCAGGCCCGACCGCCTGGAGCACCTGACCGCCCTCAACGCGCTGTACCGGCCCGGGCCGATGGCGATGATCGACGACTTCATCAAGCGCCGCCACGGCCAGACGAAGGTCGTCTACGACCACCCCTCGCTGGAGCCGATCCTGTCCGGGACCTACGGCGTCATGGTCTACCAGGAACAGGTCATGCAGATCGCCTCGGCGCTGGCCGGCTACTCGCTGGGCGAGGCCGACATCCTGCGCAAGGCGATGGGCAAGAAGAAGGCCGACGTGATGGCCGCCCAGATGCAGAAGTTCCTCGAGGGCTGCGCCGCGCACGGAGTCAACGAGAAGAAGGCGAAGAAGATCTGGGACCACATGGAGCAGTTCGCCGGGTACGGCTTCAACAAGTCGCACTCGGCGGCCTACGCCTGGGTCGCCTACCAGACGGGCTGGTTCAAGGCGAACTATCCCGCCTACTTCATGGCCGCGCTGCTGACCTCGGAGCGCGCCAACACCGAGAAGCTCGTCGAGTACATCGGCTCCTGCCGCGAGATGGACCTGCAGGTGCTGCCGCCCGACGTCAACGAGTCCGACCTCTACTTCACCGTGGCGAGCGGCGCCATCCGCTTCGGGCTGGCGGCCATCAAGAACGTCGGCGAAGGCGCGGTCGAGGCGACGCTGGCCGCGCGCCGCGAAGGCGGGCGCTTCTCTTCGCTGTTCGAGTTCTGCGAGCGCGTCGACCTCAAGGCGATCAACCGGCGGGTGATCGAGAGCTACGTCAAGAGCGGCAGCTTCGACTCGCTGGAGCGCCGCCGCGCGGCGCTGTTCGCGGCGATCGAGCGGGCGACCGAGGCGGGGCAGAAGAAGCAGCGGGATCGCGAGGCGGGCCAGGCCAGCCTGTTCGGCGCGCTGCTGGCGCCGGGCGCGGGCGCCGGCACGGCGGCCCCGGCGGAGCGGCTGCCCGACGTGCCCGACTGGCCGGAGAGCGAGCGGCTGGGCTTCGAGAAGGAGTCGCTCGGGTTCTTCATCAGCGGCCACCCGCTGGAGCGCTTCCGGGGCGAGCTCGCGCAGGTGGCGAACGCCGACTCTGCCGCGATGGCCGCGTTGCGGGAGACGCGCGAGGTGGCGGCCGGCGGGCTGATCACCGGCCTGCGCCCGCTGAAGACCCGCAAGGGCGACCGCATGGCCCTCTTCCAGCTCGAGGACCTCGGCGGCGTCACCGAGGTCCTGGTCTTCCCCGAGACCTACAAGAAGGTGGCCGCGGAGCTGGCCGACGACGCCGTGGTGCTGGTGCGCGGCAAGGCCGAGCCGCAGGACGAGGGCAAGACCCGCCTGGTGGCGTCCGAGGTGATCCCGCTCGAGAAGGCGCGGCTGAGCGGCGCGCGATCGGTCACGATCCGGGTCCCGGCCGCGAACTGGGACCGGGAGAGGGGCGAGAGGCTGCGCGATATACTCGACGCGCACCGGGGCGAGTGCCCGGTGACCCTCGAGCTGCTGCGCCCGGGGAGCTGGACGGTGGCGGTGGTGCCGAACGCCTACTACCGCGTCCGCCCGGACCCGGTGCTGCGGGACGAGGTCGAGGGCCTGCTGGGCAAGGGAGCCCTGGTGCTGGCGGGCCGGGCGGAGCGGGCCGAGGGCGCCGCCTGAAGGGCGGCTCCCCGGGAGCTTCTCGGAGACCACGAACGACATGGCCGACCAAGACTTCGAGGCCCCGCTGGCCGAGCTGCAGAAGCAGCTCGACGAGCTGGCGCGGTTTCCCGGCGATCCCGTGCGCAGCCGCGAGGCCGCCCGCGTGAAGAAGCAGCTCGACCAGAAGCGGCGCGAGGTGTACGCGGCGCTGACCCCGTGGCAGAAGACCCAGGTCGCGCGCCACCCCAGCCGGCCGTACACGCTCGACTACGTGGGCGCGCTGTGCACCGACTGGGTCGAGATCCACGGCGACCGGCTGTTCGGCGACGATCCGGCGCTGGTGTGCGGCCTGGCCCGCTTCCGCGGCGAGCCGGTCGTGGTCGTCGGCCACCAGAAGGGCCGCGACACCAAGCAGAAGATCCGGCGCAACTTCGGAATGCCGAAGCCCGAGGGCTACCGCAAGGCCCTGCGCGCGATGCAGATGGCCGAGAAGTTCGGGCGCCCGATCCTGTCCTTCGTGGACACGCCCGGCGCCTACCCGGGGCTCGACGCCGAGGAGCGCGGGCAGGCCGAGGCGATCGCCCGCAACCTGCGCGAGATGGCGCGGCTCACGGTCCCGATCCTGGTCACCGTCACCGGCGAGGGGGGCAGCGGCGGCGCCTTGGCCGTCGCCGTCGGCGACCGCGTCAACATGCTCGAGCACTCCGTGTATTCCGTGATCTCGCCCGAGGGCTGCGCCTCGATCCTGTGGCGCGACGCGGGCCGCGCCGAGGACGCGGCGACCGCGATGAAGATCACCGGTCGCGACCTGCTTTCGTTCGGGGTCGTGGACGAGGTGGTGCCGGAACCTCCGGGCGGCGCGCACGCCGATCCCGAGGCCCTCTACGACGCCCTGGGACGGCTGCTCGAGCGCCAGCTCGCCGAGTTGCGCAAGCTGTCCCCCGACGCCCTGATCGAAGCCCGCTACCAGAAATTCCGCAAGATGGGCCAGCTCGGACGCGAGTTCCTCGATCGCGCCGTCTGAAGCTGACGGCCCGGGAGGCCGCTCGTGAGTGTGCGTTGCGTGGGAATCGTCGGCGGCGGGACGATGGGGCAGGGCATCGCCATCGCCTGCGCCGCCGCGGGCCTCGACGTGCTGTTGCGCGATCGCGACGAGGCCGGGAACGTGCGCGCGCTGGAAGGGATCGGCGAGACCCTTGACCAGGACATCGCCAAGTGGCGCCGCACGACCGGTGAACGCAAGGCGATCCTGGCCCGCATCCGCACCGTCGCCGCGATCGAGGCGCTGGAGGCGGCTCAACTCGTGGTCGAGGCGGTGTCCGAGGACCTCGAGCTGAAGACCGGCATCTTCCAGCAGCTCGACGCCTGCTGCCCGCCGAACGACATCCTGGCCACCAACGCCTCCGCGCTGTCGGTGACCGAGATCGCGGCGCGCACGATGCGGCCGGACCGCGTCGTCGGCCTCCACTTCCTGCACCCGGTGCCCGTGGTGCCGCTGGTCGAGGTCGTGCGCGGCCTGCGCACCTCGGACGAGACCTTCGCCCACGCGATGGACTTCGTGCGGGTGCTGGGCAAGACCGGGATCGAGGTCTTCGAGTCGCCCGGCTACGTCACCACCCGGGTGATCCTGCCGTTCCTCAACGAGGCCGCCCACGTGGTGATGGAAGGCGTGGCCTCGGCGAAGGACGTCGACGCCTCGGTGCGGCTGGGCTTCGGGCTGCCGTTCGGCCCGCTGACGCTCGCCGACCGCATGGGCCTCGACCAGCTCCTGCGCTGGATGCAGCACCTGTTCCACGAGACGGGCGAGGCCCGCTACCGGCCGTGCCCGCTGATCCGCAAGATGGTGCGCGCGGGCCACCTCGGCGTGAAGTCGGGCCGCGGCTTCTTCGAGTACGACGCGGACGGCCTGCCGCGCCACGACCTGAAGGCGGGAGCCCGGTCATGAAGGTGCTGGTCCTCAACTGCGGTTCCTCGAGCCTCAAGTTCCAGCTCATCGAGACGGACGAGCAGAAGATCGCGCGCGACGAAGACGTCGCGCTGGCCCGCGGCATCGTCGACAACATCGGCTCGGAGGCCGTGCTCAAGGTCGAGCTGCCGTCGCGGGGCACGACGCTGCGCGAGACGGCCGAGGTGCTCGACCACAAGGCGGCGGTCTCGCGGGCGCTCGACCTGCTGACCCGGCCGGAGGCCGGCGTGCTCGCCGACCCCGCGGAGATCGGCGCCGTCGGCCACCGCGTGGTGCACGGCGGCGAGCGGTTCCACGCCAGCGTCCTGATCGACGACGAGGTGCTGCGCGCGATCGAGTCCTGCTTCGACATCGCCCCGCTGCACAACCCGCCGAACGTCAAGGGCTACCGCGCGGCCCGCGAGGCGCTGCCGGCGGCGCCGCAGGCGGCGGTGTTCGACACGTCCTTCCACCAGACGCTCGCGCCCGAGGCGTACCTGTACGGGCTGCCCTACGTGCTGTACGAGCGGCACGGCATCCGCCGCTACGGCTTCCACGGCACCTCGCATCGGTACGTCTCGGCCCGCCTGGCCCGCCACGTCGGCCGCGAGGGCGACCCCGCGCTGCGGGTGATCACCTGTCACCTCGGCAACGGCTGCTCCATCACTGCGATCCGGGGCGGCCGCTCGGTCGACACCTCGATGGGCTTCACCCCGCTCGAGGGCCTGCTGATGGGCACCCGCTCCGGGGACCTCGACGCGGCCGCCGCGCTGCACGTCATGCGCAAGGAGGAACTGGGCGAGCGCGAGGCCCAGGCGCTGCTCAACAAGCACTCCGGGCTGCTGGGGCTGTCGGGCGTCTCGAACGACATGCGGGCCCTGCTCGAGGCCGAGGCCCAGGGCAACCCGCGCGCGAAGCTCGCGATCGACGTGTTCTGCTACCGGCTGCGCAAGTACGTGGGCGCCTACGCCGCGGCGCTCGGCGGGCTCGACGCGCTGGCCTTCGCCGGCGGCATCGGCGAGAACGCCGCGGGGATCCGCGAGCGCGCCCTGCACGGCCTCGAGGGCCTGGGACTCCGCGTCGACCCGGAGCGCAATGCCGCCGCCAACGGGGTCGAGGCGCGCATCTCGCCCGAGGGCGCGCCCGTGGCCGTCGCCGTGATCCCGACCAACGAGGAGCTGCTGATCGCCCGCGACGCGTACCGGCTGGTCGCCGGGCTGCCGCTCGCATGAGGCGTGGCGGGCTGCGCCGCCTGCGCGGCGCCTTCCTGGTCGTCGCGGTGGCCGTGGGCGTGGCCGTGGTCGCCTCGCTGCGGCCGCGGCCCGAGGACCCCGGTCCGACCCCCGGGGCGACGCCGCTCGCGCAGTCCTCCCCCGGCACCCAGCGGCTGGACCAGGTGCAGCACGAGGTCCTGAAGGGGGAGCAGTCCGGAATCCAGGTCGAAGCCGGCGAGTGGGTCGGCAAGGAGGGCGAGGACGCCCGGCTCAAGGGAGCCCGGGTCTCGTTCGGCTACGTGGCGCGGGGCCAGCGCGGGCGGGGGACGATCTCGGCCCGGGAGGCGACCGTCGATCCCGCGCAGCCGCGCGCGATCTTCCGCGGGGACGTCGTGCTGGTCACCGACGACGGCTTCCGGCTCGAGTCCGACCACCTCGTCTACCGCGGCGACAAGCAGCTCGCGCGCACGGAGGGCCCGGCGCGCTTCCGGCGCAAGGACTTCTCGGGCAGCTCGACCGGCTTTCTCTACGACGCGGCTTCCGATCGCCTCGAGCTCGACGCCGACGTCCACATCGTGATGCGCGACCCGGACGTGCCCGGCCTCGACGTGCGCGGCGATCGCGGCGTCTACGCGCGCGAGGAGGGCCAGCTCCGCGTGGTCGGCAACGTCGTGGTGGACCGCGCCGACGGCTCGCGGCTGACCGCGGGGGTCCTCAAGCTGGACCTGAACGACGCGCTGCAGGTGTTCCGCGCCCAGTTCTCCGAGGGCTTCGAGCTGCGCGCCCGCGGCGGCGGCTTCCTGCCGGGCGGCGGGGCCGGCCGAGCGGCAGGGCCGCGCGAGCTGCGCGGCCGCAAGCTCGACCTGTGGTTCGGCGAGAACCGCGCGCTCAAGCAGGCGATCGCCACCCAGGAGGCCGAGCTGGTCATGGAGCCGGCCCCTGGCGAGCGGCCCGAGCGGCGCCGGCTGAAGGCCGAGACGCTGACCCTCGACTTCGACGCGAGCGGACAGCTCGCAGCCCTGGCGGGCCTGCAGGGGAGTTCGCTCGCGCTGGAGCCGCTCGCGCGCGGGGCGGCGCCGGCCCTGATCACCTGCCGGCGCTTCGAGGCGCAGATCTCGCCCGAGACGGGGGAGCCGACCAGCGCGGAGTTCCATCGCGACGTGGTCTTCACCCGCGGCAGCCAGCGCGCCAGCGGCCAGCGGGCGACCTTCGTCGCCGCGGACGACGTGCTGGCGCTGCGCGAGTCTCCGCGGCTGTGGGACGAGGCGCGCGGCACGGAACTGCTGGCCCGCGACATCGATGTCGCCCCGCGCGGCGGCGACGTCGCTGCGCGAGGCAGCGTCCGCCACGTCTATCGCCAGCTAGAAGGCGGTCCGGCCGGCCTGCTGGGAGCCCCCGGCGAAGCGACGGTGGTGACCGCCCAGCGCTTCGCGTGGCGGGCCCGGGCGCAGCTGGCGCACTACCTCGAGGGGGCGACGCTGCGCGCGGGCGCCGACTTGCTGGAGGCCGAGCAGATCGAGATCCACCAGCCGGAGGGCGGAGCGCGACGCCTCGTCGCGCGGGGCGAGGTGCGCTCGCGAATGACGCCCCGCGGCGACGGCAAGGGCACGGCGCCGCCGCAGGTCGAGGGCAAGGCGCGCGAGATGGTCTACGACGAGCGCAAGCGGGAGGTCGTGTACAACGGCCAGGTCTCCCTGCTCCAGGGCGAGATCCAGGTGGAGGGCGAGCAGGCGACGCTCCAGATGGAGGCGGCGGGCGGCGGCTTCGAGCGACTCGAGGCCGGAGAGCCGGTTCGCGTGCGCCAGGGGCAGCGCGTCGCCGACGGCGCGCGCGTCGTCTACACGCCTGCGGACGGCAAGGTGCTGCTGACCGGGCCGGAGGTGGTGCTCAAGGACCCCGACCGCACTGCCCGAGGCCGCAGCGTGACCTTCCACGTCGGCGACGACCTGATCCTGATCGACGGCCGCGAGGAGACGCGAACGGAGACCGTGTTCTCCGGGCGGACGGCCCCGCCCCCTGCGCCCACTCCGACCCGGTCCCCGTGAGCGCCGGCGATCAGGCGGGCCGGGCTACCATCGGGGGCCGATGAAGACCCTCGACGCCCGCGGGCTGACCAAGAGCTACGGACGCCGCACCGTCGTGCGCAGCGTCGACCTCCACATCCAGGAAGGCGAGGTCGTCGGGCTGCTCGGCCCGAACGGGGCGGGGAAGACCACGACCTTCTACATGGTCGTCGGCCTGGCCCGTCCCGATGGCGGCAGCGTCACGCTCGGCGAGGACGACATCACCGACCTGCCGATGTACGAGAGGGCCCGGGCGGGCATCGGCTACCTGCCGCAGGAGGCCAGCGTCTTCCGGAAGATGTCCGTGCAGGACAACGTGCTGGCGATCCTCGAGGCGCTCGGCGAGCCGCAGGGCGAGAGCCGGCAACGCACCCGCGAGCTGCTGGAAGAGCTGGGCATCCAGGGCCTCGCCCGGCAGCGGGCCGACACCCTGTCGGGCGGCGAGCGGCGCCGGCTCGAGATCGCGCGGGCGCTGGCGACCGAGCCCTCGTTCATCCTGCTGGACGAGCCGTTCGCGGGCATCGACCCGATCGCCGTGATCGACATCCAGAAGATCATCGGCCACCTCAAGGAGCGCGGGATCGGCGTCCTGATCACCGACCACAACGTGCGCGAGACGTTGAAGATCACGGACCGCGCCTATATTCTTCGGGACGGCGAAGTGTTCCGCGCGGGTACGCCCGAGGCGCTCGCCGGAGACGAAGAAGTTCGGCGGGTCTACCTGGGCGAGGGCTTCCGCCTCGACGCCCCGGGGTTGCCGCCGGCGGGAGCTTAGGACCGACCCTTGGCGATTCAACAGAAGCTGGGACTGCAGGCCCGCCTCTCGCAGCGGCTCGTGCTCACGCCGTCGCTGCAGCAGGCGATCAAGCTGCTGCCCCTCACCACCCTGGAACTGGCCGAGGTCCTCGAGCAGGAGGTGATGGAGAACCCGCTGCTCGAGGAGGCGCCGGCCGAGCCGCCGTCGCCCGAGGAGGCCGTCGCCGAGGCCGAGGAGAAGCCCAAGGCCGACGACCCGCTCGAGCAGATCGACGTCGAGAAGTTCTTCGAGGAGTACGCCGAGGCCGACCGCGAGCAGCGGCGCACGCGCGGCACCGAGATCCCCGAGGCGCCGCCGATCGAGAACACGCTGACCGCGGCCACCAACCTCTACGACCACCTCAAGTGGCAGCTCGTGCTCTCGGTCTCCGACGACCTGCTGGTCGAGATCGCCGAGAAGATCATCGACAGCCTCGACGAGGACGGCATGCTGCGCGTCTCGCTCGAGGACATCGCCAACATGGGCCCGTACCCCGCGGAGGAGGTCCTTCGCGCGCTCTCGATCGTGCAGCAGCTCGACCCGGCGGGAGTGGCCGCCCGCGACATCGGCGAGTGCCTGCGGCTGCAGCTCCGCGCCCTGCACCTCGAGGGCTCGGTCACGGACCTGATCGTCCGCGACCACCTGAAGCAGCTCCAGACCCACCAGTACTCCGAGATCTCGCGGGCGATGAACCTGACCCAGGACGAGGTCGCCCACCACCTGGAGATCATCCAGCGGCTCGACCCGAAGCCCGGGCTGCGCTACTCGCCCCAGGACGCGGCCTACGTCACGCCGGACGTCTTCGTGATCAAGGACGCCGACGAATACCGCATCGAACTGAACAACGAGGGCCTGCCCCGCCTGCGGATCAGCCCGACGTACCGCCGCATGCTCGACGACAAGGAGCCGGGCTCCGAGCAGACCCGCGCCTACGTCAAGGACAAGCTGCGCAGCGCGCTGTGGCTCCTGAAGAGCGTCGACCAGCGCCAGCGCACGATCTTCCGGGTGGCCGAGTCGATCGTGCGCCACCAGCGCGGCTTCCTCGACCGCGGCATCGAGCACCTGCGGCCGCTGGTGCTGCGCGACGTCGCCAACGACATCGGGATGCACGAGTCGACCGTGTCTCGCGTGGTGGCCAACAAGTACATGCACACGCCGCGCGGCGTGTACGAGATGCGCTTCTTCTTCCACAGCGGCATCACCTCGTCGATGGGCGAGTCGGTCAGCTCGGTCACGATCAAGGACCGCATCCGCAAGATGATCGAAGGCGAAGACGCGCAGCACCCGCTCTCCGACTCGCGGATCGCCGAGCTGCTGCAGGCGGAGGGCGTGCCGCTGGCGCGGCGCACCGTCGCGAAGTACCGCGAGGAGCTGCGCATCCCGCCCTCCAACCTGCGCAAGTCGGCGCACTGACTTGGCGCGGCAGGCCGCGGCGGGGCCGGCGCTCACCGTCCGGCGCCTGCTGCGCGAGCGGCGCGGCGAGCTGAAGCTCAAGCTGCTCGCCGGCCGCCGCGGGCTCGACCGCGCGATCGAGCAGTCGCGCGTGCAGCGGCCGGGTCTCGCCTTGACCGGCTACTTCGACTACCTGCGCTACGGCCGGGTCCAGATCCTGGGCGCCTCGGAATCGGGCTACCTCGCCACCCTCCCGGCGCGCCGTCGCCGGTCGCTGCTGGCGCGGCTGGCGGCCTGCGACGTCACCTGCTTCGTGGTGACCCGCGGCCTGCCGCCGCCGCCCGAGCTGCGCCAGGCCGCCGAGCGGCGCGGCGTTCCGCTGCTCGGCACGCCGCTCGAATCGACCCCGTTCATCAAGCGGCTGACCGGCTGGCTCGACGAGGAGCTGGCGCGCAGCGCCCAGCTCCACGGGGTCCTGGTCGACGTGTTCGGCCTCGGCGTGCTGATCGCGGGCGAGAGCGGGATCGGCAAGTCGGAGTGCGCGCTCGACCTGGTCGACCGCGGCCACCGCCTGGTCGCCGACGACGTCGTGGAGGTCAAGCGCATCGGCGAAGGGCTGGTGGCGACCGCGCCGCTGCTGCTGCGCGACCACATGGAGCTGCGCGGCCTGGGCGTGATCAACATCCGCGACCTCTACGGCGTCTCCTCGCTGCGGGTGCGGCAGCGGGTGGAGCTGGTCGTCGACCTCGAGCGCTGGGAGCCGGGCAAGGAGTACGACCGGCTGGGCCTGCAGCAGGAGCGGGTCGAGGTGCTAGGCGTCGAGGTGCCGCGGCTGCGGATGCCGGTGGCGCCCGGGCGCAGCCTCGCGATCCTGATCGAGGTGGCCGCCCGCAACCACCTGCTGAAGGAGCGCGGCCTGGACGGGGCGCAGCGCTTCGCCCACCGGCTGGAGACGATGATCGCGGCCGGGGCGGGCAAGGCGCGGGCCACCAGCGCGCGGGGGCGGCGTTGAAGGCCCGCGCGGCCGGTCGGCGCGACGGCGACCGGCTGGTGATCGTCACGGGCCTGTCCGGGTCGGGCAAGACCCACGTGCTGCGGGCGCTCGAGGACCTCGGCTTCTTCTGCGTCGACAACCTGCCCACGGCGCTGATCCCGCGCTTCGCCGAGCTGATTCGCGACACCCCGAGCCTGCGCCGTGCGGCCCTGGTCGTGGACCTGCGCGAGCCCGGGTTCACGCGCCAGTTCCCGCTGGCGCTGCGCGGCCTGCGCCAGCGGCGGCTGCCGGTCGAGCTGCTGTTCCTGGAGGCGGACGAGAAGACGCTGGTGCGCCGCTTCAGCGAGACGCGCCGGCCCCACCCGCTGGCGGTCGACGAGCCGGTGGTCGAGGCGCTCCGCCAGGAGCGCGAGGCGCTGCGGCCGATCCGCAAGAGCGCGGATCGCATCGTCGACACCTCGGCGTTCACGGTCCACGACCTGCGGGCCTGGGTACGCGAGCGGTTCGGGGCGCGCAGCGCCGAGGCGCCGATGACGGTGACGGTCACCTCGTTCGGCTACAAGTACGGCGTGCCCGCGGAGGCCGACCTGGTGTTCGACGCGCGCTTCCTGCCGAACCCCAACTTCGTGCCGCGGCTGCGGCCGCAGACGGGCGAGGCGCCGGCGGTACAGCGCTATCTCGACGCCCAGCCCGACACCGCCCGCTTCCTGCGCCGCGTGCTCTCGCTGCTCGGCTTCGTGCTGCCGCGGCACCAGAAGGAAGGGAGGAGCTACGTGACGATCGCGATCGGGTGCACGGGCGGGCGCCACCGCTCGGTGATGCTGGCTCTTCGCGTGGGCGAGGCGCTGCGACGCCGCCGCTTCCACGTCCAGGTCCGCCACCGGGACGCGAGGCAGCAGTGATCGGCGTCGTCGTCGTCACCCACGGCGGGCTGGCCTCGGAGCTGGTGGCGGCGGCCGCCCAGATCGTCGGCGAACTGCCGCGCTCGGCCGCCGTCTCGATCGGCTGGAGCGACGACCCGGTGGCGGCCCGCGAGGCCGTGGAGAGGGCGATCGCCGACGTGGGCGCCGAGGGGGCCCTGGTGCTGACGGACATGTTCGGCGGCACGCCGACCAACCTGGCGCTGCCCTCGCTGGGGCCCAGCGTCGAGATCGTCACCGGCGTCAACCTGCCGATGCTGATCAAGCTCTCGTCCGTGCGGGACGGCGAGCTGAAGGACGTGGCGCGGGTGATCCGCGAGTACGGCCAGGCGGCGATCCACGTGGCCTCGGAACTGCTGGAGCCGCGCAAGCCGTGATCTCGCGCGAGGTGAAGATCCCCAACCGGCTGGGGCTGCACGCGCGGGCCGCCGCGCGCTTCGTGCACAAGGCCTGCGCGTTCCACAGCCGGGTCCGGGTCAGCCGCGACGGTCGCACCATGGACGGCAAGTCGATCCTAGGCATCCTGCTGCTGGCGGCCTCGCGGGGCACGATGCTGCGGATCGAGACCGACGGCGACGACGAGCAGGCCGCGGCGGACGCGCTGGTGACCCTCGTCGAGAGCGGTTTCGGCGAGGGCAGCTAGGCCGTGGAACTGCTCGGGAACGGCGTCTCCCCGGGGATCGCCGTCGGCCAGGCGCTGGTGATGGAGCGCGAGCGCGTGCCCGTGTTCCGGCTGCTGCTGCCGCCCGACGCCACCGAGCGCGAGGTCCAGCGCCTGCTGCGCGCGGTGGCCGCCTCGCGCCGCCAGCTCGAGGCGATCAAGTCCCGCCTCTCGCGCGAAGTGGGCGCGCTGCACGCGTACATCTTCGACGCCCAGCTCCTGATGCTGGAGGACCCGCTGCTGCGCGATCGCGCCGCCCAGATCGTGCGCCAGGAGCACGTCAACGCGGAGTGGGCGCTGCGGCAGGTCTCGGAGCAGCTCCACGCGCTGTTCGACGGCTTCACCGACGAGTACCTGAAGGAGCGCAGCAGCGACCTCGACGACGTGCTGGGCCGGGTGCTGCTGAACCTCGTCGGGGCCGCGGACGGGCCGAGCCTGGCGCGGCTGCCGGGGCCCGTGGTGCTGGTGGCCCACGACCTCACGCCGTCCGAGGCGGCGGAGCTCGACTGGGCGAAGGTGATCGGCATCGCGCTCGACGGCGGGTCCCGCACCTACCACACGGCGATCCTGGCGCGCTCGCGCGGGATTCCCGCGGTGGCCGGCCTGCGCGACGCCACCGGCCGCGTGCCGCCGGGCGCGCTCGTCGTCCTCGACGGCACCCAGGGCCGGCTCGTGGTCGAGCCCTCGGAACCCGTGCTGGCCGGCTTCCGCGCGTTGCGCGAGCGGGAGCAGCGACGCGAGCTCAGCCTGCAGGCCACGCGGACGGAGCCGGCGGCCTCGCGCGACGGGGTGCGGGTGCGGCTGCTGGCCAACGCCGAGTTCGCGGAGGAGGCCGCGACGGCCGTGCAGTACGGGGCCGAGGGCATCGGCCTGTTCCGCAGCGAGTACCTGCTCGGGCGCGGCAGCCTGGACGAGGAGCGACAGTACGAGCTGTACTGCCGCCTTCTGGACCAGATGGCTCCGCACCCCGTCACGGTGCGCGTCTGGGACCTGGGGCCGGAGGACATCGTGCCGGCGGGGCCGTCGAGCCCGAACCCGGCGCTGGGCCCGCGAGCCTTGCGCCTGCTCGGCCGCGCGCCGGACGCCTTCCGCACCCAGCTCCGCGCGCTGCTGCGGGCCGCGGCGCACGGCCCGTTGCGGGTGCTGTTCCCGTTCCTGCGGGGCGCCAGCGACCTGCGGGAGGCACGGGCCTTTCTCGCCGCGACGGCCCGCGACCTGGCCCTCGAGGGGCACGGCCACGCGGTCGAGGTGCCGGTCGGGATGATGGTCGAGATCCCCAGCGCTGCGCTGACGCTGGCGCAACTGGCGCCCGAGGCGGATTTCTTCAGCGTCGGCACCAACGACCTGATCCAGTACCTCCTGGCGGTGGACCGGGCGGACCCGCGGGTGGCGGCACTCTACGAACCGCTGGACCCCGCTGTGCTGTCGGTGTTGGCCGGCGCGTTCGAGCAGGCGGGGGCGGCCGGCCGCCCGGTCGGCGTGTGCGGGGAGATGGCGGGCGACCCGCTACAATCCCTGGTGCTGGCGGGCCTCGGCGCCCGCGAGCTCTCGATGAGCCCGACGGCGATCCCGCGCATCAAGCAGGTGCTGCGGGCCGCGGATCTCGGGCACGCCCGCGAGGCGGTGTTGCGGGCCATGCGGCTTTCGTCGGCGGCCGAGATCGAGGCGCACCTGAGAGCGGAACTGCACGAGGCGCTGGCTGCGGCCGACGCCGGGGAGTCCTGACACTTGACCGAGCACAAGCGGGTCGACAAGCCCTGGGGCCACGAGATCTGGTGGGCGCGCACCGAGCGCTACGTGGGGAAGCTCCTGCACGTGAAGAAGGGCGAGAGCCTCTCCCTCCAGTACCACAACGTGAAGGACGAGACGATCCTGATCCAGAGCGGGAAGCTGCTGTTCGAGGTCAAGGGCAAGGACGAGCCGGGCGATCTGCGCCGCATCGAGATGACGCCCGGCGACAGCTACCACATCACGCCCGGCACGCTTCACCGGATGACGGGCCTCGAGGACACCGACATCCTCGAGGTCTCCACCCCGGAACTCGACGACGTGGTCCGCCTCGAAGACCGCTACGGCCGCGCCGGCACGTCGAGGCCCTAGTACTTCGCGAGCTTGCGGATCTCGGCGGCGATGCCGGGGACCTGGGGCAGGATGAAGTCCTCGAGTGAAGGCGCGTAGCCGACGAAGGTGTCGGTCGCGCCGATGCGCTTGACCGGGGCGTCCAGCCACTCGAACAGCTCGTCGGCGATGCGGGCCGCGATCTCGGCGGTGTAGCCCCAGGAGAGCTGGTCCTCCTGGGCGACGATCACCTTGCCGGTGCGCTTCACGCTCTCCGCGATCGCGTCCCAGTCGTAGGGCGAGAGCGTGCGCAGGTCGATCACCTCGGCCTCGATGCCGTCCTGCTCCGCGACCTGCTTCGCGGCCACGACGCTGCGCTGGACGAGAGCGCCGAAGGTCACGATCGTCAAGTCGCGCCCGGGGCGCACCGTACGCGCCTTGCCGAACGGGATGCAGTAGTCCGGCCCGGGGTTGCGGCCCTTGTTGTAGGTCTGGCGGTACAGGTGCTTGTGCTCGAGGAAGAGCACCGGGTCGTCGCAGCGGATCGCCGTGCGCAGCAGGCCGTTCGCGTCTTCGGCGTTCGACGGCAGCACCACCCGCAGGCCGGGGACGTGGGTGAACAGCACCTCGCCGCACTGGCTGTGATAGACGGCGCCGCCCTGCAGGTATCCGCCATAGGTCACGCGCACGACGGCGGGGCACTTGAAGGCCCCGTTCGAGCGCCAGCGGATCAGCGCCAGCTCGTTGCGCATCTGCATGTACGCGGGCCAGATGTAGTCGAAGAACTGGATCTCGACCACCGGCTTGAGGCCGCGCACCGCCATGCCGATCGCGCGGCCGACGATGTTGGCCTCGGCCAGCGGGGAGTTGAACACCCGCTCGCCGCCGAACCGGCGCTGCAGGTTGTGGGTGACCTTGAAGACGCCGCCCTTGCCCTTGACCTGGGCCAGGCTCTCCTCGCGGCTGCAGTCGGCGACGTCCTGGCCGAAGACGACGATCCGCGGGTCGCGGGCCATCTCGTCGTGCAGGCAGGCGTTGAGCAGGTCGACGACCGTCTTGGGGTCGCCGGCGAACGCGGGCTCGGTCGAGAACTCGGCGGACGTCGGGTCGACCTCGGGCGAGTAGACGTGGAGCAGCGCCGAGGAGGGCTCGGGTTGCGGCGCCGCGCAGGCCTGGTCGGCGGCCTCGTTGACGAGCCGGTCGACCTCGGCGCGCAAGGCATCGAGTTCCGACTCGCTGGCGAGGCCCTCGCGCAGCAGGAAGGCGGGGAAGGTCGCCAGCGGGTCGCGGTTGGCCTCGGCCTGCCGCTCCTCGGCGGGCCGGTACAGGGCCTCGTCGTCGGAGAGCGAGTGCGAGTAGGGCCGGATCACCTTTGCGTGGACCAGGGCCGGCCCGCGCCGCTCGCGGCACCAGGCGACGGCCTCGCGCAGGGTCGCGAGGCTGGCCAGCGGATCGCAGCCGTCCGTCTCGCGCACCAGCAGGTTCGGGAACGAGGCGACCAGCTTCGAGATGCTGCCGCCGGCGGTCTGGACCTCGACCGGCACCGAGATCGCGTAGCCGTTGTCCTCGACCATGTAGAGGACCGGGAGCTTGCGGTTGCACGCGGTGTTCAGGCTCTCCCAGAACTCGCCCTCGGAGGTGGTGCCGTCGCCGGTCGAGACGTAGACGACCTCGTCCGACCGGAACGGCACGCCGAGCTTCGTGCCCGCGCCGTCCTGCGCCGCCGCGTAGATCCCGGCCTCGGCGCAGCCGACCGCCTGCAGGAACTGGGTGCCCGTGGGAGACGACTTGGTGACGACGTTGAGCGCGGCGTGGCCCCAGTGAGAGGGCATCTGGCGCCCGCCCGAGTTCGGGTCGGCGGCGGCGCCGGTGGCCGACATCAGCATCTCGATCGGCGTCATGCCCAGCGCCAGCATCAGCGCGCGGTCCCGGTAGTAGCCGAAGAACCAGTCGTGGCCGGGCTTCAGCAGCAGGCCCGCCGCCGCCAGCACCGCCTCGTGCCCGGCGCCCGAGATCTGGAAGAAGATCCTGTTCTGGCGCTTGAGCTGGATCTCCTTGTCGTCGATCCGGCGCGAGAGGTACATCGTCCGGTACAGGCCCACCAGGGTCTGGCGGTCGAGTCCGGTCTCCTGGCTCAGGGCGGTCGTGGCCACGCGGTCTTCCCTCCGGGGAACTGCGATGAAAACCCGATTCTAGCCCACGGGCGAAGCCCGGGCCGACCGTTTCAGCGAGGCGGGCGCAGCAGCTCCAGCACGAAGCGGGGACCCAGCGCGCGGCGGGCGGGCACGAAGTCGCCGGCGATCCCGACGAGCTCGTCGCAGGTCCGGGGGCGGTCGCGCAGACGGCGTGCGACGGCGTTCGCCAGCGCCGGAAGCGCCACGACCGCCTGCAGCAGCCGGTTGAGCCGGAACTTGTCGCGGGTCGCCCGCCGGTACTCGTCCTCGTAGGTCGCCGCCGCGGTCTGGGGAGAGCTGCGACCGCGGAGCGCGTCGCCGACCGGGCCGGCGGCGATCTCGCCGCTGCGCAGGGCGAGCGTCACGCCTTCGCCCGTGAACGGATCGTGGAAGCCCGCCGCGTCCCCCAGCAGCATCAGGCCGGGCCGGGCGCGGCGGCGCACGGAAACAGCCAGCGGCCCGATCGCCCGCGGGGGGCCGCTCGCGCGCGTTTCGCGGGTGCGGGCGGCAACGGCGGGGAAGCGGTGCTCCAGGGTTTCGCGGGCGAAGGCCTCGAGCCGCCCTGCCGCGCGGCGGAAGGCGGAGGCGTCGAGCACGAAGGCGACGTTGGCCTCGTCGCCCGGCAGCGGCGCGATGCCGCAGTAGCCGCCGCGGCCGACGTGCATCTCGCCGACGTCCGAAAGCCCCGCGGCGCCGTGCAGGTGCATGCGCAGGGCGAAACGCCGGAACCGCCGCGCGGGCTGCAGCCCGCCCATGGCTCGCGCGGAGACGCCCCAGCGCCCGTCGCACCCGAGCACCCAGCGGGCCGGGACGGTCTCGCCGCTCTCGAGACGCACGCCGACGACGTGGCCCGCGGACTCGACGACGCCGTCCACGCGCGCGCCCTCGCGGACCTCGACTCCCACGCGGCGCGCGACGCCGAGCAGGGTGGTGTCGAGCCGGCTGCGCCGGAGCGCGAAACCCGAGAGCACCTGGCCCCCCCGGCGATAGGAGCCCTCGAACGCGGTGCCGTCGGGCGCCACGACGCGCATCCCGCGCAGGGCGTGCGGACCGAGGCCGGCGACGTCGTCGCGCGCCCCCATCGCGGCGAGCAGGCGCCAGGCCTCGGGCGACACGCCTTCGCCGCAGATCTTGTCCCGCGGGAATCGCGCGGCGTCGAGCAGGAGCACGTCGAAGCCCTGCTGGCGCAGGAACACCGACGCCGCCGTGCCGGCGGGGCCGCCGCCGACGACCACCACGTCCCGCGCGGCGGTCACGGCTCGCGGCGCACGGCGAGGGCCGCGAGGCGGTAGGGGAACACGCGGCGCACCTCGGGCTCCGGCAGCCCGGCATCGACGAAGGCGGCGCGCAGTTCGCGGGGCGTGAAGGAGCGGCGGATCGACACCAGGCCGTCGTGCACGCTGACCGGGGAGCGGAAGAGCCGCGGGAACACGAGGCGGGCGAAGGCGTGGGGCACCTGGGCGCGCCGCAGGTCGTTGACCACGAGCGCCCGCCGCGCCAGCCGCCACAGCCCCCCGAGGGCGCGGGACACGTCGGCGCTGTCGAGGTGGTGGAGGAACAGCGAGCAGGCGACGACGTCGAAGGAGCGCTCGGCGAACGGCGGCGCGAAGACGTCGCCGGCGACCCGGCGGACCTGGGGTGGCGTGTGGCGCAGGTGCGTGGGCTTGAGGTCGAGGCCGACGACCCGAAGCTGCCCATGGCGTTCCAGCAGCCGGGCGGGCAGGTCGGCGGAGCCGCAGCCCACGTCGAGCAGCGAGATCGCACCGTCGGCGCGCAGCAAGGGGCGCAGCAGTCGCTCGAAGGTGCGGTGTCCGCCGAGCCAGGTGTTGACGAAGCGGATGTCCGCGAGCGATGCCTCGACCTCGGCCTCGGGCACCCCGCCGAGATCGAGCAGTTCGGGCTCGCGCGAGCGCTCGCGGAGGTCCGGAAACTTCACGCGAAGCGGAGCAGCGCGAGTTCGGCCCCGAAACCCGGCCCGAAGGCCGCGAGCAGCCCGCGTTCACCCGGGAGCGGGCCCTCGGCCAGCACCTCGTCGAGCACGTGCAAGACGGTGACCGAGCTCATGTTGCCGTGCGAGCGCAGGACCCGGCGGGTGGGCCCCAGTTCCGCGTCGCCGAGGACCCACGAGGCCGCCAGGGCCTCGATCACCTTGCGCCCGCCGGGGTGCAGCGCGAAGCGGGTGAGTGCCGCGCGGTCGACGCGCCGTCGCGCGAGGAAGGTGTCGAGCGCAGCGCCCGCGTGTCGGCGCACGAACGGTCCCAGCGCCTTGTCGAGCACGATCTGCAGGCCCGCGTTGCGCAGCCGGAAGCCCATCAGGGGCAGCGAGTCCGGAAAGAACTGCGACGCCGCGCCGTCCCAGTGCACGCTCGTCCGTCCGAACGCCGGGTGAGACCGTCCCACCAGCACCGCCGCCGCGGCGCCGTCTCCGAAGAGCGCAGTCGAGACGACGTTGGTCGGCGAGCGATCCCAGCGCTGGAAGGTCAGGCTGGGGAACTCGGCGGCGATCAGCAGCGCGGCCGAGGCGGGATGGGCGGCCAGGAAGTCGGCGCTGCGGGCGAGGCCGACGGCGCCGCCCGCGCAGCCCGCCTGCGTGATCGGCAGGCGGGCGAGCGACGGGCCGAGCCCGAGCGCGTTGGCGACGTGGGCGTCGACGGCAGGGATCATGAACCCCGTGCAGGAGACGCTGGTGACGAGGCCGATCTCGGCGGGGCTGATCGCCGCGCCTTCGAGCGCCCGGCCCGCGACGTCGATCGCGGCCCCGATCATCGCCGCCTGGTAGGCGTCGTTGCGCGACTCGAAGTCGCCGCCCGCGAAGACGTCGTCGAGGGACAGGGCCGACCCGCGGGTCTCGACGCCCGCCGCGGCATAGACCCGGACCAGCCGCCGCGCCACGGCCGGGGTCTCCGCTTCGGACAGCCAGGCCTCGACCCGGGCCGCGACCTCGGCCTGAGTGCAGACGTGCGGAGCCCGCCAGCGGGCCAGCGAGAGCAGGCCCGCGGCGGGCTCCGGGACGGAGTCGGCGGCTAGAACGGAACGTCCTCGTCGCCGGGCACGAAGTCGTCGCTGCCCGTCGGCGGGCCCTCGTCGGGGCCGCTCGAGCGCGCGCCGCCGCCTCCGCCGCCGTCACCGCGCGATCCGAGCAGCACCAGCCGCGAGCCGGGGCCGGAGACGCGGATGCGGGTCGTGTTGCGCTTGTTGCCGTCCTTGTCCGTCCACTCGTCGTAGTTGATGCTGCCCTCGATGTAGACGGGGCGGCCCTTCGACAGGTAGTCCTTGACGATCTGGGCGGTCTTGCCGAAGACCTCCACCCGGTGCCACTGGGTCTTCTCCTGCTTCTGGCCCTGTCGGTCGGTCCAGCGCTCGCTGGTGGCGAGCGAGAAGTTGGCGATCGGCTCGCCGCCCTGGGTGTAGCGGATCTCGGGGTCCCGCCCGAGGTTGCCGATCAGGATCACCTTGTTGACGCTGGCCATGCGATCTCCTTCGCGAAAGCCTTACTGCTGGGGGTTGAGCTTCTCGCGCGCGATGCGCGCGGCCGGGGAATTGGGGAAGCGCTCGACGACGAAGCGGTACTCGAGCTGCGCCTGCGAGCGCCGGCCGAGCTTCTCGAGGGCCATGCCCTTCTTGACCCGCGCGTCGGGCAGCTTGTCGCTGGCGGCGTAGTCGCGGAGCAGCACGTTCCACGCCTCGATCGCCTCTTCGTACTTGAGCTTGCCGTAGAGGCACTCGCCGATCCAGTACTGCGCGTTGTCGGCGAAGTCCGTGCCCGCGTAGTTGCGCAGGTACTCCTGGAAGCCCTGGATCGCCAGGTCGTAGTTGCCGCGCGCGTAGTCGGCGTAGGCCTGCGTGTAGAGCTCGCGCGGGGGCGGTGCGGCCGCCGCGGGCGGTACGCCGGGAGCCGGCGCTTCACCAGGGCTCGCCGACGCTGCGGGCGCGTAGCCGACGGGAGGCAGGGCGGCGCCCTGGACCCGCTCGGAGAGCTCCGCGAGGCGCTCGCCGTTCTCGCGGGTCGCCGTCTGCAGCGCCTCCATCTGCAGGCGCTGGTCCTGGACCAGCTTGCGCACGAGCTGGGTCTGCTCGGCCAGCGCCTCGTTGAGGCGCTTGATCTCGCGCTGGTTCTCCTGGCCGAGGCGCAGCAGGTCGGAGATCTGGACCTGGAGCGTGGCCACCTGGACCTGCAGGCGCTGGACCTCCTGCTTCTGGGCCAGCGCGGGCCAGGCCCACAGCGCGGCCAGCAGGACGACGCCGACGGTGCGACGGATCACGGGAACCTCCTCGATCGGGCGCGCCGCGTCGTTCATGCGGCGCAAGGATAAGAAGCCGGCGGGCCGCGGCAGGTCCGGGCCCGGGTCTGGGGTCAGCGCCGGACGGCCAGGTGGGCCCGCCGGTTGCGCGCCCAGGCGCTCTCGTTGTTCCCCGGGTCGAGGGGACGTTCCTTGCCGTAGGAGACGACGCGAAGGCGCGATCCGTCCACCCCGAGGCTGACCAGCAGGTCGCGCACGGCCTTCGCGCGCAACTCGCCGAGCGCCAGGTTGTACTCGACCGTGCCGCGCTCGTCGCAGTGGCCCTCGATCGTCACCTTGGCTTCGCGATGCGCCTGCAGCCACACGGCGTGGCGCTCGACCAGGGCGCGCGCCTCGTCGGACAGGTCGGCCTGGTCGTAGCCGAACAGCACGTCGGCGAGCGGGCCGCCCTCGCCGTCTTCGCCCGAGACGTCGAAGTCCGAGGAACTGAGCCCCTCTCCGCCCAGGGGGACGACGTCGGGACCCGAGTCGACGGGCTGCGGCCGCGGGCCGCCGTAGTCGCCGGGGCCGGGCCCGGGCGGCGGGGGAGCGCCCTGGGTGATCGCGGGCGGTCGCTTCGTGCTGCCGCCGCAGGCCATCGCGAGCGCGGCCAGGACGGCGACCGCGAGCAGGGGGAGACGTCGGACGGGCATCGGCAGTTCGCTCCTCAGTTGCTCCAGTCGGGCTGGACGTTGTTGCCCGGCCCGGCCTGAAGCGGTTGCACGGTGCGCCCCTCGCGGTCCGCGACGTGAATCTGCCACGTGCCGCCGCGCTGGCAGGAGAAGGCGAGATGGCGGCCCGACGGCGCCCATGTCGGGTACTCGCAGGAGCCGCGGTTCTCGGTGATCTGGCGGGTCTGGCCCGTGGCGAGGTCGACGATCGCGATTTGGAACTGGCCGTCGAGCCGCGACGTGAAGGCCACCTCGAGGAACTGACGAGCGGGGTTCCAGGCGGGCGCGTCGTTGTAGTTGCCGACGGTCGACAGCCGCCGCACGTTGAGGCCCTCGGCGTCCATGACGTAGATCTGCGGCGTCCCGCCCCGGTTCGACGTGAACGCGATCTCGCGCCCGGTCGGGCTCCAGGTGGGAGCCGTGTCCGAGGCCGCGCTGCGGGTGACGGCGTGGGCGCCCGAGCCGTCGGCGTTGGCGACCCACACCTCCATGTTGCCGCTGCGGTTGCTGGCCCACGCGATGCGGCTCCCGTCGGGGCTGAACGTCGGCGCGAAGGCCTGGCTCGACTCGTTCTCGCCGGTCAGGTTCGGCGTGTTCGTGCCCTGGTAGATGCGCGACAGGAAGACGAGCGGCCGGCCCTGGCGGTAGGAGACGTAGGCCAGCGCCTGGCCGTCCGGGGACCAGGCCGGCAGGATGTTGAGCGAGTTGTTGACGGTCACCCGGCGCGGGTTGTGGCCGTCGTAGTCCATGATGTAGATCTCCTTCGAGCGGCGCTCGCGGCTGGCGTCGCGGTCGGAGGAGAAGGCGATCCTGGTGCGGGCGACCCCTCGGTTCTGGGTCAGCGCCACGATGTCGTCCGAGGCCTGGTGGGCGAACACGCGCGGGTTCTTCGCCGGGCCGGCGTAGCGCTTCGCCAGCATCACCTGCCCGCTCTCCACGAAGAACACGCGCAGATCGACGGAAAGTTCCGCGGCCGAGCCGTCGACGCGGGTCACCACCAGCACCCCGGCCCCGATCGACTTCCAGTCCTCCATGTTCGGAGCGTCCGGGTTCAGGGGCGGGATCGCGCGCAGCAGGCTGTCGGGCACGAACTGGAACAGGCCCTCGAAGCGCAGGTCGGCGCGCAGCACCTGGCCGATCGTGCCGCAGGCCGCGCGCAGCTCCGGGTCCTCGCGCCGCGGCACGCAGTCGGCGATCGCGACGCGCGGGGCCTGGGGGCCGCCGATGACGATGGTCGGCGTTCCCGCCGGGGGGGCCTGGGGCGCCGCCTGCAGCGGGGACGCCCCCGACGCGGCCAGGAGGAACGCGAGGCCCGCGCCGAGCGCTGCGGCGAGCGGCCTAGCCGACCGGCTGGAAGACGGCCTGGAGAGTGAAGGCCTTCGTGTCATAGCTCCTGGGCAGCGGCTGGAAAGGCGCAGCGGTGAGGATCGCCCGCTGCGCGGCCTGGTCGAGCATGTACTGGCCGCTCGACTGGACGACCTCGACGCCGGTCACGTTGCCGTCGGCGAGGATGGTGAAGCGCACGGTCACCGGCGGGTAGGCGCCCGTGCGGATCTGCTGGTTCCAGATCATCCAGACCTTCTGCTGGACGCTGGCGAGGTACCAGTCGCCGGTCTGCGCCGTGCCGCCGGGCAGGCCCGGGCCGACGGGGCCGAGCCCGACGCCTGGCGTCGCGCTCGCCGGGCTCTGCGTCGCGGCGCCGGTGCCGGCGGGCTTCTTCGACGTCGTGGTCTTCGAGGTGTTCGACGCGACCGGGCGTCGCGGCTCGGGCTTCTTCGCCCGGCTCTTCTTCTTGTCGGCCTTCGGGTCGGCGAGGCCCTTGCGCGGCTCCTCCTTCGGCGGCTTGACGACCTTGGGCGGCTCCGGCTTCGGCCGCTCGGGCGCAGGCGGCTGGGTGACCGGCGGTTGCGGCTGCTGGACCCCGGCATCCGGCTCGCCGGCCGTCGGGCTGCCCCCGCCGCCGCGCGGGATCGGCACCACGATGCCCACCGCCACCTGCAGTTTCGGCTTGGCCGGCATCAGGATCGGCAGCGCGAAGGCGACGCCCGCCAGGAGCAGGTGGCCGGCCACGGACACCACGACGCCCGCCGGGAAACCCCGGTCGAGTCGCGCGCGCTCGGCGATCACGCTGTCGACGGCGTCCTTCACCGGCTGGCCTTCTCCTCCGGCAACTCGTACACGAACCCGATGCTTTCGACGCCCGCGCGCTTCATCCGGTCGACCACCTCGATCACGCGGCCGTAAGCGAGGCGCTCGTCGGCGCGCAGGTAGGCGATGCGCTGGCCGACGCCCTGCATGCGCCCGCGCAACTCGTCCTCGAGGAGCTCGAGCACGATCGGGCGGTCGCCGAGATAGACCCGGCCCTCGGCGTTGATCGACACGGTGATGCGGTCCTCCGGCTGCGGGTCCTTGAGGCCTGCGACGGGCAGCGAGACGTCGATGCCGCGGCTCATCATCGGGGCCGTCACCATGAAGACGAGCAGCAGCACCAGCACCACGTCGACCAGCGGCGTGATGTTGATCTCGCCCAACTGGGTCAGGCCGCGCTTGGAGCGGAACCCGGAGTAGAGCGCCCCCGCGCGCCCGCCGCCGCCTCCGCCGCCCGTCCCGATCGCCACCTACGTGAAGTTCCGCTCGACGATGTTGAGGAACTCGAGCGCGAAGTCGTCGACCATCGCGGTCAGGACCCGGACGCGGCTGGCGAAGTAGTTGTAGGCGACGGCGGCGGGGATCGCCGCCGCGAGGCCCGTGGCCGTCGTGATCAGTGCCTCGGAGATGCCCGGGGCGACCACCGCGAGGTTCGCCGAGCCCTGCAGTCCGATGTCGGCGAAGGCGTTCATGATGCCCCACGTCGTGCCGAACAGGCCGACGAACGGACACACGGCGGCAGTGGTCGCGAGGAAACTCAGGCGCCGCTCGAGCCGCGTGGTCTCGGCGGTGGCCGCCCGGATCAGCGCGCGGGTCAGCGACTCGAGGCTCTTCACGACCGGTCGCTGCGCCGCCGCTGCCGGGGCCTGGCCGGCGCGGACCTGCTGGTTGACCTCCTGGTAGCCGGCCTGGAACACGCCGACCAGCGGGCTGGCCTTGAGCTGGACGCAGACGGAGTGCACCTCGGAGAACTTGGCGCTCTTGCGGAAGATCTCGAGGAAGGTTTCGGAGTGCTGGTAGGCTTGGCGGAGCGCGAGGCCCTTGTAGACGATGATCGCCCACGACACGAAGGAAAACAGCAGAAGGGTCAGCAGGACCGCGATCGCGACCGGCCCGCTGTCCCGGATCAGGCCGAACACGCCGCCGGAGAACGCCGTGCCGCCCGCCTGGGCCAACAGGGTGGAAGAAAGCAGGGTGATCACCTCTAAATTGCGCTGCCAGCGCAGGATGCCACAAGCCCTAGGGGGTGTCAACGGTCAGGCCCCCCGGAGCCGACGCGCTATTGTCGTCCTAAGTGCTTGTTATTTAATGAGTTACATCGATGATGCCGGTGGTCTTGCGCGGGCGCGATCGTGATCAAGTTCCTGCGGATCAACAACATCGCCCTTGCTTCCGGCGTCGAGCTCGAGCTCGGGCCGGGGCTCACGGTGTTGTCGGGTGAAACGGGGGCGGGCAAGTCGATCCTGCTCGACGCACTCGGGCTCGTGCTCGGGGGGCGCGGCGGCGGGGACCTGATCCGGACGGGCGAGAACCGGGCCGCGGTGGAGGCGATCGTCGACCTGCCCGCCGCGGCGACCTGGCTGCAGGATCACGGCATCGACGCGGACGGGACTGAAGTGATCCTGCGCCGCGAGATCCAGTCGTCCGGCAGGGGCCGGGCGACCATCAACGGGGCGCTCGTGCCGGTGGCCCTGCTCCGCGAGCTGGCGCCGCGGGTCGCCGCCATTCACGGCCAGCACGAGCCCCAGGGGCTGCTCGATCCCGAGTCGCACCTTCCGCTGCTCGACCAGCACGGTGACCTGGAAGCGCTTGCGGGCGAGGTCGCCCAGGCGTGGCAGCGCTGGCAGCGGGCCGAGAGCGACCGCGCGGCGTTCGAGCGCGACAGGCGCGAGCTCGAGCGCCGGCGCGAGAGCCTGGCGCAGCAGCTCGCCGAGATCGAGCGCGGCCAGCTCCAGCCGGGCGAGGACCTGGCCCTCGAACGCGAGAAGGCCGTTGTGGCCAACGCCGATCGGTTGGCGGTGCTATGCGCGGAGGCCTACGAAGCCCTCTACGACGACGATGCGGCCGTGCTGTCGCGTCTGCGCCAGATCTACCGCAAGGTGGAGGACCTCGCCGCGCTCGAGCCCCGCTTCGGATCGGCGCTCGAGGCGCGAGTCGGCGTGACCTCGGCCCTCGAGGACCTGGCCTACGGATTGCGCGACTTCCGCGACGACCTCCAGGTGGCGCCGGGCCGGCTCGACGCCATCGAGTCGCGACTCGCGACGATCGAACGGCTGCGCCGCAAGTACGGGGCCACGGCCGACGAGGTGCTGGCCTTCGCGGAGAACGCCCGGCGGGAACTGCAGCAGCTCGACGCCCCCGAGGCCCGCCGCGAGCAGCTGGCGGCCGAGGCAGCGGAGGCGCGCGGTCGCTTCGTCGAACTCGGGCGCGACCTCTCGGGCCGACGCCGTGCGGCGGCCACCGACCTCGAGCGCCGGATGCAGAAGGGGCTGCGCGAACTCGCACTGGAGGGGACCCGCTTCGAGGTCCGGTTCGCGGTCGCGGGCGACGATCTGGCCACGGCCGGCGAGCACGGGCTCGAGCGGGCCGAGTTCTTCATCGCGCCCAACGTCGGCGAAGACCTGCGGCCCCTGGCGAAGATCGCTTCTGGCGGCGAGTTGTCCCGACTCCTCCTCGCCCTGAAGTCCGCCGCGATCCGCGAGCAGGGCCACACACTGGTTTTCGACGAGATCGACGCTGGCATCGGGGGGCGAGTCGCGGAAGTGGTCGGCAGACGCCTGCGGGCGATGGCGCAGCGTCATCAGGTGCTGTGCGTCACCCATCTCGCACCGATCGCCGCCCAGGCCCACACCCACCTCAGCGTCAGCAAGGAAACCCGGTCTGGCCGCACGTTCACCCAGGTTCGCCGCGTCGAGGGCGCCTCCCGGGTCGACGAACTGGCCCGCATGCTGGCCGGCGAGAAGGTCACCGAGGCCGCCCGTCGGCACGCCCGCGAACTGGTCGAAGCTGTCGCGGAGTGACTCGTACCTTTTGATGACTACTGAATTTTTCCGCGGAGACTCGGCCGGATGAGCCAGCGCTACTTCATCGAGACGTTCGGCTGCCAGATGAACGTCAACGACTCCGAGAAAGTGGCGGGGCTGCTCCGCCGCGAGGGGTACGCCGAGGCCGTCAGGGCAGAAGACGCGGACGTCGTCTTCGTCAACACCTGCGCCGTTCGCGAGAAGGCCGCGGAGAAGCTCTATCACTCCGTGGGTCGCTTGCGACGCCTGAAGAAGGAGCGCAAGGCGCTCCGGGTAGCCGTCGGAGGGTGCGTGGCCCAGCTCCAGGGGAAGGAGATTCTGGAGCGCGCCCCGGGTGTCGACGTGGTGATCGGCACGCACAACCTGACCGCGTTGCCCGAACTCCTCGAGCGCTCACGTCAGGAGGGTGTGGGCCCGGTGCTCGAACTGGATCGAAAGGCGAACGCCTTCGCCGTCGAGGCCCGCGACGTCGTCCACTCGAACCCCGTGAGGGCGTTCGTCACCGTGATGGAAGGCTGCAATCACGTCTGCTCGTTCTGCGTGGTGCCCCGGACCCGCGGGCCGGAAGTCAACCGAACCCCTGAAGAAATCGAGGCCGAAGTCCGCCACGTGGTGGAGGAGGGCTTCTGCGAGGTGATGCTCCTCGGCCAAACCGTGAACGCATACAGGTACGGCGGGATCGGATTCGCCGACCTTCTCGAGCGGGTGCACGGTATCGGGGGACTGCGCCGCCTGCGGTTCACGACGTCGCACCCCGAGCATGTGGACGAAGGGCTGGCCCGGGCGTTCCGCGATCTGCCCAAGCTCGGAGGGTACCTGCATCTGCCCGTTCAGTCCGGTGCGCCTCGAGTCCTGGCCGACATGCGACGGGGTTACACGCCAGACGAGTACCTGGACAAGGTCAGGTTGCTCAGGGATCGTCGTCCCGATCTGGCGCTGTCGACGGACGTGATCGTGGGCTACCCCGGCGAGACCGAGGACGAGTTCGAAGACACGCTTCGGCTCGTCGAGAAGGTCGGCTTCGAGTCGATCTTCTCGTTCATGTACTCGCCTCGCCCAGGCACCACCGCCTTCCGGCATGCGGACGACGTTCCCGAGGACACGAAGCGTCGGCGACTTCACGCGCTTCAGCGGATGCAGCAGCGCTATCAGGAGGATCGCAACCGAGCCCGGATCGGCCAGGTCGAGCGGGTGCTCATCGACACCGTCGATAGCCCGGGAAGGGTGTCGGGCAGGACGATGCATTTCCGCCTGGTCCACCTCGACGGTCCCGCTGACTGGGTCGGAACTGAACAGGACGTGGAGATCACCTCCGCAGGCCCGAACGCGTTCCGGGGCAGGCTGCGCGCCTGACTTTCGCCATCTCGAGGGCGATGTCGGCCGGCCGACATTTTGCTGATGCATCTTGTTACTAGTTGGCGCCTATCTGGCTGCTGAATATAGATATTCAGGTTGATGTCGGCCGGCCGACATCCCTCGTTGACGGCCCCTGCTGGGGCGCCTATATTGGCCCCGGGAACAGGCGCGGCTGCGATTGCGCCGGACCCCACAAGGAGGGGCCAGGTGCTGGTCGAGATGACGATCCGCGGGCTGATGATCGATCCGATCACCAGCATGCCGATCGTCGTACTGCGGGAGCCAGCCGGCCCTCGTATGTTGCCGATCTGGGTGGGCGTGTTCGAGGCCAACGCCATCGCGCTTCAGATCGAGAACGTCCAGACGCCACGCCCGATGACTCACGACCTGCTGCGCAGCGTGATCGAGAACCTCAGCGGGACCGTCGAGCGGGTCGTGGTGTGTGACCTTCGCGAGAACACTTTCTACGCAGCGATCCGCCTGGTCACCCCGGCGGGGCCCATCGAAGTCGATGCCCGGCCCTCGGACGCGATCGCGCTGGCCCTTCGTGCGGGCGCGCCGATCTTCGTCGAGGAGAGGGTGATCGATTCGCCCGAGCCCTCGGAGGCGCAGCCTGTGCCCCGGTCCGCAGACGTCGAGCGGCTCCAGCGCTGGCTCGAGGGGCTCTCCGAAGACGATCTCGGAAAATACAAGATGTAGGGTGTCGCGGCCACTTGACCCCACGGATCGAGTCCCCTACGATCCCGTCTCCATCATCATCCCATCTCGCTGACGAGGTGTCTTTGACGATCATCGCGATCGCGAACCAGAAGGGCGGCGTCGGCAAGACCACGACGGCGATCAACCTGGCGGCAGCCCTGGCCATGCGGGGCAAGCGCACGCTGCTGGTCGACCTCGATCCGCAGGCGAACTCCTCGATCACCTACCTGGATGTCCGTTCGCTCGAACGCTCGATGTACGACGTGCTCGCCGGCGATGCCGAACTGCGTGACGTCATCCAGCCCACGCGGCTGGAGAACCTCTTTCTGGCGCCTTCGCGGATCGCCCTGGCCAAGGTCGAGGCGAAACTGGTCGGGGAGATCGACGGACACTTCCGCCTCAAGGACCGCATGGCGGCAGTGACCGCCGAGTTCGACTTCGCGGTGATCGACACGCCGCCGGCGCTCGGTTTGATCACCGTCAATGCGCTGGTGGCCGCGACGCACCTGCTGGTGCCCGTCCAGTCGTCCTACTTCGCGCTCGAGGGCACGGACGACCTGCTCGAGACCGTCGAGAAGATCCGCTCGCGGCCCAACCCGCAGCTCAAGCTGCTCGGCGCAGTGATCACGCTCTACGACAAGCGAACGACCCTCGCGCGAGACGTCCAGAAGGCCGTCTCCGACGTCTTCGGAGACCGGGTCTTCCAGACGACGATCTCCAAGAGCATCCGGCTCGAGGAGAGTCCCGCCCACAAGGAGTCCATCTTCACCTTCGCGCCCCAGTCCAGCGGCGCCTTCGAGTACTACAGGCTCTGCGAGGAGGTCATCGAACGTGTCTAACACCGCTGCGCGCCGTTTCGGGTTGCCGGGAACGCTCCGCATGCGCCACGACACGCACTTCGTCGAGCAACTCGGCCGCACCCCGGGAGAGCCGGTGGGGCGCCTGATCCCGCTGGACCAGATCGACCCGAACCCGGACCAGCCTCGGCGAGAGATCGGCGACCTCGCGGAACTCGTGGCGTCAGTGCGGGAGAAGGGCGTACTCGAGCCGATCCTGGTTCGGCCGCTCGACGGCCGCTTCCAGATCATCGCAGGCGAGCGGCGGTACCGTGCAGCCCGCGAGGCCGAACTGGACGAGGTGCCCTGCGTCATCCGCGAGTGCTCGGATGCCGAAGTCACAGAGATCGCACTGATCGAGAACCTCCAGCGGCGCGACCTGACGCCTTTCGAGGAGGCGGATGGGCTCAAGCAACTCGCGGACGCCTACGGCTACACCCACGAGTTGATGGCGGAGCGGCTGGGAAAGAGCCGCACGTCCGTGACCGAGATGCTCTCGCTGACGGCGATGCCGGCCGAGGTCAGGGAGCTGTGCAGGCTGAGCGGCGTGGAGTCGAAGTCGCTGCTCCTCCAGGTCGTGCGGCAGGGAGACTCCGCCCGCATGATCGCCCTGGTCAGGAAGATCCAGGAGGGCGGGGGCACCCGCGAGGTAGCTCGACGGGCCGCGCGCGAGGTCGCGAAGAAGCCCGGGCGCGCGAAGAACTACGTCTTCCAGTTCCAGGCGCCGGAGAAGACCTTCGCGCTGGACCTCAAGTTCAGGAAGACCGAGGTGTCGCGCGAGGAGGTGATCGGCGCGTTGCGGCGGATCCTCGCTGATCTGGAGAACGCCGCCGAGCGCTGATCGCGGTCAGGCCCGGGGCAGTCGGATGCGGGCCAGGTAGTAGTCGCAGACCCCGCTGCGCAGTTCCTCTTCGACCTCGATCTGGCCGACTTCACCGTAGAGGCGGCGGTAGTCCGCTGTCGGCCGGATGTGCTCGCCGTTCTCGATGGCATGCAGCAGGTGACCGACGAGGTTGAGCCGGTGCTGGGCCGGGATGTCCTCGATCGCCAGGATCACGCCGCCGGGCACGGCCATCCGCTTCGCCTCGGCCAGCACCGCGCGCGTGTCCTCGTCGGAGAGGTGGTGGAGGAGGCCGAAGATCAGCACCTGATCGAAGCGGGCGTCGGGCAAGTCGACACGACGGGCGTCCGAGCAGACGAAGGTGCCGCGGCGGTTCTCCCGCGCGTAGTCGATGTAGCGCTTGTTCAGGTCGGCGCCGACGTAATCCTGGTGCTCGAAGAGGTCCGAGAACGCCCCCGGACCACAGCCGAGGTCGAGCGTCCGCTTGCCGGGAGACATGTCGAGGTCGCGCCGGATGACTGCGCGGATCGCCTTGAAGTCGTTCTCCAGGATGGCCCGAAAGAAGATGAAGAGGACCGGGTGGTCCGAGACCTTCTCGATCAGCGAGTTGAGAAGCTTCATGAGATTCTGTAACGCAAGTCCTCTTGGATACTACTCAAAATTGAGGGCCTGGACGGGGTCCAGGCGAGCTGCCTTGATGGCGGGGTAGATCGCGCCGAGGAGTCCGCCGACCAGGCCGAGGGCCGCGGCGATCAGCGCCCAGTCGCGGCTCAGCGCGATGTTGAGCATCGGGAAGACCCTGGGCAGGAACCACTGGGCGAAGACCGCGAGCAGGTTGCCGAGCACGACGCCGGCGAGGCAGATCAGGAAGCTCTCGGCCACGACGTACTGGACCACGCGGCCCTGGGTGGCGCCGATGGCCCGCAGGATGCCGATCTCGCGGGTGCGCTCGATGATCGTCGTGTACATCGCGAGCAGCACCACCAGGAACGAGATCACGACCGCCATCGCGGTCAGCGCCTCCTTGAACTGCTGCAGGCCGATCGCGTTCTGCTGCATCGCCCTGGAGACCTGGGCGACGGGCGTGATCTTGTGGCCCTTGAACTTCTGCTGGAGCGCCTCGGCCAGCGCGTCGGCCTGCTTCGAGTCGACGCCCTTGACCAGGAAGAACGAGGCCTTGCCCGGCTCGCCGATCGCGTCCTGGACGTCCTCGATGCGCGCGTACAGGCGCCCGCCCGCGCCTGCCCGGCAGATGCCTGCGACCTTGAAGTCGCGGTTCATCATCGGCATCGGGTCGCCGACCTCGAGTCCGCTGGCGTTGGCCAGTACCGTGTCGATCACCAGGTCGAAGGGCTGCTCCAGCCCGCGGCCCTCCAGGATGTCGAGGCCCCCGGAGATGCGGCTGAACGAGGGGTAGTCGATCGCCCACAGGTTGATCGCCCGCGTTTCGCCCTTGATCTGCGAGACGTGCCAGTTCAGCACGGGCGTGGCGTCGACGACGCCGGGCACGGTCTTCATGATCTCGATGTAGCGCACCGGCATCACGGCCGCGGTCGCACCCAGCAGCAGGGAGGCGTCGGGCGGCTGGAAGAGCACGTCGGCGCCCACGTTCTCGAGGCGGTTGGCGATCTCGCCCAGGGTGCCGCTGGCGAGCCCGACCAGCACCATCACCATCGCCACCTCCATCGCGACCGCGAAGACGGACACGAGGGTCCGGGTCTTGCGGTGCATCACGTTGGCGGCGGCGAGGTTGGCCATGTTCGGTCGGGGCTCGGTTCAGAAGGGACGCGGGGGGGACGAAAATCCCCGCGGCGGAAGGCGGAGCATAGCCTAAAGGCCGGCGAGGCGTCTGCTATCCTCCGCGGCCGATGGCGCGAAAGCGGAGCACGACGGACGAGCCCTGGGCGCTGGTGACCGGGGCCTCGAGCGGGATCGGCGCTGCGTTCGCCCGGGCGCTGGTGGCGCGGGGCGAACGGGTGGTCGTGGTGGCGCGCCGGATCGAGCGCCTGCGCGAGCTGCAGCAGGAGCTGGGGGGGGCCGGGCGGGTCGACGTCGTCGCGCTCGACCTGGCTGCCGCCGACGGCCCGGGCCGCCTCGAGGCGGAACTGCGCGAGCGCGGGCGCGAGATCGACCTGCTCGTCAACAACGCGGGCCGGGGCGACACCGGCCGCTTCGTCGAGCGGCCGTTGGAGGCCTCACTCGGGGTCGTCGATCTCAACGTGCGCACCGCGGTGGAGATGTGCCGCCGCTGGCTGCCCGCGATGGTGCAGCGGGGGCGGGGCCGCCTGATCAACGTGGTGTCGATGTCGGCCTTCCAGCCGGTCCCGTTCTTCGCCGCGTACGCTGCGTCCAAGGCGTTCCTGCTGTCCTTCACCGAGTCGCTGGCCGGGGAGCTCGAGGGCACCGGCGTGCGGGTCCAGGCCCTGTGCCCCGGCAACATCCGCACCGAGTTCCAGCAGGTCGCCGGCACCGACAAGGTGCTGTTCGACAGGACGCCCGCCAGTTCGCCCGAGGAGGTCGTGGCCGCCTCGCTCGCCGCGCTGGAGAAGGGGACCCTGGTGGTGGTGCCCGGCTTCCAGAACCGGCTCACCGTCGCCGCCCAGTCGCTCGTGCCGCGGCGCCTGAGCCGCCGGCTCGCCGGGGAGCTGTTCCGCCCGCGCTGACGCCCCGCGGGCCGCAAGTCCAAGCCGACCGGCGACTTGGCGCACGCGCGCCGTTTACCGGCGGGGGCGGACCTGCTAGACTCCCGCCGCTCGCGCGCCGAGCGCACAAGGAGATCGCCTTATGGATCCGGTCCAAGGCAAGGACCCCGGCAAGTCGACGTTCGCCGAGTACGACTACAGCAATTTCTACTACGGTGCGGGCGACGACCCGCTGAACCTGCTCGGCCCCTTTTCGGACTGGTGGCGCGAGGCCCGGCCGAACGGCTACTACCTCTATTCCGAGGCCCTGCAGTCCGCGCCCGCGACCCGGGTCCAGGTCCGGAACGGCAAGACCGGCCGGGTCCAGGAACTGATCAACCTCGCTTCCTACAACTACCTCGGGATCTCCTACCGGCCCGAGGTGAAGCAGGCGGCGATCGACGCGACGAACCTGTACGGCCTCGGGGCCTCGGGCTCGCCGATCCTGTCCGGGACCCTCGAGGTCCATCGCCAGCTCGCCCGCGAGATGGCCGAGTTCAAGGACAAGGAAGCCGCCATCCTGTTCCCGACGGGCTACTCGGCGAACGTCGGCTTCATCGCCGCGCTGATGCGCTCGGGCGACTACATCATCCTCGACCAGTACTCCCACGCGTCGATCGTCGACGGCGCGATCCTCGCCAAGTCGAACACGCTGTGGTTCCGCCACAACAACCCGCTCGACCTCGAGCGCAAGCTGAACAAGGCCAAGGGCAAGAAGCTGGTGGTCGTCGAGGGCGTCTACTCGATGGACGGCGACGTCTGCGTGCTGCCCGAGATCGTCGAGGTGGCCAAGCGCCACGGCGCGCGCATCCTGATCGACGAAGCCCACTCGACCTTCCTGTTCGGCCCCAACGGCCGCGGCGTCGCGGAGCACTTCGGGCTCGACAACGAGGTCGACTTCCACCTCGGGACGTTCTCGAAGAGCCTCGGGGGCCAGGGCGGCTTCGTCTGCGGCAGCCGCGACCTGATCGACTACGTCAACGCCTTCGGCCGCTCGCGCTTCTTCTCCTGCAACCTGGCGCCGCCGGTCGCGGCCGGGCTGCTCGCCGGCCTGCGGATCGCGGCCGCCGAGCCGGAGCTGCGCACGAAGTTGTGGTCGAACGTCGCCTACCTGCGCCGGCGTTTCGCGGAAGAAGGCGTCGACATCGGCAAGTCCACCTCGCAGGTGATGCCGGTGATGGTCAACAACGACGCCCGCGTCTTCGCGGTCGCCGAGAAGATCCAGGACCGCGGCCTGTTCCTGCAGCCGGTCACCTACCCGGCGGTGCCGAAGCACAAGTCGCGGCTGCGGGTGTCGGTTTCCGCGGCGCACACCGAAGAAGACCTCGAGACCGCGGTCCACGTCGTCGCCGGCGTGCTCCGCGAGGAGGGCATCATCCGTTGAAGACCGTCTACGGCTACGCCGACGTCATCTCCGGCTTCTTCGAGTTCCCGACGGAGAACGCCCGGCGCATCCTGCCCCCGCACCTGCAGCCGGCCGAACTGCACCACGGCACGTCGATCTTCTCGATGACCTGCTTCGACTTCGACCGCAGTTCGGTCGGGCCCTACGGCGAGGTCGTGATGTCGGTGGTCGTGGCTCCGATCGTCAAGCCGGGCGAACGGCTGCCGAAGTTCGCGCTCTACCCGTACATGGTCGGCACCACGACCCGGGCGGCGCGCGAGCACGCGATCGAGCGCTGGCACCTGCCGCACTGGATGGAGGACGTGGGCATCGAGTGGGTGCGCGACGAGCGCACCCTCGGGGCAAAGGTCACGCTCGACGGCACGCCGCTCGCCGAACTGACCATCGGCGAGCACTCGTGGCAGCCGGTGGAGCAGCTCTACCAGTCGTTCATGAAGGACGAGTCGGGCGCCTACCAGGCCAACATCGTGATGGAGGGCGAGCAGAGCGAGCACGAGGAGGAGACGGGGCGGCTGGTCCTGCACGATCACCCGTTCAACCGCGTGCTGCAGATCGGCGACGTCGCGGAGGCGCCGTTCCGCGAGATCTGGATGCGGCGGGGGATCCAGACCTTCGACCCGCTGCTGACCCTGCAGACCGCCTGAGCTCCTTCTACGTCGTCTTCAACCCGCGCTCCGGCAAGGGGCGCGGGGCCACCCTGATCGAGCCGGTCACCTCGTGGCTGCGCGCCCAGGGCTTCGCGGTCGAGCACGGCGTCACCGAGGCCCCCGGCGACGAGCGGCGGCTGGCGCGCGAGGCCGCCCTGCGCGGCGCCGACGCGGTCGTCGCCGTGGGCGGGGACGGCACCTGGGGCAACGCGGCCAACGGCCTGCTGGAGTCGGGGCGGCCGGTCCGCCTCGGCTTCGTCGCCGGCGGCACCGGCTGCGACTTCGTGAAGACGCTCGGCATCCCCGGCAAGGACCTGCGGCAGAGCCTGCACGTGCTGGCCGCAGGCCGCACCCGGCGGATCGACGTCGGCGTGGTCGAGGGCAAGCGCTTCCTCAACGTGCTCGGCTTCGGCTTCGACGTCGCGGTGCTCGAGGACTCGTGGACGGTCACCCGCCTCCAGGGCGACCTGCTGTACCTGTACTGCGCGCTGCGCCAGCTCCGCAACTTCCCGGGCTTCCGGGTCTGGATCACTGCCGACGACGGTCCGGAGGAGGCGCACGACCTGCTGATGCTGATCGTCGCCAACGCCCGCGTGTTCGGCGGCACCTTCCGCATCGCGCCGCGCGCCGACCTCGGCGACGGCCGCCTCGACTCGGTCGCGTTCCGGAACATGGGCCTCGGTCGGCGGCTGTCGCTGATGGGAAAGCTGCTGCGCGGGACCCACGAGCAGGCTCACGACGTGCTGATGTCGCAGCCGGCCCGGCTGCGGCTGCGGTTCGAGACGCCGCCGACGTACGAGACCGACGGCGAGTGGAACCGGGCGAGCTCGAACGTGCTCGACGTGGCGGTGGAGAAGGGCGCACTCGAGGTGCTGGTGCCGTGAGGGGCGTGTCGCTCGCGGAGCGCCTGCGCCAGGCCCGCTCGGCGCTCTCGTTCCTGCTCGTGCTGCTGTGGATGGCGATCCCCTGCGGGCCGCTCATGTACCTGGTGGCGATCCCGCTCTCCGCGCTGGTCCCGGGCTGGCGCCCGCGCATCGCGGCCTGGTACTTCCGCTTCATCTGCAGGGGCATCTTCTTCTTCCTGCGGTTTGGCGGCGCCCGCTTCACCCGCGTGGGCCGGGTGGACACCCGCGGCCGCGGGCTCGTCGTGATGAACCACCAGTCGCTGCTCGACATCCCGGCGCTGAGCCTGATGGTCGACCCCTGGATCCCCGGGTTCATCGCCCGCGCCCTCTACGGCCGCTGGTACGTGCCGATGGTCGGCGGCGGGATCTGGCTCGCGGAAGCGCCGCTGGTGGACCCGAAGCGCGACGCGAAGGGCGCGGTCGATCTGCTCGGGCGCCTGGCCGCCACCCAGGAGCGCACCTTCGCGATCTACCCGGAGGGGCACCGCACCCGCGACGGCGGCCTCGGGGCGTTCCGCACCGGCGGGCTGATGGCGATCCTGCGGCAGCAGCCGGGCTCGCCCGTGACGCTGGTCGTCACCGACGGCTTCGCGAAGGCGCGCACCTTCGTCGACTTCGTGGAGAACGTCCACCACCTGCGCGGGCGAACCGAGGTCGTGGGCGTGTTGACCACGCCCGCCGACCCCGAGGCGCTGCCCGCCTTCGTCGAGGACATCGAGCGGCGGATGCGCGAGCACCTCGCGCGGATGCGGGCGCAGCAGGCGGAGGGCGAAGCGCCCGCGGGCGAGTCGCTCCCGGCCTAGGGTCGCGATGGGCGCCGTCGACGATCGCGTGCGCGCCGACGCCCTCGAGGCCGCGCTGGCCCCGGAGGCGCGCGAGCTGGCCGATGCGGTCGCCGGCGCGGGGGGCGCCGCGGTGCGATCCGTGATCTTCTTCGGGTCGCGCCGCACGGGCACGCCGACCGACGCCCACAGCGGGTTCGACTTCTTCGTGGTGGTCTCGGAGTACCGCGCGTTCTACGAGGCACTGGCGCGGTCAGGCGCCTACCGGGGCAGCCCGCGCCTGGCAGCCGCGATCAACGGCGTGCTGGCCCCGAACCAGGTTCGAATCAGTGCGGGCGCGCGGACCGCGAAGTGCGCCGTCATCGCGGAGGCGGCGTTCCGGCGCGAGACGGGCCCGGGCCGCCGCGACCACTTCTGCGCGGGACGCCTCTTCCAGCCGGCCTCGATCGTCCACGCGGCCGACGAGAGCGCGCGGCGATCCGCGCTCGAGGCGCTGGCGGAGGCCCGGAGGATCACGCTGTCGTGGGTCCGCCCCTGGCTGCCCGGGTGCTTCGACGCCGACGAGTTCTGCCGCACGGCGCTGCGCGTCTCGATGGGCTTCGAGATCCGGCCCGAGCCCGCGGGACGCGCCGAGCGGCTGTGGGAGGCGCAGCGCGCGCAGCAGGTCGCCGCCTTCGAGCCGGTGCTCGCGGAGTGGGCTTCCGAGAACCGGCTGAAGGCGATGGCGCCGGGCTGCTACGAACTCGCCGCGCCGGCCGGGCTCGGCGAGCGGCTGCGGCTGTGGGCCTTCTTCCAGCGCTCGCGGCTGCGGGCCACGTTGCGCTGGGCCAAGTACGTGGTCACCTTCGACGACTGGCTCGACTACATCGTGCGCAAGGCCGAGCGCCACACCGGGCAGCCGATCGAGCTCTCGCCGCGCGAGCGGCGCTGGCCGCTCGTGTTCCTGTGGCCCCGGGTGCTGCGCTATCTCGCCGACAAGGACTCCAGGGGGAGACGCTAGATGAACAGCTTGCAGGTCCTGCTCGCCATCCTCGGTGCGGCGTTCGCGTCGATGGCGGTCTTCGCGCTGCTGGGCGCCGGCCGCGACGCGGACGCCACGAAGAAGAACACCCAGTTCGCCGGCGGCGCGGGCAACTTCCTCGTCCACTGGTTCATGTGGGTGATCGGGCCGATCGAGCGGCTGTTCCTCGCGCTGGGCGCGACGCCCGACGTCTTCAACTTCGCCGGCCTGTTCTTCGGCGCAGTGTCCGGCGTCTGCATCGGCCTCGGCCACCTCGAGGCCGGCGGCTGGGCGATCGCCGCGGGCGGCGTCTGCGACATCCTCGACGGCCGCATCGCCCGCGCCCGCAAGCTCGACTCCGACTACGGCAAGTTCATCGACTCCACCCTCGACCGCTTCGTCGAGGTGTTCTGCCTGCTCGGCTTCGTCTGGTTCCTGCGGGACCGCTTCGAGCACGGGGCGCTGGTCGCCGCGGCGGCCCTCGCGGGCTCGCTGCTCGTCAGCTACGCGCGGGCGCGCGGCGAGTCGCTGGGCGTGCTGTGCAAGGAAGGGCTGATGCAGCGGGCGGAGCGGCTGGTGCTGACCTGTCTCGTGTGCCTCTCCGACACCGCGCTCTCGGAGCGCTTCGGCTGGCCGCGGGGCACGCCGTCGCTGTGGGTGCTCGGCGCCATCGCCCTCGGCACGTTCTGGACGGCGACCCACCGCACGATCTGGATCTCGAGGCGGCTGCTCGAGCGCGCGAAGTAGCGACCGTCCGAAACCGGACGGCGGTTCGTCCGGGAGCGTACGAAAACTGGCGGAAGTCCCCCGAAAACAGCGGTTTCCGCTGGCATCCCGGTTGCTCTAGCCCGGGGCAGCCATGGACCGCCCCCTCGATCCGGACTTCGTGCAGCAGCAGCGGCGCCGCCGCCTCGGGCTCGCCGTCGTGGCAACTGCGGGGCTCGTCGCGGCCTGGCTGCTGCTGCCGCGATGGCTCGGCCCCAGCATCTCGCGCGAGCGGGTGCGGCTGGCGGAGGTCGAGCGGGGCGACCTGGCCGCGTCGCTCAGCGCGAGCGGCACCGTGCTTCCGGAGTCGGAGCAGGCGCTGACCAGCCCCGTCGAGGCGCGGGTGCTGCGCGTCCTGCAGCGACCGGGCGCCACGCTGGCGGCCGGGGAACCGATCCTCGAACTCGACGTCGCCCCTGCCCGGCTGGCGGTCGAGCGCCTCGACCAGCAGATCGCGCTGCGGGAGACCGACGAGGAGCGCGAGCGGCTGGCCCTCGAGCGCACCCAGGCGTCGCTCGACGCGCAACGCCGCGTGCGGGCGCTGCAGCTCGACTCGCTGGAGGCCCAGCTCAGCCGCAACCGCAAGCTGCACGCCGAGGGCCTGATCGCGGAGGAGGTGCTGCAACAGAGCGAGCTGGCCGCCGCCCAGGCCCGGATCGAGCTGGGCCAGATCGAGTTCGAGCTGAAGAACGCCGGCGCGAGCACCGCGGCGCGGCTGCGCCAGTTGGCGCTCGAGGGCGGCACCCTTCGCCAGGAGCGGGCCGAGGCCTGGCGCACGCTGCAGCGGGCGACGGCGCGCGCCGAGCGTCCGGGCGTGCTCACCTTCGTCGTGACCGACGAAGGGGTCACCGTGCGGCCGGGCGACGTGCTGGCCCGGATCGCCGACCTGACCCGCTTCCGCGTGCAGGCCACCGTCTCCGACGTGCATGCGGGCCTGCTGCGCCCCGGGCTGGCCGTGCGTGTGCGGCTCGGCGAGCGGCCGCTGCCGGGCCGCGTCACGGCTGTGGAGCCCTCGGTCCAGGGCGGCGCGGTGAGCTTCCGGATCGCGCTCGACGACGCGGCGGACCCGGCGCTGCGGCCGAACCTGCGGGTCGACGTCGAGGTGCTGACCGAGAACCGCGTCGGCGTGCTGCGCGTCTCGCGCGGGCCGGGCCTGGTCGGCACCGGCGTCCAGGACCTGTTCGTCGTCGAGGGCGAGGAGGCCCGGCGGCGCGCCGTGCGGCTGGGCGTCGCGAGCTGGGAGCACGTCGAGGTGCTCGAGGGATTGCAGGAGGGGGAGGAGGTGCTCGTGTCCGACACGAGCGCCTTCGGCACGGCGCGCCGGGTGCGGCTGCGCTGATGCGGCGAGTTCGCCGAGTGGAGGCAGGGATGATCCGTCTGGCCGGCGTCGAGAAGGTGTACCGCACGGACCGAATCGAGACGGTCGCGCTCTCGCAGATCGACCTCGAGGTCGCGGCGGGGGACTTCGTCGCGGTGATGGGGCCGTCGGGCTGTGGCAAGAGCACGCTGCTGAACCTGATCGGGCTGCTCGACGCCCCGACGAAGGGCACCGTGGAGCTGGCCGGGAAACCGGTCGCGAGCTACCGGGACCGCGACGTGTCCCGGCTGCGCAACGAGACGATCGGCTTCGTGTTCCAGACGTTCCACCTGATCCCGGACCTGCGGGTGCTCGACAACGTCGAGCTGCCGCTGCTGTACCGGAAGATGTCCGGCGCCGAGCGCCGGGCGCGGGCGACGCGGGCGCTCGAGCGGGTCGGCCTCGCCTCCCGCCTCCAGCACTTCCCGAGCCAGCTCTCCGGCGGCCAGCAGCAGCGCGTCGCGATCGCGCGGGCGATCGCAGGAGAGCCTCGCATCCTGCTCGCGGACGAGCCGACCGGCAACCTCGACTCGCAGATGGGCGACGAGGTGATGGGGCTGATCGAGGACCTGAACCAGAAGGACGGCGTCACGGTCGTGATGGTCACCCACGACCCGCGCCAGGCGGAGAAGGCCCACCGCACGATCCGCATCTTCGACGGGAGGCAGGTCGCGTGCTGAGGAGCCACCTGCGCCTGGCGCTCGCCGTCCTGAAGCGGCGCAAGGTGTTCACCGCGATCAGCCTGTTCGGCATTGCGCTGACGCTGCTGGTGCTGATCGTGGCCGGCGCGCTGCTCGACAACGTGTTCGGCGCCTTCCCGCCCGAGGTCCACCACGACCGCACGCTGCTCGTGTTCAACGTGCGGATGAGCGGCAAGGACGCCCAGTCCACCTCGCCCGCGGGCTTCGGCCTGCTCGACCTCTACGCCCGCGATCTCCCGGGCGTCGAGCGGTTGGCGATCACCTCGACGATGCGCGAGGCCTTCTCGTACCAGGGCGGACGCAAGCAACGCCTCTACCTGAAGCGCACCGATGCGGAGTTCTGGCGGGTGCTGCAGTTCCCCTTCGTCGAGGGCGCTCCGTTCGCGGAGGCCGAGGTGGACTCCGGGGCCCGCGTGGCCGTGATCAACCGGACGATGCGTCGTACCTTCTTCGGCGACGGCCCGGCGCTCGGTCGCGACCTGGAGGTCGACGGCCTGACCTATCGGGTGATGGGCGTCGTCGAGGACGTGCCCATGATGCGCGCGGTCCCGTTCGCGGACGTCTGGGTGCCGCATTCCTCGGGCCGCGACCAGGCCTACCGCTCCGACCTGCAGGGCGAGTTCTGGGGCCTGCTCCTCGCCCGCAGCGCCGCAGACTTCCCGGGCATCCAGTCCGAGTTCCGCTCGCGCATGCAGCGAATCGACCTCTCCGCCTACCCGGAGTTCGAGCGGCTCCACGCCACGCCGGAGACGCTGCTGGCGAGCACGTCGCGGATGATCTTCGACGCCCACGACGACCCCGAGAGCCGCCCCGACCGCCTGCTCGGGGTGTTCGGCCTGCTGGCGCTGCTGTTCCTGGCGCTGCCCACCATCAACCTCGTCAACCTCTCGATCAGCCGCATCCTGGAGCGGGCGTCGGAGATCGGAGTGCGCAAGGCGTTCGGCGCGCCGGCCACCAGCCTGGTCGGCCAGTTCGTCCTGGAAAACGTCGTGCTGACGCTGCTGGGCGGCGTCCTGTCGTTGCTGGCGGCGCCGCTGGTGCTGGCAGCGATCAACCAGAGCGGGGTGCTGCCGTACGCGCAACTCGCGCTCAACCTGCGCACGTTCGCGCTGGGCCTCGGTCTGGCGGTGTTCTTCGGCGTCCTGTCCGGGGCCTACCCGGCCTGGCGCCTGGCACGCCTGCACCCGGTGGTGGCGCTGAAAGGAGCCGCGCGATGATCTTCCACCTGCTGCGCCTGGTCTGGCACCGCAAGCGGCAGTCGGCCCTGCTGCTGGCCGAGTTGTTTGCCTCGTTCCTGGTGCTGTTCGCCGTGGTGCTCGGCGGCGTCGTCGCAGGCGACAACTGGCGGCGGCCGCTCGGCTTCGAGTGGGAGGACGTGTGGTTCGTCGGCGTGCGCGCGTCGTCGGGCGATCGCCCCGACGAAGGACTCGCCGGTCGCGACCTGGTCGCGTTGCGTGAAGCCGTGCGCGAGTTCCCGGAGGTGCGGTCCGCCGCCTACGTCGACCCGGCCCCGTACCAGCACTCGCAGTGGATGGACGGCGGGCGCATCGCGGGGCGCCGGGTGATGTGGCGGATGGCGCGCGCCGACGACGGGCTGCCCGCGGTGCTGGGCCTGAAGCTGGTGGCGGGGCGCTGGTTCTCGCGCGAAGACGACCCTGCCGGCACGACTCCAATGGTCGTCAGCGAGTCCTTCGCCCGCCACGTGTTCGGCACCACCGACGTCGTGGGACGCGACGCCACGTCCGAACAGGAGCGGGAGGACGCGGCTCCGCCCGCGAAGCGGCGCATCGTGGGCGTGATCGCCGACTTCCGGCAGGACGGAGAGCTGATGGGCCCGGAGCACTACGCGTTCCAGCGCGCGGAGCCGGCCAGCGGAGAGATGCGGCGGCTGCCACGGGTGCTGCTGGTGCGGGTGGCCCCCGGCAGCGGAGTCGCCCTCGAGGAACGGCTGCTGCGGCGCCTGGAACGCGAGCGCCCCGGCTACACGTTCCAGATCGAGCCGCTCGCGCAGATGCGCTCCTCGCGCAACGCCACGGGCCTGATCCCGCTGGCCACCGGCGGCGTGGTGGGGCTGTTCCTGATGGTGATGGTCGCGCTGGGGCTCTCCGGGGTGCTGTGGCAGAACGTCACCCAGCGCACCCGCGAGATCGGCCTCCGGCGCGCCCACGGCGCGGCCGCCGCCGACGTGTTCCGCCAGGTGCTCGCCGAGGTCGCGCTGCTGGTGACGCTCGCCGTCGCCGCGGGCGCCCTGCTCGTCGTGCAGATCCCGCTGCAGGACCTGGTCACCGGCATCCGCCCCGGCGCGTTCGCGGCGTCCCTTGCGCTCACGGTGTTCGGGCTCTATGGTCTGGCTCTCGCTTCGGCCGCCTACCCGGCGCGCCTCGCGGCCTCGCTGGAGCCGGCCGAGGCCCTGCGCTACGAGTAGTCGGGCGCGGGGGAGCGCCGCTTGATCCTGATCGTCGACGACGACCATTCCGTCACCGCCTCGCTCAGCCTGCTGCTCAAGCAGGCCGGGCACCCGTCCGCGGCGGCGGCTTCGCCCGAGGAGGCGCTGCGGGCGCTCGAGGAGCGCGCCGTGGACCTGGTGCTCCAGGACATGAACTTCTCGCGACGCACCTCGGGCGAAGAGGGGTTGCAGCTCCTCGCGCGGATCAAGGAGCAGAGACCGGCCCTGCCCGTGATCCTGATGACGGCGTGGGGCTCGATCCCGCTGGCGGTCGAGGGCATGAAGCGCGGCGCCTCGGATTTCGTGACCAAGCCGTGGACCCGCGAGCAGCTGCTGCAGTCGATCGGCACGGCGCTCGGGCTCGCGAAGGTCGGCGCGGCCGCGCCCGAGCCGCCGAGCCGGGAGAGCCTCGACACCTCGTGGGACTTCGGCCCGCTGGTGGGCGAGGACCCGGCGCTGCTGCGGGTGCTCGAGATCGTCGGCCGCGTCGCCGCGACGGACGCCTCGGTGCTGGTGACCGGGGAGAGCGGGACCGGCAAGGAGCTGGTGGCCGAGGCGATCCACCGCAACTCGGGCCGTCGGGCGGGGCCGTTCGTCAAGGTCAACCTCGGCGGCATCGCGGCGACGCTGTTCGAGAGCGAGATGTTCGGCCACGTGCGGGGCGCCTTCACGGACGCGCGCCAGGACCGCAAGGGCCGCTTCGAGCTGGCCGACGGCGGGACCATCTTCCTCGACGAGATCGGGGAGCTCGACGCAGGCTCGCAGGTCAAGCTGCTGCGCGTGCTGCAGGACCGGACGTACGAGGTGCTGGGCTCCAGCGTGACCCGCAGCGTCGACGTCCGCGTCGTCTCGGCGACCAACCGCGACCTTGCCGACCAGGTGGAACGGGGGGCCTTCCGCGAGGACCTGCTCTACCGGCTCAACCTCATCGTCGTGCGGCTGCCGCCGCTGCGCGAGCGGCCCGGCGACGTCGCCCTGCTCGCGCGCCACTTCCTGCGCCGGCTGGGCCAGACCTACGGCCGCGACGACCTCCAGCTCGCGCCGCGCGCGGCGGCGTGGCTGCAGTCGCTGCCGTGGCCGGGCAACGTGCGGCAACTCGCCCAGGCCCTGGAGCGCACGGTGCTGATGACGCCGCGGCCCACGCTGGAGGTGGAGGACTTCCAGGCGGCGACCGCGCTCGACGCGCGGGCCCGCGAGCGCGACCCGCTGCCCGCCGTGGGCGCGATGACGCTCGACGAGATCGAGCGCGGCATGGTGCAGAAGGCGCTGCGCCACCACGCGGGGAACCTGACCCGCGCGGCCGAGGCGCTCGGCCTGTCGCGCGCGGCGCTCTATCGCCGGCTCGAGAAGTTCGGGCTGCAGGCGTGAGCGCGTGAGCCCGCGCGGGCGGGTGCTCGCCTACCTGGCCGCCCTCCACGGCGTGTTCGCGGCCCTGGCCTGGGTGCTGCTGGCTGGCGACCGCTGGGCGCTGATCGCGGTCGAGCTGGTCTTCTTCGGCAGCCTGCTGCTGGGACTGAAGCTGACCGCCGGCCTGTTCGAACCACTGGAACTCGCGCGCGACAGCGCGCGCCTGCTCGAGGAGGGCGACTTCACGACCCGCTTCGTTCCGACAGGGCAGCCCCAGGTCGACGAACTCGTCCACGTCTACAACCGGATGGCGGATCAGCTCCGGGCGGAGCGCGTGCGCTCGGAGGAGCGGCACCACTTCCTGGGCCGCATCCTGGACGTCTCGGCCACCGGCATCGTCGTGCTCGATTTCGACGAGCGCGTCGAACTCGCGAACCCGGCCGCGGCCCGGCTGTTCGACGCGTCGGGCGCCGAGCTGCGCGGCCGGGGCCTCGCGGAGCTGCCCGGCGCGCTCGGCGAAGCGGTGGCGGCGCTCGCGGAGGGGGAGCCGCAGGTCGTGTCGATCGCCTCCGGCCGCCGGGTGCGGGTGCAGCGCGGCCACTTCCTGGACCGCGGCTTCGCCCGCCGCTTCTACGTGCTCGACGAGCTGACCGAGGAGCTGCGCCGCTCGGAGCGGGCCGCCTACGAGAAGCTGATCCGCACCATGTCGCACGAGGTGAACACGACCGTCGCCGCGTCGGGGTCGCTGCTGCAGTCGTGCCTCGCCTACGCGCCGCAGCTCCGCGACGAGGACCGGGCCGACTACGAGCAGGCGCTGGGCGTCGTGATCGGGCGGACGCGGGCGCTCGCCGACTTCCTGGGCCGCTTCGCCGCGCTGTTCCGGCTGCCGCCGCCGCGTCGCGAGCCGCTCGACGTGGCGGGGATGCTGCGGGCCCTGGCGCGGCTGCTCGCCGCCCACGCCGAGTCGCGCCGCGTGACGTTCGCCTACGAGCTCGCCGTCGAGCCGCTGATCGTCGAGGCCGACCGGGCGCTGCTCGAGCAGGCGCTCTCCAACGTGGTGAAGAACGCGGTCGAGGCGGCGGGCACCGGCGGAACGGTCACCCTGGCGACGGGCCGGCGCGGGGGGCGCCCGCTGGTCGAGGTGCGCGACACCGGTCCCGGGCTCAGCGAAGAAGTGCGCGCCCACCTGTTCACGCCGTTCTTCAGCACGAAGGAGGGCGGCCAGGGGATCGGCCTGACGCTCGTGCAGGAGATCCTCGCGCAACACCGCTGCGCGTTCGCCCTGGAGGCGAAGCCCGGCGGCCCGACAACGTTCAGCGTGCTCTTCTAGCCTAGGAAGGCTTGGTCGCCAGCAGGGCGGCCAGGCGATCGTGGGCGCGGGCGGCGAGCGACTCGGCCTCGGCGCGCGCGGAGGCGCGGAAGGCCTCGTCCTTGACGTCCGTCAGGTTGATCAGCACGTTCTGGCCGCAGCCCCAGATCCCGGCCTCCAGCATCTTGGCGCCGACGTCGAGGTCCGAGCGGGAGGCCGGGTTGCCGTGGGCGGCGAGCTCGATCATCGGCTCCCAGCAGCGGTCGCCGACGCGCATCACCGACAGCGGCACCTCGATCGCCTGGCGCAGGCCCGCCTGCATCGCGGCCGTGCGCTCGGCGGCCTTCTCCGGGGTGTCCTTCGGCAGGCCCATCGCCGCCATGTACGCGTCGAACGCCGCGGTGTCGGCGTCGACCAGCGGGATCAGCGCCTCCATCGCCTCGTGCAGCGGCGGGATCAGGCGCCGCATGCGCGCGTCCTGGGCCTCGAACTTGCGCTTGCCGTAGGTCATCCAGCCCATCATGGCGCCGAGCCCAGCGCCCATCGCCGCGACCGCCGCGGACACGGAGCCGCCGCCCGGCGCCGGGGTGCGGGCGCCGACCTGCTCGACGAAGCCGCGCAGGGTGAGGCCGGTCAGGGTGGGCTTCGAGGCCGACGGGATCATGTACTCGATGATCCGCTTCTCGGGCACGAACGGCTGGACGGACGACAGGCCGAGGCGCTCGATCGCGAGGCGGATCTTCTGCCGCTCGTCGATCACGAACAGGTTCTCGCGGGCGACGTAGTGCTCGGCCGCCATCAGCAGCGCCTGCTTCGGCACCAGGCCCACGATCTCCGAGCCGACGACGCCGAGGTTCAGCGCGCGGGCCCGCTCTGCGCAGGCTTCGAACGCGACGTGGGGCGGCGTGGTCGTGAAGTCGTCGAGGTTCATCGAGACCTGGGCCATCTGGTACTCGTCGACGAACCAGCCGATCGCCTTGACCGCCTTGAGCAGCCCCGGCTCGCCGGGGCCGCGGCCCTGCTCGCGCACGTCGAGCGCGATGCGGTGGGCCTGTTCCTTCGTGCCCAGCACGTTGACGTTGTAGGCGATCAGGAAGAAGCGCGCGCCCGTCGCCGTGGCGCCCCACTCGGGCACGAACTGCTGGGGCCCGAAGTCGGGCTTCCACTCCGGCCGCGGCAGTTTCGCCGCCAGGCCCTCGTACTCGCCTGCGCGGATCTGGCTGAGCGTCTTGCGGTGGGCCTCGGTCGCGGCCGCCTCGTAGAGGAAGACGGGGACGCCGAGCTCTTCGCCGAGGCGCCGGCCGAACTGGTGCGAGAGAGCGACGCAGTCCTCCATGGTGACGCCGGAGATCGGCACGAAGGGGCACACGTCGAGCGCGCCCATCCGCGGGTGCTCGCCCTGGTGCCGCCGCATGTCGATCCGCTGCCGCGCCACGCGCGCCGCCGCCAGCGCGCCGTCGACCACCGCCTCGGGCTCGCCGACGAACGTGTAGACCGTGCGGTTCGTGGAGACTCCGGGGTCGACGTCCAGCAGCGAGCAGCCCGGGGTCCGGCGCACCGCGTCCGCGATCGCGTCGATCACCGCGCGGTCGCGGCCCTCGGAGAAGTTGGGGACGCACTCGACGAGCTTCATTCAGTCGCCCTTGGGCTTGAACAGCGGGATCGGGAAGGAGGCGACGTTGTCGGTCTTGCCGGCCTCGGAGATGCGGGCGGGGCCCTGCTTCTCGACCTCGTCGATGCGGACGATCGCCTGCATCGGCAGGAAGCAGCGCCGGACCCCCTCGAACTCGCGCTGCAGGCGCTCCTCGGCGGGATCGACGACGACGGTGGTGCGCTGGCCGAACACCAGGTGCTCGACCTGGACGAACCCCATCAGGTTCGCCTGGCTCACGTTGCGGGCGTAGATCTCGTAGACCTGGCCCTGGTTCAGGAAGGTGACCTTGTAGAGACGCTTGGCGGATGCCACGGGACGGCAGTTTACCCCGCCCCGCGGCGGCCTCAGGCGTGAGTCAGTTCGTGCGTCCGGGCGGCGACGTCGCGGGCGGCGGCGAGGCCGGCCTCGAGGTCGGCCCACAGGTCCTCGACGTCCTCGAGGCCCACCGACAGCCGCAGCAGCCCGCCGGTGATGCCCTCGGCGAGGCGCGCGGCCTCGGGCACCGAGCGGTGGGTCAGCGCCGCCGGGTGCTGGATCAGCGAGTCGGTGGAGCCGAGGCTGACCGCGGGCGTGACGATCTCGAGCGCCTTCATCAGGGCCGAGGCGGCGGCGATGCCACCCGCGACGTCGAACGCCAGGATCGTGCCCGTGCCCTTCATCTGGCGGCCGATCAGGCCGTGCGGGTCGGTGCCGCCGAGCCCGGGGTACAGCACGCGGCTGACGCCGGGGTGGGCGGCCAGCCGCTCGGCCAGCACGCGGGCCGTCGCCTGCATGGTGCGCACGCGCAGCGGGAGGGTGGGGATTCCGCGGTGCAGGAGGTAGGCGGCCATCGGGTGGAGCACCGCGCCGGTGAGCACCCGCACGACCCGCAGCCGCTCGGCCCACGCCTCCGAACAGGCGATCACCCCGGCCAGCACGTCGCCGTGGCCGCCGATCGCCTTGGTGGCGGAGTGGAGGGAGAGCGCGGCGCCGAACTGCAGGGGGTTCTGCAGGATCGGGGTCGCGAAGGTGTTGTCGAGCATCAGCGGCACGGGGCCGAGGCTCCGGGCCAGGGCCTGGATGTCGAGCAGGTCGAGCGTGGGATTGCCCGGCGTCTCGGCGATCGCGAGGGAGGTGTCCGGCCGCACGAGCGACGCGGCGTGGGCGGCGTCGGTGAAGGTGACCTCGAGGCCCAGGGTCCCGGCCTCCAGCAGGTGGTCGGTGCCGCCGTACAGCGGCCGGATCGCCAGCACGTGCCGGCGCCGGCCGCAGTCCGCGGCGGCGAGCAGTGCCGCGGTCACCGCCGCCATCCCCGACCCGAAGGCGACCGCCGCCTCGGCGCCTTCCAGTTCCGCCAGCGCCTCCTCGAAGCGGGCCACCGTGGGGTTGTGCATTCGCGCGTAGATCGCGCTGCCCTTCGGGTGGCCGCCGTGGCCGAGCGACTCCATGCTGAGGCCGGCGCTCTCCAGGTCGGGCGTGGGATAGGTGCTCGACAGGTCGATCGGCGGGGCGTGCAATCCCAGCTCGACGAGATCGTGGCGGCCGGCGTGGACGGCGCGGGAGGTGTCGGAGTGGAGTCGGCGCGAGGCGTGCTTCATGCGTGGAATGATCGCGTTCGACGGGGAGGCCCGGCAATCGAATAGACTTCAGGATATGGCGGAAAACACCACGCTGGACCGAATCGACTTCGAGATCGTGCGGCTTCTGCAGAATGATGCGCGGCTGTCGAACAAGGAGATCGCCGCCCGGGTCGGGCTGGCCCCGTCGACCTGCCTGGGCCGGGTGCGGCGGCTGACCGGGGAGCGCGTGCTGCGCGGCTTCCACGCGGAGGCCGAACCTCGGGCGCTGGGCATCGGGCTGCAGGCCCTCCTGTTCGTGCGCCTGGCCCGCCACTCGCGGCGGCAGGTGGAGGCGTTCCGCGCCCACGCGCTGTCGCTGCGGGAGACGGTGGCGCTGTACCACGTCGGCGGGCGTCACGACTTCCTGGTCCACCTCGCGGTGCGCGACGCCGACCACCTGCGCGACATCGCCCTCGAGGGGTTCACGACCCGCCGCGAAGTGGCCCACCTCGAGACGCATCTCCTCTTCGAGCGGATCTCGAAGCCGGAACTGCCACAATGGGTGGCGCCCGCGTCCCGCGCGCGGGCCAGCCTGCCGCGCGACGTGACGCGGCGGTCCGGCGTGGGGCGGGGGGCGAGGGCGCGGGCCCGGGTGGAGCCGTGATCGATCGAATCGTCCTTCTCGCACTGCTGGCAGCGCCGCAGACCGCCGCGCCTTCGCCGTCGCCATCCGTCGCCCCGCTGGCCGTGACGCGTGGCGCGATCACGCCGAAGGTCGTCTGCGCGGAGCAGCCGCGGTTCAGCTACTCGCTGTATCTCCCCGCCGACTACGACCCTGCGAAGAAGTGGCCGGCGCTGTTCCTGTTCGACCCCCGCGGACGCGGCCCGCTCGCGGCGGAACTCTTCCGCGAGGCGGCGGCGAAGCACGGCATGGTGCTCGTCGCCTCGAACGACACCCGCTCCGACGACCCGAAGGCCCCGAACAACGAGGCCGTGATGGCGACCTGGGCCGATGCCCACGCTCGGCTGAGCCTCGACCCGCGGCGCCTCTACGCCGGCGGCTTCTCGGGAGGCGCCCGCATCTCGGCGCGCATCGGCGCCGTGCTGCAAGGCGGCCTCGCGGGCGTCATCGCGGTCGGCGCGGGGCTGCCGCCCGAGGGCGACGCCCGCGTCCGCCAGCCCTTCAGCCTCTACGGTGCGATGGGGGAGACCGACTTCAACTACACGGAGATGCGCCAGCTCGAGGAGCAGCTCCGCGGCTCACGCACCCCGGCGCGGATCGTGTCGTTCGAAGGGGGACACCAGTGGCTGCCGCCGGAGCTCGCGATGGAGGCGCTCGACTGGCTCGCCTTGCGGGCGATGGCGGAGGACCGCATGCCCGCAGACGCCGCGGTCGCGGATCGTTACCGCGCCTCGGTGTCGGCGCGCGCCGCCCGCTACGAGAGGGACGGGCGGATCGGGGAAGCCCTGCGCACGTGGGAGGCACTCGCCGACGACCTGGCCGGCTTCGGCGGTTCCAGCGCGGCGATCCGCGAGGTCGAGCGGCTGGGCGCCCCGGCCCGCAAGGAGCTGGAGCGCGAGCGCAAGCTCGTCAGGCAGGACCAGGAGTGGACCCAGAGCGCGATGCGCACGATCGCGCGCCTCGGCGAGACGCCACCGCCACCTCTCGCCGAGCTCGTGCGCACGCTCGACGTCGTCCGCCTGCGCGAGCAGCTCGCGGCCGACGATCGCCTGGCGGCGCTGTCGGCGCGGCGGCGGCTGAGCGCGATCATGAGCCAGGCCAACTTCTACGTGCCCCGCACCTTGCGCGAGCGCGGCCAGCTCGCGAACGCGCTGGTCTGCGCCGACCTGGCCGCCGCCATCGATCCGGAGTCGCCGGGGCCCGACGTGAACCGGGCCCGCGCCCATGCCCTGGCCGGTCGCAAGGTCGAGGCGATCGCCGCGCTGCGGGAGGCCCTGAAGAAGGGCCCGCCGCGGACGACGATCCCGCTGGCTGACGATCCGGAGCTGTCGACGTTGCGCGGCGATCCCGGCTTCGAGGCGATCCTGGAGGAACTGCGCAAGCTCGAGCCCGCGGGTGGCGCAGGCGCATGACCCGCTCGCGCGCCACCGGTCTCGTGCTCTTCCTGCCGGTGCCGATCGTGCTGGCGCTCTTCGTGCGCACGCCGCTGGGACTGGGCGCATCGCTGGCGCTGGGCGTCGCGCTGATGGCCACGCACCGCGTCTACGCGCGCCCCTGGGCGCTGGCGCGCGCGTCGCGCCGCTGCCTCTGGTGCGGACGCGAGGACGGCGTGGGGCCCGTGGCCCTGTCCGACCCGCTGGGGCCGGCGGCCTGGAGTGCGTGCGTGGCCCACGACTCCTCGCTGCGGGCGTTCGTGGGCTGGGCCGAGCGGCGGGCGCCGCTGCTCGGGGCCGGCATCCTCGGCACGCTGCTGGTGCTGCTGGCGACCGGAGTGGCCGTCGTCGCCGAGGCGCTGCCCGCCGCCCGCTACGCCGATGCCGTGGCGCTCTTCCAGGGCGGCGTCGCGATCAGCGTGCTGCCGCTCTCGTTGTGGGGCCCGCGGGCTCCCGCGCCTGTGAACGCCCGATCGCCCTTCCCGCTCCACATTCAGGCCCTGATCGGCACCGCCGTCGTCGTGTGGCTCTTCCGCCTGGTCGGGGCGATCTGGCTCGTGCAGGCGGCGCTGCATGCGCGCCGATCGCTCGGCTGGCCGTAACCTATAGGCGAGTGAGCGACGAGTTCTTCGACGACCAGTTCCTCGCCGAGCTCGAGGAGCTGGCGGATGGCCAGGGCCCGGGGGGGCTCGGCGCCGAGACGTCGGCGTTGCAGGCGCGCTGGCAGGCGTTCCTCGACGGGCCCGGCGATGCGCCCCTGGACGAGGAGAGCTTCGTCGCGCTGCCGCCGGCCGCCTTTGCCGAGCGCACGAACCTCCTGATCGAGATCTGCCGCGAGGCGAAGGGCAGCGGCGCGGCCCAGGCGGTCGAGGCCTTCGTCGTGTTCGTCCAGACCCTGGTGCCGGCGCTCTCGACCGAGGGCGCAGCCCTCATCAAGCGCTTCTTCTTCCGGCTGGCACCGACGCTGCTCCACGTCGCCTGGAACGACTTCGGCGCGACCGAGGGCCAGCGCGCCGACGGCCGGCTCGCCCTGCGCGAGATGGAGAAGGTGCTGATCGAGATCTCGGACGTCAAGCTGGCGCCATCGGAGAGCGACCTGGTGTTCCGCTCGATCGACCAGATGGCGGGTTTCATCGTCGTCGGCGACTACGCGATGGCCTCCGGCATCATCTCCACGCAACTGCTCTCGATCATCCAGCGCAACAAGATCGCCCGCGCCCTCTACCGCCTGATGGAGGTCGAGGTCAGCGTCCAGAACTACCTGAAGGACAAGCTCGGCTACTCGACGCCGCGGCTGCGGGTGCCCGGCGACCTGCCGCACCTCGGCGACTACGGACCGCTGCGCTGCCTGCGCGAGCAGATGCTGGGCGACGAGAGCTGGATCATCCAGGTCCACATCCCCGGACTGACCCGGCTGCGCGACGTCGTGCTGCGGCTGATCCCGCAGGACTCGGCGACCACGTTCCACGACCTGCGCCTCGACGCCCTGGGCGGCGCGGTGCTCGAGGTGCCCGACGGCACGTACCACATCGGGCTGATCTACGAGCCCGAGGCGCGGCCCGACGCGGCGTGAGCCGGACCGCGCGCATCGCCGCCTTCCACGCGGAGGTGGACTCGGCTGCGAAGGGGATTTCGGCGAGCCACGGTCCGCGGCTGCGCTGCGGGCGCGGCTGCGCTGCCTGCTGCGTGGACGACCTCACGGTGTTCGAGGTGGAGGCGGAGCGCATCCGCGAGGGGGCGGCGGCGCTGCTTTCGACCGGTGAGCCCGGGCCCGCGGGGGCCTGCGCGTTCCTGGACGCTGACGGCGCCTGCCGGGTGTACGCGCTGCGGCCGTACGTCTGCCGAACCCAGGGCCTGCCGCTGCGCTGGCTCGAGGAGGACGACGACGAGCCGGGCGCCGAAGTCGAACGGCGCGACATCTGTCCCCTCAACGACGAGACGGGGCCTCCCCTCACCGAGCTGCCGGCGGAGCAGTGCTGGACGCTCGGGACGTGGGAGAGCCGGCTGCGCGACCTGCAGCGCGAGTTCGACGGCACGCTCGCCCGCGTGCCGCTGCGCTCGCTATTCGCGGTGCGGCGGGGGTAGCGCGGCAGCAATCCGGCCGGCCAGCCGCGCGTTGTTGCGAAGCAGCGCCACGTTGGCGGTGACGCTGCGCCCGCCCGTGACGACGCGCAGCCGCTCCAGCAGGAACGGCGTGACGTCGCGCCCGGCGACGCCCGCGGAAGCGGCCTGCGCCAGGGCCGCGGCGATCGCCTCGCGCTCCAGGTCGGCGGGCAACTCGTGTTCCGCGGGGATCGGGTTGCCGACCAGCACACCGCCACCACCCAGGTCGAAGTGCGCCGCGGCCGCGTGCGCGAGCGCAGCCGGGTCGTCGAAGCGGGCATCCGCGCGCAAGCCGCTGTCGCGCCGGTAGAACGCAGGCCAGGCGTCGGTGCCGAAGCCGTAGACCGGGACTCCCAGGGTCTCCAGCACCTCGCGCGTGCGCGGCAGGTCGAGCACGGCCTTGGCGCCCGCGGAGACGACGACGACCGGGAAGCGGGCGAGCGCCTCGAGGTCTGCCGAGGCGTCTCCGTGCTCGGCGTAGCCGCGATGCACGCCGCCGATGCCGCCTGTGGCGAAGACGCGAATGCCGGCCCGCGCCGCGCACCAGGCGGTCGCGGCGACCGTCGTCGATCCGCGCTCACCGCGCGCGAGCGCGGCAGCGAGGTTCGACAGGTTCAGCTTGATCGCGCCGGGCGCGGCGAGCGCCGCCAGTTCGTCGGCCTCGAGCCCGACGACGACGGCGCCCGCGAGGACGCCGATGGTCGCCGGCTCCGCGCCGGACTCGCGCACCTCCGACTCGAGCGCCTGCGCCGTGTCCACGCCCTCCGGAGCCGGCAGGCCGTGGGTGACGAGCGTGGTCTCGAGAGCGACGACGGGCCGGCCGGCGGCGAGCGCGCCGGCGACCCGCGGCGCGATCCGCATCCGGTTCATGCCGAAGGCCACGCCCCGCCGCCCTGGTACCACGCGGCCAGTCGGGCTTCCGCCCCCTCCGGGCTGGCCGCGAGCAGGCCCTCGATGCCCCAGGTCGAGATCGCGAAGCTGGCCCCGACGATGCCGCGGGCCACGGCCCGCGCGGGGGACTCGCGACGCAGCAGGCCGGTGAGGACCCCGGAGGCGAACGCGTCGCCGGCGCCTGTCGCGTCGGCGCACTCCGGCGCGCGGGCCTGCCAGGCGTCGATGCGGTCGCGCGCGACGTCGTAGGCGAGGCCGCCCAGGGCGCCGCGCTTGTAGAACACGTGGCGCAGCCGGCCGCCCCGCAGCGAGCGCAGCACGTCCTCGGGGCGCTGCGCGGCGCCGGGAAGCTGCATCTCGTCTTCGCTCAGGAACAGCGCGTCGACGCGCGCGAAGATCGGTTGCCAGGCGTCCAGCGTGTCGGGCCGCAGCGGACGAAAGGGGTCGAGCGACACCAGCGCCCCCGGCAGCGTCGAGAGCTCGAGCACCAGCTCGCGCTGGACCTCGAACGGCATCGGTCCCAGGTGGAAGGCGCGCGAGCGCTGGTAGCGGACGGGGAGCGAACCGGGGGCGGGCGACACCTCGACGTGGGTCGGCCGGTCGAGGCGGTGCAGCACCTGCCGCCGCACGCCTTCGTACAGGAGCCACGAGCGCAGGCCCTCGCGCCCGAGGTCGCGCACGCCCTCGAGGTCGGCGCCGCGCTGCTGCAGCGCCTCGAGCGCGGGGCGCGGGTAGTCGCTGCCGCACACCGTGGCGAGGCCGACCGGCGTCTCCCACAGACGGGCGGCCAGCGCGCCGTACAGCGCCGAGCCTCCGGCCTCGGCCATCCGCGTGCGGCCGTCCGGCATCACGACGTCGTCCACCAGGAGGTTGCCGAGCAGGACCAGTTCGGGCGCGGTCATCGCTCAGGGGGCCCGGAAGGCGCGGGCCACGGCCGCGCAGCGGGCCTCGTCGAGGGCGCCGGTCCAGTGTCCGCCGGCCTTGAGCGCGGAGCCCACGATCAGTGCGTCGGCGGCCCGGTAGCTCGCGACGTTGTGGGCGTCGACGCCGGAGCCGACGAGCGTCGGCAGCGCCGTGGCGGCGGCGACCTCGGCGACCTCGCGGGCGTCGGCCGGCTGGCCGGTGGCGGTCCCCGTCACGATCACGCCGTCGGCGAGGAAGAACTCGGCAGCGCGCGCCGTCTCCACGAGCGAGACGTCGGCCGTGAGCGCGTGCGCGGAGTGCTTCTTCTTGACGTCCGCGAACACCCGCACGGCGTCGGCGCCGATCGCGCGGCGGTACCGGAGCAGCGTGCCCGCATCGGACTGGTGCACGCCCTCGTCGCCGACGTGCGCGAACACGAAGCCCTCGACCCTCACGAAGCTGGCCCCCGCGGCGTGCGCCACGGCGATCGCTTCCTTGTTCGCGGCGGCCAGCACCTGCACGCCCAGCGGCAACGCCACGGCGCGCCGCACCTCGTGCGCGATCACCGCCATTGCCGCCACCGTCTCCGGGGGCGCGGCCCCGCGGACGTAGGGCCGGTCGTGCATGTTCTCGAGCAGCAGCCCGTGGAAGCCCGCTGCGGCCAGGAGTCGGGCTTCGGCCACGGCCCGCTCGCACGAGGCGCCGACGGGATCGGAGGAGAGGGGAGCGCCGGGGAGCGCTCCCGCGTGGAGCATCCCGATCAGCGCACGGGGCACGCCGAAGAGCGCCGGGACGAGGCCACGCTGGTCCATGCCGGGCGCGACGTTAGCACAGCACGAAAAAGGCCCGGCAGCCTGCGAAGCGCTGCCGGGCCCTGCGAGGTTCCATCTCGCGCCCCGCCCCGGGGGCGGGGGTTCTCATGTCAACGAACACCGGGCGAGGACGAGCCCGGTCCGCTCCGTCCTCTTACGGCCCCGCCGTCCTCCACGGGGCCCGCACTGGTCGGGGGGACCCTCCATGGCCAATGGACCTCCGAGCTTGACCCTCGTTCGTCCTGACACCTTCAAGATGGGTCGTCCCGGGGGCGAATGCAAGCCCTTTCCGATCGGCGGTAGGATCGCGGCCCATGGCCAGGGTCGGCTCGACCGCTCCATCGGAAGCGCTCATCTGCCTGCGCGGGGTGGCCAAGGGCTACCGCCGCGGCAGCGAGGATCTCCACGTGCTGACCGACGTCAACCTCGACGTCGAGAGTGGCGAGTTCGTCGCGCTGATGGGGCCGTCGGGCTCCGGCAAGAGCACGCTGCTGAACCTGATCGGGGGCCTCGACGTGCCGTCGGCCGGGACGATCCGGGTGGCAGGCGACGCGATCACCGCGCTGTCGCGGGCGCGGCTCACGGCCTGGCGCGCGCGTCACGTCGGCTTCGTGTTCCAGATGTACAACCTGATCCCGGTGCTGTCGGCCTTCCGCAACGTCGAGCTGCCGCTGCTGCTGCTGCCCCTGTCGAAGGCCGAGCGCCGCGAGCGGGTGGCGACCGCGCTGCGCGTCGTCGGCCTCGCCGACCGCATGGACCACAAGCCGCGCGAGCTGTCAGGCGGGCAACAGCAGCGGGTGGCGATCGCGCGGGCGATCGTCGCCGACCCGACGTTCCTCCTGTGCGACGAGCCCACGGGCGACCTCGACCGCCACAGCGCCGACGAGATCCTCGAGATGCTCCACCACCTGGTCGCCGAGTTCGGCAAGACCGTGCTGATGGTGACCCACGATCCGCGCGCCGCCGCTCGCGCCCAGGTCACGTTCCACCTCGACAAGGGCGAGCTGTCCTGACGTGCGCTTCCTGCCCCTGGTCGCGGCCAACCTGCTGCGCAAGAAGGCGCGCACGCTGCTGACCGCGGCCTCCTTCGCCGTCGCGCTCTTCCTGTTCTGCCTGCTGGTGACGATCCGCGCGGCCTTCAACCAGGGCATCGACGCGGCCGGCGCCGACCGCATCTTCGTCACCAACCGCACCTCGCTGATCCAGCCGCTGCCGCTCGCGTACCGCGACCAGATCCTGAAGCTGCCCGGGGTCGAGGCCGTGACCTATGCCAACTGGTTCGGCGGGGTGTACCAGGACCCGAAGAACTTCTTCCCGCAGTTCGCCGTCGACAAGGACACCTACCGCGACATGTACGGCGAGTTCCGCATCGACGACGCGGCGTGGCAGGCCTTCCTCGCGGACCGCACGGCGGCGATCGCGGGCGCCACGCTCGCGGAACGCTTCGGCTGGAAGGTGGGGGACCGGGTCCCGATCCAGGGCACGATCTTCACCGGCGAGTGGAACTTCCACCTCGTCGGCATCTACGAGGGCAGCAAGCCGACCGACGACCTGACCCAGTTCTGGTTCCGCTCGGACTACCTGCTGGAGAACCTGCCCGAGGGCTACCCGGACGGCCTGATCGGCTGGTACGTGGTGCGGATCGCCCCGGGCGCGGACCTCGTCGAGGTCTGCAAGCGCATCGACGAGCGCTTCGCCAACTCGGCGTGGGAGACCCGCGCCCAGAGCGAGAAGGCGCTGGCCGCGTCGTTCGTGAAGCAGATGGGGAACATCGAGACGCTGATGCTGGCGGTCGGAGCGGTCGTGGTGTTCACGCTGCTGCTGGTCACGGGCAACACGATGGCGGGAGCGGTCCGCGAGCGGACCTCGGAGCTCGCCGTGCTGAAGGCGATCGGCTACGGCGACCGCTTCGTGCTCGGCCTCGTGCTGGCCGAGGCGCTGGGCATCGCGTTGCTGGGCGGCGTCGCGGGCACGGCGCTCGCCAAGGCGTTCACGCTCGGCGGCGACCCGACGGGCGGGCTGCTGCCCGTCTTCTACCTGCCGGACGGAGGGGCGGTCGCAGCCCTGGCCCTGGCGCTGGCCGTCGGGCTGGCCGCCGGCCTCGCGCCGGCGCTGCAGGCCGCGCGGCTCGACGTCGCGACGGCGCTGCGGCGGCTCTAGGACGACCGTGGCTCTCCCGCTCGTCTACTCGATCGAGAGCCTGCGCGCGCGCTGGCGCTCGTCGCTCGTCGCGGTCGCGGGCATCGCGGGATCGGTCGCCGTCTTCGTGGCGATGCTGGCGCTGGCGCGCGGCTTCGAGCTGGCGCTCGTCTCCTCGGGCTCGCCCGACAACGCGCTGGTCCGGCGCGCGGGCGCCACCTCCGAGATGGACAGCGTGATCGACGTGGAAGAGCTCCGGGTGCTGCAGGACGCGCCCGAGGTCGCACGCGACGCGCGCGGCCCGCTGGTCAGCGGGGAGATCGTCGTGCTGGTGGCGCTGCCGCTGCGCCAGGCCGGCACGGAGGCCAACGTCATGGTCCGCGGCGTCACCGCGCGCGCCCTCGACGTGCACGGGGGAGTGCGCGTCGCCGAGGGCCGCATGCTGACGCCGGGCACCGCCGAGGTCGTGGTCGGCCGCTACGCCCGGAACAGCTACGCCGGGCTCGACCTCGGGGCCTCGGTCCGACTGGGCGGCACGCCGTTCACGATCGTCGGGTTCCTGGACGCCGGCGGGAGCGCCTTCGACTCCGAGATCTGGGCCGACGAGGCCGTGGTCGGCCCCGCGTACCAGCGGCCGCGGGGGTACTATCAATCGGCGGCGGCCCGGCTCGTCGCGCGCGACGCGCTCGGCGCGCTGCGCGAGCGGGTGGCCTCCGACCCCAGGATGCGACACCAGGTGGACCGCGAGACCGAGTACTACGCGAAGGCGTCGCAGTCGATGCGAGGCATGATCCTCTCGCTGGGCGCGCTGGTCGCCGCGGTGATGGGCGTCGGCGCGGTCTGCGGCGCGCTCAACACGCTCTACTCGGCAGTGGCCGAGCGCGCACGGGAGCTCGCCACCATCCGCGCCCTGGGCTTCGGCGGAGGGGCGGTGGTGATCGCGATCGTGGCCGAGTCGCTGCTGCTCGCGGCGGCCGGGGGAGTGCTGGGCGCTCTGCTCGCCTGGCCGCTGGACGGGCTCACCACGTCCACCCTCAACTTCCAGACCTTCTCCCACGTCGCGTTCGCGTTCCGCGTCACCCCGGACCTGCTGGCCCTCGGCTTCGGCTTCGCGCTGGCGATGGGTGCCGTCGGCGGCCTGCCGCCCGCGCTGCGGGCGGTGCGGGTGCCGGTCGCCGTGGCACTGCGCGATCTCTGAACTTCCTCCATGGAGGCAACGACTCGATGATCCTCGTCACTGGCGGCACCGGCACGATCGGCACCGAACTCGTGCGGCTGCTGCGCGATCGCGGCGCGGCGTTCCGCGTCTTCGCCCGCACTCCCGCCAAGGCGCGGACCCTGCGCGACACCGGCATCGAGGTGGTCGAGGGCAACCTGGACCAGCCGCAGCAGCTCGAGGCCGCCTGCGACGGCGTCGACACGCTGTTCCTGCTCTCGCCGGTCGACCCGCGGCAGGACGAGCTCCAGGGCCGTGCGATCGGGGCCGCCCGGCGCGCGGGCGTGCCGCGGGTGGTCCGTGTCTCGGGCGCCGGCGCGCGCACCGGCTCGCCCGTCAGCTTCTCCCGCTGGCACGCGACGACCGACAAGCGGCTGGAGGAGTCCGGCCTCGCCTACACGCTGCTGCGGCCCGCGTGGTTCATGCAGAACCTGTTGATGTCCGCCCCGGCGATCGCCGCGGAGGGTCGCTTCTCGCTGCCTGCCGGCGACGCGGCAGTGGCCGCGATCGACGCCCGCGACGTGGCCGCCGTGGCCGCCGCGGTGCTGCTCTCGCCCGCGGCCCACGAGAACCGCGCCTACGAGCTGACCGGCTCGGCCGCACTCCGTTTCGAGGAGATGGCCGAGCAGCTCGCGACCGCCACGGGGCGCGCGGTGCGGTACCAGGCGGCGAGCCCCGAGCAGGCGGGGGCTGTCTTCCGCGCGGCGGGCCTGCCCGACTGGCTGGCGGACGGCATGCTCGAGATGTACGCGTCGTTCCGCGCGGGCGAGGGGGCTCGCGTCACGGGCGACGTGCACAAGGTGCTGGGCCGCGCGCCGCTCGCGTTCGAGGACTTCGCCCGCGACTACGCGAACGCCTTCGCACCCCCGCGCAAGGCCTGACGTCCGCGGCCGTGCCCGAGCTGCCCGAGGTCGAGGTCACGCGCCGGCAGGTGCGGCCGCTGCTGGTGGGGCGGCGGATCGCGGCCGTGCACACGACGAGGCCCAGCTACTTCTTCGTCACGCCGCCGGCGACGCTGCGGCGGCGACTGGCCGGCCGGACCGCCACGGAGGTCGAGCGGCACGGCAAGTACCTGCTGGCGGCCCTCGACGACGGCTCGCGCCTGCTCCTGCACCTGGGCATGACCGGGCAGCTCTTCGGAGCGGGAGCACGCAGCGTGCGGCTGCTGTCGTCGACGGGCGGCGGGACGCTCAGCCCCGAGGAGCAGGTCGAAGCCCGCGGCCCCGACCGCCACGTCCACCTGCGGCTGGCCTTCGAGGACGGGGGGCGCGACCTGCTGTTCCGCGACACGCGGAAGTTCGGCAAGGTGGCCTGGCTCGCGCCGGGCCGCTCCGATCCGCGCCTCGACCGGCTGGGGCCGGACGCGCTCGGGGCCGACGGCCCGCTGCTGTGGGCGGCGTCGCGCCGGCGGTCGGCCCCGGTCAAGACGCTGCTGCTCGACCAGGCCGTGCTGGCGGGAGTGGGCAACATCTACGCCGACGAAGCGCTGTTCGGCGCGGGCGTCCGGCCGACGCGGGCGGCACGGCGCTTGACCCGCGCCGAGTGCGAGCGCCTGGCGGAGGAGATCCGGCGCGTGCTCCTGCGCTCGATCGAAACCGGCGGCTCCAGCATCAGCGACTACGTGCACCCCGACGGAACCGACGGCGGTTACCAGGACGAGCGGCGCGTCTACGCCCGCACGGGGGAGCGCTGCCTGCGCTGCGGCGACGGGGCGATTGCCCGGCGCGTGATCGGCGGACGTTCGTCCCACTTCTGCCCGCGCTGCCAGCGCTGAGAGGTATCTTTGGCCGCATGAGCGAGCGAGTGCCGACCCGGGCCGAGGCCGAGGCCCTCCTGTTCGAGTTCACGCAGTCGGACGCCCTGCGCAAGCACGGGCGCGCGGTCGAGCAGGCGATGCGCGCCTATGCGGGCTGGTTCGGCGTCACCGACCCCGCCGAGATCGAGAAGTGGGGCATCGTCGGCCTGCTGCACGACTTCGACTACGAGCAGAACCCGACCGAAGAGACGCACCTCCACGTGGGCTCGCGGATCCTGCGCGAGCGCGGCTATCCCGAGGAGATCGTCGAGGCGATCTGCTCCCACGCCGACTACATGAACATCCCGCGGGACACGCCGCTCAAGAAGGCGATCTACGCCTGCGACGAACTGGTCGGCTTCATCGGCGCGGCGGTCAAGGTGCGGCCGACGAAGAAGATCGCCGACCTGCCCGTGGAGTCGGTCACGAAGAAGCTGAAGGACAAGGCCTTCGCCCGCTCGGTGGACCGCAGCTACGTCTACGGCGGGGCCGAGGCGCTCGGGCGCCCGCTCGACGAGCACGTCGGCTTCCTGATCGAGGCGCTGAAGCCGATCGCCGACGAGATCGGCCTCTAGGCGGACGGCCTCAGCGCACCGCGAACGCGGCCTGCGTCCAGGCCTGGCGGCCCATCGAGTCGGTGACGCGGGCGCGCACGTAGCGCTCGTTGCCGCTGAAGCGCCAGCCCGCGGACAGTCCGTCGACGGTCGTCAGCACCCGCCCGCCGTCGCCGATCAGCTCGATGCGGTAGCGGAAGCTCTTCTGCGGCTCGACCTCGAGGCGCAGACCGCCCGCGTCCCGCGAAACGTCGCGAAGCGCGACGCCGTTCGAGGCGTAGAAGTCGCCACGCCCGAGGGCCTCCAGCACCGCGTGCGGCGTGGCCTCCGGCACCCGCGCCACGACCCAGCCGCGCCCCGGGCACGCGCGGGCCGGCGTGCACTCGCCGACGAAGTGGTGGGAGTCGTCGACCGCGGCGCCGTGGACGCGGTGCCCCGCGCCGAGCAGCGCGTCCCACGCCTGCTCGGCCGAAGGCGTTCCGCCGCCACCGAGATGGTGGACGAGCGGATGCCCGCTGAAGATCTCGAGCAACTGGAACTGCGGCGCGACGGACAGCAGGTCGTCCGTCGAAAGCGCCCAGCCGAAGTTCGGGTGATTGACCAGGGCGAGCGCTCCGGCCGCGCGCGCGCGGTCGACGTTCTCGCGCAGCGCCATCGCCGCGGTTCCGCCCTTGAACGGCTCGACGGCCGCGCGCACGCCGAGCGCGTTGACGTGGACCGGCAGCCGCCGGCCGTCCGCCGGCAGGGCGAGCCCCGTGATCTCCTCCGCGGGGAGCAGGACGAGCCCTGCGGTGGCCGCGAGCGGAGCGGGGTCCGTCAACTGGTCGTGATCGCTCAGGGCGAGGAAGCCGTACCCGTGATCGCGGTACCAGCGGATCACCTCCTCCGGCGCGGCATCGCCGTCGCTGCGGTTCGTGTGGGTGTGGATGTTGCCCTTGAGCCAGGCTCCTGGCGCGGCCGGCGGCGACTGCGCCAGGGCAGGCACGGCGGACAGCAGGGCGGCGAGGGCGACGAGTCGGGAACCGCGAGGCATGCCGCGAGGATACGCCCGGGCCGTCAGGCAGCGAACGGCCCGCGCGCGCCGGGATCGAAGAGGAAGGCCTCGAGGGCGCAGCGCTCGCAGCGCCCTCCGGGGCGGAGCGGGAGCTCGGGACAGCCCTCCGTGAGGCAGGGGCGAAGCGGACGGCCCAGCGCGGCCGCCACGAACCGGGCCGCAGCGGCGGCGACGTTGCGGTCGCGGAGGATGCGGCGGTGGCCGAGCCCCGCGGTGGTCAGCAGTTCGGCACCCGGCCACGCCCGGACCATGGCCTCGGCATCGGCGTAGGGCACCTCGCGGTCGGCCCGGTCGTGGATCACGAGCGCGGCGCCGCGAAGCGCCGGCGCCAGCGCCTCGGCGTCGATCTCGGAGAGGGTGAGCCCCGTCCGGCGCTTGAGCCGCCGCAGGAGGACGGCCTCGAGCGGGGCGGGCAGGTCGAGCGCGTCGGCGAAGTCCCTGACGAAGCGGCTCGGCCGCGCAGGGGAGCCGATCAGTACGGCGGCCTCGAGGGGCAGCCGGTGTCGCGCGACGGCCACGGCCGTCGCGGCGCCACCCATGGAGTGGCCGACGACGGCGCGAAACCCGAGCTGGCGATGGGCCTCGAGCAGGGCGAGGGCGAAGCCGGGAACCGTGGCCAGGCGGCCGGCGGAGTCGCCGTGGGCGGGGCCGTCCAGCGCTGCCACGCTGAGGCCTGCCGCGCGCATGGGCGCCACGAAGGCCGCCATCTGGCTGGCCCGCCCGCCCCAGCCGTGGAGCAGCAGGACGTCGATCGCGCCGGCCTCGAAGCGCCACAGCCGCAGCGGGCCATCGGGGCCGTCGATGCGGGCGGGCCTGGCGGCCGCGAACGCGGCACGCTCGTGCGAGGGCGGCGCGAAGCGCGGCGGCGAGAGGAACAGGCGCTCCGTCAGGACGGCCGCGGACTCCGGAGACACGGCAGCCAGGGCACGCAGGGAGCGCCCGGCGACGCGCAACGCGACTGGCGTCGTCTGAGACCGAACGGTCGTGCTGTTTCTGGCGCGTGGCTCGTCCATCGGGCGCAGAGTCCTTGGCTTTCAGTGCCTGGCGACCGCGTGGCGGGCGATCAGGTCGTCGAGGGCGCGACGGGCGCGCGACGCAGCCTTCGGGTCCCCCAGCAGGCGATGGGCGTGGTGGGTCGACAGCATCACGCCGTAGATCTCGAACGCCAGTTGCGCGGCATCCGTCTTCGGCTGGAAGTGGCCCTCGGCCACGGCGATGCGCACGGTTCCGGCGAGGAAGTCCAGCCAGTCGCGCTGGATCCGCACGAGGGTGTCGCGCGCGGGACCGGGCTGGTCGTCGAGTTCGACGGCAGCGGCCACGAACAGGCATCCGCCCTCCTGCGGCACCACCCGCGGCCACACCAGCCAGCGCTCGCACAACTCGCGCAGCCGCGGCACTCCACGCGGCGCGGCGAGGGCCGGACGGATCACCGCGTCGGTGAACCGCTCTGCGGCGGCCTCGAGAGTCTGCACCTGGAGCGCTTCTTTCGACTGGAAGTGGGCGAAGAGGCCGCTCTTCGAGAGGCCCAGTTCGTCGGCCAGGCTGGCGATCGTCAGGCCGCCGAGGCCCAGCCGCGAGGCGAGCCCCACGGAGGCCTCCAGCGCCTTCTGCCGCGTGAGCTCACCCTTGCGCACACCACAAAAATAGAACGCGCGGTCTATTTTGTCAAGGACGTCAGAAGAGGCCCTGCATCGGGGCGTGGTAGCCCGACAGCTCGACGAAGCCGCGGCCCGCGACGGGGCGCTCCGCGGCCTGCCCGTCCACCCGCACCGCGCCCTCCCAGTAGACGATCGACGTGCGCATCTCCTGGTCGGCCACCAGCGGCTCCAGTCGCAGCTCGAGGCGCGCCGAGGGCACGCGCAGGGTCCAGGCGGCCGGGTAGCGCGCGCCGGTGCCGGGGCTCGTCCAGTGGGCGCGGGCCTGGACGAGGACGTCGCGCGGGCCCAGGTGCCGGGTCGTGCCGTCGCGTTCGACGAGGGTGCCGCCGGAGGCGGGCTCGACGCCGCCGTCGCGCCGGCGGATCACGAAGAACATCAGCTCGCGTCCGTCGTCGAGCTGCAGGCTGAACCAGTCCCAGCCCTCCGCGTCCGGACCCAGCGCGCTCGTGCTCCACTCGTGATCGAACCAGCTTTCGCCCCGCACTTCGAACTCGCGGCCGTCGAGCCGGATGCGGCCGCGCGCCGACATCCGGGTCAGGCTCACGTAGAAGGACGCGTTGCCGGGCTCGTCGCTCTTCGGGGAGAGGCCGCGGTCGCCGTGCAGGACCGGCGGCTTCTGTGGCGCGAGCTCGAGAGCGAGGCCGAAGTCGGCGTGGCGAGCCCGGATCCTCACGGCCCCCGCGGCGTCGAGGCCGGTGGCCTCCCAGTCGTCCACGTGAGCGCGGAACGGCTGCGCCGCGGCCGCGGCGAGGCCGCCGGCCCCTCGCGCCCAGCGCTCGGCGAAGACGTGGCGATCGCCGCGCTCGTCGGTGATCGCGAGATGGGCGAAGTAGACCTGGTTGGTCCGCAGGCCCGGGCCGGCGGGCGGCGGTCCGGGCGAAAGGCCGCGGCGGAAGATCGTGAACTGGAAGGCGTACGCGCGACCGGCGCCGTCCGCGAGATGGCCCGTCCAGTACCACCACTCGGTCTGGTACTCGAAGTGCGGACCGTGGTCCTCGGGAAAGCGCAATGGGATCGGGGCGGTGGCGCGTGCGAAGCCGGAGAGGTCGTCGGCGCTGCCGAGGTCGAGTCGATCGGGCGCGGGCTCCGGGCCGCCTGGCCCCCCGCAGGAGGCGACGGCCAGGAGGGCGGCGAGAGCGAGGGGCCGCGCGGCGCTCATTCCTGCCTCAGTGCGGCGGCGACCTCGCGCCGCGACAGCCGCCACAGCGGGTACACCGTCGCGAGCAGCGAGGCGGCGAGGGACACCGCCAGCGCCTGGACGAACAGCCCCGGCTCCAGCCGCAGCTCCATCGTCCAGCCGAACGAGCGGACGTTGATCACGTCGACGAGGATGGCGGCGAGCAGGGCTCCCAGCGGCAGCGAGAGCAGCCCCGCCAGCGCTCCCATCAGGCCGCTCTCGAGCAGGCCGAGGCGCCGCAGCAGGCCCGGCGTGAGGCCGAGCGCCTGCAACGTCGCGAGCTCCCTGGTGCGCTCCGCGTGCAGCGCCATCAGCGCGCTCCACACGCCGACGAAGGCCACGACGACCGCCAGCAGGCGCAGCGCATGCGTCACCGCGAACGTCCGATCGAAGACGCGCATCGCCTCGCGCTTGAGGCTGCGGTTGTCGGTGACCAGGAGCGTGCGCCCCGCGGCGACCTCGCGCACCTGCGACGCGAGGGCGTCGAGGTCCACGCCGGGAGCCGCGTGCAGCGCGATCGACGACACGGCCCGGTCCTCGAAGTGACGCTCGTACGTCGCCCGTCCCATCAGCACGAGGCCTTCTTCCGTCGAGTAGTCGTAGAACACGCCGGCGACGGGGAAGCGGACGCGGCCGCGGTCGGTCTGCAGCAGGACGCTGGCCCCGCGCGGGGCGAGACGGTGGCGATGGGCGAACGGCTCGCTGACGATCAGCGCGCCCTGTTCGACGCGGGCCCAGGGATCCGGGTCAGACCCCGCGGCGAAGCGGTACAGCCCCGCGCCCGCCGCGCCGAGGTCCGACGCCCCGAGCGCGATCTCGCCCACCTCGGACGCGATGCGGACCCGGCGGAGCGTCTCGATCGCCTCGACCCCGGGCAGGGCCGCGAGCCGCGCGGGCAGTTGCGGGTCGATCGCCGGCGTCGCCCGCACGCCGCCGCCCGACGGCGCGCCGACGTAGAGGTCGGCGCGGATCGTCAGCTCCAGCCAGTTGACGACGGTGGCGCGGAAGCTGGCGATCATCAGGCTGACGCCGACCGTCACCGAGACCGCGGTGGTCAGCGCCGCGACGGCGACCCCGGTGCGGCCCACGGAGCGCTCCACGGTGCGGGCCGCGATCCGCCCCAGCGCGCCCGCGACGCGGCCCATCGGTGCGGCAGCGCGGGCGGCGAAGGTCGCGGTCAGCAGCGGCACCGCCAGCGCCACGCCGAGCACGATCGCGAACAGCGCGGCGAACGCCGCCGGCACGCCATCGGTGACGGCGAGCAGCGCGCCGCCGCCGAGCGCGAGGAGGGCGCCGGCCGAGGCCAGCCGCGGCAGCAGGCGCCGCGCGTGGCTCTCGTAGGTCGAGGGCCGCAGCGCGGCGATCGGCTCGACGCGCGAGGCCTCGAGTGCCGGGGGCAGGGCCGCGAGCAGGGCCGCGCCGAGCCCGAGCAGCGCGCCGCGCAGGGCCACGCCCGCCGTCAGCGGGACGTCGCCGACCGCCAGCACGAAATAGAGATCGTTGATCGTGCGCGTGACCAGCCGCACGGCGCCTTGCCCCAGGACGTAGCCGAGCGCTTCGCCGGCCAGGGTGCCGACCGCGGCGGCGGCGGCGGCCTCGGCCAGGATCAGTGCGAACACCTGGCGCGGCGTGGCGCCGAGCAGGCGCAGCGTGCCGAAGACCGCGCGCCTCTGGACCACGCTGAAGGTGATCGTGTTGTAGATCAGGAACATGCCCACGACCAGGGCGAGCAGCGAGAGCGCGCCGAGGTTGAGGTGAAAGGCCTCCGTGAGCTGGATCGCGGTCTCGGCCTGCTCGCTCGCGGGCGCGATTCGCAGTCCTGGCCCGAGGCCCGCAGCGATCGTGGCGGGCGAGGCGCCGGGCGCCAGGATCAGGTCGATCCGGGTCAGCCGGTCGCCGCGGCCGAGCAGTTCCTGTGCGACGCCGACGTCGAGCAGGACGAGGCCGTCGAGTGCGGCCGCCCGGTCCGGAGCCGTCTCGATCAGGCCCAGCACGCGGAGCTCCAGCCGGCGGTCGTCGACGCGCAGGCTCAGCGCATCGCCCGGCCCGAGGCCGTGACGCCGGGCCAGCGTCGCGGAGAGCACCGCGCCGCGCGGCTCGGTGAACAACCGCCCGAACCCGGGCGCGCGAAGCGAACCGCCGCCGAGGTGGTCGCGGAACGGGCCCTCGGCGATCGGGTCGACCCCGAGCAGGCGCACGGCGCTGCGGCCCAGCGTGTCGGAGACCGCGGTCGCCTCGACGACCGGTGCGGCCGCCTGTACGGACCCGTGCCGGCGCAGCTCGCGGTACGCCGCCACCGGCACGCCGGACGGCCCGCCGAGCACCACGTGGGTGGCGCGGCCGACGACGGCATCCGCGGAGCGCACGAAGGCGCGGCGGGCGCTGTCGCCCGCGAGGTCGATCGCGACGACGACTGCCACGCCGAGCGCCACGCCCAGCACCAGAAGCGCCGTGTGGAGCGGCCGGCGCAGCAGGTCGCGCAGGCCGGTCGCGAGCAGCGTGCGAGGCAGCATCCGGCGCTCAGCGGGGGACGACGAGGTGGCCGTCCTCGATCGTCAGCACCCGATCGGCGCGGGCCGCCACCTCGCGCGAGTGGGTGACGAGCAGCAGCGTCTTGCCCGCCGCCCGCGTCATCTCGTCGAGGAGCTGCATCACCACCTCGCCGGCATGGTCGTCGAGGTTGCCCGTCGGCTCGTCCGCGAGGACCAGCGGCGGGTCCATCACCAGCGCCCGGGCGAGCGCCACGCGCTGCTGCTCGCCGCCGGAGAGGCGGTCCGGGAAGGCGTCGGCGCGCGAGGCCAGCCCCACCCTGTCGAGCAGCGCCAGCGCCCGCTCGCGCGCCGCGCGCGGGCCGCGCCCGGCCAGCTCGGCCGGCAGCACGACGTTTTCGAGCACCCGCAGCGTGGGGATCAGGTTGAAGAACTGGAACACGAATCCCATCCGGTCGCGGCGCAGCAGCGTCCGCGCGTGGGGCGACAGGCGGTTGACCGCCACGTCCTCCAGCCACACGTCTCCGGAGGTGGGGGAGTCGAGACCGGCGACGAGGTTCAGCAGGGTGCTCTTGCCGCTGCCGCTGCGCCCGCGGATGGCGACGATCTCCCCGGCCGCAACCTCGGCGGACGCCTCGCGCAGCACGACCCGCGGCGCGTCCCCCTCGGGGTAGGTCTTGCTGACGCGGTCGAACCGGATCAGGACCGGCAACGCGGGTTCAGCGAGCGCGCTGGAGGCGCGCGCTGACGAGACGGGCGAGGGCCAGGGCCAGCCCGGGCTCGTGGCCGAGCAGGCGCCCGTAGTCGGCCGCCGACAGCACGAGCAGCTCCGACTCCTCGTCGGCGAGCACGTCCGCGCTGCGCTCGCCGCCCTTCATCACCGCCATCTCGCCCACGCTCTCTCCCGGCCCGATCGAGCCGATCACCGACGACTCGCGGCCGCGCCGGATGCACACGCGCAGCCGGCCGCTGACCACAATGTACAACGCGTCGCCGGGGTCGCCCTGGGCGAACAGCCGCTCGCCGACGCCGAGCCGGCGCTGGCCCAGGCAGGCAGCGACGCGCAGCCGGGTGGTGAGCGGGAGCTCACGGAAGAGGTCAGTGCGCCCCAGGTCCGCCGCGAGTTGGTCGAGACCGGTGTCGAGGGGCGCCATCGCCGCGCAGAGCATACTCCCGAACGGCACCCGCGGGAGATCGCCCAATCCAGCCCCGGCGGCAGGGCGGGAGGACCGTCGCGGCCTGACCCAACCCAGGCGCCGCTCGCCAGGCGCTCGCGGTGCGGCCCGGTGCGAGGGGCGCCCTGGGGCCCCCGGCCGCGGGCTCGTGGTAAATTCCGCCTCCAGGAAATGCCGATCAGCGTCCTCATCTGTGGCAAGGGTCCGCTGGCCGACGCCGTCAGTCGCTCCCCGCTGGGGAGGGACGACGTCCAGCGTCACCGGGCCGATTCGCCGGCGGCGGCCCTGGCAGCGGCCCCGAAGGTCTCTCCCCGGCTGGTCCTGGTGGACCGCGAGTTGCCGGGCGTGGCCGGCCTGATCCGCCAGCTCCGGACCACTCCGCCGACCGTGCTGTCCTCGATCGTGATCGTCGCCGGGTCCGACTTCGACGCCCGCGAGATCGAGTTGCTGGAGGTCGGGGCCAACGCGGTGCTGCGCTTCCCGCCGGACGCCGAGTGGGAAGAGCGGCTGGAGCGGCTGCTGAGCGTGCCCGTGCGCAAGCAACTGCGGATCAAGGCAGACCTGACGTTCCAGGGCCTGTTCGGCGACAACGAGATGGCCGGCCGCACGCTCAACGTCAGCCGCACCGGGATGCTGATCGAGTGCCACGCCGACGCCCAGATCGGCGAGCGCTTCGGCTTCAAGCTGCACTTCGGCTTCGACGACATCATCGAGGGCCAGGCCCGGGTCGTGCGTTTCGCGGGTCCCCACCAGTTCGGCTGCGAGTTCTTCGACCTCGAGCCCTGGGCCCAGCGCAAGGTCGAGATGTACGTGGAGCGCGGCTGAAGCGCTGACCGGCCGGCTGGACGCCCGCTGGCCCCGCCGCGTTTCGAACACTACACTCCGCCAACTTCTCTCCGTCTTCCCGGGAGGCGTATGCGTCGCTTGGCGTGGTTCGTGTGTGCGTGGGGGCTGTGCGTCTGCACGTCGGTGGCGGCTCAGGAATGGGCGGGCTTCCGCGGGCCCGATGCCGCCGGCGGCGCCGAGGCCTCGCGCCTATTCGTGGGCCTCGAGCGCCCTGCCCTCGTGGAGCGATGGAGCGCGCCGCTCGGCTCGGGCTACTCCGGTGCCGCGATTCACGGGGGGCGGGTCTTCACCGCGTTCGCGGCCGGGGCCGAGGACGTGGTCGCCGCCTTCGACGAGCAGGACGGGCGCGAGTTGTGGCGGCGGCCGCTCGACGCGGCGTACAAGGGGCACGACGGATCGCACGACGGCCCGATCGCCACGCCGGCCGTCGACGACCGGGCCGTGTTCGTGCTGTCGCCGCGCGGCGTCCTGCTGGCGCTCGCGGTGCGCGACGGCGCCCTGCTGTGGCGGGTCGACCTGCGCGAGATCGCGGGCACGGAGAAGCCGCTCTACGGCCACGCCAGCTCGCCGCTGCTGGCCGGGCCCTGCGTGGCGCTGCACCACGGCATCAAGGACCGGCAGTCGATCAGTTGTTTCGACCGGCAGACCGGGCGCGTCCGCTGGACCGCCGGCCGCAACGAGGTGGCGTACCAGTCGCCGGTGCTGGCGACGCTGCTCGGCGTTGCCCAGGTGGTCGCTGCCGACGGCAAGGCGCTGTACGGCCTCGCACCCGACGACGGCCGGGTGCTGTGGGAGGTCGGGTTCGAACCGGACCCGAGCCCGGTCGGCGCTCCCACCGCCGTGCCGCTGGTCGTCGAGGGCGACCGCGTGCTGGTCAACCACCGCGGCGACTCGGCGGCGCTGTTCCAGCTCGCCCGCGAGGGCGAGACCTGGAAGGCGTCGCTGGCCTGGGCCAGCAAGGGCCTGCGCGGCAGCTACAACCGGCCCGTCTACCACGACGGCCACTTCTACGGCTACGCGGGCACGCTGCTCACCTGCGTCCGCGCGTCGGACGGCGAGCTGCTCTGGCGCTCGCGGGCGCCGGGGGACGGCTTCCTGACGATGGTCGGTGGCAAGCTGGTCGTGCAGACCAAGCTGGGTGCCGTGCACGTCGGCGAGGTCGGGCCCGAGGGCTTCCGCGAGATCGCGCGCACCCAGGCGATGCCGGACCACTCGTGGACGGCCGTCGCCTACGCGGGTGGGCACCTGTATGCCCGCGGGATGAGCCGGCTGGTCAAGCTCGGTCTGGCCTCGGCGGCGATGCCCGAGCGCGCCGCGGTGGCCGTCGAAGCGCTGCCGCTGGGGCCGCGCTTCGCCGCCGCGATCGCCTCCGTGGAGCAGGCGCAGGACAAGGCCGCCGCCGTGACGGCGCTGCTGGCCGCGGCGCCGGGCCTGCCGTGGATCGAGGGTGACGTCGTCCACTTCGTCTACCGCGGTCCGGGCAACGACCTCGGCCTCGTGGGCGAGATGATCGGCGCCCGCCAGCAGCGGGCGATGACCCGGGTGGCGGGAACCGATCTCTTCTACTGGAGCACGCGGGTGCTGCCCGCGGCGCGGATGACCTACCGCTTCGTGCGCGACTTCGACGAGAACCTGCCCGACCCCGGCCACTCCCGCCGCGAGAAGGACGCCGGCGGCGAGTGGTCGTGGTTCGCGATGCCCGGCTGGATCGAGCCGGAGTTCTTCGCGGAGGCGGACGAAGCGCGCCGCGGCCGGGTCGTGCGCCACGAGGCCGAGGGGGCGAAGACCGAGGGCAAGCGCGTCGTCGACGTGTGGCTGCCGCCCGGCTACGACGCGAGCGAGTCGCGGTACCCCGTGGCCTACGTGCACGCGGGCGGCGAGGCGCTGGAGTCCGGCCAACTGGTCCGCGCACTCGACAACCTGGTCGGCAGCGGCCGGGTGCGACCGCTGATCGTGGCGTTCGTCTCGACCGTGGGCACGCCGCAGCAGGCGGGCGCGGAACTGCTGGGGGACAAGCGCGACGCCTATGCCGAAGGCGTCGCCGAGGACGTGGTCGGCCTGCTCGACCGCACCTACCGCACCCGCGCCGAACGCGCCGCGCGGGCCAGCATCGGAGCAGGCCGTGGCGGCTACGCGGCGGCCTACGTCGCGTTCCGGCGCGGGGACGTGTTCGGGCGCGTGTCGGCCCAGTCGCTGTTCGGGATCACCGTGCACATGGACGCGCTGCTGGGCCGCCTGAAGGAGGCCGCGGCGCGGCCCGAAGCCGCCTGGCTCGAGTGGAGTCGCTACGACCTTCGCGCCGAACACGAGGGCTGGAACGTGGCGGACAACGGCAGGACGCTCGCCGCCGAGCTGCAGCGCCTCGGCGTCGCGGTGCGGACCCGCGAGGTGGTCGAGGGCCACTCGTGGGGTTCATGGCGCAACCGGGCCGATCTCGTGTTCGGCGAGTTGTTCGCCGACCTCGGCTGACCCCTGGCGGGCGGGGCGTATCCTCCGCGGATGGTGCGTCCCGCCCTCGACGAGTGGTTCCGGCGCGTCTTCGACGACGATGCGCCCTCCCGCCTGGGCACCGGCTGGGTCTCGGGCACCGCCTCCGTGTTCCTGGGCGCGGTGTCGGCCGGGGCGACGCTCGTCCTCCGCTTTCCCGGGGCGCTGTCGGCGCCCGCTTTCCGCGAGCTGTACCCGATGGCCGTCGTGCGCGGAGTGCTCGAGGCGGGCATCGTCGTCGCGTTCCTGCTCGGGGCGCTCAGCCTGCTGCTGCGCCGGCGCAAGGTGCTGGGTCTCACGGGCTGCGGCCTTGCGATCCTGGCGACCGCCGTCGGCGACGGAGGGACCAGCGCGCGCGGCGGGCCCGAGCTGGGCCTCGGGCTCGACTGGTTCCTGCTCAACCTGTTCCTGCTGGCGCTCGTCTTCGTGCCGCTCGAGCGGCTGTGGCCGCTGCGGGCGGAGCAGAGCGTGTTCCGCCCAGCGTGGACCACCGACGTCGTCCACTTCTTCGCGAGCCACGTGCTGGTGCAGGCGCTCAGCTTCCTGATCCTGTGGCCCGCGACGCGCCTCGCCGCGGCCGTTCCGGACGCGGTCGTGGTGCCGCTGGTCCGCGGCCTGCCGACCTGGGGACAGTGGTTGCTCGCGGTCATCGTCGCGGACCTCGCGCAGTACGCCGTGCACCGCGCCTTCCACGTCGTGCCGCTGCTCTGGCGCTTCCACGCGATCCACCACTCGAGCCCCGCGCTCGACTGGCTGGCGGGGTCGCGGCTGCACCTCGTGGACGTGCTGGCGACGCGCAGCCTGGTGCTGACGGCGCTGCTGTCGCTGGGGATCGAGGCGCCGGCGCTCACCGGGTACCTCGCGTTCGTCTCGCTGCACGCGGTGCTGATCCACGCCAACCTGCGCTGGGACTTCGGGGCGCTCGAACGCGTGCTGGTCAGTCCCCGCTTCCACCACTGGCATCACTCCGACGCAGCCGAGGCCCGCGACCGGAACTTCGCGGTGCACCTGCCGTGGATCGACGCCGTGTTCGGGACCCGTCACCTGCCGCCGGGGCGCTGGCCCGACACCTACGGCGTCGCCGGGGAGCCCGTGCCCGCGGGCTACCTCGGCCAGCTCGCCCACCCGTTCCGGGCCGCGGCGGACTAGGGGAGGCGGTTCGCCGCCTTCAGCGCCGCCAGCAGCCGGTCGTGCGGCAGGGCGTGGACGCGGAGCCCGTCGGCGCCGTCCATCGTCTCCGCGGCCAGCAGGGCATTGACGATGGCCTCCTCGGTCGCCTGCACGGTCGCGTGGAACAGCGGGTTGATCGCGCCGTTGGGGATCATCTGGACGGGAGCCGTCTTCGGCGCGAGCGCCGCTCCGGGGTTGGCCGTGGAGAAGGCGACGAAGATGTCGCCGGAGCTGTTGGCGCCCATCCCGCCCGCGCGTCCGAGGCCGAGCGAGACTCGGGTCGCGATGCGCTTGAGCTGGTGGGGCAGGAGCGGCGCGTCGGTGGCGACCACCGCGATGATCGACCCGGCGTCTTCGCCGCGATCGACGCTCGTCGGGGGCGTCGCCTCGCAGGCCGGCGCCTCAGGCTCCATCGGCGACCTGCCGCCGGCCGCCAGGCACGGCAGCAGGTCGGGGATGGCTTCGCCCACGGGCACGCCGGCCACGCGCAGGTCCGGGCGGCGGCCGTAGTTGCACTGCACGAGCACGCCCAGCGTGTAGCTCGCTCCCGCCACCTCGACGACGCGCGAGGCGGTGCCGATGCCGCCCTTGAAGCGGTGGCAGATCATGCCGGTGCCGCCGCCGACGTTGCCCTCGGCGACCGGGCCGCCGGCCGCGGCGTCGAGGGCCGCGATCGCGTGCGACGGCTTCACGTGGAAGCCGTCGATGTCGTTGAGCGATCCGTCCCAGGTCTCGCCCACGACCGGCAGGCCCCACGGCTGCAGCCCGGGCCGCGCCACCTGCCACTCGAGGATCGCGTCGCGCACGACGCCGACGCTGTTCGTGTTGGTGATCGCGACCGGACCCTCGAGAAAGCCGCTCTCCTGGATCCAGGTCGTGCCCGTCATCTCGCCGTTGCCGTTGAGGGTGAACCAGGCGGCGAACACAGGGTCCATGCTGGCCTTGCCGCGCGGGTGCACGACGGTGACCCCGGTGCGCGCGGGGCCCTGGCCCCGCACCCGCGGGCCGCTGCCGTGGATCACGGTCGCGTGGCCCACCTCGACGCCGGGCACGTCGGTGATCGCGTCGAGCGCTCCCGGCGTGCCGCCGATCAGCGCGGCGATGCCGAGCTCGCGGGCCCGCGGGCGGGGCGTGCCCTCCGCCGCGGAGGCGGGGGCGGCGAGGGTCAGGACCAGGGCCAGGGCCAGGGTGAGACGCGGCATGCGGGCCTCCGTTCGATCGAGCTCGTGCAGCATATCGCCGGCGGCTCGCCCCGGGGCGCGTGCGATACTGCCGCCTCCGTGAGCTCACCTGCCCTCGCCGCCGCCCCCGCGGCGGCCTCCCCGGAACACCGCACCGGCCTCTGCTACGGCCTCGCCGCCTATGGCTGGTGGGGCGTGATGCCGATCTACTTCAAGCTGCTGGCCGCCGTGCCGCCGCTCGAGCTCCTGGCCCACCGCGTGATCTGGGCGATGGGGCTGCTGCTGCTGCTGGCGCGGCAGCAGAAGGCGCTGGGCCAGGTGCTGGAGGCGCTGCGCACGCCGCGCACCCTGGGGCTGCTGGCCGCGTCGACGGCGCTGATCGCCGTCAACTGGGGCCTCTACATCTGGGCCATCGTCACCGGCCGCATCCTCGAGGGCAGCCTCGGCTACTTCATCAACCCGCTCGTCAACGTGGCGCTGGGCGTCCTGGTGCTGCGCGAGACGCTGCCCCGGGCGCTGGTGGTCGCGATCGGCCTCGCGGGCTGCGGAGTCGCCTGGCTGACGATCGCCGCCGGCCGGCCGCCGTGGATCGCGCTGGCGCTCGCCTTCTCCTTCGCGCTGTACGGCCTGTTGCGCAAGACGGCGCCGGTCGGGGCCGTCACGGGCCTGGCCGTGGAGACGCTGCTCCTGACCCCGCTGGCCGTCGGCTACGCGCTCTGGATGCACGACCAGGGCCGCCTGGTCTTCGGCGCGGCGGGCACCGGCGTCACGCTGGCGCTGGTGGCGGCCGGTCCGATCACCGCCATCCCGCTGCTGTTCTTCACGGGGGCCGCGCGGCGCCTGCCGCTGTCGACGCTCGGCTTCCTGCAGTACCTCGCGCCATCGCTGCAACTGCTGCTCGGCGTGTTCGTCTACGGCGAGCCGTTCCCGCTGGCGCGCGCCGTCGGCTTCGGCTTCATCTGGTGCGGCCTCGCGGTGTTCGTCGTCTACACGCTGCGCAAGACCCGGGGGCGCGCGTGAGCGCACGCGTCGAGGCCGCAGTCGTCTGTCGCGGGCTCGTGAAGCGCTACGGCAGCGTGACTGCCGTGGACGGCCTGGATCTCGAGGTCCGCAGCGGCGAGTGCTTCGGCATGCTGGGCCCCAACGGCGCCGGCAAGACCACGACGATCGAGATCCTCGAGGGGCTGAACGCTCCCGATGCCGGCGAGGTGGTGGTGCTCGGCGAGCGCTGGGCCGGCGACGGCATGGCCCTGCGCGCCCGGCTGGGCATCCAGCTCCAGGAGACGAAGTACCCGGAGAAACTGACCGTCGCGGAGACGCTCGCGCTGTTCCGCAGCTTCTACCCGCGGGGACTCTCGGTGGCGGAGGCGCTGGCGGTCGTCGCGCTCCAGGAGAAGGCCGACGCCTTCGTGCGGGGGCTCTCCGGCGGCCAGCGCCAGCGCCTGTCGCTGGCCTGCGCCCTCGTCGGCGACCCGGAGCTGGTGTTCCTGGACGAGCCGACGACGGGCCTCGACCCGCAATCGCGGCGCCAGGCCTGGGACATCGTGGAGAACCTGAAGCGGCGGGGCCGTACGGTGCTGCTGACGACACACTACATGGAAGAGGCGGCGCGGCTGTGCGACCGCGTCGCGATCGTCGACCGCGGAAAGGTGATCGCGCTGGGCACGCCGCGCGAGCTGATCGCCTCGCTGGGGGCCGAGCACGTCGTCGAGTTCGCGGTCGACGGGACGGGACCGGCCCCGACCAGCCAGGAGCTGGCGGCACTGCCCAGCGTGCAGGCGGTCGAGCGCGAGGCCGCCGCCTGGCGGCTGAGCGTGCGCGAGGTGCACCGCGCGGTGCCCGCGCTGCTCGCTGTCCTCGCCGAACAGGGCCGTGAGCCGAGCCAGCTCAGCGTGCACAGCGCCACCCTCGAGGACGTGTTCGTGCACCTGACGGGGAGGACCCTGCGCGATGCCTGAGCGCCGCGTCCGCCACCCCCTGGTCGAGCTGACGCTGGCCCGCGTCCGCGAACTGCTGCGCGAACCGGAGGCCGTGTTCTGGGTTTTCATGTTCCCGGTGCTGATGGTGGGCGTGCTCGGCGTGGCGTTCCGCAGCCGCCCGCCCGAGCCGCTGCCCGTGGCCGTCGTCGAGGGCGCCGCCGCGTCGGCTCGCTTCGCGGCCCTGGCCGCCGATCGCGACCTCCTGCCGCGACGGATGGAGGCCGAGGCGGCGCGGCAGGCCCTGCGCCGCGGCCGCGTGGTGCTCGTGATCGAAGCGGGGGAGCCGCCGACCTACGCCTACGACCCGGCCCAGGCGGAGAGCCGCGCGGCACGCCTCGCCGTCGACGCGGCGCTGCAGCGCGCGGCAGGCCGCACCGACGCGTTCACCGCGGGCCGCCGCGAGTCGAGCGAGCCCGGCACCCGCTACGTCGATTTCCTGGTACCCGGCCTGCTGGGCATGAACCTGATGGGGACCGGGATGTGGGGCATCGCCTTCTCGCTGGTCGTCGCCCGCAACGGCAACCTGCTCAAGCGCCTGGTCGCGGCCCCCGCCCGCAAGAGCCACCTGCTGGGCGCCCAGATCCTGTCGCGGCTGCTGTTCCTGGTGCCGGAGGCAGGCGTGCTGCTGCTGTTCGGCTGGGCGGTGATGGACGTGCCGCTGCGCGGCTCACTCGCCCTGCTCGCGCTGGTCTCGCTGCTCGGCGCGGTCTCGTTCGCGGGCATCGGCCTGCTGACGGCCGCCCGGCCGCGCACGATCGAGGGCGTGTCCGGGATAATGAACCTGGTCATGGTCCCGATGTGGATCTTCTCGGGCATCTTCTTCTCGACGGAGCGCTTTCCCGACGCGCTCCAGCCCTTCGTGCAGGCCCTGCCGCTGACCGCGCTCAACGACGCGCTGCGGGGCGTGATGCTCGAGGGCGCCTCGCTCGCGGCGCTCGCGCCGGAACTGTTGCTGCTGGCGGCCTGGGGCGCGATCAGCTTCGTGCTGGCGGTGCGGACCTTCCGCTGGCAGTAGGCGCGCCGCTCACTCGGTGAGCCGCAGGGCGCCGTCCTCGCCCTCGGCCAGCTCGGCCAGCCGCGCCAGCGCCGCCTGGCGCACGGCCTCGAGCGCGCCGCTCTCGGGCAGCGCCAGCTCGGCCAGCGCGTCGGGGTCGCGCAGCGCCGCGAGCGCGACGGCGCGCTCCTCCTCTTCGCCGGCAGTACGGGCGACGAGCGCGAGCAACTGCGCGTCCTCCACCCGCGGCAGGGCCAGGCAGCGGATCTCGCGCGAGGGGTCGGTGCGCACGATCTCTGCCAGCGCGGCGGGATCGTGCACGCGGTCCACCGCGAGCAGGCGGACGCTCTCGGCCGCGTCCGACAGGGCGACCCGGGCGAGCACGGCCTGGTCGAGGACCCGCGCGACGGCCTGCTCCCGCACGTGGGGGCTCGGATCCTCGAGCGCCACGCGATGCAGCGCCGCACCTTCCTCGAGCAGCGTCACCGCGACCAGCCGCACGCCCTCGTCTCCGTCGGAGCGCGCGGCCGTGGCCACCACGTCGGCCTGCGCCCGACACAGCGCCGCGGCCCGCAGGTCCGGCTCCGGGTCCAGCAGCGCGATGCGCTCGACCAGCGCCGCGTCCGTCGTGCGGTCGAGGGCGTCACGCCGCACCCGGGCGAGCGGTGCCAGGGTCAGGAGCTGGTCCAGGTCGGCCGCCGCGGACAGCCGGCGGCCCGCCGCGATCGCGACGTCGGGCGGGTAGTCGGCGCAGGCCAGCCGCAGCAGGGGCTCCGGTTCGGCGAGACGCGCCACCGCGGCGACCCGCACGTCGGCATCGGGATCGGAAAGCGCTATGGCGACGAGCGAGTCGGCGCTCTCGAGCCGAGCCGCGGCAGCGGCCCGCACCAGCCCGTTCGGATCCTCGCGGGCGAGCTCCTCGAGGGTGGCCGCGTCGGGCACGGCGGCGACGGCGGCGAGGCGCACCTCCCAGTCGGAGTGCCGCCACTTCGGTCTGAACAGGTCGACGAGGGCCATCGTCCCCGGATCGTGAGGGAGTGTCCTGCTGCTGCGAGGTTAGGCCCGCGGCGCGGAGCGGGCAAGCGCGCGACCTTGATAAGGTAACACCTTCCCGGAGGACCAATTTGGACCCAACGCTGCAGCGGATCGTGCTCGAGAGGCTCGACGCCGAAGGAGCGGAGGGGCCGTCGCCCGCCCCGCGCAAGCGCGGCCGCCCGAAGGCCGCGAGACCCGAGGGCTGGGACTACCTCGTGCTGGCCGCGCTCGAGGGCCGAGAGGCGCTGGCCGGGGCGCTCGACACGCCTTCGGCCGCCGCCGGCAGAGCCCTGCCGCCGCTGCCGGAGCCGGCTCGCGTGCCGGGGATCTTCCTTCGGCAGATCCGGGTGCAGGGCTTCCGCGGCGTGGGGCGCGAGGCGCGGCTCGACCTCAACCCCGGTCCCGGACTGACGCTGGTCGTCGGGCGCAACGGCTCCGGCAAGTCGAGCTTCGCCGAAGCCCTGGAACTGCTGCTGACCGGCGACACCTTTCGCTGGAAGGACCGCAGCGCCGTGTGGCGCGAGGCCTGGCGCAACCTCCACGAGCCCGCGGCCCGGATCGCGGCCGACTTCGCGGTGGAGGGCGAACCCGCGGGCCTGACGGTGAGCCGCGAGTTCGAGGAGGGCGGCCGTCTCGAGGCCGCCACGACGCTGGTCCAGCGCCGCGGACAGGCCGTCGAGCCGTTCGCGGCGCTGGGCTGGGGGGCCGCGCTCTCCTCCTGGCGCCCGTTCCTGTCCTACGCGGAACTGGGCTCGACGTTCGACCAGCCCACCGACCTGCACGACCGCCTCGCCCAGATCCTCGGCCTCGACGAGCTGGCCGCCGCGCAGAAGGTGCTCGCCGAGGAGCGCCTCGCGCGCGAGAAGGCGCTCAAGCAGGCCGGGGTGGCCCGCGATGCCCTGCTCGCGGAGCTGGCGTCACACCCGGACCTGCGCGCGACCGGCGCCCGCGAGCTGCTGGCGGGAGCGGACTGGGGGCTCGCCGAGCTGTCGGCGAAGCTGACCGCCGAGGCCGCCCCGCGCGAAGCCAGTGGCCTCGCGGTGCTGCGTCAGCTCGCCGCGCTGGAGGGGCCGTCTGCGGAGTCGGTCGGGGCCGTGGTCGACGGCCTGCGCGCCGCGGCGCGGCAGCTCGGAGCCGCGGCCGGGACGCTCGCGGAGCGATCGCAGCAGCTCGCCGACCTGCTCGACTCGGCGCTGCGCTTCCACGATGCCACCGGCGACGGCCCCTGCCCGGTGTGCGGCCGCGCGGGCGCCATCGACGGCGCCTGGCACCAGGCGCGGACCGCCGAGGTCGTCGAGCTGCGCTCGGCCGCTGCCTCCGTCGCGAGCGCGCGGCAGGCGGGGGAGCGCTCCGTGACCGCCGCTGGCGGCCTGCTGCGCGACCTGCCCGTGCAGGCCCTCGCCGAGGCGGGCGGCCTCGGGCTGAACGTCGAGACGCTGCTCGCCGCGGTCGCGGCGTGCCAGTCTGCGCTGGAGCCGCTCGAGGCCTGGCGCCGCGGCGTCGCGACCTCGGCCTCCCCGGGAGCGGAGCTGGCTGCCGGCGCCGACGGGCTGGCCGCCGCGGCCGGGCCGCTGCGCGAGGCGCTGGACGAGCTGGCGCGAGCGGCGCGCCAGGAGCTGCAGAAGCGGGAGGATGCCTGGCGCCCGCTGGCTCGGCGGCTCCTCGAGTGGATCCCCGGCGCAGAGGGAGCGCGCGCGGCGGCGTCGGCGCTGCCCGCGATCGAGGCGGCCGAGGCCTGGCTCGGCGCGCAGGGCAAGGCCCTGCGCGCCGAACGCTTCGCCCCGATCGGGCAGCGGGCCAGGTCGATCTGGGAACAGTTGCGGCTGCAGAGCAACGTCGACCTGCGCGACGTGGTGCTCGAAGGCACGGCGACCAAGCGCCGCGTCGAGCTCAAGGTCGCGGTCGACGGCGCGGACTCGGTCGCGCTCGGCGTGATGAGCCAGGGCGAGATCCACGCCCTCGCGCTCAGCCTGTTCCTGCCGCGCGCGACCCAGCCGGAGAGCCCGTTCCGGTTCCTGGTCATCGACGACCCGGTGCAGTCGATGGACCCGGCCCGCGTCGACGGCCTGGCGCGGGTGCTGGCCGAAACTGCCCGCGAGCGCCAGGTGATCGTCTTCACCCACGACGACCGCCTCGCGGAGTCGGTGCGCCGCCTGGCCCTCGACGCCGCGATCTTCGCCGTGACCCGCGCCGAGGGTTCGGTCGTCGAGGTCAAGCCGAACGCTGACCCCGTCGACCGCGCGATCGGGGACGCCCGGGCACTGGCGCTGACGGACGAGCTGCCGCCCGCCGCGGCTCGCCGCGTCGTGCCCGGGCTGTGCCGCCAGGCGATCGAGGCCGCGGCCATGCAGGCTGTGCGCGCGCGCCGCATCGGCCGCGGCGACCGCCACGACGACGTGCAGGCCGTGCTCGAGAAGGCGAGCGGACTGAAACTGGTCGCCCTCGCGCTGTTCGACGACGAGCAGCGCGCCGGCGACGTGATGAACCGGCTCAACCGCGAGCGACGGACGTTCGGAGACGCGTGGCAGTGGTGCGCTGCGGGCAGCCACGAGGAGGTGGCCGGCGACCTGATGGCCCACGTCAACGACGCGCACGCGCTGGCTCGCTGGCTCGCGAGGTCGGCATGAGCGGTGCGTCCGAGGTGCGATTCCTGCTCGACACCGCACGCGACCTGCTCGCGCGCCCGCGCCGGGGGGAGCTGGCCGGCACCTGGCCGCGGGCCGCGGCGCTGCTGATCCGGCAGGCCCTGGAGGCGGCGCTCGACCAGTACTGGCGCGACCGCGGCCTGGCGCTCCACGAGTGCAACGCGCGCGCCCAGTGGATCTGCCTCGCCGACTACGAGCGCAAGGATCCGGCGACCGTCGCGGCCCTCTCGGGCACCTGGCACGCCCTCTCGCGCGCCTGCCATCACCATGCCTACGAGCTGCCGCCGACCGCGGCCGAACTCCGGGGCTGGCTCGACGTCGTCGAGCGCTGGCACTCGCGGACGACGGGCTGACGCTCGGTCGCGAACCGGACCTGCCGCGGCTGCAGGCGAGGCGATCATCGCTCCACCGAGGAGGAACGCGATGTTCGAGCCGGGACAGTTGAAGGCCGTGGCCGCGCGGGTCGAGGTGACGGTGCCGTTCGGCGTGATCGCGGAGTCGAAGGAGCAGGCGCCCCGGCGAGTGATGCGGTTCCTCGAGGCGCTCTCCGCGATGCTCGAGCAGTCGATGGCGCCGGGCACCTTCGGGATCCGGCGCCCGAAGGTCACCCGGGTGGTGGTCGAGGAGGTGCTCCAGGTTCACACCAGCGAGGTCGAGGACGACGTGCGGATCACCCGCGAGCCGGTCAGGCGCGAGCGCAGGCCCCGCGCCGCGAAGCCCCGGCGGCGCTGACGCCCGGTCAGCGCTCCCGGGCGAGGGCCGCGCGGATCTCGACGATCTGCTGGCGGTGGCGCTCCTCGTGGCAGGCGATCATCTCGAACCAGGCGTAGAGGTGGATGCCGCCGAGCGCCTTGTGGACCAGCCGGTAGCGGGTGAGGTCGCGGTCGCGGTTCTCGGCGATGAACGCCTTCAGGTCCGCCCGCGAGCCGGCGAGGCGGGTGAGCAGTTCCTCGCGGCTCGGCGGCTGCTCCGCGGGGGCGACGATCTTCGGGTTCCGGATCCGGATGCCGCGCCACAGCACGACGCGCGGCGGCAGGCAGCGCAGGCGGTCGAAGAGCGAGACGGTGGAGGGCTTCGTGCCGGCGACCATCGCGCGGAAGTGGGGGACCAGCCGGCCCTCGAGCACGGCCAGGTGATCGAGCACGTGACCCGCGCTCCAGGCGTCCGGGGCGGGGCGCCGCGCGAAGTCGTCGTCCGGCATCGGCGCGACCTCGGCGAGCAGGCGGCCACGCGTGTCGTCGAGCAGCGTCAGCGTGCGGTCGAGATCGGCCATGCGTGTCTCCGTTTCAGCGCTTCGTCGCGCACCAGGTCGTCATGGCGCGCTGCCCCTGCACGTTCGTGGTCTTGAGCGGCTCGGCGAGGGTGCCGCCCAGCTCTTCGGTCAGCCGCAGCAGCGCGGCTTCGTCGACCAGGTAGCGGTCGGTTCCGTCCGGCAGCCGGTAGCGGCCTTCGCCCAGCGGGCGCACGCGGTCCTCGAGCCCGATCGTCGAGGCGAGCCGCGCGAAGAAGAAGCCGCCGGGCTTCAGCATGCGCCAGGCGCCGTCGACCATGCGCCGGAAGTGCCCCGGGTTCTCCGCGAAGTGCAGCACCGCGCTGCAGACCACGGCGTCGAAGTGGGCGTCGGGGAAGCTGGCGGTCTCGAGCGACTCGGCGCGGAAGTTGGCCGCGGGCAGGGCCGGGGCGAGGCGCGCGGCGAGCGCGCGGGTCTGCTCGACGGCCTGCGGCCACGGGTCGAGGCCGCAGACGTCGAAGCCCTGGCGCAGGAAGAAGACCAGGTTCCGGCCGCTGCCGCAGCCGGCGTCGAGCAGCCGCATGCCGGGCGCGAAGCGCCCCTTGAGCGCCTGGTCGAACAGGTAGATGTCGATCGCCCCGAACTCCTCGACGAGATCCATGACGCGGGCGATCGTATCGCGCCAGCGGACCCCTGACGCCGGTTGTCAGAGTCGGGCGCCGATCCTCCCCGCGTCCGCAACGACGTGGACCAGGACAGGAGGCCCCGTGCGACGATTCTTGACGACCCTCGCGATTCCCTTCGGCTTCGGCCTGCTGGCCGCGGCGTGCGGCGGCAGCAGTCCCTCCGCTCCCTCGACGCCACCGACCACGCTGCCGGCCCGCTCCAGCATCACCGTGGCCCAGAACGGCACGGCGCTGCTCGGCATCTCCCCCTCGGCGCTGCACGACTTCCGGCTCCGCGTCCCGTTCCGGGTGACGGAGAGCGGGGGGCTGGGCGCGCGCATGAACTTCATCCGCCTCCAGCTCTTCCGCGGCGCGATCGAGATCGAGCGCTCCGAACTGGGCGCCGTGCAGATCGAGCAGGGGCTCGGCAGCAACGTGATCCGCGCCTCGCAGACCACGACCTTCAGCGCCAACTTCGACTTCAACTCGAGCACCTTCGACTTCTTCCGGATGACGTTCAGCTTCACCGACGACCGCGGCAACGCCCACACGGCAGAGATCTCGCGGCTGACCGACGTCCAGGTGTTCCCCGGGCTGCTGGCGATGGTGCCGGAGGGCCAGGGCTTCCGCCTCGTACCGGCCCCCGGCGCGCACTGAAGCGCCTCCGACACGGCACCCCTGACAACCGATGTCAGGGGTGTCGCCCTCCTTGGAACCTCGCAGGGCAGGTGAAAATGCGCCCCGCATGGCACGACAGCCTCGCCGTCCCTCCCGACGAGCCGTCCAGGTGACCCGCCCCGCGCTGCGCCGCCTGCTGTGGGCGATCGAGCAGTTGCGCGCGCGGCGCCCGCTGACCGCCACCGCCCTCGCCCGCGAGTTCGAGGTCAGCGTGCGGACGGCGTACCGCGATCTCGACTTCCTGCGCGACGAGTGGCGGGTCCCCCTGGACTTCGACCCGAGCGAGCGGACCTACACCCTGACCGGGCCCATCGGCGCACTGCCCACGGTCACCCTCAGCGAAGGAGAACTGGTCGCGCTCTACTTCGCCGAGAAGGTGCTCGGGCAGTACCGCGGCACGCCGTTCGAAGGGGACCTCGAGAGCGCGTTTCGCAAGATCCAGGAACTGCTGCCGCACCTGGTGCCCGTCTCGCCGGAGCAGATCCACGACTACCTGAGCTTCGACCCGGGAGCGCTCCACACGCCGGATGCCGGCGTCTTCCGCACGCTGCTCCGCGCCTGGCAGCAGCGTCGGCGCGCCCGCGTCCGCTACCGCAGCCTGAGCACGGGCCGCACCGCCACCCGCGATCTCGCGCCGTACCACGTCGCCAACCACCGCGGCGACTGGTACGTCGCGGCCCACGACCCGGGCCACGACGACGTGCGCCTCTTCGCGCTCCACCGCTGCCTTTCGGCCGAGCTCACCGACGAGCCGTTCGTGATCCCGGCCGGCTTCCGCTACGAGCGCTTCATGTCCGGCGCCTTCGGCGTGATGCGGGGCGGGACGCCGCGCGAGGTGGTGGTCCGCTTCGCGGCCCGGCAGGGGCGCTGGATTCGGGAGCGGCAGTGGCACCGATCGGCCCGGGTCGAGGTGCGCCCCGACGGCGACGTGATCCTGCGGATGCGGGTGGCGGAGACGAGCGGCGTACGCCGCTGGCTGATGCAGTTCGGCTCCGAAGCCGAGGTCCTGGCCCCCGCGGACCTGCGCCGCGAGGTCGCGAGGGAACTGTCGCGAGCCCTCGGCGCCTACCGCTCGCGGCGGACCACGGCCGCCGCCGAGCGCGAAGCGGCGGACGGCTCGGCCGCCTAGCCCCGCCTGCTTCAGTCCCGGCCCCCGACCCTTTCGTCGCCCTCGCCCTGAAATATACCTTGCGTGACAAGGTATCTCGGCTTACATTGGTCGCGTGACCAGGGATGGAGAAGGCGGGGAGGGCCGGCGGAGCACACTCCGCGAGCTGAAGCGGGGCGCGCTGGAGCTGGTCGTCCTGCAGCTCCTCGCACCCGGAGAGGCCTACGGCTACGAGATCGTGTCCGCGGTGACGGCGCGCTCCCGGGGCGCCCTCGAGATCACCGACGGCACGCTGTACCCGCTCCTCTACCGCCTCGAAAAGGCGGGATTCGTGGCGACGCGGTGGGAAACCCCGGAGCGTGGAGTGCCGCGCAAGTACTACCGCCTGACGCCGGCGGGTCGCGAAGAGCTGGCGACGCTGGGGCGCGAGTGGGCGGCGTTCTCGAAGGCGATGGGTCGGCTGCTGCGCGACCAGGAGGGCCGATGACGGCGGAGGACTACGTCTCGCGGGTGCTGGCGGCGCTGCCGGCCGGTGTGGCCGATCGCGACTCGATCGCGCTGGAGCTGCGTGGCCACATCGCCGAACGGGTGGGCGAGGGGCAGCCGCTGCCCGAGGTGCTGGCTGGACTCGGCGATCCGGTGACGCTGGCGAGCTCCTACGGCGGCGCCGTGGCCCTGGAGCCCGCGGCCCACGGGCCCCGCCTCGGCGCCAAGCTCGTCGACGCGACGCTCGCCGCGACGCTCGCGGTCGGGCTGGCGCTGGCCGGCGCCACGCTCGCTCCGACCGAGGACCTGCAGGGAGTCCTGGTCGTCGCGGCGCTGCTGGCCGGCGCGTGTGCCTTCTGGGCGGGTACCGCCTGGGCGGAGTACCGATTCGGCACGACGCCGGGCAAGCGGCTCTTCGGACTCCGCGTCGTGTCCGAGGCCGGCACGCGTCCCTCGGCTGGCGCTGCCGCCGTGCGACAGCTCCCGCTGCTCCTGCAGGTGTCCTGGATCGACGCGGCCTTCGCGCTCTTCACCGAGCGCCGGCAACGCGCGTTCGAGCTGCTCTCGCACACCCGCGTCGTGCGCGGCTGACGGGCGATGCTCGAGATCCGCGACCTGGTGAAGGTGTATCCCGGGCCGGTGGCGGCCCTCCACGGCGTCTGTCTCCACGTGCCGCGCGGCCTGTTCGGCCTGCTCGGGCCCAACGGCTCCGGCAAGTCGACGCTGATGAAGATCCTCGCAGGCCTGCTGGCCCCGACGTCGGGGCGCGTGGTCCACGACGGCATCGACGTCACCGATCGCCCGCAACTCGTGTGGCCGCGCCTGGGCTACCTGCCCCAGGACTTCGGGTTCTACCCGCGGCTCACGGGCGAGGCGATGCTGCGCCACCTGCTGGACCTCAAGGGCGTGGGGGAGCGCAGCCGGCGCAGTCGGATCGCCCTCGAGCTGCTGGACCGGGTGAACCTGGGGGCCGCTGCGGGCCGCAGGGTCGCGGAGTACTCGGGCGGCATGCGGCAGCGGCTGGGCATCGCCCAGGCGATCGCCGGCGACCCGGAACTGCTGATCGTCGACGAACCCACCGCGGGGCTCGACCCCGAGGAGCGGCTGCGTTTCCATCACCTGCTGGCCGAGCTGGCCGAGACGCGGACGGTGCTGTTGTCGACCCACCTCGTCGAGGACGTCGCCATGCTCTGCCCGCGCTTTGCCGTCCTGCGCTTCGGTCGTCTCCTCCTGGAGGGCACGCCGGAGCAGGCCCGCCGCGCGATCCCGGGCCGCCTCGCGGAGGGCCTCGTCGCGCGCGATGCGCTGGAGTCGCTGCGGCGGACGGCGCGCGTCACGCAGCACCTGCTGTTCGAGGGTCGCCATCGGGTGCGGTTGCACGTGCCCGAGGGGCCGCTCCCGCCGGACTTCGTCGAGGTGCCGGCCACGCTCGAGGATGCCTACATGCTGCTCACCCTCGACGACGCCGCGCGGACCCTGCCGGCCTCGGCGTGAGCGGGCCCCGGGTCGAGCACGGCGCCGCAGCCGGTCGAACTCTGTCCGTTGCAATGCGCGAGGCGCAGTTCCAGTTCGCGAGCCCCCTGCTGTGGGCGCTGGCGGCTGCCGCCGCTTTCGCGACGATCGCGGTCAACCCCGCGGCCATGGTGCCCACCGGACAGGCTGCGGTCGGCGGCGTCGCGCCGTTCGTCAACGCGCCGCTGGCCCTCGCCCAGGCGATGGCGCTTTCCGGCCTGATCTTCTACACCTTCCCGGCGACGCTGCTGGGCGGGCAGGCCGCGCTGCGAGACGACGAGGCCGGAGTGGGACCGCTGTTGCATGCGACTCCGCTGCGCGCGCGCGAGTACGTGGCAGGCAAGCTCGCGGGTGTCCTGCTGGCCCTGGGAGCCGTCGCGTTCGGCCATGCGCTGCTGATCGCGAGCTGGCACCTCGCCTCCGCCTGGCTCGGCGCGCGTCTGGCGATCGGCCCGATCTCACTCGTCGCCTACGCGCTGCCACCGCTGTTGTTCGTCGGCCCCGGCGTCGCACTTTGCGCGGTGGTCGGCTTCGCGCTCGGCGAACGAACACGAAGCCCGCTCGCCGTCTACGCCTCGGCCTCGGCGCTCTTCCCGCTGGGACTGGCCGGGCTCGTGGCGCGCCCACCCGGCGTGCTCGCCGGCTGGGTCGACGGCTTCTTCGCCCTCGTCGACCCGTGGGGCGCACGCTGGCTCTCGGGGACTGTCTTCGCGGTCGACCGCGGGGCAGCGTGGTTCAACGACGCGGCGATCCCGTTCGATCTTGCTTTCTGGGGCAGCCGCGCGGTGATCGCCGCCGGCTGTGCCGTGATCGTGGTCGCCGCGATACGGCACTGCGAGCGAGTGGTTCGGGGCCGCGAGGCGAGTCGACCAGCGCCGGCGGGCGCGATGACACCGAGGGAACCCGCGGCGGTCGTTCCGCGGCAACCCCTGGGCCCACCCGCGACGGTCTGCCCTCCGGGAGCGCTCGAGGCCAGCCTCGTCCTGGCTCGGACCGAACTGGCTCAACTCGTCCGTCAGCCGGGCACGTGGATCTTCGCGGCGTTCCTGTGCCTCCTGGTCCTCGAACACGCAGGCGCCTCGCGCGGCGTGCTCGACAGCCCCGTCCGCTGGACCGCGGGCCTTCTTGCGACGAGCCTGGTTCCGACCGTCACCGCGATGGGCGCGCTGTTCGTCCTCTTCTCGCTGAGCGACGCGCTCGACCGCGGAAGTCGCACGCGGACCGTCGCCGTGGTCCACGCCACCGCCGTGCCGACGTCCGCGCTCCTGCTGGGGCCCCTGCTCGCGAGCCACGTGGCGCTCGCGGGGTTGCTCGCCGGCGGTGCGCTGGTGGCGCTCGCCTCTTCCACCGGTGGCGCGGCGTGGCCGCTCCCGTTCGTGTGGGGCCTCCTGCTGGCTCCGAGCTTCGCGGCCTGGGGCGCGGCCGTGCTGCTCGGCTGGGCGTTCACCCACGACCGCGCGAAGACGATCGCGATCGGACTGGGCCTGCTGGCGCTGACCGCCGCGGCGTACCTGCAGGATCGGCTCGACTGGTGGTCCAACTGGCCGCTGTGGGGCGTGTTGCGCTGGAGCGAATCGGGCCCGGCCCTCGATATGGCCCGCGAGCCGCTGCTGCTGAACCGCGTGCTCTTCACGGCGCTGGCCGTGGCGCTCACGATCATCGCGATCGGGCGCTTCCCGCGACGGGAGGCCGATCGGCTTCGCGCGCGACCCGGGATGCTGCGGGCTCCCGGGTCGCGCATGGCGCTCTCTCTCGCCTTCCTGGCCGGAGGGCTGCTCGTGCACGGCGTCGCCCGGAGCACCGACGGGAGCGCGGCGCGGACGCGCGACGCCGAGTACTGGCGGCTGAACGTGGCCGCCTGGTCCGGAGCGCCACTGCCGACGATCGAGAGGCTCGACGCCCGCATCGACCTTCACGCCCCGAGCGCGGGCCGCGTTCACGGCACGGTCCGGATCTCAGGGCGCTACCGACTCCGCAACGAGAGTCCGGCCGCACTCGGGGCGCTCCCGTTCACGCTCGGGCCCGCGGCCCGATCGATTCGGTGGACGCTGGACGGTGCCTCCATCGCCGCGGAGGACCGCGCTGGGCTCTTCGTGCTTCGCCCCGCCATGCCGCTCCCGGTCGACGCGACGGTCGAGGCCGGCTTCGACTACGACCTGTACCTGGGCGACGGCTACCGTCGCGGCGTCGAGGCCGTCGAGTTCGTGCTGCCTTCTTCGGTGCAACTCGACACGCTCGGCCGCCACCTGCTGCCCGTGCCCGGCTTCGTGGCTGGCGTCGGAGAGTCGGCGGAGCGACGGCACGAGCCGGCACCCGGGCCGTCGGCCCCTCCCGGCCAGGCCCGGGCGCCGATCCAGGGCAACCCGCGACCCTTCCGCACCCGCCTCGAGATCACTGCGCCCTCCGGCTTGTCCGTCGTGGCGACGGGCGAGAAGACGGCCGAGTTCGAGCGCGACGGTCGCCGCGTCACGGTGTGGGAGAGTGGCCCGCAGGGAGTGCGCTTCGTCAGCCTCGCCGCCGGCCGCTGGACGGCGCGGTACGGCGACGGCGTTGCCGTTTACCACCACCCGTCACTCGGGCACACGGCCGCGGAAGTGCTGGGGACGCTGGCGTCGGCGCGGAGGCGTTACTCCGAGTGGTTCGGGGCGTACCCCTGGTCGCGACTGCGGCTCGCCGTGATGCCGGATCACGCGACGCGCGCGCGCTCGTTCCCGACGCTCATCCACTTCTCGGAGGGCATGGGGCTCTTCTCCGGTGACGGCCCGGGTGCTCCCGCCGCGACGATCGTCGCCGTTCACGAGGCCGCGCATCAGTGGTGGGGGCACCTGCTCACGCCCGCGGCGGCGCCCGGGGCCGACGTCCTGCTCGAAGGCCTGGCGCACTACTCGACGCTGCTCTGGCTCGAAGCGGAGCGCGGGCCCGAATCGAGGCAGGCGTTCGCGCGGCATCTCGAGGAGCAGTACGTCTCGCGACGGCGGGTCGACCTGGAGCGTCCCCTGGTCGCGCTCGCCGCGGGCACCGATCACGAGCGCTCGTCCGCGGAGAACCGCGGCGCCTGGGCCTTCTGGATGCTCGATCGCCAACTCGGCCGCGAGCGCCTGCTCGCCGGCCTGCGGGAGCTGACCGAGCGCTATC
>JAANMU010000022.1_pt1 | contig 166213 bp, 133 predicted proteins | sample 7279701 | NCBI WGS metagenome assembly JAANMU01 (sample SAMN14094539, study PRJNA606508) | bioreactor metagenome | isolation source: A lab-scale SPAN reactor treating ammonium-rich wastewater day 57 | place: Ireland: Galway | collected 2017-03-13
TGTGCAGAAACCAGCCCCTGCGCCGGCTGCGGATGGATTATCGGCTGCGGACCGGAGACGCAAGGTATTCGCGTGGGCGGATTGGGCGACTGTTACACCGGTCCCTATCAAATCATCATCGATGTGCAGCCCGCTCCTGTGGACGACTGCGATCCGATCGCTTGTCAGACCGCCCCGCCGATTGAGTGCAACGTGCCGACGCTCGTCAACACCTGTGACGGCTGTCAGTCGCCGCTTTGCCGGACGTATCGCGACGGCTGCGCCGGAGACCGAGGCTACACCGGCCCGCAGAAGTTCTTTGAATTGGTCGTGCCGGCTACTGCAAACTATACGGTTACCGCGGCGGCTGTGGACACGACGAGCGACGTGCAGTTCTCAATCTTCACCGACTGTGTCCTGCCGAGCACGACCTGTGTGTTCTCGCAGGACCAGAACTACTGGCTGCAGAATCCCACCGGCCCGCGCTGGACGGAAACCGGCAGCGTCGCCCTTGACCCGGGAACCTACTATCTGCATGTGTCGCTGGCCAACAGTGCGTGCGGTGACGTGAATCTACTGGTCGAGTGCGAGGCGACTCAGCCGTGCTTGCCGCCTGACAGCGTAACCATCAGATGGACGACCGCAAGCACCGCAGAAATTCGCTTTGTCTCCGACGGCGGGACGTACGAAATCTACAGCACGACTGTTTCCAACAACGACGGTGATCCGCGCGGCGGAGATCCGCAATGGTCTTTGCGCCACACGGCCAACTTCCCCGCCGGACAGGCGCTGTGGACGGACAGCAATGTCGCGGACGGATACCGCAACTACGTCGTCCTGAAAGCCTGTCCGTAAGGTGTGTTGAACTCAGCGGAAAGGCGTCGCGCAAGCGGCGCCTTGTCTGTCTATTGACTGTCCAGTGAACGGTTCTTAAATGCGCCAATTCTGAGAATATTTATTAACCTTGCGATTTCATTGACTATCACAGTTTATTGCTCGTTATTAAGAGTAATCAAACCCGGGGAGATCTATGAAACGACTGGTCCTGTATTCTTTACTGCTATCACTCGCTCTTGGTGCACATGCAGACAGCCTGAATGTCTCCAAATTGGGTCAGCTCAATTTTTGGGACTATGCATACGATGTTGCGACCGTCGGCTCGCTTGCCTATGTTGCGGCGGCTGGTTCCGGTCTGCATATTGTAGATTTTTCCAACCCGTCAAGTCCTGTGGAGCTCGGTGAGTTTGACACTCCTGGCCAAGCAAATGGCGTTGCGGTAGCGGGCGCGTATGCCTATGTCGCAGACGGATACAGCGGCTTGCGGGTAATAGATGTCTCAAATCCAACTTCTCCGGAGGAAGTCGGCTTTTCTGTGTGGCCGTCTTATGCAAGCAATGTGGCGGTATCCGGAAACCTCGCCTATGTCACAGATAACACCGGCCTACGAATCATCAATGTCATCAACCCGGTGCTCCCGGTGCAAGTCGGCCACTATGCTCCTGCCCAGGGATTTGACGACGTTGCCATCGCAGGCGATTACGCATACCTTTGCGCCTATGCAAATGGCATACAGGTAGTCAATATCGCCAATCCAGCCGCGCCGGTGCTAACGGGGTCTATAGATACCCCCGGCTCTGCCGTCGCTATAGCCGTTGCAAACGGCTTCGCCTATGTTTGCGTTGGCAACAGTGTACGCGTGATCAATGTTTCAAATCCGTATTTGCTGACGGAGACCACCTTTCTGTCGCTGCCATACTACACGTTTGATGTTGCAATTTCGGGCAATCGTGCCTACGTGGCCAACGATACCTATGGACTGCGCGTGTTCAACATCAGTCATCCGGAAGCACCTATAGAAACAGGCATAGTGGATACGCCAGGTTCGGCGCACGGTGTAGCCATAGCAGGGGACTACGCTCTTGTTGCGGATGAGTCCAGTTTGCGCGTCATCAATATTTTTGATCCTCCGCATCTGGCCGAAGTCGGATATTACATCACTCCGGGTCAAGCTCTGGGTGTGGCGGTATCGGGCAATCTGGCATTTATCGCATATGGGAACAACGGCCTGCGTATCATCGACATTACAGATCGCAACTCTCCGTCGGAAATTGGATTCTACATTCCTCCGGGAATTGTCTTTAATGTCACGGTTTCAGGAAACTATGCCTATCTTGCGTGCGGAACCGTCGGCATGCGAATCGTAAACGTGTCAAACCCAGCTTCACCAACTGAAGTGAGCTTGTTCAACTCACCGGGCGAAGCGTTTGGTATTGCCATCGCTGGCAACTACGCTTATGTGGCGGACGGTGAAAGTGGATTGCGCATCGTTAACATTTCGAATCCCGCAGCTCCGATAGCGACCGGATCGTTCAACACGTCGGGCACCGCATATGGTGTAGCCTTATCTGGCAACTTCGCATATGTTGCGGATGGTGACCGTGGAGTGCGAGTAATTGACATCTCAAATCCTTCAAGTCCGTCAAGTGTTCGCACTATCCAGACCCCGGAAGTTTCATATGGCATTGCCATTTCCGGCACGACTGCCTACGTGGCGGATGGGACCGTTGGTCTGCGCATACATGATATCTCAATCCCCGACAGCCCGTACGTGATGGGGACTATCTCGACCTTTGGCAGGGCGAAAAGCGTGGCCGTCGCGGGGGATTACGCGTATGTCACGAATTCAAACGGGCTAATGAAAATCAACGTTTCAAATCCCGCCGTGCCTGTGGAGACTGCCTATCTTGACACACCGGGTGACTCATCACATGCCGTAGTCGTTTCAGGTCTGTATGCCTTCGTCGCAGACGACAATAATGGCCTTCGGGTGATTCAAATATCCCACCCGGACCCGGTTGCACCTGCAGAGGTCGGTTCTTACGAAGCGGTTGCCATCATCCGCGACTTTATTGTGCAAGGAGACTTCGCTTATGCATCCGGCGAGGTAGGTCTTGCTGTGATGGATCTCACAGACTTGTCAAATCCAAATCGGGCAGGGTTTCTCGACACACCGCTCTGGGCATACGACATCGCAGTCTCCGGCAACTATGCCTACGTTTCGGACTTTGTTTCCATCCGGATTATTGATATTTCCGATCCCTACAATCCGTTTGAAGCGGCGAACTACGACCCTCCCGGCGATGTCTATTACTTGGCAATCTCCGGCAATTATCTCTCTTACGTGGATGGCGGCAGACTCTATGTGCTGAGTATCAGCAATCCCACGGCGCCAGTCCAAGTCGGAATGTCGAATTTCTTTTTCTGGTTGGCCCAGGATCTTACGGTATCGGGAAACTACGCATATGTGACCAGCAACTCTTCTGGCGTTTTGCATATTTTTGACCTCACGAATCCCGCATTTCCTGCACGTGTTGGTTTCCTTCCGCTTTCAGGCGAACCCTACGAAACCGCAGTATCCGGTAACTATGCCTATGTCGCGGCAGGCTCGAGCGGGCTCCGTGTTGTTGATGTTTCGAACCCTGTTGTTCCTCTCGAAGTCGGCTCTATTCCGACGCCAAGTAACGCGTTTGGTGTCACGGCGAAAGGAAATCTTGCTTGCGTTGCCGCAGGTTATGCGGGTCTGAGAGTGTTCAATATTTCAAATCTCGCCGAGCCTGTTGAAGTCGGTTTCTATGACACGCCGGGTCAGGCGATCGGAGTAGCTGTTCGAGACTGTCGAGCTTTCGTCGGAGACTACTCGCATTTCGAAGTGTTCGACATCTCTCTACTGGCTCCGTGTCCTGTCCCCCGCGCACCGGATAGCCTCGTCATCGGATATTCCAGTAGTATAGCACGACTGAATTGGTCACCTGTATTACTGGATACGAACGGTCAGCCAATTAGTGTTGATCGCTATGTCATCTATCGCAGCGAAGATCCGCAGAGCCTGATTTGGGATTCCATCGGCGTACCCGTTCCACCAGACACGACCCTGTTTATTGATTCCACAGCAACGGTCACAAAACGGTCATACTACGCAAAAGCAGTAATAGACTAATATCTCACAGCACTTCGATACTGACAAGGCGTCGCGCAAGCGGCGCCTTTTCTTTTAGTCCGCAGCATACGCCCGCGAATAACCCAACTCGCGCGCGCCGTCGTCCTTCGAGATATAGCCGCGCTTGACCTTCTTGTCAATCGTGTCAAACTCGATGTTGCGGGCCTGCATTCTGGAGAGTTGGAACGGGTCCTGATTCGGCGCGAAAACGTGCTCGCACGTGCAGAGATTGCCCTGCATGCGCAGCTCCGTGTTGCGCAGGAAATTCCCCAGGCTCTTGCCGAGATGCTGCACCGAATCCACAATCTGCATCAGCAGATTAAACTGTGCTTCGACCCAGTTCTTGGTTGTGCCGTGCGAACGGCCTACGACCCACGGGTAAAGCCTGAGTCCCGTAATCACGTCTTCAATCACCTGCTCGCGATTCAGCCGCCATGTGAAGTTGCGGTGCGTGTCGCCGCCGATCAGCGTGATCTCGACGTCGTCCCACGTGAAAATATTGTCGTCGGGTGCGAGTCTGCGAAACTGCGCGACGGTGTCGTCAAAGTAGCGGTTGGCGCGCGCCTGATATTCACGGTCCGTTTCATGCGGAAAGGTTTTCGGCGGCGAAACTTTGATCTGCAGCCGCGGCGTGCCTGCCATCCGCGCGCTTCTCGCCATATCCGAGAGCATCGCTTCCTGAATCTGCGCGACAAACGGAATGGAGGCGAGCGGTTCGATGCCGCGCGGATTGGTGATGTCTGTGCCGAGCGACGCGTAGAAGAAGCGTTGCGGATTCAGATACGTGCGTCGGCCCTTCTCGTCTTCCAGATATGCCTTCCATCGGCCGTCACGTTCCCACTGAATCAGGTCGGCGTCAATTGTGTGAAAGTAATCTATTCCCTTGCCGTCGGGCAGCGGAATCAGTTCGCCGCAGAATCTTCCGGTGGTGAACAATTCGAGAAAGAACTGCTCCGTCAGGTGTGCCATGCCGTCCCGCCTGACAAGCGGGTTTTCGAGAAGGCGTTTTTCGAGTGCCGAGAGAATTGCATCGGCACGCCGCTTCTCGCGCTCGCTGCCGGACAGAGAGTAGCTCTGCGGCGTCGCGCACAAATGCACCCACGCCCAGACGGCGGAGGAGATGATAGGCACATGGTCACGCAGGTAGCGATAAAACTCGCTTCGGTTGGTGCCGGTCCAGATGAATTCATTGCCGTCGAGCGTCGCGCTGAATAGATTGCCCGTCACGCTGCGCGGCGGAGCAATCGCGTCGCTGGGAATCACGACGGGTTGCGTGTTGGTGGCGCGCTGCGTGCTGACACGCGCGGGAAGGTCTTGTGTTTTCTTGCGAAGGAAGGAGAACATGGTGGGGTCTTTCTGAGGGTTGGAGTGGAGTCATTGACAATCGAGGAATTTGGAGTTAACTTAGAAAAGAGAACTTTTCTTCGTTGAGCGGGTATGCAGGGACGGCAGGCGTGCCGCAGCGGTTCTTCGACGGAATCCGAAGTATCAAGGAGTCTGAGCATGCGCAGGTTATTCATTGCCTTACTCGCCTTTCCCGCGCTTCTTTGGGCACAAGGCGAATCACCGGAAAGCTGCACACAATGTGTCTGCGTCGCTGACGGAAGTTGTTCATTTCAAGAGGGGACATGCGACGGGACAACGACTCTGGATTGCAACGCGGTGAATTTTACGGCATCGTGTTCTGCGAACTACCATTTGCGAGCGGTACTAACCTGCGCAAATGGCACGGAGAATTGCAAATTCTGTTTCGCATGCGTGCAGCTCTACGAAGGCGGCACGCTGATTGGGAGTACGCACACATCCTGCCAGTCCGATGATTGTGTGCAAATCGACCCAACCGCCTACGCGCTCGTCGTTGGTCACACGTACACGCTTGTAACCTGTTTGCGCGCTTGCGGACCGGAGGACGAGTATTGCGAGAATTGTTTGTGCACTGCTCGCGGATATGCGTACATCAACTGGAACGATTGTAATACGATACCTGCCTGCAACCCGTAACCCGTCATGAAACGGCTCCTGATGATTCTGTTTGCAACCGTCTGCCACGGGGCGGTCCTGCGGGTACCGTCCGAATTTGCGACGATTCAAGCTGCACTTGACGCGACAAACGCGAACGATACGGTGTTGGTGAGCCTCGGCGTCTATGCGGAAGCCCTCACCGGGCCGTCTCGGCCCTTTGTGCTGATGGGTGAAGTGGGACAGGATTCCGGCGACGTTTCTCTTCCAATTATTGATCCTTCAACTCTTCCCAATTCATGCTCGGCAAGATGCCTTGCAGTCGTGTCCAATCAAAGCGGCACGGTCATTGAGAATATCTCGTTTCGCAATGGTCCGCAGATGTTTCCTCGCCTGCAACAGGGGATGACGGGAGGAGTGGAGAATTTTACAGTTGGATTGGTAGTTCGAAACTGTGTCTTTGATTCAGTCTACATCGGCGTCAAGTCAGGCGTCAAGACGATTCTGGAAAACTGCCGTTTCATGGATGGCGTATACGCTTGCATAGATTTGGATCAGGCTGAGCTGATTGCGCGAAATTGTATCATTCGCGGAAGAGGCGGCGGCTGGGCATTGATTGAGGCAGGGAGCGAAACTCTGCTTGAAAATTGCACGGTTTCCGATAACGGACTTGGGAATACGATCTACTTTGTAAACGCACACAACGTCACTCTGCGCGGCTGCGTGTTCGAACAGATTAGAAGAAGAACAACCTCCTATTTGTACATTCGCGGTCAATCGTGCGTGATTGAAAACTGTGTCTTTCGCGACAACGAAGCGACCAACTCAATTCTGGGACTGGAATGTCCCTGTGACTCGCCCGCCGTCATACGCGGCTGCACCTTCGAAAGTAACTACACACCCGAAGATTGGAACTTCTTTCAAGGGAAGTGCGTGGCCTATATTTACTCTGAAGGAGGATCACCCGATTGCCCGGGTGTACTGCTTGAGCATAACACTTTTCGGGATGGACAGATAGAGAATGGAATCCTTGCGGTACAGATGCAAGGCCCTTCACTCTTTACCAACAATCGTGTGACAGAAATGATTGGTCGAACGCGATCGGTTATCGAAGTTCATGAGAGTTCGGGCATCTTTCGCGACAATTTGTTTTACGGAAACCAACGCGTTCTGGATGGCTACGGTATTGGTTGGGCAGACGCAATCCTGAATTGGTGGGGTGACTTGACCGGCCCCTTTCATCCTGTGAATAATCCACTCGGTCGTGGCGATGAAGTCGGCGGAAACGTAACCTTCGTCCCGTGGCACACGGACACGTTGTTCCTGAGCGATGCCGTGGAATTAAGAATTGAAACTCCGACCGAGTACGTTTTGAACATCTATCCGAACCCGTTCAACAACACGACGAACATCTCGTTTGATGTGCTGCGCGATATGACAGGACGATTGGTCGTGTATGACGCGCTGGGACGTGTCGTGCAGACGTTGTTTGACGGAGAGCTTTCTGCGGGAACGCATCTGAGACAGTTTGACGGTGGCGGGCTTTCCAGCGGTGTCTACTTTGTAAAGCTGGAATCTTCGGAGCTCAATGTCGTGCAGAAGGCTGTGCTGCTGAAGTAAAGCGGAATAGATATCCTGCACTCGGCGGCTTGGGTTACAGACCCCGGCCGCTCTTTTGTTGCGCGACTATCACAGAGTTTTGCGGAATGTGAAATTGTGCCCTAACTCAATCTTCAACGTCTCGTGGGTGCGCCTGACGACGACCTGATAGGTTATCCTCCTGGTGCCGTGGTCTACGCCGCAGGGTTGCCTGTTGTGGCGCGCTGCGTGCTGACGCGCGCGGGAAGGTCTTGGGTGCGTTTGCGAAGAAAAGAGAACATAATGAGGATAGGGGTTGGAGTGACAGGGAATTTGAGTTTGTTTGGGAAATGGCTTGACTTTCGAAAGGGCAATCCCCAAATTCAATAGTGGAGTGTTTTGTCCGGTTCACCATTGGGGAGGTTTCGAAATGAAAACATTGCTCTGGACTATCGCGCTGACCGGCTGGAGTTGCTGCTGCTGGGCGCAGCCTCCGGACAGCCTGTGGAGCCGCATGTACGGAGGAACGGGGATGGATCTCTGCAATGCGGTCAAGCAGACGGGCGACGGCGGTTTCATCCTGGCGGGAAGGACAAATTTCAGTTCGAACGACGTGGACGCGTGGCTGGTCAAGACGGATGCCAACGGAAACTCTCAGTGGACACGGATGCTGGGCGGCTCGATGACCGAAGTTGCCTGGGATGTGGTCACTCGCTCGCAGGGCGGGTATGCCATGGTCGGTGAAACGCACTCGTTCGGCGCAGGCAACGACGACGTGTATTTCGCCACCTATTCAGCGGAAGGAGTTCCGCAGAACATCAGCTACTGGGGCGGCAGCATGAACGACAACGGCTATTCGCTTGAGCAGACTTCCGATGGGGGTTTTGTCATCGGCGGCATGACGAACTCATTTGGCGGCGGTGCGTCCGATATGTGGCTGGTCAAGTGTGATGCGGCCGGAGCGTTGCAATGGGCTCAGGATTACGGCGGTTCCGGTTACGATATTTGTTATGCTATCACGCAGACTCCCGACGGCGGCTACGCCTTGGCAGGGTACACGTCATCGTATGGTGCAGGTTCGGTTGACGCTTGGCTGGTCAGAACGAACTCCAATGGTCAAGTGTTGTGGAGTCGTACCTACGGCTACGCTGGCGAAGATGTCGCCTATGATATGATCAAAACGTCTGATGGTGGCTTCGCGCTGGCCGGGTATACACAAAATGACGGTGACGGTGAGCGCGACATGTATGTCGTCAAGACGGATGGCAACGGCACGGTGCAGTGGATTCAGAGTTTCGGTGGACAGTACGATGACATCTGCTACTCCATTCGACAAACCTCTGATGGCGGCTACGTGATTGCCGGGAAGTCGGACTCGTACGGCTGGGGCGGAAGCGACTTCTGGATTATGCGACTCTCTTCAACAGGAAACTCGCTGTGGAACCGCACGTTCGGCGGCACCAACTCGGAGGTCGGCGAATCCGTTGCCGTGACTTCAGACGGCGGCTTTGTGTTGGGTGGCAGAACGCTGTCCTTCGGAGCGGTGGACTGGGATATGTGGTTGGTCAGAACGGGGCCGGACCCCGCGCTGGGTGCGGACGGCTTCGCTCCACTCTCGCGAGAATTTTCCCTGCACCCTGTCTACCCGAACCCGTTCAACAACACCGCGAATATCTCGTTCGATTTGCCGCGCGATGTCACCGGAAGATTAGTTGTGTATGACGCGCTCGGCAGACAGACGGCGACGCTCTTCGAAGGGTCGTTCGCGGCGGGGAATCATCAGATGCAATGGACTGCCGACCGCCTATCCACCGGAACCTATTTCGTCCGGCTCGAAACGCACTCCTTCAGTGCGACACAGAGAGCGGTGTTACTGAAGTAACGATTTGTTTAGCGTAGTTTCCATCTGAGAGTAGCTTTCAAAGCTACTCTCTCTTGTTTTAGTCAACGGAGCACAACAGTACTTCTTATAGAGGCAGTTGATGGACTATTTTGCGCGATGAATACACGCCGCACTTTATCATATCACATCGTGCATAGCTATTGTATCTCAAGAGAGGCTGCGGTATATTCCGTCAATCCACCTCAAGGAGAAGGCCATGAAAAAGCTCTTGATTGCTTGTTTTCTGCTGGCCTGCACGGTTTCCTTGTTTGCCGCAGCGCAGAGCAGCGGAGGGTTGAAGGAACTCTCCGGTTGGACTGATGCCAAAGATGAAATTGCTCGACTCGAAACTTTGATAGCGGCCACGAAAGAGGCCGGATTCCCCGCCGACCCGGCGTGGACCTCCCGAATTCGCGAACTGCTGCCGCTGGTCAAAGGTCACCCCGGGAATGCCTCGTATCCCGCGCCTGAAGCGAAACCCGACAACGGTTGGGGTACGGGCGTGGTTAAAGTTCCCGAATCTCTATCACCGCTCGAGGCGCAGATTCGACGGCTCGAGTTTGAACTTACCGGCGGGTTAGGCAATAGTGAGCCTGACCCGTCTTTGTTTGCCGACCTGAAAGAGCAGTTAAACGGACTCTACGCGCAACGCGAAATCAACAGACTCAGCAATCCGCTCGACCAGGGCAATGACGCCTGTCCCGCAACGGTTGTCTCCGGCATCCCGTATTACGACAGCGGCACAACAGTCGGACGCGTCAACAACTACAACCCGATCACTCCGTGCAACACGACGAATGCACCGGACGTCATCTATCAATTCACCCCGCAGTTTACGTTTCAATATGTGATATCTCTGCAGGGATCGTCATACGACACCTATCTCTATGTGAATACGGGCGGAGCCTGCCCGGGCACGACTCAGGTCGGCTGCAACGACGATTACGGGGGTCTGCAATCTTATCTGATTCTCCAGTTGAACGCGGGCCAAACATACTACATTATCGTGGATGGCTACGGCGGGAACACGGGAGCCTACACACTGGCGATTTACGACATCTGCACAGTCACTTGTGAAGCTTCCGATTTGTTAGAATGTCCCGAAACACTGAATGACTCGGCCCATGCGTATCTGGATTGCAACGGCGCGTGCAACAACATCACTCACGGGGGAACTGCGACATGGCAGGACATCCTTCCGTTTCAAACGGTGTGCGGCCGCACATTCACCTACCCCGGCCCATCGGGTTCGCAATTTCGAGATACGGACATATACCGGTTCACACTGACCGAGGCCTGTTCGCTTCGTATCAATCTGACAGCCGAGTTTGTCAGCAAGTTGTTCATTTTGACCTCCGGTTGCCCGTGGTCGCTGCTCTACGATCCTCCGGCATGGCAATACCCGTGCTCGACGGGATATTTTTACACTCAGTGCTTCCAACCGGGAGAATACACGCTTTGGGTCGGGCCGACAGTGTATGCCGGCATCAACGATTTTCGCGAATACCGCGTCAGTATAGAGTTGCTTCCCTGCAATGGCTGTGGAATTGACGTGGGCGTGCAGGCCCCGGCGTCTGTGACCAGCTCGACCTGCGGCTCGGTGAACAACTGCTCGCTGCGGCCGTCTGAAGATATGACCATAGCCGTTGCCATCCCTTGGGCGGGGGATTGGACATTTTCACTCTGTAACGACAACATCTGGGACAGCTACATCTATCTGACCAGTTCCTGCTGCAGTGGAGTGATTGCAAGCAACGACGACGGCTGCGGCGGTGTCGGTCTGTCCGTCATCAACTGTCTCTCTTTGAATCGCGGTGTCTATTATCTGACCGTCGAAGGATATAGCTCAACCTATTGCGGACCGTTCACTCTGATAGTGACGGAGTGCTTTGGCTCCTGCTGCTACGGTGACCCGTACTATCCTATCTGCGAGTATACATCGTCGGCTGTTTGTGCCGACTATGGAGGCGTATTCACCTTGTTTGAACCGTGCTCCACGGGAGCCTGCTATGCGCGCCCGAATTGCGACGGTCAAACAGCTTTCGGTCAACTGCCATTCCTGCCTGACGAAGCGGGCAACGGATATTGGTCACACATCGACTACGGTTACATGCAGTACGACAACTACGCAACCGATGGTCCAATCGGCTCGATCCGCTTCTGGGGTTTCCCGGTGTCTTGCAACGGTTATGCGGAAAACTTCCGGGTTCATTTTACCTCAGTCTCAGATACCCAGACTTATAACGTGAGTTCGACGGGAACTCAACTGCCGCTCACGTACTTTGGGATGTATCCGCTCTCTGAATATTCGGCAACCCTCAATCCGCCGTGCACCTTGACTTCCGGCACGATTAGCGTAGCCAAGGTCGGTGATCCGAGCTGCACTTGGTACTGGTGCACGTCTCCGTTTGGCGACGGAGTATGGCCGGGTGGGGTTGAGGCTGATTTCGCATTCTGTCTGGGATCGCCGTGCTTCGCTCCGGATAGTGTCACCATTAAGTGGCTCAGCACGGACTTCTATCAATTTGACTGGTGGATGCCGCAGACTTCCTTCGTTACGGTCTATTCGACGCTCAATCCTGATGCAGTCTTTCCGTCGGGTTACGACCCGTTTGCCTGGGGAACGCTTCCGACCGGACACTTCACGTGGGGCAGTGTTTACATCCCTGACCCGACCCGAATCTTCATTCTGGTGAACGACTGCACAATTTCCAGTTTGAGCGGCGTGCCCACCGGATTGACCTTGGTTAAGCAGACCGAGTAGTTGATCATACGGATTGTGCGTCATGCTGCCCCTTAGAGCGGCCCCTTGTGGGCCGCTCTTTTCTTTTTTTGACATGTGGAAAGCGTTGACAGATGATGCGAATAGGACTAAATTGGTCATATACCACCAATAAGGAGACTGGGATGAGATTGTTCCTACGTTTGTCTTGCATCGTCCTGCTGGCAGGGGTTGTCGTCGCCGCGACCAGGACCTCCGCGAAACAGTCGAGTTTGTCCATAGGACTAAGTCCGGCGCTTGAGATTGCGGAACTTGAAGCAAAAATCGCGTTGACCAAGGAGTCCGGATTCCCCGTTGACCCAGAGTGGACTGCGCGGCTGGTGGAGCTGCTGCCGCTGGTGTCGGACCATCCCGGAAATGCCCGGCTTGAGTTTCCCTTTCAGTCAGAAGATGGAGGCTTCGCGCCGGGCGCAGTCATCCGCCCACAACAACTGACCCCGCTTGAGCAGCAGATTCGAGAACTTGAATTCCAGTTCACTGGCGGGCTGGGCAGTGAAGAGCCGGACGCCGTGACCCGCGCGACCTTGAAAGAGCAACTTCATGAACTCTACATGCAGCGCAACACTCGGGAGAATGCGAATCCACTGGATCAGGGAGCGGATTTCTGCCCGGGGACCTTGGTGACGGGAATCCCCTATACCGACACCGGGACTACCGCAGGCATGGGGAATTACTACAATCCGATTGCGCCCTGTGCTCCTACGGCCTCGCCGGAAGTTGTGTACAGATTTGAGCCGTCATCGACGATGCAGTATACCATCAGCCTGCTCGGGTCGAGTTACGATACCTATCTGTATGTGAACACAGCCGGCGCTTGTCCGGGCGCTCTGCAGTTGGCCTGCAACGATGACTTCGGCGGATTGCAGTCTCAGGTGACGTTGACGCTGTCGGCCGGACAAACGTATTTCATCATCGTAGACGGATACGGTACGGACAGTTTCGGCGACTACGTCTTGAACATCTCTGATAATTGCGATATCACCTGCCAGCCCGGTGACGTGATTGAGTGTCCCGAAGTGCGCGAATCTCTGCATGCCGGCACCGATTGCAACGGTAGCTGCAACCTCATAAACTACGGAGGTGCACCGGTTTCGCAGGACATTTTGCCGTTTCAAACAATTTGTGGACGTGGTTTCACCTATATCGGACCGAACGGCGGCAATTTCCGCGACACGGACTTCTATCGCTTCACGCTGACGGAAGCCTGCTCGCTGAGTGTCACAATCACGAGCGAGTTCGCCGTGAACATGGTCATTATGTCTGCCTCCTGTCCATGGACTATCCTGCATCTGTTCCAGACGACGAATGTTGTCTGTTCAACAGTAACCTATATCTCCCCCTGCTTCCAGCCGGGGACCTATGAATTGGGTGTGGTGTCGGTAGCTACTTCCGGTATTAATGACATGCGGGACTATCGCGTTAGGTTGGATTTGATTCCCTGTAACGGCTGCCGGATTGATGCCGCGCTTAATGCGCCGGGTAGCATCGCGCGAAACACGTGCAATGCGGGCAATGACTGTAATCTGCGCGTAAGTCAGGAAGTCACCTATTCTGTGACGATTCCCCACGACGGAGACTGGACTTTTTCGCTCTGCGGGCCGGACGTCATTTGGGACAGCTTCATCTATCTGACCAGCTCCTGTTGCGGCGGAGTGATTGCGAGCAACGACGACGGTTGCGGCGGTATCGGTCTGTCCACCATCAACTGCAGAAGTTTGACTCGCGGAGTGTATTACCTGACCGTGGAAGGATTCAGCACCACGCACTGCGGTCCGCATGTGCTGACTGTGAGCGAGTGTCAAGGGGCCTGCTGCTACGGGGATCCGTACGATCCCACTTGTGCCTATATCGGTCAGGCAGAATGTGCGGCGCTGGGAGGCAGATTCAGAATGTTTGAACCGTGCTCAACCGATGCCTGCCCGTCTCTGCTTTGTCTTACAGGTTCATCAGTTTCGCACAGTCCGCGGCCCGTTGAAAACGGTTTGACCGGCCTCTACAGCGACATTGAAACCGGCTGGCGCTGCTATGACAACTACAGTACCGTCGGGAACATTCAAGCTTTACGGTTCTGGGGTTTCTGGGGAGACGTGTGTGTGCAACAGCCCGCGTCGTTTGAAGTTTTGTTCGTGGATACGGCCAGCAACGAGTCGCAGATCTATACGGTAGCACTCATCGGCACACCGACCGGAGTAATCGTCTCCGGTGTTTACGAAATGTACGAGTATAACCTGCAGCTGGTCCCGCCGTGTCCCATATCCACAGGCTGGTTGTCCGTATACGGAACAAACCCAACCGGCTGCAGTTTCGCATGGGCGTCATCCCAGGACGGAGATCTCTCTGCCATCTCGTATTTGGGCACAGAGCCGTATCCGCTGACTGTGGACCTGGCATTTTGTATGTCCGGCTCCGGCTGTGAGATTGACAGCCTGACGATTCTCTGGGATCCGAGTTTGAATTACCCGTTGCATTGGTGGCAGAGTCATGCTGGAACATTTACGCTCTACTACTCGCTCGTGAACAATCCGCAATTCCCGGCGGACTATCTCGCCGCAGGCACCATTCCCGCTTGGGCCGGACCCAACGCAAGCAGTGTTTTTATTCCGATTGGAATTGACTTTGTGACCTTCCTCGGACGAGCCGACTGCTCTCCGCCGGCTGCGAGTCAGCAGCAAGGACCATTGATTCTCAGAGTCGGACAGCAGTAAGCTTCGTGCAAGGTTTCGCAGGCGGCTCGGGTTATTGACCCGGGCCGCTCTTTTTTTCTGAACACCCGGAAAGCGTTGACAGCCGGACGGTTTTGGCTTACATTAGGAGTCCAAATTTACCCGAGGTGTCGCGTGAAAAGAACCGGAATCATTATGATGATGCTGGGCTGTCTGGCTTATGGCCTTGCCGTGGGTCAGGACAATCCGGCGATATGGGAGGATGCGCAGCAGTCAGAGGTTGTGTCGCCGATTGACTTCGCCACCGCGCAGGTCGTGCGGCAGCAGGAGCTGTCTCCGCTGGAGCAGCAGATTCAGGAACTGGAATGGAGGCTGCAGAACTCTGGCCGTCCGGAGCCGCTCGACGAGGCGACCTTTGCGCAGGTGAAAGCGCAACTCGCCGACTTGTATGCGCAGCGGCCGCGCGTGCGCACGCCGCTCGATGACGGTGCGAATAGCTGTCCCGCACCGCTGATTCCGCAGCTTCTGCCGTATACCGACACGGGCACGACGCTCGGTGCCACGAACAATTTCTCTCCCTTGACTCCCTGCGGGACGACCAACGCGCCCGACAAAATCTACCGCTATATTCCCACCTACACCGGGATTCATTTCATTGATACGTTCGGCTCGGACTTTGACACCTACCTGTATATTCGTACGGGCGGCGCCTGTCCGGGCAACACGCATGTGGACTGCAACGATGACGAGTGGTTCACACTGCAGTCGCGGTTGCAGGTTAGCTTGAACGTCGGGCAGGAGTATTTCATTATTGTGGACGGAGCGGGAACCTCCGCAGGAAACTACGTTCTGCATGTCGAGAACAACTGCAATATCGGGACGGCCAACACTCCACCGTTCGGAGAGTGCGCCGAGACGGCCAATTCGCCCGCGCACGCCAGTCAGGACTGCAACGGCGGCTGCGGCAACACGAATTACGGTGGGAGTGTGAGCTGGCAGGAAGTCAGCCCGTGTCAGTTTGTGTTCGGTCGCGGCTTCACCTATCTGGGACCGCAGGGACAGAACTTGCGCGACGTGGATTGGTATCGGTTCACGCTCTTTGAGTCGTGCAGTCTGCGCATCGGGTTCGTTGCGGAATTCAACGCGGGCGTATTCATATCGGATGTCTCGACGTGTCAGCCCAACTTCTACTTCACGGCGTCGGCGCTCGCCTGTCAGTCCTATTCTTTTATGACGGTCTGTTTTCCGCCCGGGACGTATGCACTCGGTGTGATGCCGGCGTTTGTCGCGGGGATGCCTGCACCGCGCGAGTATTTCTTCTCGCTGGACCACTATCCCTGCTCCGGCTGCAAAATTGACGCGGGCATTGTGGTCTTCACCTCGCCCGTTGGGATTCAAGACTCCACCTGCGGAGCGGGCAACGACTGCGGACTGCGTCCGAGTGCGGACCGGACTTACTGCATCACGATTCCGCAGACTTCGGATTACACGTTCTCGCTGTGCGGTTCCTCGCCCGCATGGAACAGCTACATGTATTTGACATCGACCTGCTGCGGAAACATCATCGCGCAGAACAACGACGGCTGCGATGGCTCGGGGTTGTCCAGTCTGGAGTGCGTGTCGCTGCAGGCGGGATACTACTATCTGACCATTGAGGGCAACGCGGCGGGCGACTGCGGCAGCTACACACTGCTCATTACCAACTGCCGCGGTTCCTGCTGCTACGGCGACCCGGCGAATCCATCCTGTCAATTCACGACGCCGAGCATCTGCGCGACGCTGGGAGGTCAATACACGGAAGGACAGCCGTGCACGCCGGGACTGTGCTACACGCGGCCCGTGTGTGAAGACGGCTCGCAGTTCTCGCAGCTGCCGCATCTGCCGGATGAGACATGGAGCGCGTTTGCGACGGATTACTGGCTGCCCAACCGCCTCTATGAAGATTACTCCGCTCCGGGACTCATCAACTCGGTGCGCTTCTGGGGAATGCATATCAATTACATCACCGGCCAGGCGTGCTCGGCGGACCAGCCGCACAATTTCCACATCACGTTCATTGACAGCGCGAGCGGTCCGGCGGTGCAAAGTTACAACGTCACCGTGACGGGTTATCCGGTGCCGCTGTTCTACGGCGCGAACTATGCGATGTATATGTATGACGCGGACCTGCCGTCGAGCTGCAATCTTCTGTCGGGACGCATTCGCATCGTGGGCAACGACAACGACGGCTGTGTCTTTCACTGGGCGACGTCGCCGCAGGGAAACAACTCGGTCGTGCTGGTCAATGCCGGCGGAACGATTGAACTGCAGCGCGATATGTCGCTCTGTCTGGGGCGCGGCTGTGCGGCTCCCGACAGCGTGTTCATCAACATGTTTCAGGTGAATTTCTATCCGATTCACTTCCGGCAGGTGGAACAGGGCTACGCTACGCTCTGGCACTCAACCAACATTGACGCGGTCTTTCCCGCAACCTACACAGCTGTGGGAGGGGCCTATCTGCCGCCCGGCTACTATCTGATTCAGCACAACTCAATTGATCCGCAGGAACGCTACGTGATGACGAATCAGTGCGGTCCGCCGCCGGTGTCCGGCACGCCGCAGGACGAAAGCCTGTTCCGGCGCATCGAATAGTATTAGATTCTTCTTATTCACGCATCAAAGCGGTCAATCATGGCCGCTTTTTGCTTGCCATCGGTGATGGAAAATATCTATGCCTGTAAACTTGACAAATTGGGTAGGATTTAGCGAAATTGATGAAGAGTCTGGGAAAGCAAGGGATGTCCAAGTGAGGAGCAGGTGTATGAAGAGGTTGTTGATCTTATTGATTGTCATGGCTTGTGTTGCGATAGTGCAGGCCGAGAATTCGGGGGGATTGCTTGGTCCGAACCAAAAGACCCCAAGCGAAGAGCTTGCGTGGATCGAAGCGCAGATTGCTTCAGCGAAAGAAGCAGGCAACCCTATTGACCCGACTTGGCTCGCCCGCGTTAACGAATTGATTCCACTCATCAAAGGACATCCTGCAAATATCCCTGTGACCTATCGTTCACTCGAAGACGACGGTTTCGGCCAGAGTGCGATTATTCGCCCCCAGGAACTGTCGCCGCTCGAGCAGCGGATTCAAGACCTGGAAATGCAGCTGATGAACGGTTTCGGCGCGCAGGCCGACGATGAAACTTTCCGCAGCGTCAAAGAGCAGTTGGGTGTGCTTTACGCCCAGCGTCCGATTAATCGCGAGCGCAATCCGCTCGACCAAGGCGCGGATGCCTGCCCTGCGACTGCGGTGACCGCAATTCCCTATACCGATACCGGCACGACGGCGACAATGTCCGACAACTACGATCTGCTGGGTGACACCTGCGGCTGCTGCGGCCACGTCAACTCGCGGGATGTGATCTACTCTTTCTCGCCACCGTTCACGGGCTCGTTCACGATTTCGCTGTGCGGGTCGTCCTACGACACCTACATGTGGGTCAACACGGGCGGCGCCTGCCCGGGCAACACGCAGGTTGCCTGTAACGACGACGCCTGCGGTCTGCAATCCTCGTTAACGTTGACCCTGCTGGCCGGCACGACGTATTACATCGTGATTGATGGCTATAACAACCAAAGCGGCGCGTATGTCTTGAACATCTCAGGAGACTGCGCCGTGGAGTGTGTGGCCGGCGATCTTCTGGAGTGTGCCGGAGAGTTTCGCGGTGCGGGCAACGAAGTGACCGATTGCGACGGGGGCTGTGATAACTCGTTTTACGGAGGAGTCAACAGCTTTCAGACAATTCTGCCGTTCCAGACGGTGTGCGGCCGCTCGTTCACGTACACTAACCACGCAAACGCTAATTTTCGTGATGTGGATGCCTATCAGATTACGCTGACAGAAGCCTGCTCGCTGTCTATCACTGTTCGCGCCGAGTTTGGAACGCAGGTGTTCCTGATGGCTATGGGATGTCCGTGGAACTCCATTCAATTCTTTCCGGCCTGGAGCCACGCCTGTTCAACGGTCACATACATTTCGCAATGCCTGCAACCCGGCACGTACAGAGTCGTCGTGGTACCTACCGTATACAGCGGGCTTGTTGCCATGTACGATTATCGGCTGCGCGTGGACCTGGTGCCGTGCAATGGCTGCGTGCTGGACGGCTTGCTGACGGCTCCCGGGTCGTTGACCGGCAATACCTGCGACGAAGGCAATGACTGCAACTTGCGCCCGAGCGAAGAGCTGACCTTTGCCGTGTTTATTCCCTACGCGTCTGACTGGACATTCTCGCTGTGCGGTTCCGCTCCGGGCTGGGATCCGTTTATCTATTTGACGCAGAGCTGCTGCGCGAGTCCCATCCGCACGAATGATGACGGCTGCGGCTCGTTGGAGCCCGTGATCAACTGTGTGCCGCTTTCCGCGGGAGTGCACTACTTGACGGTGGAAGGCTACTCCGTCAGCCACTGCGGAGAATTTGAGCTAAACGTGTCTACATGTATCGGTTCCTGCTGTTACGGCGATCTCACGAATCCGTCCTGCTCTTACACAACAAACAGCAGCTGTACTCAACTGGGAGGTGTGTTCACGCTTGCCGAGCCGTGTTCGTCGGGAGCCTGCTATACACGTCCGACGTGCAGCGAGGACGATGTGCTCTTTTCTCAATTGCCGTCGTTGCCCGACGAACCGTGGGACGCGTGGCTGTCCGACAATGGCACAGCATATAGAAGGTATGAAGACTTTTCAGTGACCGCCGACATCGTGTCGGTGAAATTCTGGGGTGTCATAACGGGCGGCGAGGCTTGCGTGACCGGACCGCGGAGTTTCGAAATCACCTTCATTGACAGCGTGAACAACGTGACGCAGACCGCCAATGTGAATTTGGTCGGAACCGTTCTGAATCCGCTCTACTTCGGGACGTATCAGATCGTCGAGTTCTTCACCTTCCTGGTCACACCCTGCACCATCACCGACGGCTGGATACGTATTGTAGAAATGAATTCGGCAAACTGCTCCTTCTATTGGTCCACAACGATTCTGGGCAACGGGACCGGCAGCTACTTGGAATTTAACGGTGCTACACCGACCCCGACCAACTCTGAGCTGGCATTCTGTCTGGGCGCCAAGTGCGGGAGTCCGGACAGTGTGACAATTGAGCTCTATCCGGGTTTTCCGGATGCCTACATAATGCGTTGGTGGCAGCCCGCCGGCTTCGTTAATGTGTGGTGGTCGACCAATCCGAATGCGGTTTTCCCACAGACTTATAGTGCAGTGGCGCTTGGTTATCGGAGCGAAGGAAGTCAGGGCTATTCGTTCTACTCGCCGGACGTCCCGGCCAATGAGATGATCTTCAGGGTCACCCTACAGTGTGGTCGGTTGCTTACCGCTCCTGAGGAGCAGGGTGACATTCCGATTCAAGTCATCAGCAGTCCGTTTGGGCCGCCCGCGCCCGCGCAGAGATAGCAAAGACCGGAAGCGATTCGATACAGAGCGGCTCCAGCGATGGGGCCGCTTTTCATTTTGTGTGAATGTCACAGAGGTTTGCAGAATGTGAAATTGTGCACTAACTTGAACTTTAAGGTATTGAAGGAGTGTCTAATGAAAAACATATTCGTATTCTTTGTTGTGTTAGGGTGTTTGTGCTGGGTCTATGCCGCTAAAACCGGTAAATTGTCTCCAACTATTTCTTCGGCCCAAATTGAAATTGCTGAACTTGAAAAGAGTATCGCAGAGGCATGCGCCACGGGTCAGACGCCCGATGCCGCATGGGTGACGCGATTGAACGAGCTTCTATCTGTATCCGGTAATATATCGGCGAAGCAGTCGGATGAGTTCAGCACGCCTCTCGAGCGTGAGCCGTTTATTGCAGAACGGATTATTCTCCCACGGGAGATGACCCCGCTCGAAGCGCAAATCAATGAGCTGGAGTTCGCGTATCTCGGCGGAGTAGGCACGTCGCTGCCGGACGAAGTGACGCGCGCGAATCTGAAAGAGCAGTTAAACGAGCTTTACGCACAGCGTCCGGAGAATCGGGAACGGAATGCGCTTGACCAAGGCAACGATGCGTGTCCCGCCACGGTTGTCACAGGTGTGCCGTATTACGATTCGGGAACGACGACGGGCAGAGTGAACAATTTCGCACCGCTGCAGCCCTGCAATCAGACCAACGCGCCGGATGTGATTTACAAGTTTGTGCCGCTGGCAACACAAACCTATCATATTTCACTGGAGGGGTCGAGTTACGATACGTATCTCTACGTGAACGCGGGCGAAACCTGTCCGGGTTCGACGCAGGTGGGCTGCAACGACGACGCCCTCGGGCTGCAATCCTATTTGGGTCTGACGCTGAACGCGTTCCAAACGTATTACATCATCATTGACGGCTACTCGACGAACGCGGGTGCATATTCTCTGCAAATTTCGGACAGCTGCGTGGTCGAGTGTCAGCCGGCGGATGCGCGGGAGTGTGTGGAAGTTCTGGGCGAACAGAATCTGTGGAATGACTGCAACGGAGCCTGCAACAACGAGAGTGGAAACATCCTGTGGGAGACGGTTTACCCGTTTCAAACGATGTGCGGCGTGGCGTTCACCTATCTGGATGCGACTGGCGGCCAGCGAAGGGATACGGATTTCTACCACTTTACTCTGAATGAACCGTGCTCATTGCGCGTGACGATTGAAACCGAGACACCGCTGCAAGTCATGGTCGGTGCGCTCTACCCGCCGTGTTTGGTTGACGATTATTATATCATGTACCCGTACAGCGTTTGCACTACGACGTCCTACGTCACACCCTGCATGCCGGCGGGCGAGATGGAGCTGTTTGTGGGGTCGGCATTTGCGACAGGCGTCAACGAGAAGCGCGAGTATCGTGTGCTGCTGGAGACGATTCCCTGCAACGGCTGTCTGGTGGACGGAGGGCTGGTCGCGCCGCAGTCTATCTCCGGTAGCACCGTCAATGCGGGCAATGATTGCAATTTGCGCAGCAGCCTCGACCTGACTTATTCCATTACGATTCCCTACGCTTCAGATTGGACGTTCTCGCTGTGCGGGTCGGGAGAGGATTGGGACAGCTACCTGTATTTGACGGACGACTGCTGCGGCGAGGTGATTGCGGAAGGCGGCGGAGGCTGCGGCTCTCCGGGCTTGTCGGAGTTGAATTGCGTGCCGCTGACTCCCGGAACGTATTATCTGACGATTGAAGGCGCGACACAGAATGACATCGGGCCGGTGTATCTGTATGTTTCGGATTGCATCGGTGCGTGCTGTTACGGTGAGATACAAGCGCGGACGTGCGAGATTCTGACGCGTTCGGAATGCACGGCGCTCAGCGGCACGTTCTACGAACAGACACAGTGCGGAGTCGTTTCGTGCTACACGAGGCCGGAGTGCGGAGAGATGGGAGGACTATCGGCTCAGGCTCCGCATCTGCCGGACGAGCAATGGGTGATCGGCGTCTCGGATTACGAGACTCCATTCCAGCAGTATGACAACTATTCGGTGGGCGGAGCCATCGGTCAGATACGTTTCTGGGGAATGATGGTGGATTGGGGAGCACCGATGCTGACACAGTGCGCGGATGAGCCAATTGAGTTCGAGCTTGCGTTCATTGACAGTGCGCAGGGCGCGGAACAGATATATACAGTGAGCGCGATGGGAACGAACCTTGGAATGCTGTATGCGGGTTCTTTTCCTCTGCTGCAGTTTGACGTGCAGTTCTCTCCAATTTGCACGCTGACGACAGGCTGGCTGCGGATTGCCACAGCGGGAAGCAATGAGTGCGACTTCGCGTGGATTTCGACGCCGTGGGGCGACGGGATACCGGGTGTGACGTGGGAAGAGGAATACGGAACCTATCCGGCGGAGGAACGCGCATTTTGTTTAGGCAGCTACTGTGTGGGTGTAGACAGTCTGACGATTCAGCGGACGCAGGCCGTGTATCCGCGTTACCGGCTCGAATGGTGGCAGGCGGAAGCGGGAATCGTGTATATCTTTTCATCAGACGACGCATCCGCCGTGTATCCGGACGGTTATAGTTATCTGACGGGGATCGGTTTTCCGACTCCCGGGCGGCACTTCTACGAAGCGCCGATCATGACCGATCAACGGTTCTTCGTTGTGGTGCGCGACTGTTCGGGTGCGCTGACGGGACAGCCGATGCCGAAGGCAGTGCCGAAGAGATAGCGACGGAACGAAGCTGAAGCAGACGAAGCGGCGCGGGCAACTGCGCCGCTTTTGTTTTAGAGTCCGGCGATGCGGGGAGTCGCGGGGTAGTGTTCTTCGGCGGCATCGAGGTTGACGAAGAAGTAGCGGAGCGCATCGAGAGAATGGTCGGAATCGCCGTCTTTCAAGGGTTCCTCTTTGTTGGCGGCCCAACGATAGCGGGCGATGTCGCGGATCAGTTTTTCGCAGCGCGGCGAAATCAGGAGCGACACTTTTCCTGAGGCGTCGCGCAGCGCAGATTTGACACGTTCGACACCGGGGAGAATTTTGGAAGAGCGAAAACGCAGCTTCAGGCCGTTGCGCACGAGACAATCCACAGGCGAGATACCGCTGTCCTGCGCGGCGGCGCCGGAAGGATCGCAGGAAGTCCACGTGAAATCATATTCGTGCAGACCGAAGAGCAGGTCGGTGCGGAGCAACGCGGCGTGCATGGCTTCGGTGGTGGCGTCGCGGCCTTCCCATTCGGAAAAGACAATGTATTCACCGGAGGGGATGCGCTGCAGCCAGAGGACGAATGGTTTGCGATAGCCGAAATCAATTGAGCGGAAGAGCGGCCAATCCTTGCGCGGATGGAACTCATCTTTGAGAATGTGCACGACGGGGTCGAATTCGGAATAGACAAGGTCTTCGGCCGAGTCGAAGGAGATTTCCTGTTCGCGTTCCCAGGCGGCCTGCGAGAGTCCGCGGGCGGCGTCGCGCTTCCATCGGGCATCGCGCTGCGGGTGCAGGGAGTAATGGATGCGGTGAATGTGAAAGTTCTGCGAAGACTTCGCTTCGGACGCCGCCGCGCAATCGGAAATCATGCGAGCGAAGAGATTGTGCGCGCCGCCGGATGAAGAGACTCCGACGAAGGAGCCGCCGCTCTGCAGAGCAGGCTGCAACGCGGTCCAGATGTGCGTATCGAAGGGCGTGAAGGCCATTTCATCCCAGAAGACGGCGGTGGGCGAATACATGCGCGGGCCGTCGGGAGTGGCGGGCAGCGAGAGCAGACGCGAATGCAGTCCCGCGAATTCGAGTTCGGATTTGTTGTTGGTGGCGAGTTTGGGCCGCATCACGGCGGGCAGATGACTGAGGATGAAGCGCGCGCGTTCGAGCAGCTCTTCGGCGCAGCGTTCATTGCGCGAGAGGAAGAGATAGACGCCGGGCTGTTTGAAGAGCGCGCGCCAGAGAAAGAGCGCGACCATGCTCCACGTGACCATCATCTGCCGTGATTTGGGAACGAGCAGATAACGATGCGTCTGCGCGGCGTGAATCAGCTCACGCAGGTAGTCGAAATCGGGAAAGGCGCGCGTACCGTGCGCGGGGTCCTGCGTCTGGACGTGCGAAGTCAGGAAGCGCCACGGCGAACGCGAGCAGAGGAGCAGTTCATTGAAGTCGTGTTTGTTCATTGCTGTTCCGGCTCCGTGTGCGTTGCGGCGCACCTAAGAATTTCGAGCGCCTGTTCGGTGGTGAGCGATTCGGCGGGAGACTGGTCGCCGGCGAGTTCAAGATAGAGTTTGATGGCGGAGACGTTGGTGCTCTTGGCTTCGGTGGCGAGGTCGTAGAGTGTGTCGAGCACTTTCTGTTTGGCTTTTTCGGTGAAGATATTCATGTTATTCGACAAGGGTTGAACGGAGAGAGTGAGGAGTGACGAAGGGAGCGAGCACAGTCCATGCGGCGGTCTGCCACTTATCGGAAAGCTGAAGCCATTCGCGGGCGCGGGTGTAGGCATCGCTGCCGAGATTGCGCGTGAGCATCAGCGCGGCCATGCCGCGCGCGACGATGTGCAGCGCGAGGTAGGTGGCTCCGGATTGCAGGCCCTGGTCGGTGGAGGATGCGGAGTATCCTTCGCGCAAACTGCGGAGGATGACGTCTTCAGCTTCGACGATGGCCTGTTCAATCAGCACGTCCTCGGCGGAGCCGTGCGCGACGATGTAGTCCACGAGCACGGTGGCCCCGTCGGGAATGGTGCTGCCGGAGGCGCGACGCACGGTGCCTGCGGCGTAATCCACGACGAAGTCTGAAGATTCCGCAAAGAGGTGATAGCGGCCATACCAGACGACAACGGGGAAGGAATTGGGAATAGAACCGGAAGCGAGGCGTTTGAGTTTGCCTTCTTCGTGATTGACGCGGTAGTCGTGTTCTTCGGTGAAGACCTGTGCGAGACTCAAGGTGCTCGCAACGACGACGCTGTTGCGCGCGAGGTTCGCGTAGGACAGCGAGGCCCAGTTTTCATTGACGAGCACGACGGAGGGTTCGAGCGTGGGGAGTTCGGAGGCGAGCCATTTGATGCTGACCGAAGCGAGGACGTTGCCTTGCGGCAAGGGGACGGGTGTTGTGCCTGAGAGTGTCAGAGGGATATTTTCAAAGGGAAGCGCGGGAGTGTTGGAAGCGACGAGGTGTTTGCGAACGGTGAGAAGGTCGGTGAAAGGCATGGGTGCTCCTTAGAAGCGATTGACGGCAACGACGACGGTGACTTGCAGAGTGGAACTTAGCGGCACCGATTCGGCGCGAAGCGAGGTGGAGACGCCATTCAAGCGAACACGAACGGTGAAGACACCGCCGTCATTCTGACAGTAGACGGAAAGCCTGTCGTGCGCGGCAAAGGTGACGTCGCCGATGTCGGAGTAGATGTCGGAGCCGTCGAAGACGGTGATGCTGACGAGCGTGCCGTCCAAGGGGAGCGGCAGGCCGTCGCCGGCGACGCCGCCTGCAGAGGGGAGATATTGAGAAGAGGAGCCGGTGGTGCCGCTGAAGGTGAAGCAGAGGAGCGGTTGACTGGCGAGGGCGATGGCGAGATTAGGTTTCATGGCGGGAGTTGGGAAAGATCGGAGGGATCCTTCAGGCCGCAAGAGCCTTCAGGATGACGACACAGAAAAAGTGTTTTGGTCGCCGCTTTGATGCGGGGTGGGGTCCCCCGCTTCCGCAGAGGGAAGCGGAGGACGACCGAAGGATCCTTCAGGCCGCAACGGCCTTCAGGATGACGACATTCGAATAGAACGACGACGCACAAAGAGCAGTTTAGTAGTCGCTCATGGCAACGGCTTCGTCCACCATGATGGTGTAGACGGACTCTTTGGAGACGACGGCGGATTCGAGTTTGTGGGAGATAATTTTTTCGGCTTCAATCAGCAGCGGCTGGGCGACGGATTCGCGGACGGCGAAGCGGTGGTCGAGCGCGGCGAATTTCGTGGCGGTTGCTCCTTCGACAGCGACGAGGCGCGTGTTGAGCGGAAGGAAGGTGCGGTAGTCTCCGGTGTTGGCGAAGGCTCCGCCTTGAAAGGCCTGCGCGTCCTGCAGCTCGTTGATTTTCAACACGACTTCGATATCGGACTTCGCGCCGAGCAGGTGTGTCATGCGCGCGGGACCATCGAAGGCCATCGCGAGATGCACGAGGTCGGTGTAGGCGAAGGTGCCGCCGGAGCCGTTGAAGGAGTTTGAGGGTGCGGGGGAAGTGCCGTCGCCGTTGACGACGATGTTGTAGATTTCGGAGATTTCATCCGCAGCGAGCTGCGCGCCGATCCACCAGAGGAAGACGCGGAACTCGGCGAGTTTCTGGTTTTTGAGAATGCGGTAGCTGAAATCGAACTGACGCCCGCGGTCAATCATCGCGGTTTCTTTTTGGCGATAGGCGAGTTTGACCACAGGGTAGGCGGCGTGATCGTGACGCCGCTGCGGCTTTTTAGCAAAATCGGTTTTGATGTAGATGGGTGTGACGGTGGGGCCGCGCTCGGGGACAACTGCGGCGACGAGTTCTTCGGGGTCCTGCACCATTTTGTAGCCGCGACGGATTTCGCGCGAGACGTATTCGGGGGCGAGAATCATGCCCGGGCCGGAGAGAAACTGTTCGAGCGTCGCGGCGTTGCGGCCGGTGAAGGTGATGTCGGCGAGAAAGAGTTGACGTTCGAAGGCGTCGAGCGGTGAATCGAGTTGTCCGTCGGGTTTGCGCGGCGAGGGGTCAAATTCTTCAAGGAGTTCGGAGAAGGTCAGGCCGCGTTCCTGAGCTTCGGAATAGAGGGCGAGGTTTCCGCTGCGGGAGTGTTCCTGCACTTTGTCGCGGAGAGAATAGGCTTGGGAAAAAACGAGGGTCATGTATAGGGGAAATTGAAAATTGAAACGGGGAAAAGAGAAGCGGAATACGGTTCGCGCTTCATGAGTAGGATTCGAACACCAGATCCTTCAGGCCGCAACGGCCTTCAGGATGACAGGAATCAACAGGATGACGATTCCGATTCGTTATGCGTCGAGCAGGACGTCGCAGGTGGTGGCGGTGGTGTCGACGGCGATGACGAGTCCGCGATGAGTGGTGCCGCCCGTCGGAACGTCGGTGGAGGTGGTGGCGCGGCGGACTTTGCCGGTGCCGTCGCATTCGACTTTTTGTCCGACGGCGGGAGCTGTGCCGGAATAGAGGAAGCGCGCGACGCCGGTGACCTGCACGGTGCAGAGTTGCGGAACGGCGGTGCCGCTGACGAGGGCTTCGGAGACGGAAATGACTTTGCCAATCAAGCGCGCTCCGGCGGCGCCCATTCCGACTTTGTTATGGTCGGCCATAGCGGCGGCGGTGAGATTGGAGTCCAAATCGCTCCACGTGAAATCTTTGTTGGAGGTGGTGTCTACTTCGAAGGTGAGCAGGAGGTTGGAGCCTTCACCGTCGTTGTCGATGCGGAAAGAAGTGGGCATAATGAGAGTGGGGTTGGAGGAGTGAAGTGTGAGGATGGATGTCAGAGAGATCCTTCAGGCCGCGACGGCCTTCAGGATGACGACGCAAGTCAGTTGAGGCAACTGCAAGCGAGAAAATTGGGAATGTCAGGTTGTGCCGAGGCCTGACCGGAGCAGCAGGTCGGTGGGCACGCGGGGAGTTTTGGAAGGAGTAGCGCTCCGGGCGATGGGGGCAAGTTGAAAGACTTGGTTAAAGAGGAGGGAAGCTTGACGGCGGGCGGACAGAAGCTGCTCGCCGCTCAATGTGAGGGCGGTTTGAGGGTCGGGACAGGCAGGCAGGAAGCCGGCGAGTTCGAGTTTGCCGCTTAGTTCGCGGCGGAGCTCATCTTCATAGAGGCTGAGGAGTCCGCGCAGGGCGGCGGTTTCGAGGGTAGCGAGTTCAAGTTGGCGGGCGACTTCATCGAGATCGAGCGTGGTGGGGTTGGAGAGGAGTTCGAGGGCTTGGGAGAGGGGGGAATCGGAAAGAGGGGTCATGGAGAGGCTCCGTTGTTGAGGACGGCTATAATGTATGATAAAAAGTGCCTGTTGTCAAGAGTATTCCGCATAAAAAGCACAAGTCATTGTTTCAGTAGAGTTTATTGCCCGTTTGTTCAAAAATTGAATCCGCAAAACAAACATAATATAATGTAAATTATGAGAATAAAATTTATTGAATTTACGAATTTGGAGGCGAAAGAGAGGCGGTCTGCCTCTTTTCGAGGTTTTTTGGAAAACAGGTGTTTAGAAATAAGTGATTATATTTTCGTCATTAAACTGGTTACGGTTGAAATTGCTGGAGATAGTTAATTTGTTGTATTTAAGATATACTCGAGAAATAGAGAATCCCGAAATTGCTCAAGCAGGAGTTTGAGGATAGCGAATCGGGGGCGGATGGAAGTCAGGTTGTATGCGCGAAGGGTGTTCCGGGGAGACGTAAACTTCTCTTTGCGCTGTAATTTAGCATAGCGATTTAATTGACTATAGGCGGACAAATTTGTATTTTTTTAGGCTATGGAGATAAGGTATTTTAGGGACTGTCCGGCGTGCGGTTCCGGTCTCCAGTAGATGCTCGTCCTCCCCCATGTCCTCACACTGTCAATATAGTTTTGCGGATTTGTATGAGGCGGCGTTCGGCGCAAAGCCGACGCGCGCCGCATTGGAAGATCTGTATTCGCTCACGCAAACGGAGCGCAATCTCGTGGTGCGCGAGTGGGCGGCACGAGCGAAGTGGGAAACGACGGACGTGACGGGCAAGGACGGCATCGTGTACGCGAGTTTTGGACCGAAAGGATCTGAACCATGCTTATAGTTTTAGTGTGTTGCTTGATCAGCGCACACGTGCTCGCCGCCGAGCCGGTCGAGGTCAGGACGGTCGGTGACTACACCTTCACGATTGCGCCGGCTGCCGACGGAGTGATGACAGAGCTGACCGTGACGAAGCGGGAGAAGAGCGTGTGGAGTATCAGCGACTACATCGTGCGTATGCTCGATCCGGATTCGCTGAAGATGCCGAAAGACCTGACGGGGGATAAGATTCAGAATGTGATCGTCGAAACGTATTCGGGCGGTGCGCACTGCTGTCTGGCGCACTACGTGCTGTCGCTCGGATTCAATTTTGAAGTGATTGACACGATCGATCATCCGGGCGCATGGGGGGACCGCGACGGGGACCGGCAGTGGGATGTGACGGCGGGGGATTTGACGCTCGACTATTGGAAGCTGCCGCACAGCGAGTCGCCAATTCCGGCGGTGGTGCTGGAAGCGTCGCGCACGGGATTCAAGGCCGCACCGGAATTGATGCGCGCGCCGGAGCCTGACGCATCGGAGGTGTTGCGGATGCTGCGGGAGACGCGGGACGGCAAGGCGTGGAAAGATTACGGGCCGCATATCGATCAGGAGTTCATGCCCGCGTCGATGGCGGTGATTCATCGCTACTTTGTGGAACTGATTTACACGGGGAACGCAAAGCTCGGATTGGAATTACTGGACACAGGCTGGCCGCCGTTTATTCTGGGGAAGGAGCAGTATCTGGCAGATCTGCACGCGCAGTTGCGCAAGAGTCCGTATTGGGATGCGCTGGCGGAATTGAATCGGGGGACGATGTTCGGGGAATAAGGTGCGCACTGGATTGGTTGGTTGGGATGCGCGTGAAGTGGTTGCCTGCTTTGGCGAGATCCTTCACTTCGTTCAGGATGACAGAGAAGCTGTTCAGGATGACAGAGAAGCTGTTCAGGATGACAACTGGATTGGATTGGTTGTGATGCGCGTGAAGTGGTTGCCTGCTTTGGCGAGATCCTTACACAGTTGAAAGCGAACCTCCGAGCTGCAAATCGGAGCAGGAACTCATTACAAGTTCGACTTTAGTGATCAACAGAGTCATATATCTGCTCATCGTCATCGTCAGTATCGCCGATGCAAGGACGACCGGGATAAAAAACGAGCAACTTCAGTATCCACGAGTGCGCGAAGCGTATGACCATTACGGTGACGAGATTCAGACGAAATTCGCTCGCGCGGGGGTCGCATTTCCACCAAAACAGCTGCTGTATCGCGTCTTCAAACTGGATGGCGAATTAGAACTCTGGGCCTCCAGCGGTGGTGTAGAAGACTACCAGCTTGTTCACGTTTATTCGATCACATGGCCGTGGATGCCGGGACGAATCGGCCCCAAGTCGCAGAAAGGTGATAGGCAGGTACCTGAAGGCATCTACGAAATCAGCCGCCTGAATCCAGTGTCACGTTTTCATCTGTCATTAGGTCTGAATTACCCCAATAAGGCCGACCGCAATCGGTCACGTGCCGCGGAATTAGGCGGTGACATTTTCATTCATGGCAGTTTTGTGTCAATCGGCTGTATTCCAGTAGGAGACGAGGCAATAAAGGAACTCTACGTGGCGACCGTTGAGACGATGGACGCCGGAGTGGGCTTGATTCAAGTACAGATATTTCCCTGCAGGATGGATGATCTGCAATGTATCAAGGAACTTGAAGACTTCTCGCCGAAAGATGAGAGCGTGCTGCAACTTTGGAATGAACTGAATTCAGAGTTCCGCAAACTTTCCCCTTTGAACGCAAGTTTGCCGAAGTGAGAAATTTCTCAGAAGCCCCCCTGGTCCTCCAAGTCTGAAGACAGATTCAGGGGGAGAACGGAAGCAGAGAGATCCTTCGCTGCGCTCAGGATGACGACTGGATTGGTTGGGATGCGCGTGAAGTGGTTGCCTGCTTTGGCGCGATCCTTCACTTCGTTCAGGATGACAGAGAAGCTGTTCAGGATGACGACTGGGTTGGTTGGGATGCGCGTGAAGTGGTTGCCTGCTTTGGCGAGATCCTTCACTTCGTTCAGGATGACAGAGAAGTTGTTCAGGATGACAGAGAAGTTGTTCAGGATGACAGAGAAGCTGTTCAGGATGACAGCGAAGCTGTTCAGGTTACAGGGCGCCGGTGTTTGTAGTTTCTTGATTCTTATTTTGGATAATTAAGCATGCACACGACTGAGTATTTCAACGACATGATGACGCGGGACGTGATGAACGATCCGCATACGTATTACCATCACCTGCGCGCGCACGATCCGGTCTATTGGAACGAGAAGTGGGGCGGTTGGGTGCTCACGCGGTATAACGATATCGTGAAAGTGCTGCGCGATCCGGCGGGATGGTCATCGCAGCGGATCAAATACTTGAGTGAAGAGATGCGGCCGGGCGACGAAGTGCGCTTCAAGCCGATCTTCGACGTGTTGGCCAACTGGTTCATCTTCAAGGATCAGCCGGATCACACGCGCATCAGAAGATTGCTCAACCCGCACATGACACCGTTCGCGCTGGAGAAATACAAGCCGCGCATTCAGCAGATCGTGCACTCGGTGATCGACCGGATCGAAGCGGGCAAGAAGTATGATATGGTGAAGGAGTTTTCGTATCTGATTCCGTTGACGGTGATTTTGAATATGCTGGGGATTCCCGAAGCGGACAAGGATCGCGACGACATCAAGTACTGGTCGGAGCAGATCGGACTGCTGTTCTTCATTCGCGCGGACGAACCGAAGCGGCGCGAGATCGCGTGCGAGGGGATCACGTCGTTCGTGAACTATCTTTCACCGCTGGTCGAGGAGCGCAGGAAGAATCCGAAAGAGGATATGATCAGCATTCTCACCGAAGCGGAGAAGCAGGGGATTCTGAGCAGTGACGAAGTGATTGCCACGACGATTCTGCTGGTGTTCGGCGGACACGAGACGACGACGAACCTGATCAACAACGGTTCGCTGGCCTTCATCCAGAATCCGGATCAGTGGGAGCTGTTGAAGAAGGACCCGAGTTTAGCGGAAAGCGCGGTGGAAGAGCTGCTGCGCTACGACACGTCGGTGAAGGCGACGGTGCGCTGGGCGAAGGAAGATATTATGGTGGGCGACAAGCTGGTCAAGAAGGATCAACGACTGCTGCTGGCCCTGACGGCGGCGAACCGCGATCCGGAGATTTTTGCGAATCCCGACAAGCTGGACATCACGCGCAATCCGAACCCGCACGTAGCGTTCGCGCACGGCATTCACGTGTGCATCGGCGGGCCGCTGGCGAGATTAGAAGCCGCGGAGACGTTCCGCATCATGGCGGAGAGGATGGATCTGCCGACGCTGGAGGCGAATGTGCTCGACTATCAGCCGGCAATCGTGTCGCGCGCATTGAACGAGTTTCCGGTCAGTTGGGCAACGTGCCCGGTGGCGCACCAGCATTGAGGCCCCCATCCCCTGCCCTTCCTCCGTGAACGGAGGAAAGGAGTCAGAGAGATCCTTCACTTCGTTCAGGATGACGACAAACTTTTCAATTCTCGATTTTCTCCACCTATGTCCAAATACAAGATTACGATAGACAAGAACCGCTGCGTGGGTTCGACACTGTGCATGATGGAAGCGCCGGATATCTTCGGGTTGGACCCGGAACGACAGGCGCAGGTGATTGATCCGGAGACGCTCGACGACGAGGGGGTGCTGGCGGCGGCACACGCCTGTCCGATGCTGGCGATTCTTATCGAGGAGAAGGCGACGGGGGAGCGGGTGTGGCCGCGGAGTTAGGGACTTACTGTTTGGATTTTTCATTTTCACCATAAACTGATTGAGCATGAGCACAAAGAAACCTTCCGAGATTACGACGATTCTGGCGACGGACTGCGGTTCGACGACGACGAAAGCCATTTTGATTGAGAAGCAGGGAGATGAGTACCGGCTGGTGTGTCGCGGCGAAGCGCCGACGACCGTAGAAGCGCCGTTTGAGGACGTGACGAAGGGCGTGCTCAACGCGATTTCGGAAATCGGTGAAATCATGGGGCGCGAGTTCACCGAGAAAGACGGCATCATCAAAACCAAGACGGGCGACCGCGGCTGCGACACATATATCTCGACGTCGTCGGCGGGCGGAGGATTGCAGATGATGGTGTCGGGCGTGGTGAAGGCGATGACCGCCGAATCGGCGGAGCGCGCAGCGCTGGGCGCGGGAGCGATTGTGATGGACACAATGGCTTCCAACGACGGACGGCTGCCGCATCAGAAGATTGAGCGGATTCGCAAGCTGCGTCCGGACATGATCCTGCTTTCGGGCGGAATTGACGGCGGGACGACGAAGCACGTGATTGAGCTTGCGGAACTCCTGAAAGCCGCGCGACCGCGTCCGCGCTTGGGTTCATCGTATAAGCTGCCGGTGATTTATGCGGGCAACAAGGAGGCGCGCGACGAAATCAAGCGCGTGCTCGGCGAAGAGGTGGATCTGCTGATCGTGGACAATCTGCGTCCGGTGCTCGAGCGAGAGAATCTCGGTCCGGCACGCGACGCGATTCACGACCTGTTCATGGAGCACGTGATGGCGCAGGCGCCGGGCTATCGCAAGCTGATGGCGTGGACGGACGCGCCGATCATGCCGACGCCGGGCGCGGTGGGAGATATTATGCAACGCGTGGCGAAGGCGCGGGACATCACGCTGGTCGGTGTGGACATCGGCGGCGCGACGACGGACGTGTTTTCGATTTTCCGAGTGCCGGGAACGGAGACGCGCGAGACGGTGTTCAACCGCACGGTGTCGGCGAATCTGGGTATGAGCTATTCGGTGATGAACGTGCTGGCGGAAGCGGGAATCGAGAATATCCTGCGCTGGGTGCCGTTTGAGATTGACGAGCGCGAGCTGCGCAATCGTATCGCCAACAAGATGATTCGACCGACGACGATTCCGCAGACGAAGCAGGAGCTGCAAATCGAGCAGGCCATCGCCCGCGAAGCGCTGCGTCTGGCGTTCATTCAGCATAAGAATTTCGCGACATCACTCAAGGGTATTCAGCAGGAGCGCACGATTTCCGACACGTTCGACCAGACCGGTTCGGGCGAGACGGTGGTGAACATGATGGATCTGAATATCATCGTCGGGTCGGGCGGAGTGCTGTCGCACGCGCCGCGCCGCAGTCAGGCCGCGCACATGATGATTGATGCGTTTCAGCCGGAGGGTGTGACGGAGCTTGCGGTGGACTCGATATTCATGATGCCGCATCTGGGTGTGCTGGCGAGCGTGCACGTTGAGGCCGCGATTCAGGTGTTTGAAAAAGACTGTCTGGTGCGGCTGGGAACGTGCGTGTGTCCGGTGGGCAAGGGCAAGGAGGGACGGCCGTGCGTGACGGTGACGGGGACGCTGCCGAACGGACAGGCGTTTAACGAAAGCGTGCCGTTCGGTGAATTGAATCTCTATCCGCTCGGACCGGGACAGGAGATCAAGGCAAAGATCAAACCTGAAAAGGGCTTTGACGTCGGTGCGGGCGCGGGCAAGGAAATCGAAGCGACGCTGCAAGGCGGGGTTGTGGGATTGATTATCGACACGCGCGGGCGTCCGCTCGATCTGTCGCCGCAGACGGAGAATCGCGTGGCGAAGATACAGAAGTGGACGAAGATTCAGGACTTTATTCTGGAAGGTGCCGACGACCACGGTGTGGCGACGGTGAGGAAGTAGGGAAAGAAAGACATGATGCCATTGAGGGCAAAAACCCACAACGGCGGGAAAGAAAGCACTTAATCGAGTGAATAGCTTTCACTCCATACTATGAAGACCATTCTCTTATTCCTTTCACTTGCGGTTCTGTTCTTCGGCTGTCAGAAGGCGCGCGAGGCGCGGGAGCTGAAGAAGCAGCATCAGGCAGAAGCGGTGCCGATGAGCGGGATGCTGCGTTACATGGCGGATGCGGCGTCGCTGGTGGATTGCGCGACGAACGAACAGTATGTCGTGAAATTCAAGGGGGATTGGCTGGAGGTGGAGCGCGCTTACGTGAGCATGCGGCTGGACGGTGCGCCGACTTATGTGGAGTTTCGCGGCCGGATGGAAAACGACACGACGGACGGACGCGTGCATGCGGGTGTGGTGATAGAAGAGATTCTGACCATGCGACCGGACACGAGCTGTCTGAAGAAGCCCGAGGAGGCTGTGCCGGATACCACGACGGAGGTTCCCGCGCCGGTGGCCGAACGGCCCGCTTTGCCGACGGATAGTGCGATGCAAGTGAAACCGCAGAAGCGCGCGGAACCGACGCTGATCAATAAGCGTTGGAAGCTCGTGCAGATGAACGGCGAGAGCATTACGGTGACGGACGAGTTCAGGAGCGAGCCGTATATCACGCTGGCGGCGCGTTCGGACAAAATGACGGGCAGCGGCGGCTGCAACCGCTTCGGCTGCAAATATACGATTGAGGGAGAAAGAGTGTCCTTCAGTGGATTCGCTTCGACCAAGATGATGTGTACGGAGGCGATGAAGATCGAAGAACCGTTCTTGCAGGAGCTTGCGGTGGTGAACGGCTACAAATTCGAGGGAGACAACGGAATGTGGCTGACACGGGACGGCAAGCGTGTGATGAAGTTTGAAGCGGTGAATTCAAGATAATGGGTTCGGGAGAACGACAGGCGAGTTTCTGGGGGCCAAGTGCGCGCCTGTGGCGGGAGAAGCACGAAGCGTACAGCCTGCCGCTGGCGGAGTGGGTGCTGGAGCGAGTACTGAACGGACACGCGGTGCATTTGCTCGATGCGGGGTGCGGTTCGGGGGGAGCGGTTGAACTTGCCGCACAACGCGGTGCGCGTGTGACAGGAACAGATGTCGCCCGCGAAATGCTGGAGCTGTGCAAAGAGCGAGTACCGCAGGGCGAGTTTGTTGTGGCCGATTCCGAGAATCTGCCGTTTGCGGACAACACGTTTGACGCAGTAATTGCCGTTAACTCGCTGCAATTCACCGAGACTCCGGAGAACGCGTTGCGCGAATTTGCGCGGGTGGCAAAGCCGGGTGCGAAGACAGGTATCGTTTGTTTTGGAGCGGCGGAGCATTCCGAATTCGCAACGGTGGGAGCGGAAGTACGTAAACTTTTCAAGGAACCGCCACAAATCGAGGGACCGTTTTCGCTCTCACCGCCGGAGAAGCTCTACGAAGTGATTGCACGTGCAGGAATGCGAGTCGTCGATTCGGACGACATTGACTTGACGCGCGAGTTTGAGAGTTTCGACGTCTTCTGGGGGACGCAGGCGGGCACGGGTGCGACGCGCTATTCCGTCAGCGTGCTGGGCGAAGAGCTGGTGCGCGAAACGATGCGGCAGGCGAGTGCGCCGTTCATCGGAGCAGACGGGGCCGTGCGCTTCCGGAACAGGTTTCATGTCGTGATTGTTCAATAGATCTACGCAAGTCAGGGGAGGAATCATGGGAAAGATTCTGTGGGGAGTTCTGGGGTTAGCCGGCATATTGCTGGTGCTGTCCTGTGAGGATGACAAAGGCAGCGGTTCGGGGGGATTGCCCACCGAAGTGCGGAGAGCAGCAGAAGTTCTGTTGGACAGTCTGCAGATTGATGCAAGTGCCGAGGTATATGTGGTCGGGCCGCTGCCCGGCGGGACGGTGTTGCGGGAGTTCGTGCCGGACACGCTGAACGACACGGCGGCGGTGCTGACGCTGCCGAATCACAGCGGCGCGATGTACGGATTCTTTATCAATGATCAGCGACTGATGAGTTGGTCGCATCCGGTTCGCTACGCCTGGGTCGCGACGGAGACAGGCAGTGTGGGACGCGTTGACGCGCGCTGGCCGATGTTTGTGGATCTGCCTTCGGGAGCAGAGAGTCCGTTCGCGCAGTCTGCTGAAGAGACACTGGAAGGTGTGACGTTTCGCTTCGGGACAGGCGGCGGCAGTCTGCATGAACAGGAGACACCCGGGAAGCCTGCGGATACGTTAGGCGGGCCGATCCGGCAAGAGCGCATCGAACCTTCGGGACGACTGGACGCGCCATGCAAGAAGATCGGGTTTGTATTTGACGGCGGCGAATGGAGCGATATGTGGGGCAAGGAGGGTTTCTCGGCCGGTGCAATGGCGGACAACGCCAGTCTGGTAAACACCTTCCTGACAGACAACGGTTTTGCAGTCACGCGCATCAGCCAGTACGCCAAGAACACGCTGCCGGGATATTTCGCGACTAACGGGGATCTGGCAGGTCAGTTACGGAGAACGATAGAGAACTTCGCCACTCAGTTTGAATGTCCGTGCGATGGAGATCCAGGTTGCCACGAGTTCTTTCTATATATCTGTGCACACGGCGACAGCGGGACCGTAACCATTTATGAACCGGGCAAGACGGGCTGGGGCTGGTTCAAGTATTCCGAGTTGAATACGTGGCTGTCGCGTTTTCCGCCTTGCGTGAAAGTGATCGTGTTTCTCGACATCTGCAAAGCGGGAAGCGCACAAACTGCGCTGGCCGGCCAATGCAACACGCGCGGAGATTGCGGCTTCACCTTGATCACAACGTGTGATGCGAGCAACTCAACGCCGTCCGGTCTGGGGCCGACGGACTCCGGCACGGAGGACTGGGCCGAAGCGCACGACGAGGACTATGATGACGACGGCCGCATCGGTGACCTCGGAGATCGCTGGCTGAATCTTGAAGACGAAAACTCATCCTATAATCCAACGCGCTTCATGTGTCCGGGACAAACGAGCATGTGCAGTACAGATTAACAAATATTGTGAGGTTGTTCCGCTCGCTACATGAGCTTTGAATTCGAAACCATTAAATGGGTCATCTTCACGGTCGGGATTCTGGCGTTATTGCTGCTCGACCTCGGCGTCTTCCACAAACGGCCGCATGCAGTAAACCACAAGGAAGCCATGGGCTGGGTGGCGTTCTGGTTTCTGCTGGCCATGAGCTATTGCGGGTTTGTCTGGTGGTGGAAAGGTGAACGCACCGCCATTGAGTTTCTGACGGGATATATTATCGAGGCATCGCTATCGGTCGATAATATATTCGTCTTCATTCTGATCTTTTCCTACTTCAAGGTTCCCGCGGAATATCAGCACCGCGTGTTGTTCTGGGGAATCATCGGCGCGCTGATCATGCGCGGGATCATGATCGGAGTCGGGACCGCGCTGATCCAGAATTTTGAATGGATAATTTACGTTTTCGGCGCGTTTCTGATTTTCACGGGTATTCGCATGGCAGTGACGGACGAGCACGGCGTGGACCCCGAGAAAAATCCGGCGGTCAGGATGCTTCGCAAGTTCATGCCGGTGACGACGCAGTATCACGGGAAGAAGTTCTTTGTGATCGAAAACGGCGTCCGGCACGCGACGCCGCTGATGGTCGCTTTGCTGGTCGTGGAACTCTCGGATGTCATATTTGCGGTGGATTCGATTCCGGCGGTGTTCGCCGTGACGCGAGACCCGTTCGTGGTGTTCACGTCTAACGTGTTCGCGATTCTCGGACTGCGCTCACTCTACTTCGCGCTGTCGGGAGTGATGCACAAGTTCCGCTTCCTGAAGTACGGGCTGTCGATCGTGCTGACCTTTGTGGGTGTGAAAATGCTGTTGGGACACACGGCGTATGCGATCCCGATTGGATGGTCGCTCGGCGTGGTGGCAGGCGTGCTGACCACCTCGGTGATTCTCTCGCTGGTGATTCCCGAGCGAAAGGCGAAGTAGCATGGCGGTTGTGTTGATAACTGGCTGTTCGTCCGGCTTCGGCAAGCTGGCCGCGCAGGACTTTGCGCAGGCAGGTCATACCGTTTTCGCAAGCATGCGCGATCCGGGTGAGCGAAATCGAGACAGCGCCGCAGAATTGACGGCTCTGCCGAACGTGCATGTGATCGAGTTGGATGTCACGGATGAGCTGTCCGTCGAACGCGCGGTGGACAACATTCAAGTGCACTCCGAGTTAGACGTGGTTGTGCACAACGCGGGACTCGGCGCGAACGGCGTGGCCGAGGGCAGTACGCCGGAGCAGTTTGAGCAAATCATGAATGTTAATCTGATCGGCGTGCATCGCCTGAACCGCGCGGTGCTGCCCAAGATGCGGGTGCGGAGACGCGGGTTACTCATTTATGTTTCGAGCGGACTGGGGCGCACGGTTCTACCGTACATGTCGGCTTACTGCGCAAGCAAATACGCGCTCGAAGCCTACGCCGAATCGCTGGCTTACGAACTGACGACTCACGGGATTGATTCGACCATCCTGCAGCCGGGGGCGTTTCCCACCAAGTTTCGCGCAAGTATTTTGACTCCGGACGATGCAGAACGGGTCGCGGAGTATCCGATTGAAACGGATGAAGCGCAGCGTGTGCATAACAATGTGGTGGAAATGCTGCGGAGCGAGATGGCGCCGGATCCGCACGAGGTGACGGGAATGATGCTGCGTGTCGTGGACATGCCGGCAGGCGAGCGTCCGCTGCGTGTGGCGCTGCGCAAAGACTCCGGCGGACTGAAAATGATTAATCAAATCTGCGGTGAAGTGCAGGGTGCACTCCTGCGCGGCATGGGATTACCTCATCGTGTGCCGAAGCGGCCGCAACTCTAAATTAGGACCTATCCTTGAAGCTGCATGAATTGCCATCCGGGCGACGCGTTCCCAATGAAATCTACGTTGTGGTGGAAGTGCCTTACGGCCATCGCAATAAGTATGAGTACGACAGCGACCTCGGAGCGATCGTACTCGACCGGCCACTCTTTTCACCGGTGCACTATCCCGGGGACTACGGTTTTGTGCCGGGCACTCTGGCGGAGGACGGCGATCCGCTCGACGTGCTGGTGTTGGTGAAAACGCCGACCTTTCCGGGCTGTGTCGTCGCCGCGCGGCCGCTTGGAGTGTTGATGATGAAAGACGAGAAAGGCAGCGACGAGAAGTTGCTGGCCGTGCCTGTGACGGATCCGACGTTTGAAACGTATCACAGTCTGTCCGATGTTCCGCCGCATTTTCTGCGGGAGATGGACCACTTCTTTCGCGTGTACAAGGAGCTCGAAGGTAAACAGGTTTCATCCATGGGCTGGCAGGATCGCTGGCAGGCCGAACAGATAATTAAGGATTGCATTAAGCGCGCAAAGGGGAAATCCGTATCGGCAAAGCGCAAGAGTGCAACAAAAGCCGTCAAGTCGAAGTCAAGAAAGGTATCGAAGTGAAAACACTAGCTTTTTCCATCCTGTTCATGCTGGGAGTTTCCATGGCAACCGCGTCTGTCTCGTCAACGTATGTTGAATATGAAGTCGACGGCAAGACTTACGAGGCATATGTGGCCTGGAACACGCAGCAGCAAGGGATCCGGCCGGGGGTGCTTGTGTTTCATGAGTGGTGGGGCTTGAACGACTACGCCAAACAGCGGGCGCGTGAATTGGCCAATCTCGGTTTTGTGGCGTTTGCCGCCGATATGTTCGGCAAAGGCATTTCGACGACCAAGGCGGAGGAAGCCGGAGCGCTGGCCGGAGCATTCTATCAGGACCGCACTTTGTTTGCGAAGCTTGCCAGAGCCGCTTACGACGAGATGTTGAAGCAGCCGAATGTGGACGCGGCGCGGACTGCGGCAATCGGATTCTGTTTCGGTGGAACGTGTGCGCTGGAACTTGCACGCAGCGAAGCGGAGCTGGACGGTATCGTGAGCTTTCACGGAAATTTGAGTAATCCGACTCCGGAAACTTCAAAGAGCATTAAATGTCGAGTGCTGGTCTTGCACGGTGCAGACGATCCGTTTGTGCCTGCCGAGCAAGTTGACGCATTCAAGAAGGAGATGGACGAGGCCAAAGTAGATTATAAGTTCGTCGCCTATCCGTTCGCGGTGCACGCCTTCACAAATCCTAATGCCGACAAGGCCGGACTGAACGGCGTCGCCTACAATGAAGAGGCGGACAAGGCCTCGATGGAAGAGATGCGAGCCTTCTTCCGAGAGTTGTTCACCGAGCCTAAATAGCAGACTCACGACTTTGAATTTGAGTAATTGAAGATAAACTACAGCGAGAGCAATGGCAACATCATTTACGCCCGGACTTCGGGTTTCGGAAACGACGCTGATTACGAAGGACAGAATCCTGCCGCTGCGCGGCAACGTCACCGTTCACGTCGGTGAGCACATGGCCGCAGAGCAAGTCGTGGCACGCACGGACCTGCCGGGCAATGTGACTCCGCTGAACGCGGCAAACCTGCTCGGCGTGCTGCCGGGCGATGTGCGCGGGGCATTGATTGTCAAAGAGGGCGATAAGATCGAGAAGGATCAAGTCATTGCCGAAGCAAAGTCTTTTTTCGGCCTGTTCAAGAACAAATTGAAGTCACCGATAACAGGTTCGCTCGAAGCGGTTTCAGAGATCACGGGGCAGTTGATTTTGCGGGACCCGCCCATTCCGGTTGAAATCGAATCGTACATTGAGGGCAGAGTCACGAAGATCTTTCCTCAAGAAGGTGTGGAAGTGCAGGCGGTCGGAACGTTCATTCAAGGGATTTTCGGTATTGGCGGAGAGACTTACGGTACGATTCAGATGATTGCGCAGTCACCGGATGAAGTGACGGACGAGAACAAGATACCTTCAGACTGCAAGCACAAAGTGCTGGTCGGCGGTGCACTGGGGACACTCGAAGCCGTAAAGAAAGCGGTTGCGGGAGGTGCCGCCGCGCTGGTGGTGGGAGGCTTCGACAGCTTGGACCTGAAGAAGCTGTTGGGTTATGAGCAGGGTGTGGCTATCACGGGCGGAGAACAGATTGGTGTCACGCTCGTCTTGACGGAGGGTTTCGGAAGGATCACGATGGCGCGGCGGACATTTGATCTCCTCAAGCGCAATGAAGGACATAATGCCTCCGTGTCGGGCGCGACGCAGATTCGCGCGGGCGTCATGCGACCTGAGATCATCATTGCGAAGAAGGACGTGACGCATCACGAGCCTGATGCGCATGAACCCTCGGGGTTGGAAAAGGGGGATGTCGTGCGCATTATTCGCGAGCCGTGGTTCGGTCAGATCGGCACAGTTGAAGACCTGCCGCCCGAATTGACCGCGCTGGATACCGAGGCGAAAGTCCGAGTCTTAAAAGTGAAACTCGAAAATAGCAACGAAATCGTCCTGCTGCCACGTGCGAACATCGAGAAGATTGAAGCATAGTTCAGATAACCCAAAGTGAGGGAGAAAACCATGAAAGCCTTGTTAGGAATTGTGTTGTCCGCACTGCTTGTCAGTGGTGCAATCGCGCAAATCACGGTCAATCAGAACCACATGCCGTCCGCAGGAACGAACGTCGTGAGTTTCGAGACCGATGCCGACGTAAGTTTCAGCCCCGGTTCGGGCGGAAACCAGACTTGGAACATCTCAGGATTCAACTATATCCCCTGGGATGTTCAGATGTACATCTCGCCTGTCGGAACCCCTTACTATGATCTGTTCCCGAATGCGACGCTCTGCCAAACCTACGACAACGGACTTGAGTTTTCGTATTACAGAGTGGCGTCCGACGGCCTGTATTTTCTCGGATTCGCGGTGACGACGGACTCCGTGCCGTACGTTCAAGATCCCGATCAGGATGTCTTGGTGGTGCGGTTCCCGTGCACCAACGGCACGACATGGACCGGTGTGCTGCGCATGACCGTAGAGCTGATGCCGGGCTTCACGACTGTAAATGTGGATAGCGCGATCTACACTGTGGACGGCTGGGGAACGTTGACGACACCGGCGTGGTCCGAAGCCGCGCTGCGTGTGACGCGTCACGGCTACTTCACGATCTATTTCAACGGCACGCCCATTGGGGATACCATTGAGGATTGGCAATATCAGTGGCTGACGCAGGCCACCGGACGCGGTGCGAGTTTCAGCAACTATGAAGCGACGGGTCCGAACTACACGACGGGTGTGGTAAGCTACTCGAATGTCGGCACTTTAGATGCCGATCCGCGCGGTCCGGTGGCGGAGAGCTTCAAGTTGTCTCAGAACTATCCGAATCCGTTCAACCCGACGACGAATTTGCCGATTCAGCTTGACAAGCAGACGTCAATTCAGCTGACGGTATACAATGAAACGGGTCAAGTGGTGTATGAGTATAGTGTGGAGCTTGGCGCGGGACAGCATGAGCTTCCGATAGACGGGAGCGCGTGGAGCAGCGGGAGCTACTTCGCCAAGGTCATGGCCGGAAACGAAGCACAGACCGCTCGGATGGTGCTGGTCAAGTAACTTTTGAGGGGCGGCATGCGCAAAGCATGCCGCCCTTTTCGTTGTTCGCAACTGATTTCATATTGTTTCCTGGAGGGCAATATGGCATCGAAATCGGTTTACTTAGTCTTCTTCGTGTTCTTGACATGGAACGCGTCCGCGTTGGCCGACACGACCATCACGTATACTGCGACTAACGTTCCAGTTTCCATTCCGGACGGCCCGAGCGGCATCGCCGAGTCAGCCATGGAGATCTTTGACGCCTACGATATTATAGATGTCAATGTCATCGTCACAATTCATCATACGTTTGACCAAGACCTGAGAATCTATCTCGAAGCGCCTAACGAAGACGTCGTTCGACTGGCTAATCAATGCGGACTGTCGGGCAATAACTACATTTCGACCGTGTTTGACGATGAGGCACAGGAGTTCATCTGTGACGGCAGTCCGCCGTTTACCGGCCGATATCAACCGGATCAGGCTCTCACGCTGTTTGACAACATCTCGTCGGCAGGCACGTGGATTCTGCGCGTGACGGACAATGCGCCGCAGGATGTCGGCTCAATCCAATCGTGGGCCTTGGAGTTGACGTATGCCGCTGTTGCTGCGCGCGAACCGGCGCCGCTCGTGACCGAGTTCACCGTCGGCCAGAATTACCCGAACCCCTTCAATCCGACGACCATTCTGCCGATTGCACTATCGCGACCTGCGACGGTTTCTCTGCGTGTGTTCAATGGGATGGGTCAAACGGTTCTGAATTCCCGGCATTCGCTCAGTGCAGGCCAGCATACGCTGCCTATCGATGGTAGCGGTTGGAGTTCGGGAAGCTACTTTGCGAAAGTGGAGAGCAACTGCAAATCGCAGACGGCCCGGATGGTGCTTCAGAAGTAACGAAAAATCACTAGTGCTCAAGAGGCAGCCCCGAAGGCTGCCTCTTTTGACTCCAGCGAATTCGCAGCAAATTGCTTGTTTGGGAATTTCTCTTATAATGGAGGAAACTCAGGTATATATTTATGAGATTATTAATTCTATTTGCTGCTTCGTTGCTGTCCGGCCAGCTCTTCGCCCAAAATCTGCCGACACACACGACTACGCTGTTTTCCGGTTCGGGAAATTGCCAGATGTGCCATGTTTCGAACGGCAATATTATGACCGAGAACGGAACGGACATATCTCCGATCACCCAGTGGCGCTCAACGATGATGGCGAACAGCTCCAAAGACCCGTTCTGGCGCGCGAAAGTGGCCACCGAGCTTGCCGCTTTCCCGCAGCATTCTGCGCTGATTCAGCAGCGTTGCACCGTCTGTCATGTGCCGATCGGTCACACTCAAGTCCGGTATGACGGTTTTGAGCACTATGACCTTTCGGCTCTGCCGAGCGATCCGCTGGCGCGCGACGGAGTGAGCTGCACGGTATGTCACCAGATTCAACCGGACAATCTGGGCGAGCCGGCGAGCTACAGCGGGGGCTACGAGATTACAGACGAACGACTCATTTTTGGGCCGTATGCAAATCCTTTGCAGGCACCGATGATTAACAACGTGGGATACACTCCGGTGCTCGGTGCACACACGAACGACTCCGAGCTGTGTGCAACGTGTCATACGCTCTTCACTCCTTCCCTCGACGCGCAAGGAAACATTATCGGCGAGTTTCCCGAGCAGACGCCTTACATCGAGTGGAAAAATAGTTTCTACGGGCAAGCTGGAAACGTGAGCTGTCAGGCGTGTCATATGCGCGTCTCCACTTCGCCACAGGACATCGCGCTCGTGCCGCCGTGGCATCAGGAATTGCGCTCTCCCTATTTTCAGCATCTGTTTGTCGGTGCCAATGTAACGATGCTGCGGCTGCTGCGTGATCACGCGCAAACATTGGGGGTGACAGCGCTGGCGGCGCAGTTTGACACGACCATCGCCGAGACGCAAAGAAACCTGCAGACTCAGACGTGCGCGCTCGATTTGCACGCAGAACATAACGGCGACTCGACGATTCTGCGCGTCACGATTACAAATCTGGCGGGACACAAGCTGCCAACGGGAATCCCGCTTCGCCGGATGTGGCTGCATGTGAGTGCGCTGAACGAATCTGGAGAAACCGTGTTCGAGTCAGGGGCGTGGAACGACGAAGGTGAAATCATCGGCTACGACGATCCGTTTGAACCACATCATGACCTGATTTCCGAAGAGAGTCAGGTGCAGGTCTACGAAGCGGTGATGGGAGATGACCAAGGCAGGCGGACATGGACACTGCTGCGCGCGGTGTCGCATCCGAAGGACAATCGTCTGCCGCCGTTGATGTTTACGAGTGAACATCTCTCGTATGACAGCGTCGCCGTCTACGGTGTGCCGCCCTCGGATACAAACTTCAACCGAGTGGGCGGCGCGGAAGGCAGCGGAAGCGACATTGTGACTTATCGTTTGCCGCGCTCCGCGACGGTTACCGTTTCTGTGCTGTTTCAGACTGTGCAGCCGAGTTTGGTGAATTACCTCGCCGCGCACAACTTGCCGGAGACGAACGCCTTTATGGCTATGTACAGTACTCAGTCCCACGAGCCGATCTTTGTAACGTCGGAAACCGTGATACTTGCGAGTGGAGAAGTCTCGCCGCTCCCGTTGCCGCAGGATTTTTCAATTCGACCCCTGTATCCCAATCCGTTCAACAGCAAGGCGCGACTTCCCCTTGACCTTGCGCGCGGCATGCAAGTGGAACTGAGTTTGTATGACATTCGCGGGCGCAGAGTCATGCTCTACGGCCAGTATTTCTCCGCAGGAAGAACTGAATTCGAACTTGACGGCTCGGGACTACCCAGCGGGGTTTATATGCTGCAGGCCCGCGCCGGAGACACGAAGCACTCGCAGAGGGTGATTCTGCTCAAATGATGCGAGTGCTTCTGATATCGCTGCTTATTCTTGCATGTCAAAGAGCGATGACTCCGCAGCCGCCCTCGCTCGCAGCAACGTGGTATGCCAACGCGAACTCCATCAACTTCCTCAACCTGCAGCACATGGCTCTCGATCTGCGCGCGGACTCAAGCTACCGCTACTTCTATCGGCTCGCGCCGCGCGCGGATCAGGAAACGGGGGATGACTACATGGAAGGCGGATACTATCGCGTGCGCGGAGACTCTCTTCAGTTTATGAGCGAGTTGGTGAACGGCGAATTGAAACAGAATAGTTACTCTCGCAGATTTCGCATGCTGCCGGACACCGCCGAGTGGCCGTTGCGTGTGACGTATGCGAAACAAGGCACAGTTTTCGAGGTGTATTTTCGGAAGGAGTGATCGTCAAATAGGTTCTCTAAGTGATTGTAATTCTGTTTTATGTCACAAGTTTGAGAGTCTTACAGAATTCGCTTGACTTGGCCGGATTGACGGCGTATATTCTGATGGTGTATCGGCAACTCTGTGCTTCTGCCGAGAGATTCCGCCATTAAGAAGGGAGGCCGTCCTGAACAAAGCAAATTTCACCTTGACCGCAAAGACGATTCTTGCGGTTTTTTTGTGCATCGTTTTTTGCACGTCTCGAGTTTGGGCCTGCACAGATTGCCAGTGTTTTAGTGACGCTGTTTGTTCTGAGGCGGAGTGCACACCGGGCTTGACAACAAATTGCACCCGCTATGAATTCACTGTTGCGTGCGATGGAACATATTCACTTTCGACGGAGACTATCTGTTATGGCGGCGGCGAGTGCTCCGACTGTCAATCCTGCGCAAACCTCTTTATTCTCAGCGGCGCAACGGAGATCTATCTCACGAACAACCACACAAACAATTGCGAGAGTGGCGGCTGCGGCGCTTCGGGACCATCGATGTACCTGCTGGACTCAAACAGGACCTATGTCCTTTACGTTTGCTTGATCCCGTGCCCAAACGCGTCCGGATGCGGCGACGACGAGAACGAATGCGCGTCAGATTGCAAGGCCTGGGCGTGTCTTTCTTATGGAGTCACCTCATGCACTCCATAAGGAAACTCAAATCCACGATCCTTTGGTTGATATTGAGTGGCCTTGCGGTCGCCGTGCGTGCCGCAGTGCTGCCGGTTCCTTCGGAGTACGCAACCATTCAATCTGCTTTGGACGCGACGGCGGCCGGAGACACGGTGCTTGTATCCCCGGGAACTTACCATGAGTTCTTAATTGGTCCACTGCACTCGGTCACGCTGCTTGGAGAGTTTCAGGCCGACACAACCGAAGAGTTAAGAACCGTGCTTGATCCGATCGCCGCAGGACTGGATACGCCCTCGACGTTTGAGGCGCGCGGGGACACGACCACTGTCAAGAACATTGCTTTCTTCAACCGCCCTGAGCTTCGACAAAGTTTCGCAACAAGATCGGGTGGAGTTCAAAATTCGGCATCCGCGTTGTTTATTGGAAATTGCCGATTTGATTCAGTCTCGGCAGCCATTCGAGGTGGAATGGACATTAAGGTCACCGACTCCCGCTTTCTTGGTTGTGTTCGAGATGCCATTCGGCCCTCAAGCAACGGTCGAGTTCAAGTGAATCGCTGTTGGTTTGAAGCAAGCGCGTACGCAATGGTCACAGGCTACAGCAGATCGCTAATTGAAGATTGCGAATTCAAACGCAACGCCCAGTACGGTCATTTCTTGAACGCGATTGGTGAAGACATCACGATTCGCAACTGCCGGTTCGGCCCCAGCGTGACGGCATTTTCCGTTTTGGTTGCCTTTCCTACGGGTGGAATGAGAATTGAGAACAACGTCTTCGAGGAACTTGAGAACGCGATGTGGATTATCGAAGTCGGGGTCAGCTGTTCGATGGTCGAAGACCCGCCAATTGTGATTCGCAATAATATATTCAGAAACAATCGAATGACTGCGAATCAGAGCGGCATGATCCAGATCAACGCCAATTGCATGAACCAGACGTCAGGCAATCTCGCAGTCATCGAAGACAACGAGTTTGTTGACTGCTTGGGGTTGAATCATGCGCTGGCCACGGGGATCTATCTGAATGGCGCGGGCACGCTGACCGGCAACACGTTCTTGGACCTTCAGCCTCAAGATTTGCCGGATGTTCTGGCAAGCGGCGGGTCGCAGAATCCGGTTATCGCGCGCAACAACTCTTTTCTGCCGCAAGGGCTGGCCGCTCGAGGTTCGGGAGACAATTTCGATGCACGGGAGAACTGGTGGGGAGATTCGACGGGGCCGTTCCACAGCGTGCTGAATCCGAACGGCTCGGGATCCGAAGTGGGAAATGACGTGGAGTTCTTTCCGTGGTTGACGCATCATCCGGACAGCAGTGATACGAATTCAAATGCGGAGAATGAACCTCCGTCCTTGCATCCCGAACAGTTTGCGTTGTCGGCTTATCCAAATCCGTTCAATCCGTCTGCGCTGCTGACGATTGACGTTGCGGCTCCCGGTGAATATGACGTGATTCTCTTTGATGTGACGGGCAGAGAAGCGGCGCGAGTTTTTTCGGGAAGGATCGATACACAGTGGAGTATTCGCATTGGTGGCGAGAGCTTGGCCAGCGGTGTGTATTTCGCGCAGTTGCGAGATGCGCGTCGCTCGTATGTGGCGACGAAACTGCTCCTGCTGAAGTAGCATAGCTCCGAGAGAGCGGAAACAATGCTTCCTCAGGTGTTGCCGCGCTTGCGAAAACAAGTTGTCATTTCGAGAAGAGTAACTCTGGGTGCTTTTGTTAACTTGCCTGCGCGACTTGCATACAACTCACTCTATTGCGCCTGACAGATCACCTTCCGCTTGTTATATTGTAGCAGTGTACTGGCAACTCGGTGCATCTGCTATAGACACTGCCACATATTAAGGAGGTCATCTTGAGGAAGGCACCTGTTTTTCTTGCCGCAATGACAAGTCTTGCGGTTCTTTTGTGCCTCGTTTTGAACACAACGCAAGTATCGGCCTGCTCGGAATGTTTTTGCATCAGTGACAATTCCTGCACCAGTGGTGAGTGCTCGGTAAGCCTGACGACGAACTGCACGCGGCGTGAGTTCACTGCGGCATGTTCGGGTGACTACACATTGTACACAGAAACAAGCTGTACGGGCGGCGAGAATTGTTTCAAATGTCAGTCCTGCGCAAACCTATTCAAACTTTCGAGCGGCATTGAGGTGTGGATTGCAAATGGACACACCAATACTTGTGATCACGGAGTTTGCACGTCAAGTACGACAATTCATCTCAATGAGGGAGATACGTACGTGCTCTATGTTTGCAAGATCCCTTGTCCTGACGGATCATCGGTCTGCGGCGATAACTGCACGGCTTCATGCACGGCGTACGCATGTCTGTCTTATGGAGTGCTTACATGCACTCCGTGAGGTTAGTCTTCACGACGCTGCTGCTTGGCATCGTAGCCACTGCGCGAGCAACGGTTTTGCCCGTGCCGTCTGAGTACGCGACGATTCAAGAGGCGCTGGATGCTACGAATGCGTGGGATACAGTTTTAGTCGCGCCCGGAGACTATCACGAGTTTCTGATGGGACCGCCTCACTCGTTTGTTTTGATGGGTGAGTATCCTCCGGATTCCGGCTCTTTATCTGTGACGACACTTGATCCGATCATTACGGAACCTGACACACCTTCAACAATTCAAGTCAGCGCCGATACTGTCTTAATAAAGAACCTTGCCTTCTTCAATCGTGCGGGACTTCGGCAGGATTTTGCCACGCGATCCGGCGGCGTGCAGAACTCGGCGTCTAAGTTGATAGTTCAGAACTGCCGCTTTGATTCGGTGTCGGCGGCGATCCGGCATGGACACAGCATAGAAGTTTTGGATTGCCGCTTCACGGGATGTGTGCGGACGGCGATTCAGGCGGACAGCGGCGGCCGCATCACGGCGCGGCGCTGCACTTTCGAAGCCAGCGCATACTCCATCGTTACTGGTTATGACGGGACTATCATCGAAGATTGCGAGTTTATATGCAATACGCAGTATGGGCACTACGTGGTTCTCGGCGGCGAAGGTATCGTAGTCAGAAACTGCCGCTTTGGGCCATGCCTAGGAGCGTTTTCCGTCCTGAGCATCTATTCTACCGGTAGCAATGTGATCGAAGAGAATGTATTTGAAGGACTCAATCGATCCGTCAGCATCATCGAAGCAGAGAGCGACTGCTCTACGCTTGGCGGCGTCCCACTTACGATAAGAGCGAACGTCTTTCAAAACAATTATACGGTTCCTCCCCATCAGGGAACAACCGCGATTGACGCACGATGTGCGGACGAGACCTACGGAAAGCTGGTTGTGATACAATCCAACATGTTTGCGGATGGGAGTACCACCGTACTTGCTTCGGGGTTATACTTGAAAGGATCTGCTCTGCTGGAGGATAACACGTTCGTCGATCTTCTGCCGGAGGATAGACCTGACGTGTATTCGGATGGAGAGAGGGAGGACACGGTATTTGCTCGCAACAACTCATTCTTGTTCCCCGGCCTGGCCGCAAAGACATTGGAAAGTTATTTTGATGCGCGGGAGAACTGGTGGGGAGATTCGACGGGGCCGTTCAACAGTGCGCTGAATCCCAATGGCATGGGTTCGGAGGTCGGCAACGGCGTCGAGTTCATTCCCTGGCTGACTTCTCCGCCGGATAGTGCGGATACGAGTGAAGTTTCCACGGAGGAGATGCTGCCGATGTTGCCAAGCGAATTTCGACTCGAAGTGTTTCCGAATCCGTTCAATGCGGTTGCGCAACTGTCGATATTCGTTCGCACGCCGGGGATTTATGACGTGGTTCTCTATGACGTGACGGGCCGCGAGGCTGTGCGAATACAGGCTGGTTATATAAGATCTAAAAGCTCCGTCCGTTTGGACATGAACCGGCTCGCCAGCGGCGTCTACATCGCGGCGCTGCACGCGCACGACAAAACTCTCGCTACGACAAAACTGCTCTTACTGCGCTAATAGATTCGAACAGTCAAACTGAAAGCGGGACGCATGACTGCGTCCCGCTTCTTGTTCTGGTAAGTAAGAGTAACTTCTACAGTTTCTTCAGCACGTTTTGCAGTTTTTCTTCGGCGGACGCGGCGACGGGTTTCAGGTTTTCGTTCTCAATGAATAGGAACATCGCCTTGGGATCAATGATGGACACGATCGATCCGCCGCCTTCCCGCTCCTGCACGACGACATTACAGGGCAGCATCAACCCTATTTGCGGCTCCGCGAGCAGAGCCTGCGAGGCAAGATGCGGATTGCATGCGCCGAGGATGACGTATTTGCGGAAATCCATATCGATCTTCTTCTTCAACGTGCTTTGAACATCAATCTCCGTAAGCACTCCGAATCCTTCTTCCTTCAACAGTTCGGTGACGCGCGCGATGGCGTCATCATAGCCGGTGGCGGGCAGTTCCTTCACCCAGCCATAGTTGATTTGTGCAGACGCCGTGGACATGAGCATAGCTCCAATAATCGTAATGAACATAAACTTCATGAAATAGTATCCTCTTCTCTGGTGACACCAAAAGGGCGCACCTCACGGCACGCCCCTATACCCGAAAAAGTGAAACGCGTGATCCGCAGGTCAGCGGTGGAGCTCAGCGGCGCGCGCCATCAAAATTCTTAGCGACCGTCTCCCAGCACAGATTCTTGATGAACGCCTCAATGTAGGCGGGACGTGCCGCGCCGTAATCGATAAAGTAGGCATGCTCATAAACGTCCATCGCCATAATCGGCTTCATGTTCCACGCAAGATATGAATTCTGCGCGTCGCCGACCCAGTTGAGCAGACGCTTGCCGTCTTCCCACCACACCAGCCAAACCCAGCCGCGCGCGGCCATGCCGGAAGCCTTCAAATCCGCGATGTATTTGTCGTAGTTTCCGAAATCCTTTTCTATCTGCTTCTTGAGGTCGCCCGAAAGCGCGCTGCCGCCCGGCGTCAAGTGCGCGAAATAGACTTCGTGATTCTGCATTCCGGCTATCGCAAAACTCAAATCCACCTTCAGTCCCCGAATCTCGGAATACACCTGATTCGCTCCCGCGCCATCATGTGCGGCAAGCTTTTCAAGCACTTCGTTCGTCTTATTTACATATCCGTTGTAGAGCTTCAGATGCTCTTCGCAGGTTTTCTTGGAAATGCCGTCGAGTTCAAAAATCTTGGTGCCGAAATCTTTGGCGGTGAAAGCCATGGGATGGACCTCTATTGGTTTATTTTCATTGAATTGCGCGCGCACGTCGGCGACACTCAACCCCTTAAGATATGCAATTCAAAGGACATTTTCAAGCACAGAAAGACCCGACAAGTGCCGGGTCTTTCTCGAAATCTTCCTTCATTTCAGTCTGAAACGAAGTGAGACGTTGCAGCTTATTGACAGCAATCGCTTCCGCAGCAGGATCCACTCTTCGGCTTAAAGGCGCGCACTTTCACCGAAGCGACCGCATCCAGCGCTTCGCTGCGAAGCTCCTCGCCGATTTCGGACAATCCCACGTCGTATTGAATTTCGTTGACAATTTCAACGTCCGCCAAGCCGGCTTCGCGAGCATAGCGCAAATAGTCTTCCTTTAGAGACGCGCCCGCCACACAACCCACGTAAGCTTCGACGTTGTTCTTCAACGCTTCCGACAGCGGGCGATTGAGCACAAGATCAGACACGAGCATGCGACCGCCGGGACGCAGCACGCGTGCAATTTCGCTGAAGACTCTCGGCTTGTCGGTCGAGAGATTGATGACGCAGTTTGAAATCACCAGATCCACCGCGTTGTCCTTGAGCGGCAAGTCCTCGATGATTCCTTCACGAAACTCGACGTTGTGCGCGTCAATTGTTTCCGCGTTCGCTCGCGCCTTGGCCAGCATTTCCGGAGTCATGTCGACACCGATGACGCGACCCAACGGCCCCACCTTACGCGCCGCAAGGAAGGCGTCGAAGCCCGCTCCACTGCCCAAGTCCAAGACTGTCTCACCCTGCTTCACATCGGCAAACTCCAACGGGTTGCCGCAGCCAAGCCCGAGATTTGCACCCTCCGGCACCGCTTTCATGTCTTCTTCCGAGTAGCCGATTGCCGCTGCAATATCTTCAACATTGGTTGCGCCGCAGCATCCTGAGGTTCCGCAACAGCCTTCCCCACGTGCTGCTTGACCATACTTCTCGCGCACAACTTCTCGAATGTTCAGTTGAGTTTCCATTCCGTCCTTCTTTCTGTTTCTACACGTATTTCTCGCCGGATTTCGTTTCCGGCGAGCAGTCTTTATGCGCCGCTAAGACGCAGTCCCTGATTCTGATACTCTTTCTAACAACACGACTCCGTCAACAGATCAAATACCTTTTTGAAGCGCTGCAGCGCGCGCTTCTCTATGCAGTAGCAGATCTTCGGCCCGTCAATCTCCCCGTGAATCCAGCCCGCCTCTTTCAGCTTGCGCAGGTGCTGAGACACTGTGGACGGAGCCACCGGAAGCTGCTCCACAATATCGCCCACAATACACCCGGGACTCTGCAACAGAAACCGGATAATGGCCACGCGATGCGGGTGACCTAAAGCCCGTGCCAGCCTGGCAAGTTCCTGATCCTCGCGGGAGGAGTCTGGGGGATGAACGGTAAACTCGGGTGCGTTTTGCATAGTTCGTTTCGTCTTTCGTAAAATTACGAAATGATTTACAAAAAGTCAAGCGGCTTGCCAACCGCTCGAAAATTATCTACATAACAGATTGTTTTTTAGACGTATACTCAATCGAAAATCGATTCCCCTCAGGGTCTTCACCCTCGCAAATCCAGATTTCAGGCGCAACCACTCGAGGCTCGCCCATCGGGACACCCCGCTCCGTCAGCTCATCCCGCGCGACCTCTATGTCATTGACTCTAAATACTAAAGAAGGTGCGTCCTTGCCAATCCGCCGCTTGCCGCCGGAGTGGAGGCATAGGCTGCACGGACCAGTGCTGAAGACAACCCACTCCTCCTTTCGATAGTCAGAGGCATTCGGAGGAAAGCTGACCCGAAGCCCCATGGCATCGCGGTAAAACTCCACCATTTCCTGCATATTCTCAACATATAGAATAACTTCGAGGAGGCCTTTTAAGCAACCCATGGGTAATCCTCCGGCAAGTGTGATGGTCAGATAGATTAATATACTACAGAACCGAGTTTTGAGCAACGAGTTTTGACTTGCGCACGCACTCAGAACAGACTAAATTAATGCAATGACGACGATGTAACTGGAAATGCCTCTCGATGATCTGGACCCTACTGCTGATTCTGCTCGCTCCGCTGACACTTCGCGCTCAGTTGGACGAAACCCCGCCTGCTAACCCGACGGATTTTCATAACCGGGAAGCACGCCGCTGGCAGCGCGTGCTGGAAAGCCGCGAACATGCCACGCTGGATGAGACTCAAAACGACTATGATGTCCTGTATTACGAACTTTGGATTGATTTGCGTAATTTCACGGGGCAACAGATCACAGGACGAACGGATATTCACGGACGCGCCCTGCTGACTAATTTCCGTGATGTGGTGCTCGACTTCTGTGACACGCTGACTGTTGACTCCGTGCGCGGAGCCGGCGGGGAAGTGCTGAGTTTCGTGCACTCCGACTATCAAATCGTGGCTGCTCTGGAACGCGACTACGCGCTTGACGAAGAGTTTCTGCTCACCGTCTACTATCACGGAAGACCCTGTCTCGGTGGCGGGATTTCCACATTCGACTGGTTCGACCGCTTGGTGTCTCCCGGCCACTTCGTGCCTTCCATCTCCACTCTCTCCGAACCGCTTGGCGCCCGCGACTGGTGGCCGTGTAAGGACCTGCCGGACGACAAAGCCGACAGCGCGCGCATTCACCTGACGGTCGCGGATACTCTGACCGCCACGTCCAACGGCGTGCTGGAAAACGTGACCGTGCTCCCCGCCAGCGCGAAACGCTTCAGCTGGTTCGAGAAGTATCCGATTTCGAGTTACCTGATTGTCGCGAACGCAACCAACTACGTTCAATTCAACGACTGGTACGTCTCGACTTCCGGCGACAGTCTGCCGCTCGAATATTTTGTCTATCCCGAAAAGCTGACGCAGTCAATCGCGGACTTTGACATTATGCCTGATGCCATCGCGCTCTTCGCGGAACTCTTCGGCGAGTATCCGTTCATGGGCGAAAAATACGGCCATTCCATGTTCCGCTGGAGCGGAGCCATGGAGCATCAGTGCAACACATCGTATGGCAGAGGCCTCGTGAATGGTGCGGGAACCTACGACTGGATTCTCGTCCACGAACTCGCGCATCAGTGGTGGGGCGACATGGTCACGCTCGCCGATTGGCCGCACATCTGGCTGAACGAGGGCTTTGCCAGCTACAGCGAGGCGCTGTGGTTCGAGCACCTTGGCGGAGCGTCGGCGCTGCAAAGCTACATGGTCAGTTCACAGCCCGTCACCGATCCCTCGGGGCCGATTGTGAACCCCTCCGATCTCTTCAGCGGCAACACTGTCTACAACAAAGGCGCATGGGTGCTGCATACGCTGCGCGGCGCGATTCAAAACGACTCGCTGTTTTTTGCCGGCCTGCGCGAGTACCGCGCACGGTTTGAGTACGGAAACGCCGACACGGAAGAGTTCCTGCTTGCCATGTCTGACGTGGTGGGCTATGACGTCACGCCGTTTGTCTATGCCTACCTCTACGCGACCAATCGCCCGAGCTACCGCGTGTCCTATGGAACCGGAACGGTGGACGGCGCGCTCAAAACCGCCGTGCGGCTGCGCCAGATTCACAACGTCCCGCCGCTCGCGTTTACCAACAGAGTCGAGCTGCGTTTCGGCGGAGCACAAACGGTCACGCACTCTGTAGTCTGTAACGCCTACCGAACGGAATACTTGTTCGACCTCGGCTATTCTCCGACCTCGCTGACCTTCGACCCGAACTCGTGGTTCCTGAAGACCGTTTCCAATGAAGCGCTGCAGCCGGTCTTTCTGAACAGCTCCCTCACACAAGGGACGCAGCTTTCTCCGTATGCAGACACGCTGGTGGCCATCGGCGGTAACGGCAACTATACCTTCTCCCTGATTGGCGGCGCGCTGCCTGACGGCCTGACGCTGGCCGCTAACGGCCACTTGACGGGAACGCCGGGCACGGGAGGCAGTTTTCCGTTGACCTTGCGTGTGCGCGACACGAACAATCAGGCCGACACCACTCTGCTTGTTCTGAACGTGAGTTCTATTCTTGAGCCGCCGCAAGCGCTGACGATTTATGCCAACGACGACAGCACCGTCACGTTGCGCTGGCAGGCCGTGGCCGGAGCGGTCAGCTATGATATCGTGGCGGCGACCGACCCCGACTTCCTGAACTCGGAAGTGATTGCCACCGTCCTAAACACCGTTTTCGTGGACAGCACGGCGACTGAACAGAGATTCTATCAGGTGTTGGCGAATCCGTAGCCGGTTTCCTTCCAGCGGAAAAAAGCAGCCCCGCAACGTGCGTTGCGGGGCTTTCTATCAGGCGGGGGTGCTTAAAGCACTTACTTGGCGGGGGAGAGGTGCTTGCTGACGAGCTTGGTCATTTCGAACATGGAGACCTGCTTCTTGCCGAACAGCTTCATCAGCTTGTCGTCGGCATTGATCATCCGCTTGTTCGTCTTGTCCTGCAGGCCGTTCTTCTTGATGTAGTCCCAAATCTTCTTGGTCACATCCGTGCGCGGCATCGGCTTTGCGCCAATCACGTCGCCCAGCGTGGCCGACGGCATCATGGGAGCCATGAACGCGGCATTGGGTTTACGCTTCACCTTGGGCTTGGCAGCCTTCTTCGGAGCGGCTTTCTTCTTCGTCGCCTTCTTGGCAGCCTTCTTCGGGGCGGCTTTCTTCTTCGTCGCCTTCTTGGCAGCCTTCTTGGCCGTAGCTTTCTTCTTCGTGGCCTTCTTGGCGGCCTTCTTAGCCGTGGCTTTCTTCTTCGTGGCCTTCTTCGGCGCGGCCTTCTTGGCCGTGGCTTTCTTCTTGGGGGCCTTCTTGGCGGCCTTTGCCTTCTTCTTCGTCGCCATGGATTGTCTCCTTTGTGCGAGGGTTGTTTTCGTCAGGGATTATCTTGCAGTCAGTAAATGACCCGACAGGGGGACGGACTGCGCCCCGTGATGTTTCGGACCGTGCGGCGGTCCAAGTGATCTATCATCAAGGCCCGCTCCGACAGGCGGCGCGAGCACGAATCCAAAGGAGAATGTCGCGCGCATGGCACACGCGACAATACACACTCGCAAATATATGCACTTTGTAATTCTTGTCAAGAGGGCGGAGTGTTCTGCATAAGACTGAAATTCATTCCCGATTTCGTCCATACTCACGCGCCTCAACGCTCGTTTTGCAGACTGCTGAAGCCACCCGGAGAGCTTTCGCCGAGTGCAAGCCCCACGCTTGCAAAGTGCTCTGCGCGTGCGTGACTGCGACCGGGCCGTCGTGCGCACGTAGGCAGAGAAGTTATTAAAACAGAGTAAGTTGAGTGTCGGATCGCAGGGCGGATTCCGCAACTTTTGCGGGACGCGCGCTGCTCTGCAATCGGCATGAAGCCGCACCGGATATTCGGGCGAACGGACTGCGAAGCTCCCCTGCTTCGGCACGCGCACAGAGGTGAAAAGCTTGCTGCGCAATACGAAAATTCTCCGTTGCGCGCGCGAGCAATTCAAAAATTTTCAGTGGGGAATGCCTCTTCCCGCGAATACGCCCTGCTAAAATCGAGTTCAATTCACCGGCCGATATGTGGAATAGACATCGACAAAAGCCCGACCATAATCGAGTCCGCAGCGCCCGTGGAACCATGCCCTGACTCCAGTGGTTTGAATTTCGAGCCGAAAATGGGTATATTAAGGGCTGTCCCAAGCGAGATTACGCCCCAGCGGGCTAACCGCTACGGAGGCATTAAAGTTATGAAAGGACCCAACATGAGTGTTCCCACTCCGGCAGAACCGGCCATGACTCTGGAGAATATCCACGACGGTTCCGCCTATAATCCATATCGCGGACTGGCCCAGCCCGAAGACATCGAAATTCAAGAGTGGATTGACTCGCTTGAATACGAATACCGGCATGGCGGACCCGAGCGTGTGCGCGAGCTAATGCATTGGCTGCAGATTCATGCCCAGAAGCGTGGCGTCTCTGCACCGTTCCCCCTAACCACTCCCTACGTCAATACGATTCCCGCCGACCGACAGCCCGCGTTTCCCGGAAACCGCGAAGTCGAACGCCGCATCAAGAGCATTATTCGCTGGAACGCTATGGCAATGGTTGTGCGGGCAAATCGCGCCGAAGACGGAATCGGCGGACATATCTCCACCTATGCGTCGTCCGCAACCCTCTTCGAAATCGGTTTCAACCATTTCTTCAAGGGACCGGAGCACCCCGACGGAGCGGACCAGATCTTCTTCCAGGGGCACGCGTCCCCCGGCATCTACGCGCGCGCCTTCCTCGAAGGACGACTCTCGATTGAGCAGCTCCGCAATTTCCGCCATGAACTTCGACCCGAAGGCGGACTCAGCTCCTATCCGCATCCATGGCTGATGCCCAACTTCTGGCAGTTTCCCACCGTTTCGATGGGACTCGGCCCGATTATGGCCATCTATCAGGCACGCTTCAATCGCTATCTCGAAAACCGTCAACTCAAACCGCAAACCGATTCGCACGTCTGGGCCTTCCTCGGCGATGGCGAAACCGATGAACCGGAAGCGCTCGGCGCGATCGGTCTGGCCGGACGCGAAAAACTCGACAACCTCATTTTCGTCGTCAACTGCAATCTGCAGCGGCTCGACGGCCCTGTTCGCGGCAACGGCAAAATCATTCAGGAACTCGAAACCATCTTCCGAGGTGCCGGCTGGAACGTCATCAAAGTTGTCTGGGGCAATGACTGGGACTTCCTGCTCTCCGAAGACACGCACGGCAAACTTGTTAAACGGATGGGCGAGGCCGTCGATGGCGACTACCAAAAGTATACTGTCGAATCCGGTGCCTATATCCGCCAGCACTTCTTCGGATCGGACCCCGAACTGCTCAAACTGGTCGACCATCTCTCGGACGAACAGCTCTCCAAGATGCGGCGCGGCGGACACGACCCCGAAAAAGTCTATGCCGCATTCAAAGCCGCCGTCGAACACAAGGGACAGCCCACCGTGATTCTGGCCAAAACTATCAAAGGCTACGGTCTTGGTGAAGCCGGAGAGGGCCGCAATATCACGCATCAACAGAAAAAGCTCAATGACAGCGAGTTGATGCACTTCCGCACGCGCTTCGGCATTCCCATTTCCGATGAAGCCATTGCCGCTACGCCGTTCTACAAGCCGCCGCAGGACAGCCCCGAGATGGTGTACATCAAAGAGCGCCGCGAAAAACTCGGCGGGCCGATGCCCCAGCGCAGAGTGGAAGTCCAGCCGCTTGAACCGCCGAAAAAAGAGTTCTGGCAGGAGTTCTTCGAGAGCAGCGGCGACCGTGAAGTCTCCACCACGATGGTCTTTGTGCGCATTTTGGCCAAACTCTTGAAAGACGACAATTGGGGCAAGCTCGTCGTCCCCATCGTTCCCGACGAAGCGCGCACCTTCGGCATGGAAGCGCTGTTCCGGCAGGTCGGCATTTATTCCAGCATCGGACAGCTCTATGAACCTGTGGACCGCGCGTCGCTTCTCTATTATAAAGAAGCTGCCGACGGACAGATTCTCGAGGAAGGCATCACCGAAGCAGGCTCCATGTCGAGCTTTGTCGCTGCCGGAACCGCCTATGCCACGCACGGTCTGAACACCGTCCCCTTCTTCACCTTCTACTCGATGTTCGGCCCGCAGCGTATCGGCGACCTCGTCTGGGCTGCCGGCGACATCCGCTGCAAAGGCTTCATGATGGGAGCGACCGCCGGACGCACGACTCTGAACGGCGAAGGGCTGCAGCACGAAGACGGCCACAGCCCCGTCCTGACGCTTCCTGTGCCCAATCTCATGGTCTATGATATTGCCTTCGGATACGAACTCGCGCTCATCATCCGCGACGGTCTGCGCCGCATGTATCAGGAGCAGGAGGACATCTTCTACTACCTGACCATCCAGAATGAGAACTACACGCATCCCGAAATGCCGAAAGGTGTCGAAGCAGGCGTGCTGAAGGGAATCTACCTCTATAAGAAAGCCGAGGACAAGAAGGCGCGGCCGCGCGTCAATCTGTTCGGCTCCGGTTCCATTATGCTGTCCGTGCTCGAAGCGCAGAAGCTGCTTTCCGAGAAATACGGAGTCGCTGCGGACGTCTACAGCGTCACCAGCTACAAGACCCTCTATACCGATGCGCTGGCCTGCGAGCGGTACAACATGCTGAATCCGACCGAGCCGCCGCGCGTGCCGTTCATCACGCAAGTCTTGAAGGACGGCGCGGATGTGACCGTCGCCGCTTCCGACTACATGAAAACGCTGCCCGACCTTGTGCGCAGCTATGTCCCCGGCGAGTTCCACTCTCTCGGCACCGACGGCTACGGCCGGAGCGAAAGCCGCACCGCCCTGCGCGACTTCTTCGAAGTCAGCGCCCCGTTCATCGTGCAGGCCGCGCTCAGTAAACTCGCGCTGCAGGGAAAAATCAAAACCGAAGTCGTCGCCGCGCACATGAAAGAGTTCAACATCACCGGCGACAAACGCGACCCCTGGGTGTCGTAGACGTGACACACGACGGCAGGTGTCTTCACTTGCCCCGCTAACCGAAAGGTTAAACTAAACCATGCCTGATTTCAAAATACCATTCCTCGGAGACGGCATCACCAAAGGCGATGTCGTCAAGCTGCTCGTCAAAGAAGGCGACGCGGTCAAAAAAGAGCAGCCGCTCTTCGAGCTTGAAACCGACAAAGCCGTGATGGAAGTGCCGTCGGATGTCGAAGGTAAAATCACGAAGATTCTGATTAAGCAGGGCGACAAAGTCGCGATTGATCAAGTCGTGATGCAGATCGAAGGAGCTGTGCAAGCGCAGGCTCCCGCTCCGGCTGCCGTACCTGCTCCGCCCCAGCCTGCGGTGACTGCTGCGCCCGCTCCGAAACCTGAACCCGTTGCAGTCAAGACGGAACCCGCACCCGCAGCGCAGCCGTTCACGGCTAAACCCGAAACCAACGGACACGTCAAGGATGATCGCGTGCTGCCCGCCGGTCCTGCCGTGCGCAAATTCGCGCGCGAACTCGGCGTCGACCTCGGGCAAGTCTCCGGCACCGGTCCGGGCGGAAGAATTCTGATTGACGATGTCAAGCTCTACGTGCGTTCATCTGCCAAAGTTCCGCAGACTGGCGGTGCCGCAGTCGGCTCGCTTGCACCGCAGCCGTTGCCCGACTTTACGAAGTGGGGCGACACGCACCGCGAACCGATGTCCAATGTGCGCCGTGCCACCGCCACAAAACTCTCGCGCGACTGGAGCACCGGTCCGCAGGTCACGCAGTTCGATGAAGCCGACGTCACCCAGCTTGAAGCGTTGCGCAAGCAGTTCGCTCCGCGTGTCGAAAAAGCGGGCGGTGCGCTGACCATGACCGCGATTCTCTTGAAATTTTCCGCCGCCGCATTGAAAGTCTTTCCGAACTTTCGCGGCAGTCTCGATTTCGCTTCCGAAGAAGTCGTCTTTAAGGACTACTTTCACATCGGCGTCGCCGTCGACACCGAACGCGGTCTGCTCGTGCCCGTCGTGCGCGATGTGGACAGGAAAAATCTCACCGAACTCTCTATCGAGTTGTCCGCGCTGGCCGCGCGCGCCCGTGATAGAAAACTCGCGCTCGACGAAATGCAGGGCAGTGTGTTCACCATTTCCAATCTCGGCGGCATCGGCGGCACCAACTTCACACCGATTGTCAATCAGCCCGACGCCGCGATTCTCGGCGTCTCGCGCACGCAGACCAAACCCGTCTGGAACGGCAAGGAGTTCGAACCGCGCCGCATTCTTCCGCTCGCGCTCTCCTATGACCATCGGCTGATTGACGGAGCCGATGCCGCGCGCTTCCTCCGCTGGGTTTGTCAGGCGCTTGAAGAGCCGTTCGTGTTGTCCGTCGAAGGATAGAACTGAGACTGCGGCAGGCGTACCGCCAGTCGCGCAACCCAACTTCAGGAGCTCCCATGTGGGGCATACTCGGCGGTGCCGCGCTGCTGTGGCTGCTGATTATCATTCTCGAAAAAGATGACCTCTTCAGCTTCCGGCAGGCGCTCTTTGTCGTCGTCATCAGCGGTGCCGTTCGATTCATCGTTTACCTGCTGCTGGACAATGCGCGACAGCCGCTCTGGTTCATGTTGACGGCCAGTCTCGCCGCAGGACTAATCCCGCTCTATCTCTACCTCACTTTTCTGGGCTACAACCGTTCAACGGTCTTCCGAGTTCTCTTGTATTTCGTCATCATCGGCACAGTTCTCTCCGGCGTGCATTATCTCATGGAAACGCCCGTTGATGTCGGCTGACCTCCGACGCAGCTTGTCATTCTGAAGCCGTCTGCGGCTGAAGAATCTTGTCAAAGTGGTTTGCAACCCGGATGCACAGCCGACCGCCGGAGCAGGTCGTCATCTCAGGCGCAGAGCAGAAGATGTCTGCACAACCGCAAACCCACACCCTGACGCAGCTTGTCATTCTGAAGCCGTCTGCGGCTGAAGAATCTTGTCAAAGTGGTTTGCCACTCGAGTGCACAGCCGACCGCCGGAGCAGGTCATCATCTCAGGCGCAGTGCAGAATCCCACTAATAACCCTTAGAAAAAACTAGGCTTAGAAAATTCTTTGCCTCTTCCCTTGACTCTTTGCCCAAATGTTCATATATTATGGGTCCCAATCTACCCATTTCTCCCTAAATCCCATAAAACCATAATCTGACAGGACCCACCCATGCACATGCAAAAGGCTATGTTTCAGCCCCGCATCGACTACTTCAAAATGGTTCACGGTGTCACCCGAAGAATCGTTGACCAAATGCCCGAGGACAAGCTGAATTACAAGCCCACCCCTGAAGTCCGCACATATACCGAACTCGTTCAACACATGTACGGCGCGCTCGATGCCCTGATGAAGATGGCGAAAGATGGAAAGTTCTTCGAGGACACCAGCGGCAACATCAAATCAAAGGCCGACCTCAATGCCTTCGTCGATAAAATGTTCGCCAGTGCCATGCAAACATGGGACTCGATCACCGACGCCGACTTGAACAGAAAAGTCGAAGCGTGGGGAGTTTCCTTCGACGCGTGGCAATTGCCGCTCTTCGCCGTCGACGAACACTGGCATCATCGCGGCGCGCTCACCGTCTATCTGCGCATGAACGGCATCACGCCGATCATGATTTACGACTATCAATGATCTCCCGTTCACCGGAAGAAACTCTCGTCTGGGCGGAGGAATTCGCACAGCGGCTCCGCCCGGGCGACGTCGTCTGTCTCTCCGGTGAACTCGGTGCGGGCAAATCCGTCGTAGCCCGCGGTATCGGCAGCGGACTCGGCGTGCGCGAAGAAATTCTCTCTCCGACCTTCAACTATGTGCTCGAATATGTCGGCCGTGTGCCGCTCTATCACGCCGACCTCTATCGTATCGAAAATGCGCATCAGTTCATGGCAATGGGCCTCGAAGAATATTTTGAACGCGACGGCATCCTGCTGATTGAATGGCCCGAACGCATCGCCGAACTCCTCCCCGACTCCTGCTATCAAATCCACCTGCAATTCCTCGACGACCCGCTGCATCGTTCCATCCTCCTGAGTGAACCTCATTCATGATATTTGCTATAGATTCCTCAGGCCGCGAAACGCTCCTCGGTCTGGCTACGCCGCACGGCACCCGTGAACTCCTGTTGCCGGACCGCGACCAGCTCAAAAGTGCCTTCGAAGAGCTACTCGTGCAGAATGACGCTCGTCCGGCACAGTTTGCCGCAATTGCTATAGGGGCCGGACCCGGCTCTTTTACGGGTTTACGCGTCGGTTTTGCCTTCGCGCACGGCTTGGCACGTGGTTTGGATGTACCGCTGTGGCCGGTCCCCTCGTTCGAGGTGCTGGCACACTTTCTGTTGCCGAATCACAACCGCGTCGCCGTGCTCGTGCAGGCTCGCAAAGAGCGCTGGTTTGCCGAGGTTCTGGGGTCAAACCCCAAACCCCGCGCAGTGCTCGATGCCGCAGGTCTTGCGGCTTGGATTCCCGATGATTGCATCCTCTGCGGTCCCGGTTGCACGACCTTGCCGCAGGAGTTGAAATCACTGTGGAACACGCGCATTCCGGATGACCCGCACGCGCATCGCCCACACGCGGAAATCTTGATTCGTCTGGCACAGCAGCAATGGCAGGATCGGGAGCGGCTGAGAATCAGCGACGTGCTGCCCGACTATGGTTTGGACTTCGGAGCACTTTAAGCATTACTACTTGAAAAAGCTTTTGCAAAATCTATTGCTGTCGTTCGCGCTGCTCGGTTGCGTAGCGTTGCAGGCGTTTGCGCAGGCGCCCGCCACCACAATGCAGGGCTATGACCGTGCGCCTGAACCACGCTGGGCACGCCATTTCGGAGGTCCGGAGGATGACGGAGCCTACGCGGTGCTCGCCCTCGAAGACGGTGGTTTTGTGCTGGCCGGCGATTGCATTTCGCAATCCGGCACTCGCCAAATGTGCCTGCTCAAGCTCGGACTCTACGGCGATCTCATCTTCCAGAAAAGCTATCCGGGTGCCGGCGTCTCTTCCGCCCGCTCCTTGCGCACAACCAACGACGGCGGCTTTGTGCTCGGCGGATCCACCCGAGGACCCGGCGGCTCTGGCACCGACCTCTACGTGGTCAAAACTGACTACGAAGGCGATGTTGAGTGGTCGCGCATATCCGAAGACCGCGGCGGCGACTTCACCGAAGATATTCTGCACGCTCGCGGAGGCGGCTTCATCAGTGCCGGAAGCAACGCCCTCGACCAAAAGGGCGGATACAATCTGGTCAAAATGAATAAGCCCGGCGTCGTCGTCTGGACCCGCAACTTCCCGGGCGAACAGGCCAACGCCATCATCGAAATCAGTGACGGCAAAATTGCCGCGCTCGGTGTCACCAAAGATATTCCCGCTTACGCTCGACCGGCCAAACCCGCAGAAGACCTGCATTTCCCCTGGGTCGGTTCACCCAAGCGCGAACCCAAAGAACTCTGCAAGGAAGAAGCCGCGTGGCTCTTCACTGAAGTGGATTGGAAAGGCGTCGTGCTTAGCGAACGCGTCTACTGGAAGAGCAAATACGATATCGGCAACGCGCTCCTGCAAACTCCCGATGGCGGATATCTGCTCGTCGGCTCCGCCGGAGGCTGCCTCGCCGACCCGCGCGGCTATGACTGCTGGATTGTGCGCACCAACAGCTCCGGCGATACACTCTGGACACGCACCTTCGGCGGCAACTATGAAGACCATGCCTACTCCGTCATCGCGGAATCCGACGGCGGCTTCCTCATCGCCGGAAGCACGCGCTCGTGGGGCGCCGGAGAAAGTGACGCGCTGCTCTTCAAAATCGACGGCAAAGGCTCGCTCCTCTGGAGCACCGCCTACGGCGGCCCCGGCAGCGAAATCTGTTATGATGTGCAGACTGCGCTCGACGGATACGTGCTCTCCGGAACCACCACCTCCTATGGCAACGGCGATACCGACATGTATCTGATTAAAGTCGGAAAACCCAAGTAATAGCCCGTTCTACCTCCTCTCGAAAGTGAAACGGGCAGCCATTGGCTGCCCGTTCCTGAACCATCCTAATTCCGTTTCCCGATATCGAAGTCATAAAGCAGCTCGATGCGATACGTGCGCGGCGGCATGCGGTAGCGCTCCATCTCTTCGTATTGTTCGTTCGTGATGTTCTCCAGAATCAAGCTCAGACGCGTGCTCTGGCGGAATTGAAACGCCACCCGTCCGGTCCACAGCGTGTAAGCGTCCGGAGCATCGTTCTGATAGAACACCACCGTGTCCGTCTTGCTCACGTGCCGCATCTCCAAACTGTAGGTCGTGCGCCGATGCATGTATTCCGCGCCGGCGAAAAACCGCCATTCGGGAACGTATGTCAGCGGACCCATGTCGTTGATATCCGTGTGCAGATACGTCGTCGAAAACACCGTGTTCAGGTTGCGCGGCCAGACCGACTTCAAACCGAACTCCGCACCCTGAATCTGCGCCTCTGCTAAATTCTCCGTCTTGAATCTTCCCCCCGCCAGCACCTGCCACCGGATAATATCGTTGTAATCGTAGTGAAACGCCGCGGCGTCCGCCACGACGTGGTCGTTGATGCGATAGTTCACACCGATTTCGCCAAAGTCCACAGTCTCCGGATCCAAATCGGGATTCGGCTCGAATTCGTAATCCTGCGTGCCCACGCGCTTCAGGAACATCTCCGCAATCGATGGATTGCGAAACGCGTGACCCACCGAACCGCGCAGCACGATGCTCCGCGTTGCTTCATAGGACAACCCCGCCTTCGGTGAGAGCTGCTGCGCCGTCTTTCCACTCACCAGGTGCCGAAAGTCGTAACGCGCACCGACGGTGAAGTTAACCCGTTCGTGTATGCTCCAGTCGTCCTGCGCGAATCCCGCCAGCGAATTCGCCTGCTGTCTGCCGTAGAGATACGACTCCGGCACACCGTCCACCAAATCCATCACCGCGTCAAACCCGAATACCAACGTATGACCGCCCGGCAGAATCTTCGTGGATTGCTCGAGAATCCCGAATTTCTGCGACGTCGAACGCGTTTCCAAATTGAGTGCCACGTCTCCCGGGCGCGGATCGCTCGACGGATTGAACAGCGAACGCGTCAAGTCACGATTGTAAAAAAACCGCAGCGTGTAATTCGAGCGCGGCGACTCCACTCTCCGGTAGACCAAATCCGTCGAAAAAGTCTGCTTGCGCTGCACGTCGTTCGTGTATATTTCGCGCACGCGCAGCGGCTGCGCCGAGCTTTGCCACGGGTGCGGATAGTCGTTCTCTCCGCTCAGATAAATCGTCGAGAGCGTCAGATTGCGCTCGGGAGTGTAATCATACACGAGCTTTGTAAACGCGGTGATATTCTCCAGCGCGGACGTCTGCCGCCAGCCGCCCGAGTTGCGCCGCGTGAAGTTCGAAAAATAACCCAGTCGTCCAATCGAATTCGAGTGGCTGAACGACAAATCGCTGCGCGTGGTCAACCGCTCGGTGTAGCGCGCCCATCCCGCCGGACGTTCGTAGGTTCCGTAGCCCGCGCGAATGCGCGTGTATTCGCGGTGCGTCGGGGAATGTGTCAGGACGTTCACCACGCCGCCCATCGCGTTGGAACCGTAGAGCGCGCTGTAGGCACCCTTCACCACTTCGATGCGTGCGATGACATCCTCCGGATAAAGCTGCCAGCTCGCGCCGTCCGTGTCGGAAATCACCGCCGGCCGGCCATCCACCAAAAGCAGCGTGCGGTTGCCCACTCCGCCGCCCAACTTATCCGATGAACCGCGAATCGAAACATTCGACACCACCGCGCCGCCCGTGCGATGAACGTCCACACCCGGCACCGCTTCCAGCACGCGGTCCAGCGAACTCGGCGAACGCGCCTGAATCTCCGGCGCGCGAACCACTTCCACTCGCGTCGTCGAAAGTCGCGCTGTGGTCTCACGCGCCTGCGCTGTAATCACTACTTCGTCGGCCTGCAGGTAGTCCGGGTCCAGTTTCAAAGAAACGTCGAGCGTATCGCCGTCACCTATTTCAAACGAATGTTCCAACGTGCGAAACCCGATGCTTGTAATGCGCAGTGACCACTTGCCCGCCTTCGGCAAATGCAGCAGGAAACTACCCTGCTCGTTGGTGGACGTTCCGCGCAGCGTCCCGACCAACTGAATATTCACACCGAGCAGGCCTTCACCTGTGTGTTGATGAGTAATCGTCCCTCGAAGAACGGGCGCGGCGCACGCGGCGGATGAGAGAACTATCGCGATAAAGAAAGAGAATATGAATCTGTGCATAGGGGTAGCGGGGCAACCGGTCTGCCGCCCCGGAATAAGAAATGAAATGACAACAAGGGCCGTCACATGACGGCCCCTGAAGATAGCAATTCTGAACGAAATCTGAAACTCAGTTGGAGATGTTGATGCCCGTGTAACCGTAGTTGCTGGCATCTATCACAATCGGATCGGCCTGGCCGTCTTCGTTCGCGTCGTAGCTGCCGTACAAAATCGCCGACGGACTGGTCGAGTTCTCGTAGAGCAGTGCGTAATACGTCCCTTCGGCCATGCCTGTCAGCGCGTAGACCGTTTCGGTCGGGTCAAGTGCATACCAACCGGCGGGAGGACCCATCAACGTCGGCGTCAAGCTTAGTGCGACGGCAAGTCCCGCCGCCGGACGATCGCCGGTAAAGGTGATCACACCCGCGATGTAGTGCGGTGCCGGACCGGAAAGCGCCGTTGCGCCCAGCACTGCTTCGGGATCACCCGACGAAATCACAATCGGAGCGCTCGCCGCGTTATGTGTGCCCGGAGGTGAGGAAACACTCGTCACCACGCCGTAGGCGCCGAGAAACTTGTTATTCGGCGGCTGCTCGTTCGTCCAGAAGGACACAAAGTAGGTTCCGTAGGGCTGCGAGAATGAGTAGTAGAGATTGTTCTGATTCGTCATTGCGGAGCGGCCGCGATAGCCTGCGATGCCGCCCGGCTCCCAAATCGTGTAGGGCATCGTTGTGATAATCGCCGCGACTCCGGCCGGCGGCCAAGTGCCGCTGAAGTTGACGGTCCCTTCGATTCTGCCAAGATTGTTGCACCCCGCAACCGGCAGGCGGCGGTCAAACCAGACGTGAATCTCAATCGTCTGCGTGGCGTTGTTCTGCACGAACGTGATAGACTCCGGGATGCTGTCATTTGTCCCTGCCACGGCGCCGTACATGCCGATGACCGGTTCGTCACACTCAACGTTGCCCGTTTGCGTGGGTGTGCGCCAGCCGATCACAACGACGTCGTAACTCCCCAGCGTGATCCCCGAAATGTCAAAAGACAGCGTGTCCGCCGAGGAAGCGTTGGTCGGATCCGGGTCCTGAAAATGTGCGGAATGCGTGTAATATGACGGCGGACCGCCGGCCGACATTGCGCACCACCAGCAGCCTGTGCCTTCGTTATTCCAGTTCTCAAAAATCGAAAGCTGAACCGTTCCCGAATCCGGCCAGTCTCCGTGGAAAATCACGTTGCCGTTGAGCGTGCCGGTCGAGGGAGGCTGCTTCTCATCGTCGTCCTCGCAGCCCGGCAAGACCAAAACTGCGGCAATTGCCAACCCTGTCGTAATGAGCAAGAATCGAAGCTTATTGAAGTTAATCATAACTAAACTCTAACAGATTTGTGAAAAGAAGAGCGATACGGAGTAAGATAAAAGTTCGGGTTCTCTAATTCAAGTATCTAACATTCGCCCTTGCACCTTTGAGAGGAAATCACTAAACTCCGGTCCCCTCGGGAACCTTCGCTTGACAAGGAGCGTTCTGTGAGTAATGGGTTAGTTCGTTTTGCCCACACAGTCAGCCCCTAAACCACTCCTTAATAATTATTTACATGAATATTCGAGCCAACCAAAGTCTGGAACGATACCTTCAAGAAATTGGCGAGGTTCCTCTTCTGACTCCAGATGAGGAAATCAAGCTTGCCAAGCGAATTCGCAAGGGTGACCAGATCGCCCTTGAGAAGCTGACCAAGGCCAACCTGCGCTTTGTGGTGTCGGTGGCCAAGCAGTATCAGAATCAGGGGCTGTCGCTCGGTGACCTCATCAACGAAGGTAATCTGGGTTTGATTAAGGCCGCCAAGCGCTTCGACGAAACGCGCGGCTACAAGTTCATCTCCTACGCCGTGTGGTGGATTCGCCAGAGCATTCTACAGGCTTTGGCCGAGCAGTCCCGTGTCGTGCGCCTGCCGCTCAACCGCGTCGGCGCGCTGAACAAGATCGGCAAGACTTTCTCCTCGCTTGAGCAGGAATACGAACGCGAACCAACGCCCAATGAAATCGCCGACGCACTGGACATCTCGGCCTATGAAGTGACCGATACGCTGCGTATGTCGGGGCGGCATCTCTCGATTGACGCCCCATTCGCGCAAGGCGAAGACAACCGCCTGCTGGACATCGTGCATAACGACTCCCAGCCGCCGCCTGATTCCAATCTGATGAAGGAGTCACTGCGGCAGGACATCGAGCGCTCGCTCTCGTCGCTCACTCCCCGCGAAGCCGAAGTCATACGCCTGTATTTCGGCCTCGACCGCGAGCATCCGCTCACGCTTGAGGAAATCGGCGAACTCTTCAAGCTGACCCGTGAGCGCGTCCGACAAATCAAGGAAAAGGCCCTGCGCCGCCTGCGCCATGCGTCCCGCTCAAATTCACTTAGAACCTATCTCGGGTAGGGTTTTGCTCACGTGAGTCTGAACGCCGGCCTGTTGGTCGGCGTTTTGTCTTCGGGAACATTTCGTGGATTCGCGAGTTAGTTTAATGTAGAACTAATCTACATCAAACTACTTTTCAAAGACTGGAGTAACTCATGATTCGGGTTCGAAAAGCAACAGACAGAGGCTATGCAAATCACGGCTGGCTCGAAACTTACCACACCTTCAGCTTTGCCAGCTACGTGGATCGCGAGCACGTTCATTTCCGCAGCCTACGGGTCATCAATGATGACAAAGTGGCCTCGCACACGGGTTTTGGGACCCATCCGCATGACAATATGGAGATTATCACCTACGTCATGGAGGGAGAACTGACTCACAAGGACAGCATTGGCAACGAGGGTGCGATTCGTGCAGGCGAGTTTCAGATGATGCACGCGGGGACGGGAATTCTGCATAGTGAGCAGAACAAGTCCACGGAGCGCACACACCTCTATCAAATCTGGGTATTTCCGGATCAGAAGGGACGCACGCCCGGCTATGACCAGCGGCCAGCGCTGAACGGCGATTCCGCAAATAAGCTCAATCTAATTGTCTCGCCGGACGGCCGTGACGGGACGATGCAGATATATCAGGATGCGAGTCTGTTTTTAGGCAAACTTGATCAGGGCAAGACTCTCGACTATGCGATTGCGGACCAGCGCCACGCGTGGGTGCAAGTCACCAAGGGACAGGTGTCTGTCAATGGCATCGAGCTGTCTGCCGGAGACGGCGCTGCGGTTTCAGACGAGACGGCACTCGCGTTCGTCGGCGGACAAGGTGGAGGCGAGTGGTTGTTGTTTGACTTAGCGTGACTTTGTCTCTTGTGCTGGATTGAAAAGGTCGGGATTTCTCCCGACCTTTTCTTTGCTTTGGGAATCAATCCGCTTCTCCGATACCGCACGCTCCCGGGTTCCTGAGTCAGGACCAAAGTCAAGGAGTTCTAAATATGCGACCGCTGAAGATATGTGTCCTACTTACAATTCTATTTTGCATTTTCTGCGCCGCGACGAGCTATGCGGCTCGGCTGGTTTCCACGATGACGTGCAGCGATGTCAATCCGCAAGGCATGATACCCATCGGTGTGCAGGACGAATTTGCCACGACCGCACCGGTGATTCATCTTGTGGCGGTGATGAGCGATGTGGTTAAGGCGGCGCGGGTGAAAGCCGTCTGGACGTCAGTTAATGCGATAGAAGTCCCGAATTTCGCGATCGACTCTACTGAAGTTGTCGCGAACGAACCTGAGTCGCGGCTGCACTTTCAGCTCTCTCGACCCAATAACGGCTGGCCTGCGGGCGACTATCAGGTCTTACTGTATGTGGACGACACATTCGTAACGAGTGTGACGTTCAAGGTGGCGGCGAAGTCGGAGCCAGTCAGAGCGGAGTCGATGTCACCAAGCCTTATCGGCTGCTGGCGATGCGAGGACGCGGGAGAATCGTCTCTTATTGAATTTCGCGAAGACAACGTGATGCTATATGACGGCGACGCGGCGCGCTACAGCAAGACCACTGCGGCCATTCAGATGGAAACGGAGTTCGGGCCGATTGACTATCCGTACTCGCTGTCCGGTAATCTGTTGACGCTGGAATTTCCGGGCGGTTATCAGCTTCGCTGTACGCGAACCGGATGCAGCGGAGCACCGCGCAGCGCGCCGCAAGACTACGGTGACTTTGATCGGAATGAATACGCGCCGCAACCGTCCGCTCCACAAAGCACTGGTAATGAATCCCTGCTGAGCGGGCAGTTCTGTCACTGGGGTGGTTCGTCCTCTTCGTATACGGGCAGCAGCTACTCGCATTCCGAGCGTGTGTATTTTGACGGACAGGGCCGCTTCAGCACGGGTTCCGAATCGTCGTTCAACAGCCCCGAAGGACTGGCATATGGCGGGGGGAATGATGGAGGAGGCACTTACCGGGTTGTTGGCAATGAAGTGCATTTGATGTTTACTGACGGCTCCTCCGGAGTGGCAACGGTCTACAATCGCGGACAAGGCGGACGGATTACCGAGCTGATGTATAACGGCGATCTCTACGCCCCTCAACTCTGTGAATGACCAAAACAGGAGTCGTATTACCTTGAAAAGACTGCACTTTCAGAAGTGACGAAACTTTATCGAGGGAATGTCAGTTAACACAAAAGACACACGAACATCGTGACCACACAAGGTCATGAACGAAACTACACAAATAGATCGAGGAGAAGAAAATGGGAATCCAAAGATTCTTTCTGGGAGTAATGGCGCTCGCGGTGCTGGTATTAAGCGCTACATCGGCAGACGCGCACGTGATGAAGAAGACGTGGATATTGCAAGGGAATCTCGCATTTTCAAGTTCGAGTGGCGATCTCTACGGCGATGATGCTCTAACGGTCATTTCCTTGGCGCCGACCGCTCACTACACCTTCATGGACAAACTTGCTCTTGGCGGCAAACTGGATCTCACATCGAGAAGTCACGGCGATGTCAGCAACACTTCATTGATGATCGGGCCGTCCGCGCGCTACTTCTTCGGCAAGGACAAGGACCCGCATACAGGAAGCTTCAATCCGTATCTCGGAGCCGCTGTTTTGTTGAGCTCCACGTCGTTTGACGATGGAAACCCGGCCACCAACGAAGAGTCCCAGAGCGGCTCGGCCATTCAGCTGGCGGGAGGACTGGCGTTCTATTTGAGCAACACGTTTGCCATCACACCGGAACTCTCATTCAATTTGGAAAGCATGGAAGGCGAGTCCGGAACCACCATCATGTTGGGAATCGGCTTGGCAGGGTTTCTTCCGCAGAATTAATCGATCGTAGTTGCCAGAGTTGGCCGACAGACTCCGGTGATCATCGTACGAACAGAAAGCCGAGGCAATTGCCTCGGCTTTTCTGCTGTTTATGGTATTCGCGCAGAACAATTGTTGTGAGTCTCACGTAACTATGAAATGTCCGAATCTGACCCCATAAGAGCTCCTAAGAGAAAGGCGAGACCCGACTTCAACAAGAGATCCCAATCAAATGGTTCCTCAGTATCGGTTCCTGTCTCCTCAAACATCTGTTTAAGTGCTCTTTCAAATTGGTCGCACTCCTCTAGCAATGCTTGAACTATGATAGCGAAGTATTCGATTGAAAGAAGAGACATTTCCGCGTTGTGCATGACCGTGAAAACATATCTATTCTCGATTTCCATGATGCACCAAAACCCGTAACGTCTAACTCTATTTCTCTGCATAAGAATAGAAGATAGTGTATCGGGGATTTCCTCAAAAGAGGCAAACGAAGCCTCACTCGGCACCGAAAACTCCAGCGTCGATTCGTGACGTACGACAAAAAGCGTCTGTGTTTGGCCGGATTCCATCTGGAATACCAGTACAGCAAGATTTTCTTCAATGTGCTCTATTTTCCAGCCAATCTGATTGCAATAGCTTGAAATAGTTGCTTTGAAGCTCTTGTTTGTGAACATGCCAGCATAGTTTGCCATTTGAATAGCTCCTCAAAAGTGATTCTTAGGCCTTACTCGTATCTTCCCAGCCACCACGCCATCTTCGCGTCCTGTGCGATGGCTTTGTTGAGTTCAGAGATCGTGAGTTTACGCAGGCTCGGATTGGGCGCTTGCGCTTTCGCGCGTTCGTAATTGGTTCCGTTGATGAAGTCCTCAATCGGCGTGACACCGCGATACTGCGCAATCGGACCTTGGAAAATCCAGCCGTCCGCGAACTGCGAGATGGTAAATCGCTCGTAGCCTTGACTATAGACCGACGTTTCTCCGCCGAGTCTGCCGAAAGGAGTATCCTGCAAATCGAACGCGACGGGATAGTAGGACGCCCCGAGTTCCCGGAATAGCGCATCGATGACTGCGTCCGCCGCATAGACGTAGATACCGCCGTAGCCCGTGTGCGGCGGCCAGATCGCATGCAGATAGACGGTCATCACGCGCTCGCCGAGTTCGCGCTTGATAAAGTTGCCCATCCGTTCGGTTTCAAAACGTAGGAATTCTCCGCCCTCAACAATCGGCTGCCGGTAGCTCGTGAAGCCGTGATGAATGCCGCAGTAGACCAGCACCTTCTCGCCCCCCGCAACCGCATCGGTGACGACTCTTGCCCAAAGATGTTCACCGCCTCCCTGCCAGACTTTTCGTTTCTTCTCAGCGTCGTCGCGATCCGCTTCCGTCTGAATGTAGCTCCAATCCGGTGAATCGTTCATCCCGAGAATCTGAAATCGCGGCAGCGACTCGGGTAACGAGTGATTCAACTCCCACGCCGCTCTGAAGACATCCACATACTCCTGAAAACCCCAGAAGGCGAACTGATTAAAGGTTATCTGCCGCGCCAGAGTCTCGCTGTACTCGCGGGCATTGAGCAGGCTGTCTATCAAAGGCTGATCCTCCCGACGCGCGAACTCAGTCGCCAACACTCGAATTCCGCGGCCGTAGAGTCGCGGTATCAATTCCTGAACCAGTTCGACGTTCTGTTTTATCCGATGATATTCTCCCAGAATCACCACGTCGCGTTCCATGAACTTGTTGATCACGTAGTCCACTGGTGCGAGCTTGTGCGTGTCCAGATAGCTCCGCAGTTCATCGCGCAATGCCGGAGCAAGCGGCGGCGGCGCGTGTTTGAGCTCGGCGCAGGAGAAGCAGAGGAGCGAAAGCGTGCAGAGTAGGATGTAACGCATGTTTGAGAGAAGGCACACGGTCTCAATGCGACCGTGCACCAGACGACAGCTACCTTAACAACAGCAGCTTAACGGCCGCGCTCTGCCTGCCTGCGGTGATCTTCGCAAGGTAGAGGCCGCTGGGTTGGCTCAAGTGGAGTACGTGTCTGTGCTCGCCCGACGCAAGATGCCCGATCGGCGTCTCTGACACGACTTGGCCGAGAGTGTTGAAGACGGTCAGCGAAACATCGCCGGCCTGCGCGAGTGAATAACTGAGTGTCGTGGTCCCGTTGAAAGGATTCGGATATGCGCTCAGAAGAAGCGAAGAAGGAACGGGTGTGACCGGATCGACTGCACCGGACTGAAACAACGAATCAATCACAGCGACAAAGACATCCTGATTTCCCAAGCGTGTGTCCGTCCATGCGCAAACCGCCTTGCCGTGCGCCGCGTGCCAACCGATGTATTCGCCGATCAACCCTGCGTCCAGCGTGCCCGCGCCGGGATGACTCGAGACGTCACTGATCCGTTCGTTGGGCCGCCACGTCGCGCCGCCGTTCTCCGAAACCGTGAAATAAACATCCATCAGCAGATTGTTCGGATCGTTGCGGCGATCATACCACGCGCAACACACGCGGCCCGCCTCGTCCACGGTTATCCACGGATGAAACTGATCCACATCGTAAACGGTGTCGTCGTCGTGAATGAGCACGGGCGCGCTCCAGCTTGCGCCTTGATTGGAGCTGTAAGCGAAATAGACATCCGTCTGATTGAATCCGGCGTCGGTATCGGTAAATAGTCCGTAAATTCTTCCGCGATACGGTCCATCCGTATTATCCACCGCCATCACCATGTAGGAAAACACGAGCAGGTCGGGGACCACATTTGCCTGAATCATGCGCGCCTCAAAAATGCGCGTCTCATTTGACCACGTGACTCCGCCGTCCAGCGAGCGCGAGAACGCGACGCCGTCGTCGCGATACGTCACCCAACTCACATAGACTTCCCCGTTAGGTCCCGTAGCCACATTGGTCCATTGCACCGAACGGCGCGACGAGATGCGTCGTGGTGTGCTGTAATTCTGACCGGGCCGCTTATAGACCAAGTGCACGTGCGTCGAATCGAAATTTCCGTTATTCGGATTCCGGTGAAAGCGCGTCCATGCAACATAGTGCGTCCCCTGATACGGAGAGTCCGGCGAATTATCCACGGCCAGCATCTGCTTGTCCTCGAATGCCGATTCATCGGTGGTCAACACCGCCCACACGGAGTCCTGCCACGTCACCCCGCCGTCATAAGACGATACCGAGAGCATTCCGTTATCTCCGTTCCCGCCTGCTTCGTAGGAGATCATGTTGGCGGTGAACACACCGTTGTGATCCACGACCAGCACCGGATCGCTTTGCCATGCGTAATACATCGCGGGAAACAACTCGTCGTGCCAGGTTTGCCCGCCGTCAAGAGTATACCCGACTCCAATCCGGCGATAGCCCTCGCGGAAATCGCGCCAGACCGCCACCATATTTTCCGGATCGAGCGGATTGATACAAATCATCTCTTCATTCTGAATCTCGCCCGAATCGTCCGTATTCACGCGTTGATTGAGATGCTCGTCGAACGAAGGCATGAAGCCGCGCTGCTGCAGCGGAACGTGCCGCCACACGGAATGCGGCTTTTGAAACTCTTCCAGCGGGGTTACCCGTGCGAATGCTGCGGCGGCGAATATGAGGAGTAAACAGAGGCGTGACATGAGCGGAACCTGCGTTTGTAGCTATCTTCCAATATACCCTTCCTCTTTTCCAGAGGCAATGGTACTTTTGTTGCACAAGGAAGTTATTGTTTTATCTTACAGTTGGATTCGGACTGCGCGGTATTTGCAATCTATTGTTATCGTTAAGTTTAGTTCGTTCCAAGTTGCAGCAACTATTGCCACTTCCTGTTTCAGGTTGTCCCGCCGGACGACCGACCGTGATAATACCACAACACTTTTCCTAATTTGACGTCTTCTACTTCCCCAGATTCGCCCGCAACAGGTCGGGATTCCGAACACAAACTGCTGCCCAAAGGCGCCTTCAAACTTAGCTACGACGAACAGATTGCGCTCGTGCCGTGGCCGTTCAAGAAGTATTACAAGACGCTGGCGGAGCGGAACGGCTACTACAACCGCACGTTCATGCAGGAATGGGGGAATGGACTGGAGGACGAACCGGTGCTTGAGGCGGGTTGCGGGGATGCGAGTGACCTGACGCGCCGCGAAAAGAAGATGCACTTTCTGGTGGGCATCGATCCGTTGCCCGACGACATCAACAAGAATCAGGGCCTAAAATACAAGTGCGTCGGCGTGCTCGAAGACCTGCCCTTCCGTGATGAACAGTTCGCAGGCTACTACAGTGATTCGGTCTACGAGCATATCAACGATCCTGCCAAGTGCTGCAATGAGGCGTTCCGCGTGCTGAAACCGGGCGGACGGATTATCATTAACACGAATTCCGTCTTCAACCCGTTCATGTTCCCCAACAAGTTTCTCTCCATCCGCGCTCGTGAATGGATCAAGCGCAAAGCGAAAATCATCAGTCAGGGCACCTATCCCGCGCCGTATCGCATCAATACCGCGCGCCGCTTTAAAAAATACCTGCGCGAGGCAGGCTTTACGGATATCAAAATCTATCGCTGGGGAGTGCCGGCCATGTATCGGCCCAAGTGGGTCCTATTCCTGCTTCTGTGTATGGAATTGCTTGCGGAGCTCCCGCTGTTCGCAGGTCTCAAGCACCGCTTGATGGCAACAGCACGAAAACCCGATTAGAATTTCCAGAGCGGTTTCGGCAGCTTGCTGTTGATGAAGTCGCGCTCCTCCTTTGAGAATCCGCGATTGACCATCGAGAATCCGATAAACAGACCGCCGAAAATCAGTGCGCTGGCAATCACCCCGGGCAGACTGCTTAGATAGGGTTTCAGAAAATAGATAATGACTCCTGCCGCGACCGCGTTCAGCCAGATGCGCAGATTACCCCAGAAGTCCGCGCGAGCCTTGGCGATGCGCTTGACGAAGAAGTATACAAAATTGTTCTGTGCCAACACCGCGAATCCCGTAATCCACGGCATCACCGCATAGCCGTATTTGGGCAGCAGCAACACGCCTGCGAGGATTTTCAGCAGTCCCGTAGTCTTGGCGTATATTAGTATGTCCACGCGCTCGTGATTCTGCATCATCAGACCGAGCGGCATGCGCAGCGAAACCGACGGCAGGAACAATGCCATCACCGCCACGACCGGCCACGCCTCGGCGTAGCGCGCATCGAATAGATAGATGATTACCTCTTTCGACATCACGGCCAGCCATATTGCGACGGCTACGGTGGGGAAGAGTGTTGCCTTCATCAGCATGCGAAAACCGAACTCGGCCTTATCCTTGTTGGCCCCGTATTCGCTGAAAAACAACGGCTGAATCACCGGCCCGAGCATCTTCATCGGCAGCAGCTTCAGCGCGAAATCGTTGATGCGGTTTGCCAATCCGTAGAAACCCGTGGCTACGCCGCCCAGCATGCTCGACACCAGGAAGAAGTCCGTGGCCACCGACAGCAGCGAAACGCCGATTTCATTCGCATAGGCAAGCGACGCATACTTGCGCATGCGCGGCCATTCGAGGGTTGTGCGTGCCGGCCCGTCCGCAGTCACGTTTCTGCGCACCGTCCGGTAATAGCTCAAGGCATACAGCAGCAGACAGCAGACCAGCGAAATCCCCTCGGCGATCACGACCGCGCTGAAGCTGCGGAAGTAGAAATAGATGCCGACGAGCAGGAGCAGCCGGACGCTGTTGTAGACAATCGTTACCGCGAAGACTGTGGACTGCCGGAAGACCGCGCTGAACAACAGGTGATAGACCTCGCTCAGCAGATAAAACAGCGCGCACAGACTGAACAGCCGTAGAATCGCAACGTCGTGCGGGAAATTGATCCACGCGCAGATCTGCGGAGCGAACAGATAAACAAGCAGCAGGAGTCCGCTGCCTGCCAACAGCTGAACACGAAATACTTTCTCGAATATCTCGCGAATGCCGCGCCAGTTGCCCGAGGAAAACAGCTCCGGCACGAAGCGCGTGAGCAGATGCGGAATCCCAAACTGCGAAACCATCGAGAAGTTGATCATCACACCGACGAAGAGCAGCGAATACAGCCCGTACTCTTCAACGGTCAACACGTCCAGCAGCAGACGGATGATAATGTAGGAGAACACCGCCGCCTGTGCCTTGCCCAACAGCGAGAACAGCGTATTGCGCAGCGTGCGGCGGCGCGGTTTGACGCTATGGTCGGCAGTGCTCGTCAATGTGAAATGGTTGTTACGATTCTACTGTGCATATCCTATACATCTTAGCTCACAACTCCTCCCCGCTTCTGCAAAACGCGCCGCGGCTCATCCGCGGACGAAACCGTTCGCTCGCTGAGTTCCGCGACGAAGAGGACGGCCTGTGGTTTCCGCAGCGGCTCGAGGCGGAAACGACGCATGCCTACTCGCTTTGCGCCGGACGCTGGCACGAAGAGCCTGACCTCAAGCGTCCTGCGCACTTTCCTGACGGAAACTGGCTTGCATTGAAGTTTGACAAACAATCCGATGAACTGCTTGCGCGCAGCGACCCGTTCCTGCAGTGTCGCTGGTATTTTGGGCAAATCGGCGAAGCTCTCGTGCTCTCAAATTCCCTGCGTTGCCTTGCGCGTCATCAGAAAAATCAGTTGTCATTGAATTGGCACGCGGCGCCGCAAGTGTTGCGCTTCGGCTATCTGACAGGCGCGCAGACTCCCTTTGAGAACATCTTCAGCCTGCGCAGCGGTGAAACGCTGTGCGTGCGCGACGGAGATGCGACCGTCGAACTCGCGGCCCTTGTCCCGCCCGCGCGTGTGCCGCGGGACGTCTCAACACTGGATATCCGAGATGTATTGGCCTCCGCCGTCCGAAGTGACATCGGTGACTCCGAGACGATTGTCGTCCCCATTTCCGGCGGAATGGATTCCCGCATCATATTGCGTCTGGCGCTGGACGTGCTGCCACGCGAAGCCATCTACACCGTGACGTTCGGTCATCCCACGTCCCTCGACTTTCGCATTGGCAGACAGGTCGCGCACGCGCTCGGTGTCAGAAATACCGCGCTGCCGATGGACACTCGCCCGCTCGCCGAGCAGGTCGCGGAAAACTTCACCGTCGGGGAAGGCATGTATTGTGTCATCCCCGAATATCCGGTCAAGCCGCTGCATGACGCTTTGCCGGAGCATTCCCTTATTCTCAGCGGCTATATCGGCGACGTTGTATTCGGTTCCTTTGAACCTGAAGAAGAACTCACAACGTTGCACTCCGCGCGCGAATACCTGCATGAGACGGTTGGCGCCGTGCCGGAAAGCGTGGTGCAGAGGCTCTTCTCTGACGTGTCAGCCGACGTCCTTCAAGCCGCATCCTTTCACGAGGGCGAGCCGTTCCTCCGCCAGTACGAGCAGTTTATCTACGACTCACATCAGATGAACCGCACGAATTTCGCACTCTTCGTACACCGCCGTAAAGTCTGCTACGCGACGCCCTTTGTGCAGGCCCATGTGTTGCAGCTTGCCTATTCACTTCCCGCTCTGGAACGGCGCAATGAATCCGCTTTTTTCGCAATGGTGCGCGAACACTTCCCCGAGCTCTGGAAACTTCCCCTTAAGTCAAGTTTCGGCTATCCGCCTGAACACCGGCAAGCGCGGCGCACGATGCTGATTCGCAGTTGGCGAAAGCTGCTTGCCACGCTCGATCAAACTCTCGGCGCGCGCTTCGGCAAAATTCTCTATCGTCATCCGCGCCTCAACTACGCACACCCCCGCGAGTGGCTTGCGTATCCACACCGCGACTTCGTCATTCACTCGCTTGAGCGATTGTCAAAATTGCCGCCCTTCGAGACTCGCGCACTGCGCACTCTCCGTGATGATGTCGCGGCCGGCAAGCCGCTGGACTCTTCCGTTCTCAAAGGACTCATCACGCTCTCGCAGTGGGATGAGCAATACGGAGCGTCGCAGTGAGCAAAGGCAAAATCCTCTTCGTCACACGCTATCACTTCCTGCGGTTTACCGGAGGCGCGGAACTGCAGTGCTGGATGCTCGCCACCGAGTTCGCCCGCCGTGGCTGGGAAGTTCACTATGTCAGCGAGAACAGCAAGCCCGGAATGCCCGAGCTGCTTGACGGTGTGACGCTGCACTACTTGCCGGAAGTGGGTTACTGGAAGGAAGGCAATCGTGAGGGAATTGCCGCCATCATGTCCCGAATCAATCCCGACGTCGTGTACAACCGCGTGTTCAATCTCTACACGTGGCAGGCGATGTCGCTGGCACCCAAGCATGCCGTCACCATTTGGGCCGCTGCCTCCGATGCCGATGCCGCCGTGCTGGGATTCGTCAAAGAAATGTTCAGGTCTAAAACCATTCCGCAGCTGCTGGTCTTGGCTCCGCGCCTGATTCATGCACGCTACTTCGCCCGCAAAGGGGCCTTGTCCGCCCAAATCCGACTCGCCCAGCACTTCGAACAACAGCAGCACCTGAAAAAAGTCGGCATCGACACTACTGTCCTGCGCAACAGCTTTCCGCCTACCGATGCCGATGTGCTCCAGAAGCATGAAGGCAAACCCTCCGTATTTTGGGCGGGTTCAGTAAAACGCTGGAAGCAGCCGGAACTATTTATCGAACTCGCGCGCCGCTGTCAGGATTTGGACTGCGAGTTTGTCATCGCGGGCGAAGTCTTCAAGAAAGAGTATCCACTTCTGCTCGAGCGAGCCGCGGCGGAGCTGAGAAACTTCCGTTACGCCGGACACATCCCCCTGCAGGAAATTGACCGCTATTTCGCCGCGGCACACCTGCACATCAAGACCAGTCAACCCCTCGAAGGCTTCCCCAATACCTTCGTGCAAGCCTGGCAATACGGCGTTCCTGTGGTCTCCCTCGATGTCGATCCCGACGGCCTACTCAGCCGCGAGCGGCTGGGCGCCGTCGTGAGTTCTATGGACGAGCTGGAGGCGAAAGTCCGCGAACTGCTGGCCAACCCGCAGCTTCGCCGTGAAATCGGTGCGCGTGCCAGAGAATTTACGCTTAAAGAATTTAACTTGCACAAGAATGTGGACCGCCTCGAAGAATTAATCCGAGAGCGGAAGTCCCGCTGAGTTCTTTGCCGCCGGCCTCTCGGGGAACCAATCAAACAATGCGGGCGCCTGTGCGGCGCCCGTTTGCTATTTCTGTATCGTGATGCGCAGCCGCTCCTGAGCCTTGCGTATCTCGATTATCGGACAGCTGTCGCACGCTTCCGCATGCCCGCTCGACCAGTCCCGCCGACCCTGCCGTACATGGCGCAGCTTCCGCAGCACCAGGAAGGTCAATGCGGCTCCGACGCCGAGCGCTACGAGTATCAGATTTGCCGTATCGGACATTGCGCGTAATCCTGCGATATGCTCCTACTTCGCTCGCTATTACTTCCCTTAGTGATATCCCAACAGGCGCCCGCCCTGATAGGTCGCAAACGCACCTAACCAGGCTAAGATGCTCATGTAGGTCACCATGAAGACCGGCCACTGCCATGAATTGGTCTCCCGCCTCACGATGGCTACCGTCGACATGCACTGGCATGCCAGTACGAAAAACACCATCAGCGCCAGGCCGATTAACGGCGTGTAAATCAGAGTGCCGCTGTCGCTCCGTGCTGTCCGTAGTGTCTCGCGCAGCGTCACGTCGTTCTCTTCCGAGTAGGTGACTCCATGTACCACAGCCAGCGAGCTGACGAACACCTCCCGTGCCGCGAAACTCGCCAGAATTCCCACACCCATCCTCCAGTCAAAGCCGAGCGGCTCTAACACCGGTTCGATGAATTTGCCGATCTGTCCGCCCAGTGAATGCTCAAGCCGCAGCGAAGATTCCCGTGCGTCAATCTCAGCCATGGCCGCATCCTGCGCCGAGCGGTCCAAGCGTGCGTTTGCCTCAACTTGTGCTCGCGCCCGCTCAAAAGGAGCCGCATCCGTCTCCTTTACCTGCACATTCATCAGTGCCCACAGCACCACAGTGGCCGCCAGAATCACGGTCCCCGCCCGCACCACAAACAGCTTGGCGCGATCCAGCAGATTGATCACTACTGAACGCAAAGACGGCCACTTATAGGTCGGCAATTCCAGATACAGCGGCGGCGGCGGACTCCTGAGAATCGTCTGCTTAAACAGCGCCGCAATCCCGATTCCGGCAAACACCGAGAGCAGATACATGCTCATCAGCACGAGTCCGCCCACCGTGAACACGCCCAGCACCCGCTGATTGGCCGCGAACACCGTTCCGATAACTAAAGTGTAGACCGGCAGGCGCGCACTGCATGACATCAGCGGTGCGACCAGAATGGTGACCAGCCTGTCCTTGCGCGAGGCAATCGTCCGCGTTGCCATAATCCCCGGTATTGCGCACGCGAAACTCGACAGCAACGGCACGAATGCGCGTCCGTCCAAACCGACCTTCGACATAATGCGGTCCATCAGAAACGCCGCGCGCGCCATATAGCCGGAGTCTTCGAGTATTCCGATAAAGAAAAACAGCAACAGTATCTGCGGCAGAAACACCACCACATTCCCGAATCCGGCCACCGCGCCGTCCACCACCATACTTCTGAACAAACCCTCCGGCAGCAGACTTCCGATGCCGTTCGACAACCCGCCAATCAGCTCTTCGGTCAGCCCCATCGCCGGTTCGGCCCACGAAAATATCGACTGAAACACAAAGGCCATCGTCCCCAGAAACACCAGCGGACCGAACAGCCGGTGCAGCAAAACTCGGTCGAGCAGTTCCGTAATCCGGTGTGGGCGGTCCAACTCTACCGCCGCCGACAGCACCATCAAATCCTTTAAATACTGATAGCGGCCGCTCGTTTCAATCGCCCGCACTTCCCGCGTGGTCAACTCATATCGGTTGAGCACCCGTTTCGTCAGCGCGGCCTTTGTCGGCGGAATCCTCACGGCTTCGTCGCCGTCCAAAGTGGAGATCAGCAGCCACAACGCCTCCGCCCGCGCGTGCTCCGCATCCGCCAATTTGCTTTGAATCAATCCGTCGCTGAGTTCCTGAACCGGTGCTTCCAACGTGTCGGGCAGCTTATCAATGAACCGAGGAATTGTGCCGCTTGGTTCACTGACGCGCGGAGAAAGCTCCAGACTGGCTAATAGCTGCTCCACTCCTTCACCCGACCGCGCCACAATCGGTATCACCGGACAGCCAATCGCAGTCGCAAGTTTTGCGGGGTCAATCTGAAACCCGCGCTCGCGCGCCAAATCCATCATATTCAGCGCCACTACCAGCGGCATGCCCATGTCGCGCAACTGAGTCGCCAAATACAAGTTGCGCCGCAAGTTTGTCGCGTCCAATACCACCACCACCGCGTCCGGTCGCCGCAGACCCTGACTCACTCCCGACAGCACGTCGTGCGAAATCTGCTCCTCCGGCGAGCGCGCCGCAACACTGTAGCTGCCCGGCAAATCCACAAGGTCTATCACTTCACCGGAGGTCAACGTGATGCTGCCCGTCTTGCGTTCGACCGTCACTCCGGGATAGTTGCCAACCTTCTGCCGTGCGCCCGTCAACCGGTTGAACAGCGTCGTCTTCCCCGAGTTCGGGTTACCCGCAATAGCAATAAGCCGACGTGTTTGCGTCGGCGTCTGAACTTCAGGGCGTGGACTTACGGTCATTCGGAAGTATCGGGAAGCGGCGAAACCACAAGATGCTTGGCATCCTCGCGGCGGACGGCCAACGTGCAGCCCGGCAGACGGAGGCTATACGGACTATTTAAGGGCGCCGTCCGCTCAATCACAACATTTGTCCCCGGCACCAACCCCATCTCCATCAGCCGGAGCAGGTTGTCCGAGGGATCTTCAATCTCGATCAGCTGACATCTGCTGCCCACCGGCAGGCAGTCCAAATGGCAAAGAGTGTCCGACGAGCCGGAAAGCTCGCAGGTAAGACATTTATAATGTTTGGATTGCGTTTTCAAAGTTAGATTTATCTAACTTTCTTTGTGTAATCTTCGAGGCTTCTAACCTAACGACTCCCAATATGCAAAAAAAAGCGCGATGAGTCAAGAATCTGTAGTATTAGATACATGCCGGCTTTTGACTCTCCCTGCTATTTTGTCGATATTTATAGATTGTCATTGACCCGCGAACCTTCCCTTGCGTATTTTTTTTTCCAATGCCTCGCTGATGTGGGGCGGTAACGAGAAGTGGACCCTGAAAGCCGCCGAAACTCTGGCCTCGCGAGGTCATGAGGTCACCGTCGCGGTCCGCACTCTTAAACTCTGGGAAAGCCGCCAAAGCTCCCCGAATGTGCGTTGGCTCGAACTGCCTTTCACGAATGATGCCGACCTGGGCACCATCTGGAGCCTTCACCGCTTTCTCCGGCGGGAGAGTATCGACATTTTTCTGCCAACCCGCAGCCGCGACTATTGGCTGGGCGGTTTTGCCGCGCTTGGCACGCGCGCCAAATATGTCATGCGCATGGGAATCACCCGCACGTTGCCCGACACCATCAAAGAGCGACTGCGCTATGGTGTCTGGCCGGATGGAATCATCGTCAATGCCGAAGCTGTCAAAGAGTCGCTGGTCAAGCATTCGTGGGTGAAAGGCGAACGCATTCGCGTCATCTATAACGGAGTGGACAGCGACGCGCACCCGCAATCTCCTGCCAAACGCCCCGGACCGGCCGAACCGATTCTCGTGCTTGCCGCCGGACGCGTGGAAACCGACAAGGGCTTTGATGTTCTGATTGACGCGATGGCGCTGGCTGTTCGAAAGGAGCCGCGTCTGATCTGCGAAATCTGGGGCAGCGGAGATCAAGCGGATATTTTGGACGCGCAAATTGAACGGCTTGACCTCTCTGAATATGTGCGCCTGCGCGGCTTTACTCAGAATCTCTCGCGCGAACTCGCCCGTGCGCAGCTTTCCGTTTCCTCGTCCTATCGCGAAGGCATCTCAAACTTTATTCTCGAATCCTGGGCCGCCGGTGTGCCGATTATCGCTACGGCCATCGAAGGCTCGGCGGAAATTGTGCACGACCGAAAGCGCGGCTTGCTCGTTCCGCCCGGCGACGCACAGAAGATGAGCGATGCGATTCTCGAAATGTCGCGCAACGAAACCCTGCGCGACACCTGCATTGCCGGCGGCAAGTCGGCTATCGAATCCACACACAACTGGACAACCATGGCGAAGAAGATGGAAGAGTTCTTCACGAAACTTCTGTCATCCTGAACGAAGTGAAGGATCCCTCCGTAGATCGAACCAATTTAGACTGTGAGTCAAGACTCCTTCAGTTTCAAAACGTCACCCTCCTAACTCGACTCTTGATAGCATGATTGACAAAGACAAATTCATATTCGAAAAGTGTCCTGAATGCGGACGAAAGACCATGAGAATTTCGTTGGATGATGTCTTGAGCATGCAACAGAAAGGCACTCCCGTCCTGAACCCCATGCAGAAAGGCGGACTTTGTGAGGTATGTCGCCATCGTGCACCAAGCATGATCCCGCCCGCTCTTGATCTGCGAAGCGAACAATCCGTCCGGCAGTTTCTTCGTTGGTACATGAAGCAAGATAAAGTTGGGATTTCACATGAAAACTTGAACAGGGCGAGGCTATGCGCATTAGTCCTGAACGAACTGGATACTGCTAACAAGTATCTGCTTGAGTGGATTCTTGCGAAGGCAAGAATCTGTTTGGACAAATTCAAGAAACTTGGGGGAAATCCCGTTGAGTTCGAAGAGCAGTCAAAACAGAAATTGTTCCCTCTTATCAAAGAGAAATGGCCAGAGTTGTCTGAAGAAGATGTAGAATACAATGCAAATGAGATAATTGACGAGACGGTCTGCAAACTCCTTGGGATAGAGCGTTCGGACTATGGGTATGAAATAGACACATTAAATGCTGAATGGTACGTCATCTCGAATGACAAAGCTCTACCAGAGCTCGCTGCAAAGGAATATATCGATTATGACAAGGCAGTTAAAGCGATTGACCTGACTTGCATCGAGGCTGACATTCTTCGCCGCGGCATTTGGAATGCTTACGATCTTTTTGTCCCGATGCTTCATTCCCTGATCAAGTCAAGGGCGGGCAGCGACGAGGTTGACTCCATGATGGGTTGGTACGAATATGAGTGGTTTATTGACGAATATGTTCCCGATGAACGCGATAACACTATTGGACCCGATGAAGTTGACAAGGTAGAAAAGGTCGAAAAGGGTGATGAACACGATGTATCCGCAGAAGTGTCGAAAGCTCTCGTTGACCTTTTCAATAAAATTGCAGTCCAGGCCGTTGACTCTGTGCCTGAAACCGTTCTTGTCGCGCGACTCTTCTCGCAAATGCGGTACATCTCGTACGAGAAGAGTCTTGCACTCCGCGCTGCAGCCAATGCCACAGAGCGATACATCAGAAGCCAAGATACTACAGACAGGCTGAATACAAACTCGCAGAATTACCTTTCAGAATACGGAATCGTGCCGCAAACACAGGTCGACGAGTTTCTTTTGGGACAAGTGCTCTATATTGCAGAAGTGTATCTAGATTTCGTCCCAAACGATGAAATTGGAGATCCTCGTATTCGGAAGTCCCTGGAGAAATTGTTGGTCGCAGTAAGGTCAAAGCCCGAGCTCGCCAAACATGCCGACAACTTCAGTGCGTTGATAGATGTTATGAGAAGTTGTGAAGAGTTGTTGAAAGCAAAGAGTAGGGGCGAAGAGGATGCAATATTGGCGGACTTCGAGTCAGCGGTCTTGCAAATACCCGAAGACCCCATTCAAGCAGTCTTATATTACTTACCGTCTCGGACCGGGACGACAACGGTAGCTTACGAGTCTGATCACAATCTGCACTCAATCCTCGAGGCATGCACGGCGCAGTCGCTTTCAACCACTCCGCGCGACATTTTTATATTGCACCCGCGCTACAGAGAATTAGGAATGAAAGCTGGAGCGCGCGCGTTGGCGCACGGAGTCAGTGAAGAACTGCGTCGGCGAATCTATGATCATTGGCCCGAGTTATCTGTGCCGCATATCACGAAAACGCTTGAAGGCCTCAAGGGTCTTGGACATGACTTCAGCTTAACAGTTTTCCAGCGACTGATTCAATCGCAGCACTATGAGCGTGAGATTGTCTTGGACAGCGGACCCAATTTTCGATCAGTCCGTGTTGAGACAGTCTTCTCTGATCACAACGTGAGAATGGTAGACATTGGAGAGAGACTCGCAACCCTCGAGCGAGCTATGAGAGCCAAACTTCGGGACCTCTTTTCTGATAGTCCAGAAGTTCTTAAATCTTCTGAACTCTGGTCGGAGCAAAAGCATAAAATCATTCTTGAAAGGTATGATAGCTTTAGAACTAATATGAATGCCCGAGGTGTTAAGAGCCATGATCTGAATCTCGCGGACTTCGCCGACTTCGGAGACTTGGCTCATGTCATAAAAAGTCGATTGGCGCGCGAGGATGGAAAAACTGATGGGAAGCCGTATTTTAAGAAGACCGAACACCAGCATCAGGAGCTCAACGCGGCCATGAGTCGTGTGCGTGCCTTTAGAAATGCGTGGGCACACCATGCGCCGATTGAATCAGGATTTGAGAAGTTTGAAGAGAGCTACAATTTCGTTTTTGACTGGGTGAACTCGTTAGAAAAGTTTGAGCAGTAGCGTTTAACTCGACAGAATTAGCAGATTCATCTTGACCACTTATTTACGTTTCATAAATCCGTTCAAGCGCTACCCGAGGCACCTCGTGCTGACCGGGCTGGCGACGCTCTGCTATGTCGTATTCAACACGCTCTCGATCTGGCTGATCGCTCCGGTGTTGAATCTCATCTTTCTGCCCGAAAAAGCCGACGCGTCGCAGCAAGCGGAAGTGCTCACCGGAGGCCTGCGCGGACTCTACGACAGCTTGAAGCAGTGGTCGTGGGAACTGCTCGGCAGCGGCGACCCGCAAACCGTGCTGCCGCGCCTGTGCGTCGCACTGGTTATCGTCTTCATGCTGAAGAATCTGTTCGCGTATCTGCAACTGCACTTCGTGTCGTTCGTCGAACAGCGCATGATTAAAGACCTGCGCGACCGCGTCTACACGCACGTGATCCGCCAGCCCTACGAATTCTATGACCGCAGCTCCACCGGCGAACTGATGAGCGCGGTGATGAACGACGTCAACACCGTCTCGGTGACTTTTCAACGAGTGTTCACACAGGCCGTGCGCGACCCGATTACCGTCGTCACGCTGCTGATTCTGTTGTTCAGTATTTCGTGGCAGTTGACGCTCGCCGCGCTGGTTATCGTGCCCGTGTTCGGAGTGCTTTACCGCAAAACAGGCGGAAGTCTCAAACGCAAATCCGGACGCATACAGGAAGGCCTGGCCGAAATCACCGCCGCGCTGCAGGAAACCATCAGCGGCTCGCGGCTGATTAAGTCCTCGGTCACCGAACCGCACGAGACGGATCGCTTTGAAGCGCGCTCGTTCCGGCTCTTCAAAAATTCTCTCAGGCTGGCGCGGCTCGAACGGCTGGCGTCACCGCTTTCTGAAACTATCGGAGTCATTATTCTGGCTTCCGTGCTTCTGCTCGGCGGACAACAGGTGCTGTCCGGTTCGCTGCTCGACGCGGAAGATTTCATCCGCTTTATTGTCGTGCTGTTCTCCATGCTCGCTCCGGCCCGTGCGGTCGGCGGCCTGCACAACTATCTGCAAATCGGTTCCGCCGCCGGCGCGCGAATCGAGAAGCTGCTCGCCGAACCGATTGAACGCGATGTCGCGAGCGGTCTGCAGATTGACGGCTTGTCGCGCGGCGTGACGTTCGACCATGTTTGGTTCCGCTATCCGACTTCCGAACGCTGGGTGCTGCATGACGTTCATCTGGACATTCGACGCGGTGAACGCATCGCGCTGGTCGGCAGATCCGGCAGCGGCAAAACCACGATGGCCAATCTGCTGCCGCGCTTCTACTCGCCCGAACGCGGTCACGTGCTCTGGGACGGTCAGGATATTCAGAACGCCTCACTCTCCACTCTGCGCCGCAACATCAGTCTCGTCAGTCAGGACGTTTTTCTCTTCAATGAGAGCGTGCACTACAATCTGACGTACGGCATGAGCGACGTTCCGGACGCACGGCTGCAGGAGGTTATGCGCCGCGCGCAATGCACGGAATTTGTCAACCGTCTGCCGCAGGGTCTCAACACCGTTGTCGGCGAACGCGGAGCGCAGCTTTCCGGCGGACAAAAACAACGCATCGCGATTGCCCGTGCCCTGCTGAAAGATGCACCGCTGCTGATTTTCGACGAAGCCACATCTGCGCTCGACAATGAATCCGAACGTCTGATTCAGCACGCGCTCGAAGAACTCTTCCAAGACCGCACCGTGATTATCATCGCGCACCGCCTGAGTTCGATTCGCTTCGCCGACCGCGTGATTGTGCTCGACGAAGGCCGGATTGAGGCCGAAGGAAAACACGACGCCCTGCTTGCGACCAGCGACCTCTATCGCACGCTCACGCAACTCTACGAACGCGAAAGCAGCGGCGAGTGAATCTACTGTTGGTCAATTCCGCCGCGCCGGAGTTGTGGGGGGGCGGCGAAAAGTGGTTTGTCGAAGGCTCGCTGTGGTTTGCAGCGCGCGGGCACAACGTCACGCTGATTTGCCGCCCGCACTCCAAGTTGCTTCTGCGTGCGACGGAGCGCGGCGTGCACTGTGAAAGCTGCACGTTCGGCGGCGACTTCGATCCGTTCGCCCTCGCGCATGCCGTCGGCGTGCTGCGGCGTGTGCGACCTGATATTGTATTGACCAACTTTAATAAAGAGAGCTGGCAGTTCGGACTCGCCGGAGTACTCCTGCGTGTACCCGTCGCCGCGCGGCACGGTTTCACAGTGTGGTCGCGCAAGCGGCATCACCGGTTTCTGGCCGAACGCATTTTGCGGCACGTCATTGTCAATGCCGAAAGTATTCGCACACACTACGCCGAGCTGGGAATCTCGCCGCGCGGTGTCAGCGTGATTCCTAACGGAGTTTCCGAAACGGAACAGCAGGCGGGAGAACTGCGGAGGAGATTGAATCTTGCTCACGAAGAACTGCTGCTCGTCGCGGCGGGACGGCTTGAATCGCAGAAGCGTTTCGACAAGCTGCTGACGTTCATCCGCGAGCTGAAAGTGACTCGAAAAGTCACGCTGGCGATATTCGGAAAAGGTCCGCTCGAAGAAGAGCTGAAACAGCAGGCTCGGGAGCAAGGTCTGCACGAATGTGTTCATTTCATGGGGTTCAGTCCGGAATTCGCCGCGCTGGTCGGAGACGCCGACTTGTTCCTGTTGACGTCAGATGAAGAAGGCACACCGAACGCGGTGCTGGAAGCAATGGCGGCGGGAGTTCCCGTGCTGGGCTATGAGGTGGGAGCGATGCGGAGTCTGCTGGATGGAGAGTTGTCCGATAGTCTGGTCCAGCAGGGAAACGACAAGCTGTTTCTCGAAAAACTGAAACACCTGACGGCACATCCGAACGAATTGCGCGCAAGGCGTGATTCGTACAAGCGTCGCGCGCTCTCGGAGCTTGGATTTGAAACGTCGATGTTGCGATACGAACAGGTCTTAACCGAGGCTGCCCGACGCGCATGAACGCAGGACGTGAACAGGCGCTCGGTTCGCTGCTGTTTGCCGTGCTGCTCTGCTGCGGTTGGACGCCGTTTCTGCTGGTGACGGCGAAGTCAGGCATGTATGATGCACCCGTCATCCTCGCGGGCGGCATCTTTGCCATTCTTGCCGCAGGCATGACGTATGACGCGGTGGAACGTTTGCTTGGCAAAGGCAAGGGAGTTTACGCGGCGGCCATCTTCGCGAGCTTCACTCCGGCGGCTATCGTGCTTAGCGAACCTCCGCTGCTCACATCCACTTGTTTGATGTTTGTCACCGCGGCCGCACTGTGGTTTTCCGCGCGCGCCACGCTCGACACCTATCGCGAGCATCTGTTCTTCATCTCCGCACTTGGCGGAATATCGCTTGCCGTATTCGGCACTTGGCCACCAGCGCTGCTGCCGCTCGTCGCGTTGATAATACTTTTTGAGCGCACGAAAGCTCCCGTCATTGCGCTGTTCGCTGCGCTGCTGCTGCCCGCCGGCGGACTCATATTCAAAAGCACGGGCATTCTGCCGCTGCCGGGGTTTGCGGGGTCGCTGCCGAAAATTGCAACGTCTACCTTGGAGTCTGTGCTGCTGCCGTTGCCGTGGCTGCCGTGGCTGCTGCTCCTCGTGTTGTGGCCGAAGCGGTTGACGGCGGAACGCTGGCCGCGCTTCGCGCTGCTCGCCGTCGCGCTGCTGTTGGCTCTTACGCTCGTGCTCAACAGCACGTGGCCCGTGATTCTGGGAGCGGCCGCGCCGCTCTGTGTGCTGTGTGTCACCGCGTTGGTCGCGCGCTGGTTCGAGGCGCAGTCCGAAAACAAGTTGAAGGCGTTGCGCTGGCTTGCGCTCTTTACTGCGGCGGGCCTGCTGGTGCTGCTCTACGCGCGCATCGTCAGATGGCCTGAGCTGATTCTCCTGCGCAATCACGCGTTGCTTGCCATGATTGCCGCGGTGTTGCTTGTGGTGTCTATCGTGCGCGACGCCCGGCGGGTGCTCTTCGGTGTCAGCGTGGTTGCGGCGTGGATTATTGCCGCGCTCTGGTGGTGCTACGCAAATGTCGAGTCGTTCGACGACCTGCCAAAGGAATTTGATCTCGCCGTTTGGATTGCCGTCTCTGCAGGCCTCTTCCAAGCGGTCATCCGCAGACTGTACGGCCGTCGCATTCCGCAGCGTTTGCGTCAGGCGGGCGAGAGATTTCGCTTCGACGCCGCGCGCTTTCGCAGATTTGATAAGGCGCAAGGCAAAGAGTGGGAAGCCGAAGCCGTGGATGTTACGCCGGCAAAGGCTGATGCGCTGCGTCTGGCGATTTTCGGGGACGTGGCCGGTTCGGAGTTTCCGTTTTCTTCGCGCGAGAGCGGCTATTACGCGTTTCGCACCATCGTTGAAGAGATGAACCAACGAAGCCCTGATGCCGCCGTGTCAACGGGCGACTTGGCTGCGCGCGCGACGCATCTTGCTTTTCGCCGTTTGCGCGTGCTGCTCAAACGGGCGAAGTTTCCGCTGCTGGCGACGCCGGGCAATCACGACATCGTCGAACGCGGTGTCGTGCAGCCGCAGTTCTTTCACGCGCTGTTCGGAGCCGACCACGCCGATGTGACGCTCGGACCTGTGCGCATGATTCTCATCAACAACGCCTGGGGAAGTCTGGCCGACGAGCAGTGGACGTGGATTGAAAAGACTTTCGCACAACCCTCTTCCGCAGCACACACGCTTGTGTTCTGCCACAAACCGGTGCTCGACCCGCGCGGTGACCAATACTACGGTATGGAGTGGCGGCCGCACGCGGAACGGCTGATGGAACTGTTCGCGGTGCATCGCGTGACGGCCGTGTTTTCCGGTCACATTCATTCGCTGCTGCATGCCGAACACGGCGGAGTACATTACATCATCTCCGGCGGCGGCGGTTCCAAACTGAAGACCGAGGCCGACGCGCATCACTATCTATGGTGCGACGCGACTCGGGAGTTGTTGACCATTATGGCATTCGAACCCGGAAACCGGGACCCACTTTTGAAACTCGAACTTGCGCGCCGCTCGTGAAGCTGACCAAGCCCGCACCGACTCTCACTCCGAATCGCATCTTGATTGTGCAGCTGCGCCGAATCGGCGACGCGCTGCTCTGCACACCTGCCATTCGTGCGCTGGCCGAACATTATCCCGGCGCGTGGATTGACTTTCTGGCGGAGTATCCGGCTGAAGAAACGTTGCACTATCATCCGCGCCTGCGGAAGCTGTGGGTAGTGCCGTATAAGGGGTTAGGAAAGATTGCGAGCACCGTGCACAAACTTCGCCGCGAACGCTACGATCTCGTGATTGACTTTTTCAGCAATCCGCGCAGCGCACAGATGGTGTTTGCGACCGGAGCAAAGGTAAGAGTGGGGTTGGCGAGAAGAGGTCGCGCGTGGGCCTACACACACGGCGTGATTGAAGAACCGCAGGAGGAGAATCTCTATGCGGTGGATTTCCGGCTGGAGATTCTGAAGTTGCTCGGTGTTCCGGCTTCGTCCCGCACGCTGGAAATTTACAGCGACACGCACAACGAAGACGCGCGCAAACGCGCCGAACAGATTGTAGACAAGTTGACGGGAGTCGTGGTGGCGGTGGCTGCGGGAAGTTCAAATCCCGCGAAACGCTATCCGGCGGATTTAACCGCGCAAGTCATCGAACTGATGCTCGCGTCGCATCTGCAGGTGGTGTTGACGAGCGGGCCGGGTGAACAGGAATACGCGCAGCGCATTCTGAACAAACTCGCGCGCAAAGTGCCGCACCTCGACAACGCGCACGTGCCGGACCTCGCCGCGCTCTATCGGCATTGCGCGCTGTATGTCGGTCCGGATTCCGGCACGAAACATGTTGCGACGGCCTGCGGGATTCCCACCGTCACTCTGTTCGGGCCGGGCAATCCCGCGAATTGGAACGATCCGCTCGACCGCAGAAACATCGTACTCGCTGCGCCGTGCAAACTTCGCCCGAAGTGTGACGAATTGGAATGCGTGCGGCTCGGACACCTGCCGATGATTTCTCCGCGCGAAATTATGGGTGCCGCGCTGAAACTGCTGCTGGACTAAGCGGAACTTATCGCCCGCGCAGCTTCTCGATGTCGCGGCGGTCTTTCTTTGTCGGTCTGCGGCTCTGCTCTTTCTTGCCGGATTCGCGCCAGACTTTGTCCGCTTCGAGAATCTGCCGGAACTTTTCCGCTGTCGCGTCGTCGGTGATTTCCTCATACATGCGCGGCGCGTCCTTCTTCGAGAGATTGATATCCGCCGCTTCGAGAATCCGGAAGGTGCGATAGAGTCCCTTCATGCGAATCTTGAGAATCGAGCCTTCGGCTACGGTGTCATGCGGGTCGGCGAACGTTTCGCCAATCATAATCTTGCCGTCTTTGCAGGCTTCTGTCGCCTGCGTGCGCGATTTATACAGACGCGCGCGATGCAGCCAGATGTCCACGCGCAGTTTCATGAGTGGGTCACCCATGTGTCCGCCGCGTGAATCGCCGCTGTCACGTGTTCATCGTCGAATCTGCCGTCCGCGAGCAATGCGGAGAGAGCGATGACTACGGTCGCGGGCAAGACGCGAAACGACTTGTGCTCGGCGCGGGCCAACGCCTCAAAGACGAGCGGAAACTCTCCGACGACGGCACTGACGCGTTCGATTTCTTCATCCGTCGCGCCGAGCGATGTCAGGTCCAGCCGCAAGCCGCTCAGATAGGCGGGCAATTGGTCGCCGACACGCACGAGCAGCGCGGCCAAGCCGGTCAGCGCCCAACCGTTCAAGCCGCCGCGTACGGCTTCGTCGTGAAAGCTGCAGATTCTGCTGAAGGCGGCTTCAGAAAGTCCGCAGGCCCAGCGTTCAAGATGCACTTCCTCGACGGTGCGCAGCCGCGTATCCTGCTCGGGGATGTCGGTCGTCCAAGACGGGAACAGCTCTTCAAGCAGTTTGACCGCGTGCAGGACGGCCAGTGCGCGGCCCCGCTCAGGATATGACAGAATACTCCAGAGAAAGTCGCGCGCTGCGGAGGGTTTTTCGATGCGCGGTGGTTCGAGCGCAAGCACCTCAGAGAGCATTTCGCGCGACGGCGCCTCGCCGCCCGCTGCCCAATCGGCGGCACACTGTAAAACAGATTTAACTCGTTTATCCATCTTGCAACTGTCCCTAATTTCCGCTAAGATACACTTTCCCGTTCACACTTTCCACTCCCGCACGGAACTATCATGAAACGACTGACTCTCCTTTTCCTGCTTACGGCACTCGCGGCCAGCGTGTTTGCCAATGAACTTGCGGACCGCCTTCGCACACATATCGAGTATCTGGCCGACGACGCGCGCGAAGGCCGCGGCATCGGAACCAAAGGGCTGGATGACGCCGCCGAATATATCGCCCAACAGTTCAAAGCCATCGGTCTGGAACCCGCCTTTGACGGCTCCTACTTTCAAGAGTTCGAAATGGGCTGGGGATTCGCGCTCGGCGAACACAACCGCCTGACCTACAAAGACAAGACGATCGACACGCAAAGCGGAGTCATGCCGCTCGGATTCTCGGCGGCGGGAGAAGTTACCGCACCCGTGCTCTTCGCGGGCTACGGGATTACTGCGCCGGAATACGAATATGACGACTACGAGAACTTTGACGTCAAGGGAGCCATCGTGCTGTGTCTGCGCAAGGAGCCGGGCGAGTTCGATTCAACTTCCAAATTTGAAGGAGTGAATTCCACGCTGCACGCAACGCTGCGCACGAAAGCCAGCAACGCGAAACAGCACGGTGCGCTGGCGATGCTGCTGGTCGAAGGGCCGCTCTACGCCGATACGACCGAAGAGGAAGAGTTGGTCGCGCCGGCCTCGAACGAAGCCTACATCGACTGCGGTATCCCTGTTCTGAGAATCACGCGCAAAGCCGTGAGCGAACTGTTCCCCGAATTAGAACTGGCCAAGCTGCAGCGTTCGATTGACTCCAACACCCAGCCGCGCAGTCTGGAAATTACCAAGGACAGCGTGACGATGGTCACGGACCTGTCGCGCGAAGCGGTGGCCGTGAAGAACGTCGGTGCCGTGCTGCGCGGAGGGAATGACGTGCTCGTTATAGGCGCGCATTACGACCATCTCGGTTACGGACAAAGCGGAAGTCTCGACGAAAAGACCAACGTGATTCACAACGGTGCGGACGACAACGCGAGCGGCGTGGCGGGCATGCTGGAAACGATGCGCATGTTGAAGGCGACGTCGGTCAATTCAACCGTGCTGGCCGTCGCATTTACGGCAGAAGAGACTGGCTTGGGAGGCTCGGGTCATCTGGTCAAGCATTTCCCGATGGACATCGAGCGCGTGCGGATGATGCTCAATCTCGACATGGTGGGAAGATTGAATGAAAAAGACGAATTCACCGTGTTGGCCTGCAAGTCCGCTGAAGAGTTCAGCGGTATTGTGGAGCGCGCGAAGGAAGGCACCGGTCTGACGATTAGCTGCAAGGGCGACGGATACGGTCCATCGGACCACATGAATTTCTATTTGGCGGGCAAGCCGGTGCTGTTCTTCTTCAGCGGCGCGCATGCGGATTATCACAAATCCACAGACGACGCGCACCTGATAAATTACGACGGTGCGGCGAAGATTACGGAACTTGCCTACAACGTGCTGCGCGAGATTGACGCCGAAAAGTCAACGTTGACTTACGTCAAGACGAGTGAGCCGCCGGATCAGGGTGGCGGAAGTTTCCGCGTGTGGTTTGGTTCGATACCGGATTACTCGCAGCCGGACACGCTGCTCGGCGTGCTGCTCTCCGGTGCGCGTGAAGGCGGCCCCGCGGCGGAGGCGGGCATCAAGGGCGGTGATTTGCTCATACGCATGGGCAAGGTGACGCTCAACAACATCTACGATTTCGTGTTCGCGCTGCGCACGTATGCGCCGGGCGACACGGTGGAAGTGGAATACGTGCGCGAAGACAAGCGCGAATTGACGCAAGTTGTGCTGAAGGCTCCGCCGCAGAAGCACTGAGTGTCAGGCCCGTTTGTGGAGCTTAAGCTGGCTGATGTTTTACGTCTATAGTCTTCTATTCTGGTTTGTGCTGCTGGCGATGGCGATTGCCAACGCGGCGCTGCGCGAGATGCTACTCAAGCCGTGGCTGGAAGAGTATCTCGGCAAGGGCGCGCACCAGCTTTCGGTGTTTACGGGATACGCGCTGATGCTGTTGGTGACGATGCTGTTTCTGAAACTCCAGCGCGCGCCGTATGTGGATGCGGACTTGTGGAAAGTGGGAGCGCTGTGGTGTGTGATGACGATTGTGTTCGAGTTCGGGTTCGGCCGCGCACGCGGCATGAGTTGGGAGGAGTTGTTCGCCATGTATCACCTGTGGAAGGGTGAGCTGTGGCCGCTGATGGTTGCCGGGATTATTTTTCTGCCCTGGCTTGCGAAGCGGATGCTGAATTAAGAAATGGAAAACGGGATATGAAAGAGAGTATTATCTGTCTGCTGTTGTGCGTGTCGCTGTCGTTCGCGCAGGCGAACGGTCCGGTGTGGTTTGAGGGGGAGACTCATTTACAGAATGTGAAGCAGTTGACGTTTGGCGGCGAGAACGCCGAAGCCTATTTTTCGGCGGACGGGAAGTGGCTGGTGTATCAGGCGACGCGCGACAGCTTTGAGTGCGACCAGATTTTCACGATGAATCTGGAGACGATGGAAAGCCAACTGGTGAGCACGGGCACGGGTGCGACGACGTGTTCATTTTTCGTGCCGGGTCGAGACGAACTGGTGTTCTGCTCGACACACGAACACGGGGCGGAGTGTCCGATGAAACCCGACCGCAGTCTGGGGTATGTGTGGGGACTGTTCGAGTTCGACGTGTATTCCTGCAAACTGGACGGCAGCGGCTTGAAGAAGCTCACGAATGAAAAGGGCTACGACGCGGAGGCCGCAGTGTCGCCGGACGGCAAGGAGATTGTGTTCACGTCGGGCCGCGACGGAGATCTCGAGCTTTACAAGATGAACATTGACGGTTCGAACGTGCGGCGGCTGACCTACACGGTGGGCTACGACGGCGGGCCGTTCTTTTCACCGGACGGCAAGCATATCATCTATCGCGCGTTTCATCCGAAGACGCCGGAGGAATTTGCGAAGTGGAATCATCTGTGGGAAAAGCAGGCGGTGTCGCCCGTGCGGCTGGAGATTTGGATGATGGACACGAACGGCGGGAATCAGCGGCAGATTACCAATCTGAACAGCGCGAGTTTCTGTCCCTACGTGCATCCGAGCGGCGACTGGATTATCTTCACGACGACGTGGGCGGACAGCTTGGGTGACAAGCGGATGCCGAACTTTGATTTATTCCGTGTACGGCCGGACGGCTCGGACCTTGAACGTCTGACCTACGGCCCGACGTTTGACGGGTTTCCGATGTGGAGCTACGACGGGAAGAAGCTGGTCTGGGCGAGCAATCGCGGGGCGAGCCAGATGCGGGGCGAAACGAACATTTTCATTGCGGATTGGGTGGATTGATTTAGTTTGTGTCGAGCCGTTGATAATTTGTTAGCCGTTTGCTACATTTGACGAGTGTGCAGGAGTACAATAGACTTACCAAAGGCAGGTAAACATGAAGTTCAGTAAAACGGTTTGGTGGACGGTTCCGGCACTGACCGTGCTGATTGCGTTGGCCCTGATTGTCAGCTGCAGCAGTGACGACGGCGGCGACGACAACGGCGGGGGTCAGGCTAAGTGGACGATTATGCTCTATGGAGCGGGAAATAACGACCTCGACCTGGCGAACAACGGCACATCGTATATTGTTCAGGACGTGCAGGACATGCAGAAGGTCGGGAGTCAGCAGGGATTAAACATGATTGCGATGGTCTCGCGCTATGGCGGCGGCGGAAACGCGCGCTATTATAAGGTGGAGTATCATCCCAGCGAGAATCCGAATCAGATCAGTTCGCCGGAGCTTGAGAATCTGGGAACGCGAGACATGTCGGATCCGCAGACGCTTAGGAATTTCATCAACTATTGTAAGGCGAATTTTCCGGCGGAGCGTTATCATCTGATTATTGACGATCACGGCGCGGGCTGGCCGGGAAGCTGCTCGGACGATTTGGCCGGAGCGGGCGGACTGCTGACTCTGCCGGAGACGCGGGAAGCGATCGCGTCGTCAGATTTAGGGCGGGTGGACATTTTGACGTGGCACGCGTGCCTGATGGGGATGGTCGAGGTGGCGTACGAGCTGCGCAGCGTGTGTGAATACATGACCGCTTGTCAGTTCGTGATGCCGATGGAGAACATTCTCGGAGCGGACATTTGGCTCGGCTGGTTGAAGGACAATCAGAGCGCTTCAAACGATCAGTATTCGCGGAAGATTGTGCAGTCGGTGATCGAGCGTGCGCAATTCAAGCAGAAGACAACGCACTATGCGATGATGAAGATGTCGGAGATGCAGAATCTCGGCGCGGCGCTGGGCAATTTCGGCAATATACTGGTGCAGGAGGGCGGGCAGCATTGGAATGAAGTGCTGAACGCGTGGAACAGCACACACGCGACAAATCTTGACAATCCGAAGTATGTGGACGTTCGCGAGTTCACGAATCAGATTCAGGCGCAGCCGTCGCTGGCGACGATCAACCTGATCAACTCCAACGCCGTGAATGTGCGCAACGCGATCAACTCGGCGATTCCGTTCACGGACACGTATTTTCATTCGCCGACACAGCCCGTGCCGCGCGGCGGCGTGAACGTGTATATTCCGTGGCAGATGGATCAGTTCCTTCCGGACTCGGTGAGTTACTCGAGTCTGCAATGGCGGGCGACGAACTGGCACTCGTTTATTTCGACGTTCGTGCGCAGTTTGGGTCAGCAATCGCCGACGGGCCGTTGCTGCTACAATAGTAATCAATCCTGTCAGGATGTGACGCAGGCGCAGTGCAATCAGTTAGGCGGCACGTGGACGCAAGGCGCGACGTGCGCTCAGGGTTGCGGCGGCGGCGGCACGAATTGCGCGACGAACTGCGCGTCGGCCACGCAGATTTCGCTCGGTCAGGTTGTGGAATGCAATTTGACGGGGTCGCAGGGCGATGCCAATTGGCTACGGGTGAATATCACGACCGGGCAGTATCGCTTCGAGATGGCGACGACCGGCGCGAACGACTACGATGTTTACACCTTCTCGCCGTGCGGCAGTCAGCTTGGCTGCTTGAGTGAAGCAACAGGACCGAACGAGGACTTTGTGTGTAACTTCACGGGTTCTGGCGAGCTGTTCATCGCAGTCGCGATTTGGACCGGAAGCGGTCCGTTCCAGTTCAGGATTACGCAGGTTGGAGTTACGGATGAGCCGGGGGCGGTAGTTCTGAAATAGCGGCTACTTAACGATAGTTTGGCAGGCAGGGGCTGTCCCGCGAGGGGTGGCCCCTGTTTTTGTTTGGGTTGGGAATGCGTGTTACATAAAACAATAGTTTAGTTATTTGAAGTGAACGAGTCTAATATAATACTGAGAATGGGCTTTGTCAAGTGTTTTTTGAACAAATGTTCTAAATGATGATGAGGGTTGGGGTTAGACCCGAAGGCAGGTCGGAAAACAGGGGTTTAGGGGAAAGGAGGCGGGGCAAAGGAAGGGGAAAAGGAGGCGTGCGGGGGGATCCTTGATCATTTGCTCAATTATCACTACGATCAATGTGATCAAAAATCAATAAGTTAGATCGCGCTTACCCTTGAGCAATATCGAATTGGCTGATACCATCCTCCGCAGAAAAGCGGGAAAAGAAAAGAAGGCGAAGGCTCCGTCAAAGAACGGCCACAAGCCGCACGCTGTTGTTATGCCCAACGTGCGCGTCGAGTTGCCGAAGGGGATTGATCCGTACTTCAACGAGAACGGCTTCTGTTTACTGCACGGGGATTGCCGCGAGATTTTAGCACAGTTTCCCGAAGATCATTTTGATATGGTGTTCGCCGATCCGCCGTACATGCTTTCCAATGACGGGTTCACGGTGCATGCGGGTAAGCGCGCGAGTGTGAACAAGGGAAAGTGGGACAAAAGCCGCGGACTTGAGGAAGATTTCAAGTTCCACATGGAATGGATCGCGGCGTGCCGGAGAGTGCTGAAGCCCGAAGGCACGCTTTGGATCAGCGGAACCTATCACTCGATTTACGCCTGCGGCTACGCGCTGCAACTGCAAGGCTTCAAGATCCTGAACGACATCGCATGGTACAAACCGAACGCATCGCCGAATCTTTCCTGCCGGTATTTCACGGCGAGCCACGAGACGATTCTGTGGGCAAGAAAGTCCGCGAAGGCGAAGCACGTTTTCAACTACAAGGAGATGCGGCACGGCACGTGGCCGGGAGACTTTATCAAGAAGCAGGACAAGCAGATGCGCTCGATCTGGGCAATCAACACGCCACCGCCAGAAGAGAAGATGTTTGGCAAACATCCGACACAGAAACCGGTTGAATTGCTCAGGAGAATCGTGCTTGCGTCAACAGTGCCGGGGGCGTTGATTCTGGATCCATTTGCCGGGAGCTCTTCGACGGGGTTGGCGGCAGTCGCGAATGGGCGGAAGTTCATCGGGATTGATCTGGAGAAAAAGTATCTGGATGTTTCTGTGAAGAGGGTGAAGAAGCTGGTTTACGAAAAAAGCGGTCAGCTAAGCCTATAGAAACAGCGATGAAGTTCATACCATTCTACAAGAACGCATTGAATTGCAAAAACGAAGACCAAGTGTTCGAATACTTCTTGTCCCATCTTAAGCCTAGTATAATGCTTTGGTCGTATTTCGTTGACTGGGAAAAGGTCAAGACGAATTCTCAAGATCTTGAGATTGCACTAAATAGTCTAAATTACTTGATAGGTAAGAAAGATTTCGACAATGAGTTTAGAAGACTACTCCAATCGAACCCAGGTTTGGCTCGAGCTTTACCCGCGTTGGTAGTTCGAGATGGAAAGGGCTCGATGAAGTTCAACATTCTTGTGAACTACAAACAAAAGAGACTTGAGTATGAGGAGGTAGATTTTTCGAAGTCAAGACCCAACGATTCAGATATTGAAAGTTATCTGAACTTTGTTAAGGGAACAGGCCTTCGGGACATAATAGCCTCACAACGCGTCAAGAATCTTGTTGATTACATGTTTGGCGTCGAAGCAGGTTTGAACAGTAACGCACGGAAGAATCGCATTGGTTTTGTAATGGAGGACATTGTTGAAGTCTTCATTGCTGACGCATGCCAACGGCGTAACTTTCCATATCTTGCACAGGCGAATGCGTCAAAAATACAGCGGGCATGGGGAATCGCTGTGCCATACGATAAGTCGTCACGAAAGTATGACTTTGTCATCAATGCGAAGTCAAATCTGTTTATCATTGAAACGAACTTCTATGGTTCTGAAGGAACAAAGCAGAAAGCAACAGCAGGAGAGTACAATACGTTGTTTAAGTTTCTGAGTGGTCGTCATAAGTTTATCTGGATTACAGACGGTCAAGGGCTTGCAGCATCTGAGCGCCCCTTAAGGGAGACCTTTGACGCCATTGACTATCTCTTTTCTCTTGATATGCTTGAGCACGGAGTACTCGATCAAGTTTTGCAGTAGAATTGCTGATTATCATTGAATCTTCAAGCGGCTCCAGACGGGGCCGCTTGTGTTTGGTGGGATGGGCAGGGGTGATGCGGGCGGCTGGACAAGGTCCTTCACTTCGTTCAGGATGACAAGGGGGTAGGCAAGGAGGTGCGAGCAGGCGGGGTGGCACATGGGTTGCGTAGTTCCAGTCCGGATGAAGGTGCTGTGGCATCTGTTATACCGAGTCATATGAAAGCTAAAACTTTAATTATTCTTCTCTTGGCCGGGATGGTTCAAGCGCAAACCTGGCCGTCCGGGGCGGTCTCCGACCCCGGCTCGGGGGCAAAACCTGTCCCTGCCGGATGGTTCAAACTGGCCGGATTCGGCGCCTCGCTGTCCAACGAGATTTGGGAAGACAACCGGTTCGGAGCCTCCTTCGAGCTGGGAGTCGCGCGCGGTTTGGCCCTCTCGGCCGCAACCTCGAACCGCGATCTCGCCGGCCGTGGAGCCTTCCAAAACGGAGCCGAAGACGCCCGGCTGGGGTTAGCCGTCTGGCCGCTCTCTTATAAGGATAAGCTCGCGTTCGGCTTCAACGGCAATCTCATCCTGCCCACCGGCTTCCGCGACGAGCAGAGTTTCTACGATTCGACGACGAATCAGGTGATTTCACTGCCGGCCTTTTCGCTCGAACAGACGAGCGGACAGCTCTCGGTGGGCACCGCCTGGACGCCAAGCCGCGCCGCCGAGCTGGGCGCGTTCGCAGGATACTTTGGAACATCCGATAACCGCGAACAGGCGATGCGCTGGGGTATGACGCTCGCACTGACCCCGTTCGGCGAACGCATCGGAGCAAGTCTGGCCTTCGCGCAATCGATCACGCGCACGGGCAAGCTGCCGGATACGGAAGTGCTGCGCGGCGGAGTGGATATTCAACTGCCGTGGGGATTCGGACTGCATCCGGGCATGTATGCCGAACTGGAAGACGACCCGATGGTGGGCGGCGCACTGGCCTTGAGTTTCACCAATCGTCTGCCGCTTTCCGTGTTTCCACCGAAGCCGTATCCGCGACTGCCGGAAGTGCGGCAGGGTGCGGTGCTGGTTCCGCCGCCGCTGACAAAGCTCGCGCTGTCCGACAACGACGCGCTGTGGAGTCAACTGCGCGAATCGCTAACAACTTCCTTTGACATTGTGCAGCCGCTGGCGTCGCTCGACCGGCCCGGGCTGCTGTTCGACGAAATGAACCGCACGAGTTTCTGGAATACGATGGCGGCTATCGGCGCGGCCTATCCGAACGTGCGCTGGCTGCTGATTACGCACGTGGACGACGAAAGCGTGTCGCGTGCGCAGGGAATTTCGATTCCGCTGATCGTGTCGCAACCGCAATGGGAAGCGGCGTGCAAGCTGCGCGTCCAGCTCATTGACCTCTACGAACAGACGGCCTATCCCGAACGCATCGTGATGGCAACCGCCATGATGAACGACGGGCTGCGCAGTCCGCTGGTTTCGACGATTGAGAAAGAAAAGCTGAGCGTGGAACGCACCCGCGAAATCAAGCTGAAGGCTTATCAAAACGCAGGTCGGGAAGTGGCGCTGTCTTTGCCGCCGCGCGAGGAGGGAGAATGAGACTCCTGCTGCTGCTGACGCTTGCGCTGTGGACAATCTCGTGCACATCGCCGACGGATTCAAACGACGAGACGATAAACACTCAAGGCTCACGCGTGTTATCGGTAAGCGCGCTGCCGAGTGCGATTCCGGCGGACGGCGTTTCGCGGATGACAGTGTTTGTCGAGTACCGCAATGATGGTACTCCGGTCGCCGATTCAACGCGAGTTATCCTGCTGAATACAATGGGCAGTCTGAGCGCGGGAACGATTTATACAACCGGCGGCGTGGCGCTGGATACGCTGCGTGCGGACTCGGTGGCGGGATTGGGCTGGTTAGTAGCCTACGCAGACGGGCTGCGCGATTCAGTTGAAATCATGTTTACGGAAAATACACCTTGATGACACGACGACTCTTCCTGCTCTTATTGTCTGCAATGCTGTTTGCAGCATGCGGCAGCGGCGGTTCTTCCGGACCGACGACACCGGTTGGACCGGAACCGTTCAGCCTGTATTACTGCCGCGTGGTGGAAAGCGACGGACGCATGCGCGTCGAGTGGTCCGCGAACCGTCCGACGACGGGCGAATTCCGCTACGGGCAGACGGTCTTCACGCAGCTCATTAATATCGGTGTGCCGGCGGACACGCACAGCGTCGGATTGACGGGCTACTTGTTCAACACGCTCTACATCTATCGGCTGACGGTCATCGACCAGGACGGCAACCGGCTCGACTGCGGCGGAGAATTTGAAACTCCCGACAAGGCTACTCCGGAACCGATTCTCTCGAATCTGCGGATTCAGGATATCACGGAGTTCGCGGCGCGCATCACATGGGAGACTGACGAACCTGCACGGTCGATATTGTATTACGGCGTCGGCACGGCAAGCGATTCGGTGACGCAGAGTGAATTGACGATGGATCACGAAGTGTCGCTCACCGGGCTTGTGCCGTCCACAATTTATGCTCTGCGGCCCGAGGCGATTGATGCCGATGGACTGCGCGGAGTGGGCCGTGACAGTGTGTTTGCTACGGCGGCGCGGCTGACGCTGTGGATGCCGGCGACGCAATTGCCGCTCGGCGACACGGTGACCGTTCCGGTGCACCTCGAAGCTGCGAATGACTTGGCCGCTTTGCAGTATTCGCTCGAATTGCCGGAAGGGAATATCGAAGTGGTCGCGGTCCGCTCAGGGCCGTTCTACGACAACAACGACGGCTTCAACTTCTTCAGGAATATTCAAAACAGTCACAATCGCGTGACGAACACGATGACGTGGGTAATACAGTATAACGGCGACACGCGCGTGGGGACGCGCGCGGACGGAGCCGGAGTGGTGGCGTATCTGGACCTCAGAGGACTTGCACCGGGCTCGGCGGGGGCTGTGTTTGATGCGGATTCGACGTTCGGACTGGATATGTTCGCACAGATGCGTTCGTGCTCGCTGCGTGCCGGAACCCTGACGGTGATCCCGTGACACATTCACACAAACTTTTACATTTCACCATATCCGGTTTCAGAGGCCGGAAGATCGGGAGCATGACCATGCGAAATTGGCAAATCATGTTGCTTTCAACGCTCACGTTGTTTGTGAGTGTCACAACGGTAATCGGCGCGCCGACTTACCGTTCATTCATTGAATGGAACGGGCCATACTATAATGTACGGCACGGCTTGACTGCGGATTCGAGCGGCTATCTTGACTATCTGGTCAATACTCCGCTGCCGCTTTACAGCACGCCGTTTTCTTCGCCGACCGCCGTCGAACTGTTCGGTTCGGTGGACGCGATGCGCACGTTTGTCGTGGATCACGACCATCGCCGCGTGCAGGTCTTCGGCACTCCGGTCAAGTGGAACGTTGAAGCGCTGTTCTACAGCGTCACGCCGGTGCAGGGCAACTACGGCGGGCGTTCGATCCGGTTCTCGCTCGGCGAGACGGTTCCGGGCAGCGAGCGCATCTGGGTAAACGGCAAATTCTTCAAGCGTGTCGGTTCGCTCACGGGCTACGGTGCGGCGGACTCTGTGTATACGATGGTCTACTCCGGTGTGCCGAACACGGGCGGAGTCGCAACTCTGCCGCTCGGCTGGGACCTGCAGCCGACAGACAGCGTGCGCGTGGAGTATGCTTACGCCACTCCGCCGGGAACGCCCGGCGTGGGAGATTTGGATTACATGCTATATCAGTCCATGCCGACCGATATTCCCCTGCAATTGAATGAAGCGACTTCCTCTACCGATCCTGCGATGACGGACTTGACATCATTGGCGATTAACGCGTCGGTGCGGCTGGGTGCGGTGGTTGACCTGTATCTGGTCAACGGAGTGACGGGCGGGAGCGGTTCGCTCGCGAGCTACGATCTCACCAACATCGGCCCGGGTGGTGCGTTCACGCACGTGGACACCTATCCCGGACTCATCGGTCGTCCGTATGACGTGGAAGTCGTAGATCGCGGCACAAACGTGGACGGAATGATCGCAGAAGGCACACCTTCCGGCGTAGCCAACTCGACGCTTGTCGAGAGCATCACCAATCAGAACACATTCCTCGGAAACGACTATCGCATCACGTTCAGTTTCGACACAACGACGGGCATGAACGCCAACGCGACTCCAGACGTGACGGAAGTCGATCTGATGTGGGATCAGCCGCGCGGTCGACTGCATATGGTCATGACGTCGGACAACGCGGTGCCCGGCACGGCATACAGCTACAGCAACGACTTCGGCCAGACATGGTCCACTCCGGTCACCATTTCACCGCTCACACTGACAGGCGTGCATGACCGTCCGCGCATCGCCAAAGAGAGTAACGGCAACCTGCACATCGTCTATGAAGCCGAAAACGGCGGCGGCGAACGCCACTTGTATCACTCGGTTTCTTCCGACGGCTCAAGCTGGTCGGCAGGTATTGAATTGACGACGTCCCTTACGCCCGCGACAGTCACTGAGAATCGTTACTGTAATCTGCTGGTCGATCCGTCCGGCAACGTGCATTTAATCTGGGCGGGCGACGACGACGTCTACTATCGAGTCTATAATGGTTCGTGGGGCGCACCGACGCTCATCGCTTCGGGTGCGGGCACGGGCTTTTCCGCTCCGCATTGCGTAGTGGACAACATCGGACGCATTTACATGGCCTACGTGTCCGACGCGACACCGCCTGCGGACATCAGCTATATGCTGTTCAACGGCGCGGCGTGGGGAAGCTATCAAACCGGCGGGTTCACGTCGGGCACGCCTGATCCGGTGACGCCTGCGGCGGGCTTTGCATCCGACGGCGGCGGTCGCGGCGAGACTTTCCCGCAACCGCAGATTGCGCTCGTCAATTCCAGTCTCTACGTTTTCTGGGCCGGAACAGGCACGGAAACCTACGGCGTGGATCAGGCTCAACTTCGCTTCAACATGATCGGATCACTCGACGGAAACTTCACGTCGGGAGCAGGCACCGCAGCGACGACAGGAGACGACGTCGCACCGCTGGCGTTTAGTGTGTCGGTGGATCCCAACAACATGCTGCACATTCTGTATCCTTACGGTTCAACCGTGAATCGCGAAGGCCTGCGCTACAAGACCTACGACATCAGCAGCAACACATGGTCTCCAGCGACCGGAAGTCCGGGACGCGAGATTCTCGAAGAAGGAGCGGCGGCGACGGTCTTTGCGATTGAGCCTCGACTGATCTGCCCGTCCATCGCCGGACAGACCGCTCCCTTCATGGCGTGCGCAAAGGCCTACACATCGCTGGGCGGCGGATCGCCGCGCGCGCTGTTCAAAGTTATTGACGGCATAATCACGATCACCGATCAGACAAACCTCGCTGAAATTCAAAAGTGGCGCGTCTGGACTCACGGCGTCGCGGACGTCTCCGGAATTCCGGGCTTGTCATTCACGATTGCCAACACGACGGATTTTGCGTCTTCGACGGACGACGTGGACGGAACGAACTTCAATCTAGGCGACTATTACGAACTGGACGGCACGCCCGCCTCCAAGAACGACTTGCTGTTTATCTCGGATACGGACAATCATCGCATCAAAGTCATCCGCGCCTACGAGAATATTGACAATTGCTTTGCGGGCGACGTGCGATGGGATGTGCCGGGACAGTCGAACGGGTCGCCGGGACAAACTTTCAAACTGGCAACGGTCGGCGGTGAAAACAGCTTCACCGTCTGGGCAAGCAACGACAACAATCCGTGGACGATTGTCGAAGATCTGCTGATTGCGGGACCTGCGGATCGGTACTGCGAAGTGGACCGCTACACACGCGAGCTGCGCTTCGGTGACGGCGCGCATGGTATGATTCCCTCTGCGGGCGTGTTCATTCGTGTTCGCTATGAAGAATCGGTGGACGAAGCTGAATTCGGCCGACTGGGAAGCGCGAGCGGTCAATTGGCCTATCCGCGCGGAATTGCCGCGGCTTACAATGACAACCTCGGCCTGTATGACGTCTACGTCTGCGATACCGGCAACAATCGTTTGCAGAAGTTCTCGTATAATCCGAATTCGAACGTCAATCCGAATTCGTGGACAAGCCCCAAGGTGGCATGGTCCACGGCCAGCAGCGGCTCGGATTTTCTGAGCGCGCCGCAAGACATCGAGACGGTCAAGATGAGCGGCCAGGTTTATCTGGTCGTCAGCGACAACGGCAATGACCGCGTCGTAATCTATCGCGACAGCGAAGCCACCGGTTCCGGCGGCAACACCGCGCCCGCGTTCGTGTCGCTGGCAGGCTCCGCGGGGAATAGTTTGAACCGCTTCGCCAATCCGATGGGCTTGGGCGTCATGGCCGAAGACAGCGGGCTGGTGATACTTGCGGCGGACGCCGACCGCGACAAGGTTGTGAAGATAGTGCGCCGCGACTGGTTGACAGAGCTCGGTTCGGACAGCACGGACGGAACCGACAGCACCAACGTCATTCCCGAACTGGCGTTCGTGGACGCTCTCGACGGCGACGGATATCTATTATTGCAGCGCGGCGCCGTGCGCACGCTGCGGCTCGTGCTCAATAACCCCGACTCATTGGTATCGGTGCGCGCGTCCTGCACGTTCCCTGCCACGATGATTTCTGTGCTGAATATCAGCGAAGGTAATCTGTGGAGCGGCGAACGCTACACGAACACGGTCTTCCTGACCAATGTAAACAACACGGCGGGAACTTTGGATGTCAATGCCGCGATGGTCGGCGACAATGACGGACTCTCCATCGTCGGCACACGCACCGTCGCAACCATTACCGTGCAGGCGTTGACGACGCTCACGATTCCATCCACCGGCGCCATCAGTTTCTCTGCTGCGACCGACCTGCGCGACGTCAGCAACGTGCCCGTGACCAACGGGGTGCGTTCCGGAATGTCGCTGCGCGCGGGCTATCTTGCGGATATCGCCAGAACCGGAGGAACTCCGGGCAATGCGCCGCGCATGGTGCCCGAACCGGACGGCCAGATAAACTTTGCAGACGTGAATGTGTTCACGCAAGGTTGGAACGGCAACGGATTGACTTTTGATCCGATTTCGGATATCGGCCCGTATCTGGGTTCCACTGTCCCGAATCTCGTGGCCAATCCCGATGGACAGCTCGATGCGTATGACCTGCTCTCGCTGGCTACAATGTATGCGTGGTTTAACACTCAGAGCGGTTCTTCGATTGCCGCGCGTGACTGGAGCGGCGATCAACTTGACGACGACGGCAGCATCCGTGTGTCCTATCAGCCGGACGGCGAAACGACCACGTTGACGATTGCTGTTCCCGAGGCGGTTAGCTTGACCAGTGCGCATCTCGTGGTTGAAGTGCTAAATGCGAGAGCCATTGTAACGGACGTGAGCGAAGGCGATTTCCTGCGGCGCGGTGCACAGACCGTCTTCCTCGCACATCACGACGGCAATCTGGCGGACATTAACATCGGGCGTCTGAGCCGCACCGCGCCCGGAATTTCGGGAAGCGGAACGCTCGCGACCGTCGAACTGATGCTGCCCGCCGGCGAAACGCCGTATGTGCGCGTGCGCTATGAACTGCGGGACAGCGAAAACATGCTGACCGGTTTCGGAGTTACGCAATCGGTTAATCAAGCCGTGCTGCCCGTTGAGTTCGGATTGAAACCGGCGTATCCGAATCCGTTCAATCCCAGCACGAACCTCACGTTTGTGCTGCCGGAAGCCGCCGATGTCACTCTACGCGCGTTCAACGTCATCGGTCAGGAAGTAGCAACGATTCTGCAGGGCCGCATGGAAGCCGGTGAACACACGATGCTCTGGAACGCCGAGACCTCGAGCGGTTCGCTGCCGACAGGTGTGTACTTCATCCGCCTCGATGCCCTGAATCGCACCAGTCTGCAGAAAGCCATCTTAATGCGTTAAGCCTTGCGCGAGGCGGGTGCAAAGTGAACCGCGTGAGTTCGCCACCCGCCGAGCAACTTGTTTCATCTCTCCTCATCAAAGCACAGCGGGCGGCCTTAAGGGCCGCCCGCTGTGTTACTTGGTTCTTAAACGAAGCTCACGCGTCCGCCAGATACCTTGAGTCCCGATGCATGTAATCCCGCACGTAGCTTTGGACAAACTCACCGAAGCGGTCCGCGAACTTGGGCAGACCTGCAGCGTAAAACTTGCTCATGTCCGCGCAGGTTTCATACTGATAGCGGCCGCGCAAATCCTCGGGCATCGGAAAGTATTCGATATTCACCGGCTTGCCCAGTGCCTTAAAGACGTTCTCCGCGAGCTGATTATAAGTGTGCGGAGTGCCCGTGCCGAGGTTGAAGATGCCGTTGACACTCGGCTTGTCGAGGAGAAACTTGATGCCGGTCAGAACTTCCGCGATGTGGATGAAGTCGCGCCTTTGCTCGCCGTGCTGGAAGTCACTGCGGTGCGACTCGAACAGTCGCACTTTGCCCGTGTCGCGCGCCTGCGGATAGGCGTGCAGCACAACACTCGCCATGCGCCCCTTGTGATATTCGTTCGGGCCGAACACGTTGAAAAAGCGTAAGCCCGCGACCTGGTCCTGCAGCTTGTGTTCGAGCAGCCACATGTCAAACAACCACTTCGAAAATCCATAGGCGTTCAAGGGCCGCAGCTTCGGAGTCAGGGAATCGTCGTCCGAAAATCCCAGCGAACCGTCGCCATACACCGCCGCACTCGACGCGTAGATGAAGCGTACGTGATGCTCCAGCGACCACTCACAAAGCAGCCGCGAATACTCATAATTCCACGCCATCAGATAATCCACGTCGGCTTGCGTCGTGTCCGCACACGCGCCCATGTGAATCACCGTTTTAACGTCGCCCGCCCACGGTGCGCTCGCAAGCGCGTCAAACAAATCCTCGCGGTCCACGAATTCGCGGAAACGCAATCCACGCACGTTCTTCCACTTCTCGCGCGAGCCGAAACTATCCACTAGAATCAAGTCAGACACGCCGCGCTGGTTCAATGCCCACGCGCACGCGCTGCCGATAAATCCCGCCGCTCCGGTAATAAGAATCATGTGATGTTTTAATTATGGCCGTGTGTGATTAGCGGCTGATTTCGTCCTGTTTGCGTGCTGTCCAGCCGAGCGTATCGCCGAACGGCAGTGCTCCGCCGGTCTCCGAACTTTCATCCGTCACCGCCGCGGCGTCGCGCACCTCGCACTCAAAAGCATGCACCTCCCACGGCTCCAAATCGAGGTATAGCCCGCGCATCATCAGCTCCACGCCGTCGCGGATATAAACTTTGCTCGAAAGCAAGTCGCGCAACACTACTTCCTTGCCCTGCAGATTGCCAAAACCTAAATCCACCCAGCACTGACTCCGATAGTCCGCCCAGTTCACGAAAATCCGCAGATGATTCGTCTCGGAATCCCAACGCTGCGCCAAAACCTGCCAGAAAGACTCATTGCCCTGCCAGGCTTGCCGCGGATGACAGAACGACCACTCTCCGTTGCGCATCGCGTCGTGTGCCAGTACCGTCATCAACTTCATGTAGAACTCAGAAATTGCAGCGTCCGGCTCCTCCGGCGGCATGCGCAGCAGCTGCACGGGAGCCTTCAGCTTGGCGCCCTTGAGCTGCCCCTGATAGAGCAGATTCGCAGACGGCAAACAGAATATCCACGTTGCTGCGGCGCGGTGCGGCGCGAGAGTCAGACGGGAAGCGATACGTTGTTCGTCATGATTCTCAAGAAAGCGAATCCGGCACCTGTGCTTCGACTCGTCATAATCAAACTGCACGCGCGACAACCCCGTCGGTCCGACCGCCCAATCGAGCGGATTCTTGTCATACGTGAGATTGAATCCCATTTCACCGAGTTCGAGGTCGAGTCCCCAATAGACTTCCGCAATGAAGATAAACTCGGGATGCTTCTCGCGCACGCGCTGAAGCGCCAACGGCCAGAATTCCCGCATCTCCCCGCCCCATGTCTTGGTGAAGACGTGCGAGAGAATCAGCATCGCCATGTCGCAGCGCACGCCGTCGCAGCGTCCCGCCACGGAAAGCAGCTCGTTGGCAATCGCAAGCTGCGTCTCCAGCTTGCGGAAATCCGGCTGCGCCGTATCCGACCATGCGGGGAAATACGGGTCGCGGCCGTGCGCGATGACCTTCGGGCCGTGCTCTGTTTCACAGTGAAACCATGACTCGGGGTCACGCTGCAGATCGGCGTCGTTGCCCTGCACGTAGCGCTCAGGATGTGTCCGCGTCCATGGATGATCACGGGCCGTATGACTGGGGACGAAATCGAGGATGAGCTTCATCCCCCGCTCATTGAGCTTCCTGCGAAACTCCGCCAAACCCGCTTCGCCTCCCAACTCCGGATTCACCTCATATCCGACCAGAGCATAGGGCGAGGCCGTCACATCCTCCGGAGTCCAATCGGGCAAGACCTCTGAATAGTCCTTCGTTAGCCCTGTATGGACCCGCGCAATATCCCGTGACGCCGCGCTGGGTTTCCAGACACCCATCAGCCAGACCGCATCCACAGCCCGTGTCTTCCAGAGATCGAAATGTTCGTCCGGCACGTCTGCCAGCGACAGCGGAGGCCCGTTCCCAAGCTCCCGCAGCCAAAGCCGTGTATTTATCTCCAGGAATGTCCTGCACACACTCATGGCCCCCTACCTTTCACAATTAATAGTATCAATAGCTTGCACCTAAAGTCATTTCTCTTATATTACGGCTTTAGGATCTGAAAAACAAGGCCGAAAACGGCCTCTTTGTATGAAGAAAGGAGCATGATGAGGACAACAATGCGATTGGGACTTATTGCGGCTATGTGCATTGCATTAGGCTGCGGCGGGGTGATCAAGAAAGTCGAGGCCGGAAGTGCCGCCGACGAACAGAAGCAGACCACACAAACTGAGACCAAGACGGAGAACAGCGAACCGACCATGTGGAAAGTAGAAGGCGATACAGTGACGACCGCTTCAGGTCTGCAGTTCCTGATGGTCAAGGAAGGCACGGGCGACACGCCCAAAACGGGCGACCGCGTGAGCGTGCATTACTCCGGTTGGCTTTTGGATGGCAAGAAGTTTGACAGTTCAGTGGACCGCGGCGAGCCGTTCAGCTTTACGCTCGGACGCAGGCAGGTGATCGCCGGATGGGACGAAGGCGTTGCGTTGATGAAGAAAGGCGAAAAGCGCCAGTTCATCATTCCCAGCGACTTGGCCTATGGCGACCGCGGACATCCCGCCGGAATTCCGCCTAAAGCGACGCTGATTTTTGACGTCGAATTGCTGGACGTCGGCCCCGCGCAATAAGCAGAGAATTCCCGACTTGAGATTGAAGAGGCGTGCCGACGGCGCGTCTCTTTCATTTCCTAATTCTAACTAATTCAAATTTCTAAGTCACATAGAGTCTCTCGTAACTGGTCAACAAAGCGGTTCCGGGGGAATTTTGCAATCATGAGACAGTGAGCTTGACTTTGCCGAAGGGGGGAACTAATTTGAACTTGTTCCTGCCACACCTTCTCACGTTGTAACAGACCGGAGAATCATGGGTATAAAGTCACTATTGATGGTGGGTCTTCTGTTCGGAATGTGCGCTTCAATGCGTGCGCAAACCGAAGCAAGTATGTGCGTCTATGTGACTGACGTTTGCTGCGACAACGATTGGTCGACGGTGGAATTCACGATTCCCTCCGGAGAACAAGTCACAAAGACCTACATACACTATGATGGCGACGAAGACAACAAAGTAGTGCTTGAATGCTGGGATATCGTGGGTGGAGCGGAATGGTTCAGGTTTTGGACACTGGATGATCTTTGCGGATGCGGAAACGAAACGACGGTCGAGAATCACGCAATCGGACAGAATCATATCTTAAGGTTTAAAGTGAAGTGCAAGGAGTGCGAGGGAAGTTGCGAGTCCGGATCCAGCACAGTGTACTTCTCCACCGCTACGGCAGCGGTTTGTGCGCCAAACTGCAATCCTGAGTAGAGCCGTGCGGTTGATTGCTTTAATAGCCGTGACTATGGTCGTCTTGAGCGGGGAAGTTTCACTTGCCGCTGTCAGAAGAGTCCCTCAAGTATACGGCAGTATTCAGTCTGCCGTTACGGCATCACAGCAAGGCGACACAGTTCTGATCTCGAGTGGAACCTATCTTGAGGCGGTTAGCATTCCGTCCATGGGCCTGACGATCGCAGGCAGGTATCTTGAAACAGGAGTGCTCGGCGATATCGATTCCTGCGTGCTTCGTGGCTACACGAGCGGAGACGACACCATCAGAGCAATTTCAATCGAAGATGATGGCGGGCCCCTTCCGTCCTGCAGAATCGTTGGGCTTCGATTCGCGACCAGTTCAGCGCGTCACGACGAATCAGGCGGCGCGATTCGGGTCTTTGGTCAAGTTGTCAGTATTGAGCATTGCAAGTTCGATTCCTGCAAGGCCGGCTATGGCGGGGGAGTAGGAGTACGACAATCCGTGACTTCTATCTCTAATTGTTCGTTCACATTTTGTGGTGCAAACAGGTTCGGTGCAGCAGTCCGGAGTGTCGAATCTCACGTGGTGATGGACTCATGTCTCATCGAAGAAAGTACATCATATGATGACGAAGATGAGCGACCGGAACAAATCGGAATTCGGCTCACGCATCTGACGTTGACCAACTCGGAAGTCAGGAACTGTGGAAGGGGTCCCAACCCTGACGGTTGCTACTTCGTGTATGCGTCAAAGCCACCTGATACCGTGGAAATTACAAACACGTATTTTCACGACAATCATTGGGCGAATTTCATTCACAGGGGTGGTCAGTATCTCGACTTTCTGCGAATTGACTCTTGTCGGTTCACGAATGAGCGACTCAGCGGCGCAATCTACAGTCAGGGCGGTCCGGACAGTTTAACCACTTTCTTTTGCCGTGGAAACGTGTTTGAAGATTTCACAAGAGTGTGGCCCTACGGCATGCATGGACTCTTCGCGTTGTCCCGAACGCGCACGACCGTTATGATCATGCACAATCTTGTACGCGGCTTCAGTCTTGGTCATACATCGTTGGGAAACTTGTTCGAGATCAATGAGTCGCCTCGCGTTGTCTCCAACAACTACATTCTGGAGTGTTCAAACGAGTCTATCTCGTGGCCGCCTTCCGGTCAGGTCTTGCTCTACCGAAACGGCGATACGGATTTTCACTACAACGTCATGCAGGGAAACATCGGATACGCTGTCTTTCAGGGAAATCTCAATGGAACATCCTTCGCCCGGCGGAACTATTGGGGACATGAATCCGGGCCGTACGATTCTGTCGGAAATCCGGGCGGACAGGGGGACACGGTGGAATGGAGAATCAATTACCAGCCGTGGGAAGCGGACACGAGCTTCCTTGCGAATGTTCCCGAGCCGCGTGTTCCGGTTTCAGTGCCGCAGAGTTTCATTGGAAATGCCTATCCAAACCCGTTCAACAGCAGTGTAACCATTGAATTCGTGCTGCCAAAAGACCAGAAGATTTCACTCGAAGTTTTTGATCTGACCGGCCGGCGCGTCGCGACTCTTCTTGACGAGAGGATCCGCGCAGGCGTTCACATTCGCGACTGGCGGCCGGAAACATCCGCCAGCGGCCTCTATTTTGCCCGACTGTCTTCGGATGAAGGGATTCGCTCGACGGCAAAACTGCTGTTCATAAAGTGAGCATGAGTGACGTGTGACCTCAATTGAATGCGGTTGCCGACTCTTCTGTAACACACGAGGCGAGCCATTTGGCTCGCCTCGTCAATTTCGGCATGATGTTCGTGTCAGACGATCGTTTCCGCGTGTTGTGCGTGTTCGCTGCGCAGCCGCGTCAAATCGTCTTCGTAATAGCGCACGCGCTGCAGCAGTAGATTGACCACCGGATGCTCGGAGGTGATGCTCTCTCCTTGTGATAGGAGTTCGCTGCACTTCGCGCCTAAGGCCTCTTGCGCCGATCGCAGACGACGCTCCGTCTGCACCTCATCCATACGGATTCTGCCCTGCCGCGCCAACTCCTCGCCCTTGTCCCGCCAATCCCGCAAACCAGCAACGACCGTCTCGCGGACATCTACCCATAATGACTTGCCTTGCGGCGGTGTCGTAGACATATTTATCCTCCTCGACGGTTTTGTTAATCGCTCATAATTTACACGCGCAACTGCGCTGAAAAGTTCCCCTTGACGCCTATAATCCAATCTCTTTCATCAGCCAGTTGCGATACGCTTCGCCGATCTCATCCACCTGAAAAACCAAGATCTCCGGCTCCGTATACGGATGTGATTCATCGAAATATCGCTTGATTTCAGTTAACCGGGTGTGATGTGTCTTGATCAATAAAACAATTTCCGGATTATCCGTCACTTCCGTAAATTCCCAGCGATACATCGAGGATGCGCCGGGTAACCTTGTCACACATGCTGCTAACCGCTTCTCTACCAAGCCCCTCGAAAATGCTTCCGCCTTGTGATCATGATCTATTGTGGTGACAATCAGCACTTCGCCGTGTCCCTTTTCCATGTGTGCCTCGTATGCTATTGTGATAATTCTATCTCTACCGTGACTTCCTGTGTGTCGGACAGCCGCATGAACAGGAACTCCGGTCGCGGGATCTGATGGTCCAATAAACTAATCGGCCACTGACAGCGAACGTTCAGCGTGGATGTTGCCGGAGCGTAGGTCAGTGAACCCAGAATCTCATACTCTCTTCTTACGCCGTGCAGGTCCAAGTCCCCCTGCACTAAAATCGCCGCCGTGCCGCCGCCCGAAATGTTCGTCGGGTCAGCCGAAAAAATGTCTTTCACCGTAAACACGGCGTCGGGATAACTCTTCGTGTCGAGGTGATTCACCCGCATATGCTCGTTCCGCAGCGACAACCCCGTGTCCAGTTCCTTCAGCGACACTCGAATCGTGCCCTTCGCGCCGGATTTCAGGTTACTCAAATCTAATGTGACTTTGCCACTGACATCACGCGTCCGGCCCACTATCTTCTCCAACGGTGCGTTGGAGACAAACTGCACGAGGTTCTTCGGATTTGTTGTCTTTACGGAAAATTCCGTACCTTCGGCACGGACCGCTCCGGAATACAGCAGCAGGGGGACCAGGAGTTGTGCGAGTTTCATGGATGCCTTGACTTCCGGGTTTAGCGAACGAGGTCCTTGAACTTCTTGGCCGGCACGAATTTCGGGAACTTGGATGCGGGGATGAGCATTTCCTCTCCGGTGCGTGGGTTACGACCAGTGCGGGCTTTGCGTTCTGCAAGATAAAACGACCCGAAATCGGACAAATTTACGCGGTCTCCGTCCCAAACGGTGTCTTTGATGGTTTCGATGACGACCTGCAGGACTTCAAGCGAGGTTTGTTGCGAAAGGGCTGTCCGTGCCGCAATGGCTGCCACAAGTTCTTTGTTTGTCATTTTACAAAATCAATATAAACAAAAGGTAGATTATGCCACTCTACGAGTATAAGTGCGAAACCTGCGGAAACGTCGTGGAAATTCTGGAGGCTACGGTCAAGAATCGCGCTGAAGGCTACTGTCCCAATTGCGAAGGCGAACGCAAATTCACCAAACTCTTCTCCTTAACCGCCGCGCCGCAAAGCAAAGATTCTGATGGACTTGGCATGTGCGGCGAACCTCGCGGCTCCTGTCACGGTGGCGGTTGCGGCTGTTCGCTGAACTAAAGCCGCTTTTTCAGCTCGGCAATCGCCGTTTTTACACCCGGAAACTCATTTTCGTCCCGTTCCACCGGCAAAGGTTCGTTCGGTAGCGGATCTTCGGCCAAGCGCTTCTTGTGCAAGATTATCACACCGGCTGGGACACTTCGCGGAGTTGTGACAAGCTCAAAGTCAAGAAAATCACCCTCTTTCAGGTCAACATGGTCGACCAGCCGCTTGGGAAGAGTGATTTGATTTTTTGCTCGGATCTGAGCTGACAGCCGCTTTGCCATGACCCTTAAAAATTCAGAATTTCCGATATTTCGAAGATACGCTTTTGAACTGACCCAAGCAAGCAAAGCCGGGTCAGCCGAAAGTGGGCAAATTTGGTCTCACTTTTGCAAGAAATCGGCTTGACAAGTAGCTATTTTTTTGTTACTTTCAGGCATCTTTCGCGGACTGCGAAAACGATTCCTAAGCTGAATCAAAACAATTAATTAACGGTCGCAACTGCGGCAACGAATTCTATAGAATAATCTGATTCTACCGCAAGTTGTTGAGTTCTGCATATCCATGCAGCCCAAGATGTAGCGGTGAATAAGTTCGGAGTTTGATGGCGAATCGCAAGTTTTCATTAATATTACTATCCCACGACCTGAGTAAAAAAGTCGAATTCACTTTTACTCGGGCTCGCGCGAAAGCACTCCTCGCAGGCCTCGTGGCGAGTTTCCTCCTCTTCAACGGAGTGACCGGATTTCTGGCCAGCCGGATAGCCAAGGAGACCGGACGCGAGCAGCTGGAAGCCGAGAATCGTGCCCTGCGGGAACAACTTGCGAAGTTTGATACCAAGATCAGATCGGTCGAGCAGCGACTTTCGACGCTCGCCGAGACGGACAATATGCTGCGCCTGATGGCCGACTTGCCGCTCCTGCCGCAGGACGTGCGCAATGTCGGAGTGGGCGGAACGGTCGAGATTCTGCCCCCGGGGCCGCTGGTACCTGAAGCGCAGGAAATCAATGAAATTCTGAACAAGCTGGACCGCGAGCTGGATTTGCAACGCACCAGCTTCCGCGAAATTCACAGCAAGCTTGAGCAGAATCAGGCTCTGCTGGAGCATCTGCCGACCCTGCGTCCCTGTGACACAGGGTATTTCTCGTCCGGCTTTGGTGTGCGGCAGGATCCGTTCACCAAGAAGACCACGCATCACGACGGCCTCGATATTTCCGCGCCGCGCGGCACACCCGTTAAGTCTTCGGCAGCCGGAACGGTGATTTATGCCGGCCGCTACTATAACTACGGTCAGTTTATCGTGGTGGATCACGGCGGAGGCATTCAGACCGCCTATGGCCACCTGCACAAGATTCTCGTGCGCAAGGGCCAGAAGGTCACAAAGGGTTTGGTCATCGGGCAGGTCGGTTCGACGGGCCGCTCGACTGCGCCGCATCTGCACTACGAAGTGCGCGTTAACGGCGTGGCCGTCAATCCGATGGATTACGTCTTCGAGGAGACCGAGTCCTTCCCGGGGTTTGCAAGCACGTCCGTGCACAGCGACGACCACTAAGCTCCACAACATCTTGATTTCTTAGCCCGAAGCCCCGCGCTTCGGGCTTTTTCGTCCCTATGGGCTTGCAAACTCGGAATTTGAAGGTTACATTTGTAAATCTGGTTCTGGCAGCAGCCAGCATGTGCTTGCTTTCATATCTTGCTGAGATGCGAGATTGAGTGAACTCTGAATGAAGACTATAACTGATTAACGCTTCCTTCTTAGGAATGATTTACGAGACGCATCCCGATAATCCGAATCCACGCGCGATTCAAAAAGCGATTCACGCGCTCGAACAGGGCGAGTTGATTGCCTATGCCACCGATACGGTCTACGGGCTGGGCTGCGACATACACCGCAAAGACGCGATGGAGCGCGCGCTCGCGCTGAAAGGTTACTCCAAATATCACGCGCTGTCCTTTCTCTGCGCCGACCTCTCCGATATCAGCACTTTCGCACGTGTCGAGACTCCCGTTTACAAAATGCTCAAGCGCTGTCTGCCCGGTCCGTATACGTTTATTCTTCCCGCGACTCGAGAAGTGCCGAAGCTTCTGCTGACTAAACAGAAAACCGTCGGGCTGCGCGTGCCGGATCATCCCGTCTGCCGCGAACTTCTGAAAGCCTTCGGTCGTCCGATTCTTTCAACTTCCGTCACCGACCGCGACGGCGATTCCATGAACGACCCGCAGGAAATTGAAGAGCATTGGGGCCACGCTATTTCCGTGATTCTCGACAGCGGCGTCATTGACAACGTAGCCTCAACGGTTGTGGACTGCACCGACCCCAACGAGCCCGTCATCCTGCGCGAAGGCAAGGGAGACGCGTCGCTCATTTTTTATTGACCGCCAAACAACTCCCAACCCGCCTCGCTTGAAGGATACAGAAATGAAATACGGAGCCAAGAACAAAATCCCCGCGCGCGTTACCGATATCAAGAAAGGCGACGTGATGTCGCAGGTGAATCTCGAAGTCAACGACCGTGTGCTGATGAGTTCGGTCCTGACCACCGATTCGCTGCACGACCTCGGCATCCAGCCGGGTGACCACGTGAAAGTCATCGTCAAAGCGATTCACGTTCTGCTGGTAAGAGAATAGCACTCCGCCCGCGGAACGGGAGCTGCGAGCTTCAATCCCGCAAAGCGAAACAAACGTCTTGACTACTCCTTCGGAAATCACGCAGTTCACGCGGCGTGAGCTTAAGAAACGCGCGCGCCAATGGTTTCCCGTGCTCGTGCGCTCGATGGCCACGCGCACGCTGCTTTATGTGCTCGCGGTGCTGGCGGTCGGCGTGACCTGCAAACCGTGGAGGTGGGAATGGCTCAGACCAGACGAAGCGATTTCGATTGCCGAGGAGTTTCTCTTCAAGCAAGGCGTGGAGCTTGACGAATACACGCTCATTCAGGCAACCGAATACCGGCACGACGGCATCTGGAATGCCGAACGCGACCCCGCCGGCTTCAGCTTCAGTCCGGCAATCGGCTACGTCAACCGCTACTTTCTGAGCACCCGCGATGACAGCTGGACGATTCACGTTTCGCCAGCGGGAAACATCTACAAGGTCAAGCACGACCTCGACGATCTTGATCCGGGTTTCGAGCTGACCAAGAGCGACGCATTGCTGCTTGTCTACGAACAGTTGGCCACCGGACTGGGTATCGGTTCGGACCGCGTGGAGCTGCTTAGAGACTCGCTGGCCGATTTGCCGCTCCGTCATGATTGGCACTACACGTTTCGACTGTTGGACGGTTCACCGCACGGCAACCTGCTACGCGTCAAGCTCGCGGGACGCACTATCACAGAGTTTGAGGCCCGCCCGTCACCGGAAGTCGTGCCGCTCGATGCGCGGCCGCCCGGCGCACGTCTGAGACTGTTGGGCTTTGCGCTGATAGTCTTCGGCGTGTTTCAGATTATTCTGCATCACCGACATCCGATTTCGTGGCGGCGCGGCATGTGGTGGGGAGTCATCGCGATGCTGATTGTGCTGGCGGCGCGCGCGCTAACTATTTCGCAGGCGGCGCTGCTGGTGCCCGGAGGAAGCGGCGCCAAGGATTTTGTCAAACGCGTGGTGCTCGCTGCCGCAGTGGATGCGCTGCAAAGCGGAATTCTTATCACCTTGATTGTCGCATCCGGCGAATCCATTTCGCGCGACCTCCTGCCGAACATCACCACCCTCACGCGCATTGCCCCTTCCCATCGCGGCTGGACCGGAGCATGGATTCAATCCGCACGCTGGGCCTTGCCGGCCGCCGCGCTCTTTCTCGCTGCCGAGGCAACACTGGGCAATCTCGAAGAACCGGGAGGTATTGCGGGACAGGCGCTGCCGCTGATGGCCGAGATTCTCGGCACGCCCGCGCCGATTGCCGCCGCGCCTGTGCTCGTCGCGAAGCTGGTGCTCTGGGAAGAGCTGATTTTCAGATTGTGGCTCTTTCCCCTGCTGATTTTCTGGGTGCGCGGCACCTTCACCGCTCTGGTGTTGATGGCCGTCACGGCTTCCTACTTTGTCGGCTTCGACACACACAATTGGCTCTCGCTGGGCGCCGCGCAGTGGGTGGTCTGGTCGCTGATGGCAGGGTGGCTGATGCTGCGGGTGGGAATACTTGGAGTTCTGCTGTTTCACGCACTCGTGCTGGGCGGCTATCTGGGGCTGGCCCTGATCTGGACCGGATTTGGAATCTCCGCCGGACTGTTCGTGATCCTCGTGATTGTCGGCACGTTGGCCATCGTTGCCACGCGGGCGGACTGGATTTGGATGCGAAGTGTTGAAAATGCTTGAAATTCTGAGCAAAAATAGCTAACATATTAAGTTGTAGAAGAATTCAAAACCTTTCATTTTACTGTATTTGTTGACCGACTGTGAACATTGTCCTTTTGCTTAAGGCCGTCGCGGACAGCGAGGCCACCATCCGCCCCACCACCGACGGGAAGAATGTCAACCTCGACGGCGTGACGTGGGTGCTCAATCCGTTTGATGAATTTGCCGTGGAAGAAGCTCTGAAACTGCGCGATGCCGCTGGCTCAGGCGAAGTTGTGGCCGTCAGCGTGGGCGGCGACGAAGTACCCAAGGTGCTGCGCAACGCGCTCGCGATGGGTGTTGATCGCGGTGTGCATGTCAAAGGCCAGACGGGATTCGACGCGCTGGCGACCGCGCGAGCGTTGGCCGCCGCTGTCAAAGGGCTGACGTATGACTTAATCCTCTGCGGAAAATCCGCCATTGACCACGACAACCACGCGGTCGGAATGATGGTTGCCGAATTGCTCGACCTGCCGTCTGTCAGTGTGGTCGTCAAGCTCGAACAGAAAGACGGGAAGCTCGTCTGCGAGCGCGAAATCGAAGGCGGGCTGCTCATCGTTGAAACACCCATGCCCTGCGTCATCGGAACACAGAAGGGCTTGAACGAACCGCGTTACGCATCGCTCAAAGGTATTATGGCCGCCAAGAAGAAACCGATTGACGAGGTCGCCGCCGACAGCGGTCCTGTGCAGGTGGAAGCCATGGAAGTGCTGCCCAAGCCGGAACGTCAGCCCGGTCAGATGCTCGGCACCGGAGTCGAAGCTGTTCCCGTTCTGATTCAGAAGCTTCGCGAAGAAGCCAAGGTGCTGTAACAGAACTCGCCTGCGCAATGTTGAGTTCTCCTGATGCGGCTCTCGCGGCGTTGCGTGACGGCAATCTCCGCTATGTCAACGGCACTCCCGCACCGTGGCGAGCCGACGCGAGTTTGCGAGCGAAGCTCGCCCGACAGCAGGCCCCGTTCGCCTGTATCATCACCTGCTCGGACTCGCGCGTTTCGCCGGAGATATTATTTGACCAAACGCAGGGCGATTTGTTCGTCGTGCGTGTCGCGGGAACGATTCTCACTCCCGAAGTAGTCGGTTCTGTCGAGTTTGCCGTCGAAGCGCTCGGGGTTAAACTCGTGGTCGTCATGGCGCATTCGCATTGCGGAGCCATCGAAGCTGCGGTTTCTGATTTGCCCTTGCGCGGCGCCGTCTCGGCCGTGATTGCGCGACTCGGCACGCTGGTCATCGAGAAGCGCAAACAGGGCTACGCCGGCGCGGAACTCGCGGCAGAAGTCTCCAAACAAAACACCCGCAACCTCGCCATCCAACTTCCGCAGCAGTCTCCGGCGATACACGAAGCACTCGAACAAGGCTTACTGTCCATCGTCCGAGCGTATTATGACATTGCCACAGGCCTCGTGAACTGGGATGAATAGTCCACTCTTTCTGCTACTCATATTCTAACTTAGGATTCGCCAATGTCCGACACTCGCACTGTGCACTATGTTGGTTCCGCCGGTGCCGGCTCGCACGCCACCATCTCCTCCGCCATAGCCGCCGCCGCACCCGGTGATTTGATTCAAGTTCACCCGGGCATATACAGCGAGTCGCTTCTGATAGACAAGGACCTCGAACTGGTCGGCTTTGGAGCGCATGACGACGTCAAGCTCACGACCGAGCGCGATTCAGTCGTCGTTTCGACCGCACAGACGCTGGTCGTCAAGAACATGACGCTGGTCGGGAAAGTCCGCACGCAGCCGGTGATTCACGTGAAGTCCGGCAGTATGGATGTCCGGTTCTGTTCCATCGAAGGCGGGAAGTATTCCATTGCGTCCGACGCCGGCACGCGGGTGACGGTGGCGAACAGTTCACTCGGTGAAGCCGAACGCGGCGGACTGCTGGCCAAACACGTCATCAACGTGCTCGTGGACAATTCGCTGATTGAACGCTGCGGAGGCAGCGGGGTCATCGCCGAAGGCTGTGACGAAGTGCGCGTGCTGCACAGCACCATCAGCGACACGACGCCGCACGCCATCGAGTGCACGGGCGAAGGCCCCTTCGAAGTGGTGGACACCGAATTCACGGACGTGTCGCATGCGCAGATTCTCGATAACTATAAACCCGTGAAGTTCGAGGGTGAAGAACGTTCGTGGTATACACGTAAACTCACCGACGAAAGCGAAGCCTAATCCGAAGTTCCATGATTCCCTTCCTGCTGTTTCTCTGCTGCTGTATTTCAGCGTTTGCGCAGACGCCGCTCTCCGGAATGCACAGCCAATTGCTGATGCCGGATGATTCGGTCAGCATCGAAATGTCGCTGCTCAAAGGCGACGTTCTGCAATGGTCGCTGCTGGCTGAATCAGGCCACCAGGGCGACGGGGAAACGCGCGTGAGCATCAGCTCCAATTTGGCGGGCGAGGTCTGGTCGCGCACCATCGAAGCCGAGCGCACCGACCTGCAGGAAAATCTGAAAATCGAGAGTGATGCTCAGTATCGCATCACCGTGCGCAAGACCGGACAGCGCTCACGGCCTGTGCTGTTGGCCGCGTGGCCGAAGTTCGGCAAGAGCGGGCGCACACCGTTTCCCGTGAAGTCCGTCGAGCGCAACGTGGTTCCGCTGGCGGCGGGCGATCGCTTCGTTGTGGATTATGAATTCAAGCTGCCCGACACCACGCGCTTTCAGACTATCGTTGATCTCGAACTGCCGACCGACCTCGTGCGCTTTTGGGCGACCACTCCGGCAGGTGATTCACTTCCCGGACAGGTTACCGTCAAGCGTTGGCTTGGAGACGCAGGCACGATTTCGCTGCGCGATATGGCTAAACGCGGCGGCAGCTTCACGCTGAGACTTGAGTGTGATATTCCAGAAGCGGGAGAAATCGTCTTCCATCGCGCTCCGGGCAGCGCGCCGCCCGCGTGGCTGCCGCGCGAAGCGCGTATCTCCACACAGATTGAACACTCACCGTGGCAATGTGTCGCAGTGCCGCCCTATTCCGCCGCGCGTTCTCAAGAACTCTCGCAAGAGGTTCTGCCGCCGAAAGCCAAGTATGCCGCGCAGGCGTTGCGCGTCAGCGGTGTGGACACATCTATCGTTGCAGTTCTGCGGCAAGTGTATGAACAACGCGATTCACTCTATCTCTGGCGCCGCAGCAACTTGGCCAATGCCGCGCAGTATGATTCATCGTTCCTTGAGCTTTCGCTGGCATTCTCCGCGCCGAAGATGCACGTGACGACGACCACGCCGCTTGCCGGACTACCCGAAGCAAAGGCCCCGACCAAAGCTATCTCGTGGTTTGTCGAAAGTGCATCGGGAAAGAATGTCGAAGGTACGTTGTATGCCTGGCAGTATGATGAGGCCGTCTACGTCTTCCCGCAGGCGCCCAGCGACCGCTTCTGGGCAAGAACCGATTTGCCGCTCTCCAAGAGTGTGCGTACCTTTACGCCGACCAGCCGAAACTACCCGAATACGATTCCGCTGCCGCCTGCGCAGACGCTGCGGCCACCGCAGGCGACTTTTCAAGGACGTCCCGTGCGCGATGTCAGCCATCGCTTGCTCGGACTCTATTTCTACAATCCCTCACAGGAAACCGTCTATCTTGCCTATCGTATCGCGCGGCCGATAGAACGCACCGCATTGAGTTCCTTCAAGAAGTGGCCGAAGGCCGCACGCTGGGCGATCGGCATCGCACTCATCAGCGCTATCCTGGGCGGCTTCGCGATTTGGGAATTAAGACAGCGTGACAAGCGCCGCCGCAAGCAGGCCGAAGAATACGCGCAGGAACTGGAAAGCGCGCGGCAGGTGCAGCAGAAACTGCTGCCCAAAGGTCCGATGGAAGTTCGCGGACTGCAAGTGCTCGGTCTGCATCAGAGTATGCAATCCGTCGGAGGCGATTACTACGACTTTTTCCCTCTGGAAGACGGCCGTGTGCTGATTTGCGTCGCCGACGTTGCCGGTCACGGCTTGCCGGCCGCGCTGCTGATGTCGAATCTGCAGGCCACGCTGCACGCGATTGCCAGCCACCGCAGACCCATCAATGAAATCGTCGCGCTCCTGAACAACGAAATGGTGCGCCGCACGTCGCCGGATAGATTCGTGACGCTGATGATGGCCGAAATCTCCGCCGACCGTTCCATGCTCACCATCTGCAATGCGGGACATAATCCGGGCTATCTGATTCGCAAGCACGGCACCGTCATCGAACTCGATGCGGGCGGCATCATGCTCGGCGTCATGGAGATGTTCCCCTTTATTCAGATGGAATACAGTCTTGAACCCGGCGACCTGCTCGCGTTTTACACAGACGGCATTCCCGAAGCGGAAATCGGTTTCGAAGACATGTTCGGCTACGACCGCTTGCAGTATTTCCTTTCTGAAAACCGCGACCGCCCGCTGCCGGATATTGCGCAATTGCTGTTTCAGCGCGTCACGTCCGACACGATGCCCGTCGGTGACGACATGGCTATCGTGCTGGTCAGAGTGGCGTTAGGTTCGGGGTCGAAATCCGAACAGCGCGAAAAAGGCACTGCGGTGGTCTGATTTTGAGCAAGGGCTTTTGAAGCGCGCGCTGATCACCGGAATTTCCGGACAGGACGGAAGCTATTTAGCCGAACTGCTGCTTGCGAAGGACTATCACATATGGGGCACGGTGCGCGAAAGCTCCGCGCAGTATGCGAATATCGAGCAGATACACTCGCGGCTTACGCTCCTTGATACAGATTTGCTCGACACGGAGGCCGTGAAGCAAGTCGTGCGCGAGACGGCGCCTGATGAAATTTATCACTTGGCAGCTCCGACCTTTGTGCCCAATTCGTTTCAGGACCCGCAAGGTGTGCTGGAATTTGCGGAACGCTCGGTGAAGAATCTGCTGGATGCGATTCGCGCGGGACATCACGCGTGCAAATTCTTTCATGCCGCATCTGCCGAGATTTTCGGCAGCGCGCAAGAGTCTCCACAGTCGGAGACGACGCCTTTGCATCCGCGCAATCCTTACGGAGAAGCCAAAGCTCTCGGTCATACGTTGACAGTGCAGGCCCGCGAGCAGAGCGGTCTGTTCGCCGTGTCGGGTATTCTTTTCAATCATGAATCTCCGCGCCGCAGTCTGCAGTTTGTCACGCGTAAAATCGTCTGCGGAGCTGTGGACATCAACCTCGGTCTTACCGACTCGCTGGAACTCGGCGACCTTGAAGCGCGGCGCGACTGGGGATTTGCGCCGGAATATGTCGACGCGATGTGGCGGATGCTGCAGGCGAAGTCGCCTGAAGATTTCGTGATTGCCACAGGACAGACCCACTCCGTGCGCGACTTCTGCGAACTGGCGTTCGGTGAACTGGATTTGGATTACCGCCAGTTCGTGAAAGTGAATCCCCAGTTCGTCCGCCCGCGAGAAGAGCATCAGTTGGTCGGCAATCCCGCGAAAGCCAAACGGCTGCTCGACTGGGAGGCACGCATGCCGTTTTCCGACATGGTGAAGCTGATGGTGCGTACGGAGATGCAGGCTTCCTTAGATCAGTCAGGTTAAGGCGTCAGCTTTCTTTTGAATTATTCTATTTTCAATTTTCTTACTTTCCTATTTCTCTCATGTCTACCATTCTCGTTTTCTGTGATTCCAAGAACGGCAAGCTGAAGCCCACCGCGCGCGAAGCGGTGACGGGCGCGATGAAGCTTGCACAGGGATTGAACGCCGCCGTTACCGCCGTGACGTTCGGCGAGTGCGCCGATGCCGCATCGCTTGGCAATACCGGCGCGAAGAAAGTCATTCAGTTGACGAATCCCGAACTTGCTTCGTTTTCCGCCGAAGGCTGCGCAATGGCCGCAGCGGAACTCTGCAAAAGTGAAAAACCTGTCGCAGTTGTCCTGAGTGCCAGCGCGTCGGGCAAGGAAGTCGCTCCGCGTCTGGCCGCGCGCATCAATGCGCCGCTGCTTTCCGACTGCACCGACGTGAAAGTCGAAAGCGGCTCTGTCTGCGCTTTGCGTCCCATCTATGCCGGAAAAGTTCTGTTATGGGCGAAGATCAGCGCACCGCTTGGTATCGTCACGCTGCGCCCCAAAGCCTTTCTGCCCGTTGAAACCGGCGGCAGCGCCGAAGTCGTCGCGCAGGCCGTTGCGTTGGACGGCTCGAAGATTCGCGCAAAAGTTGTCGCCGAGAAGATGCAGGAAGGCGGGATGCTCGATGTGACGGAAGCGGACATTGTCGTCAGCGGCGGACGCGGATTGAAGGGGCCGGAGAACTGGCACATTCTGGAAGAGCTTGCAGGAGCGTTGGGAGGCAGTGTCGGCGCGTCACGCGCAGTCGTGGATGCAGGTTGGCGACCGCATCATGAGCAGGTCGGTCAGACTGGCAAAGTGGTTTCGCCGAGTCTGTATGTCGCAGTCGGTATCAGCGGTGCGATTCAGCATCTGGCAGGCATGACCACCAGCCGCACGATTGTCGCCATCAACAAGGACGCAGACGCACCCATCTTCAAAGTCGCCACATACGGTATCGTCGGCGACGCGCTCGAAATCATTCCGAAAATTACGGAAGAAGTAAAGAAGGTCAAGGCGGAGTAGAATTGAGGTTGCCACTCATCCCATGCTGGTTGCGATACGCGAGCGTCGTGCTCGTGTGTTTGCTGTTCGCATGGAGTGAGGCATCTGCACAGCCGCTCGATTCACTGCGGCGGGCCGCTCAGACTGCGGTGGAAGAAGGGCGCTACGAAGAGGCGGAACTCTCGGCCTTGCGCGGCCTGCGCGAAGCGGAGAGCGTGGACGATTTGGCGGAAATCCCCTTTCACGTCGTGCTCGCGACAATCTACGTGGCACGCGAGCAGCAAGAGGTCGCACTCAGCGAATTCCGCCGAGTCGTCGCCATCAATCCCGCGTTTGAAATGGACCCCGTGTTGACGTCGCCGAAGATTCTCGAAGTCTTTCGCGCGGCAAAACGGGAATATGCCGACAAGGTGCTCTCGCAGCCCGAAGCATACCGGCTCCCCGAAGCGAACGCGAAACTCGCCGCGTCGTGGCGCTCGGCCGTGCTGCCCGGTTGGGGGCAGGCGTATAAACAACAGAAAGCCAAAGGGGCGATGTTCGGAGTGCTGCAGGCTGTGACGCTCGCCGCGTTCGTGGCCTATGTAATTGAGACCGACGCGCGCAAGGACGACTACCTTGCCGTCAACGAATACGGCAACCCGTTGATAGAAGAACGCTATAACGATTACCGCTCGACCTACCGCACGCGCAATCTGCTGGGCTATCTTACGCTCGGCGTCTATCTGGCAAACTACTACGACGCGCTCTACGCGCCGGTGAAGAAACACAGCAAGCCTTGAGAATCGTCCTCGTTGGACCAGCATGGCCGTTTCGCGGCGGGATTGCGGAAACCACGAACGCGCTATACAGAACCTTTCTCGAGCGCGGGCATGACGCACACGTCGTCGGCTTCAAGAAGCAGTTCCCAAAACTGCTCTTTCCCGGGCAGACGCAGCTGGATGATTCGAAAGTGGAGAATATTCCTTCGGAGCGACTGCTTGTCGCGTGGAATCCCTTGACGTGGCCACGCACCGCGCGGGCTATCCGGAACCACAAGCCGGACCTGGTGATTTTCAAGTGGTGGATTCCGTTTTTCGGTCCGGCGTTCTGGGGAGTCTCCAAACTGCTCGGAAAGTCGTATCGCAGAAAGACCGCGTTCGTCTGTCATAACGTGCTGCCACACGAGAAGCGCGTCGGCGATCTCCCATTTACCAGGATGGCACTCGGCAGCGGTTCGTTTATCATGACTCTTAGCTCGGCGGAAGCCGACACAGCGCGCAAGCTCTTTCCCGATTGGCCGAAGGAAAACATTCGCCCGACACCGCTGCCGGTCTATGAGTGCTACGACCAGTTCACCGCAGGGCCGCAGGCCGCGCGGGCGAAGCTTGGCATCGAAGCGAAGAAGCTCCTGCTCTTCATCGGGTTGATTCGCGAATACAAAGGCGTGGATGTACTGCTGCGGGCGATGCCTGACATAGTGCGCAATGATCCCGACATCAAACTTGTGATTGCGGGGGAATTCTACGACGGACAGGAGAAATACGAAAAGCTGATTGACGAACTCGGTATTCGTACCCACGTCATCGTCCGGCCCAAGTTTGTTCCAGCGCATGAAATCGGACTGTATCTTGCCGCCGCGGATTTGAATATTCTGCCCTATCGCCACGCCACGCAATCGGGTATTCTCGTCACGGCTTATGCGCACGGCTGTCCGGTGCTTGTGACGCGCGTCGGCGGACTGGCTGAAGTTGTGGATGACGGCAAGAGCGGATTTGTGGTTGAGGGCGAAAACCCTCACGCGATTGCCGAGAAGGTCGCGCACTTTTATGTGGCCGGAGGGCGCGCCGCCTTCGAACCGCACGTCCGCACCAAATCCGAAGAGTTCTCATGGCACAGGCCCTGTGAACTGCTCGAAGCGTTCGCGCAAAACTCACTCGCAAAGCGCGAGAGCATCTCTTGACTCATATTTCACTTTTACTCTGTTTTCGAATTGCCTGAACACGCCATAGAATACGATCCCGTAAAAGCCTCGCTGGGGCGCGTTGTGTCGCGGCAGCCGCTGCTGCGCCGCCTGTTCTACACGATGCTCGGCGCGCTTTTTCTGCGCAACTGGTACATCCGCCGCGAACTGAATCGCCTGCGTCCCACCAAGAGCAAATGGAACATCTTCGACGCCGGTTCGGGGTTCGGTCAGTTCTCCTACAAGATGGCAAAGACGTTTCCCGCCGCGACGGTCTACGCGCTCGACGTGAAAGCCGAGCAGATTGAAGATTGCCGCTGGTTCTCGAAAGCGGTCGGCCAGCATAACGTTACGTATGACGTCGGTGACCTGACCCAGTATTCGAAAGCCGACAGCTATGACTTGATTCTCAACACGGACGTGCTTGAACACGTGCTCGAAGACGAAAAACTCTGGGCGAACTTCTACAACTCACTGCGCAGCGGCGGCTATCTGATTGCCACAACACCCGCCTGTCTGGAAGGCACACAGCAGTATGTGGAAGGAGACATTTCTGTCGTCGGTGAGCATGTTCGCGAAGGCTACACGCGGCAGGAGTTTATTGACAAGGCCACGCGCGCGGGTTTCGAGATCGACCGATTGGACGCCACTTACGGTCCCGTGTGGGGCGTGATTGCGTGGCAGCTATTGCAACGGCTTCCGATGCAGCTGCTGAATGTTTCGAAGTTGTTTTTCATCGTGGTCGTGCCGTGGATTGCGGTCGTCTACCCGTTGGCGGCGTTCGCGATGTGGATGGATCTGCGCACCGACAACCGGAAAGGCGGCGGCTGGATATTCGTCGGAAAGAAAGCGTAACAGGTTCACTTGAACTGTTCGTTGAAGAGGTGGTGAAGTTCAACCACCTCTTTTTGTTTTTCTGCCCCGCAGCCATTTCAAAACGACTCTAACGCAAATTGCCCTCGTGGTGGATTTCCCGCAACAAAGTTGCGTATTCGGTGGATTTCACACCACATCGACTTTTCGGGTCGCTATCATAACTCTCATTTCTTTCGCAGTTTCGCTGTGTCCGTTTGACTTTTTTCGCTTGGCGCATGGCTTGCCAAAAGAAGACCCGACGGATATAAAGATGAATGTTTGCAGAAAAATGTGCGGAGGAAATGGAAATGAAGAGCACCACGTTAATCCTGACCCTGTGTGCGGCGCTTGTGGGGACCGCGGTTGGTCAGAGCTTCACCGAAGTGACGCCCAATCAATTTAGAAACGGGCACTACTCGGTCGTGGCTTGGGCGGATGTGGATGGTGACGGAAATGTAGATTTGTTCCTGGGAAGCTCGTTCAACACCGGAAGCAAGTTGTTCTTAAATGATGGGCGGAACTGGACCGACGCGTCGAGCGCCTATGATGTGGACGAGATCACGCGTGTGCGCAGCGCCCGCTTCGTCGATTTCGATGCCGACGGACGGATGGATCTGTTCTGCTTGACCGGAAACGCGGATGGCGCGGAACTGTATCGTCTGAACAGCAATCTGCGCTTCCAGCGAGTTGTTTTGAACCTCGAGCAGATGTCGGACGCGGGTATTCGCTCGGCGACGTGGTGCGATGCCGATCAGGACGGATCGCTCGACCTCTTGTTCAGCAATCGCTCGAGCAGTTCGGACGGAATGGTCCTGCTCACGCAAGTCGCGCAAGAGTATGCCGAACAACGCGCCGGCGACGGTCCGCTGATGGAATCCAATGTCGCGCAAATCAGCCCCGTGGACTTCGATCAGGACGGGGACCTCGATTACTTTATCACTAAGCTGAGCGGCGAAGCCAGTCTCTGGCGATATGAAGGTGATTCGTATCGCAACCTCGCGATGTACACTGATCTTCCGAGCAACGGCGGCCAAAGCGGTTTGACGTGGGCGGATTTCAATCAGGACGGCAATCTTGATCTCTTTGTTTGCGGTTCCGAAGAGAATAACAGTCTATTCTATCAGCGCACGCCAAACGACCCGCGTGAAGTTCCGTGGTTCGAGAACATGAGCGACGCATTCGAACTGCGCAGTCTCACAAAGTATGCACACAGCGCACACGCTGTGGATGTAAACGGGGACGGCTGGACCGATCTCTATCTCTCGCGCAGCAAAGGACTCGGTAACGTCGTGCTCATCAATCTCTCCGGTAACGGCTGGCGTCAGTGGGTGGGCGGCAATCCGCTGATTCAGCCCGGGCAAGGTTCGTTCTCTTCCGCGTGGGCGGACTTCGACAGCGACGGCGATCTCGACTGCGTGATGGCTACGGGTATCGGCACCGTCCGACTGTTCCGCAACAATGCCGTGTTGAATAATGAGTTCTTCGGCTTGAAGCTTTGCGGGCCGGGAACGTGCACGACGCCGGTGATGGACGCTCTTGTTGAAGTGACCTTCCCGACCGGAAAGCAGTGGGCCGCGACTTCGATGTATGCGAGTCAGCCCGGTGCGGACGGCATGACGAAATACTTCTATAATGTTTCGAGTGATCACAGCGAAGAATACTCCGTCTCCGTGCTGTGGCCGAACGGTATTGTGACCCACTACACTCAAGATCAGATTCATCTGTGGGGAATCAACGAATTGCACATGCCGACGACGGTGACTCCGGGTTCGCACGGTTCGGCGATGTCGATGGTCACGCGACCGGAAGTATCGAACTATCCGAATCCGTTTAACCCGACGACCAATATCAATTTCACGCTGCCGGAAGTGGCAGACATCAATCTGACCGTTTTCAACCTACTGGGACAGCAAGTTGCGGCGCTGGCCAGCGGAACCTTCGAAGCCGGATCGCACTCCCTGGTCTTCGATGCGTCCTCGCTGACGTCCGGTCTGTATCTCGTGCGCTTGGAAGCACCGAATCAGTCGGTCGTGCATCGCATCCTGCTCGCCAAGTAGGCTGGGCCTTGAGCAAGCCCGTGGCGTAGAAGCAATCTCCCTCCTTCTCCGCCCAATCACTAAGCCCCGCATTCGTGCGGGGCTTTCTGCTCCCGTGTATGCAGATCAGCGCGGCGCTTGCTTCCCTCGCGCAAAACCCTTAGCTTATCGAACTTGACAGACTGGAGGGTTCATGTCATTTTCGGAAAAGCACTTCAGCAAACTTGCCGCCGCACTAACGGCGCTTTTCGCGTTTGTGCGCTACACGACGTTCGGCCAGCTCGAGAAGACCGTGTTGTTGAAAGTTCCGGTGCTCGACAGCGAGACCTACTATCTGTGGGGATTTTCGCTGGCGACCGGACACGGTCATCCGGATGGTCCGTTCTGGCTTGGTCCGGGCTATCCGCTGTTCATCAGTTGGCTGTTCCGGCTGTTCGGAGATCATACTCCCGCCGTGGTCGTGCTGGCGCAAATGTTCCTCTCGTGTGCCACGTTTCTGATCATTCTGCTAATGACGCGGAAGCTCTTCGGAGCAACCACTGCGCTGGTCGCCGGAGTCATCGGTCTGCTCTACGCGCCGTGGCTCTACTTTGACGGGATGCTGCTTTCGGCGTCGTGGATTCTGTTCCTGAACAGCGCGATGCTCTATCTGCTGCTGGTGCCGGGCGGAATGCGGGAAGGTGAACCGAAGAGGTTGTGGGTGTGGGGAATTGCGGGAGCGTTGTGCGCGCTGTCGGCGATGGCACGGCCATCGGTGCTGTTGTTTGCCGCGTTCCTGCTGCTCTACTATGTGTGGCAAATCCGCACGCGCAAGGTGTTCGCTGCGCCGCTGGTGGTGTTCGTGCTCGCGCTGCTGGCTGTGCACTTGCCGATTTCGCTGCGCAACGCGACGGCGGGGGGAAGTCCGGTATTCGTTACGGCGAGCGGCGGTGTGAATTTCTACATCGGCAATCGCGCGGGAGCATCGGGAATCTACGACGAACTCGATTTCGTCGGTTCGTTCGACGCGCCCACTGAAGCAGAAGGATTTCGGAGAGAAGCGAGCAAACGCGCGGGGAAGATTCTGACGCTGCCGCAGGCGGCGAACTACTGGCGCGATCAGGCGCTCGGCAACATGACGCGCAATCCGCTTGGCTGGTCGCGGCTTGCGATGAAAAAGTTGTGGTGGACGATTCGCAATGAGGAGATTGCCAACAACTTCTCGTTTCGCGCGACGCAACTGGTCGTGCCGACGGTCGACAAATTGCCGCTGCGCTGGGGACTTTTACTTCCACTGGCGCTGGCCGGAGTGATTCTCTCTTGGCCTCAGCGACGCAAGTTCGCAGTGTTCGGGCTTTACACGCTCGGTTATCTGCTCACGAGTCTGGTGTTTTTCGCTTCGTCGGAGTATCGTTTTCCGCTGATTGCGATCTTCATTCCGTTGGCAGGTGCGGCTCTGGCGGGAATCGTGGAGGCGTTCCGCAAGCGCGAAACGGTGCACGTGACGATAGCCTTGGCGGCTTATCTTGCTCTGCTCCTGCCCGCGAATCTTCCATCGGCGGAAGCTTCGGCAACGGTATTCCCGCGTGTGGATTTTGCGAATCTCGGTCAGACCGCGTTGCGGGGCAAGCTGTATTCGGAAGCTATCGCGAGTTTTTCGCGCGCGCTTTCGATTGATCCGAGTAACGACGAAGCACGGTTGGGATTGGCGGACGCATTGTGGGCGACGAGCAATTTTGACCAGGCGCGCGAAGAATACGAGCGGGCGGGAGTTCCGGCGCCGGACGATATATCCGGTGCGCCGCTGGATTCATTGCAGATGGTGGTCAGCGACATCGCGGCGAGCAAGGGCGACTCGGCAGCGTTGGCTTATCTTGATAAGGAGATACCCAACATTGAAAGTTTGCCGGTGCGCGATTTGTGGGTGACGCGGGCGCACTTGCAGGCGCGCCTGCCGGATTATGTGTCGGCGTATCAGTCAATGTCGCGGGCGCACGAACTTGATCCGGACAATCCGGAGTGGCTGCATTGGATGGGGTTATATGCGCTGCGGCTGGATTATCCGCGCTTGGCGGATTCATTGTGGGAGGAGGCGGTCAAGCGGTATCCGGCTTACGTGCCGTCACGGCTGGCGTTGGGATTTTTGGCTTATGAGTGGGGACATTTTGAGGATGCGGTGGTGCAGTCGCGCGAACTGGACAAGATTCAGATAATGAATGACTCGTTGCGTGCGAGTGCGAAGCTGCTGGACTCGCTGTTGCGCATTCAGAATTGGTAAGGGATTGTCTGTGCGGTGGCACACCCCTGCTGGGGAGACTTATGTGACGAACAGATGCTAATATAATACAATATTTACAAAAAGTCAAGTAGTTTTCGTAAAAATATTGTAAACATTTGGGCAAATTGAGGTTATGGGGGAAAAGCGGGACCCGCAGGGCCAGCGCAACGAGGAAGACAGAAGAAGCGGTGGATGGTGAGCGGGTGCCGCGCGTGAGCAAAGACGCTTGTAGAAAAATCGGCCTCAACGAACTGTTGAGGCCGACTCTGTTCAGATGAAGGCTTCCTGCTATTTCAGCAGAATCATCTTTTGTGTTTGTGAGAAACCAGCAGCTCTTAGCGTGGCAAAGTAGATTCCGGATGCCAAGTCTGCGCCGTCGAAGGTTACTTGATGCTGACCCGCCGTGACAGCGCCTTCTTCGAGAATTGCTACTTCACGGCCGTTGATGTCGGTCACACGCAAGGTGATATGGCCGGCACGCGGAACATCAAAGGCGATAGTGGTCTGCGGATTGAATGGATTCGGATAATTCTGCTGCAAGGCAAATCCGGCGGGAATCTCTGTCGGCTCTGAAGCTGCCGAAGTCATCGCATCAAAGTGAATAATGACACCGACTCCTGTGAAGACTGAACCGCCAACTGCCCAAGCATGCTGCTCACTAATACCCGTCACTTCGGTAAAGGCAAAGTTTGAGTCGAGGTACTGAATTGTCCAATTCGCGCCGCCATTGGTCGTACGAGCGATTGTCCCGTACATGACCGCGTTTCCAACTGCCCAGCCAACATTTGCATTCAACATGTGTATGGCAGTCAGTATGCCGGGTGACGTATATTGCGGGGTCCAGGTGGTGCCGCCATTCGTGGTTTTGCGGATGCGAGCGGTACAGGCCCAGCCAGTCTGAGCATCGAGAAATGAAAGATCCAACACGTCAAACTCGTCCACATCCTGCGGTGTCCAAGTGGCACCGCCGTTGGTCGTGCGCAGCAGAGAACTGTTGCGCAACAAAATCCACCCGTTCTGGCTATCGACAAACTCTACTTTGTCCAGAATCTCGTTGGTTCCGCTGACTTGCGGTTCCCAGTCAATCCCGCCGTTTTGCGTATACAGGATTGCCCCGCCATCGCCAACGACCCATCCGGTCGTCGGGCTGACAAAGTCTACAGCACGGTAGGCAGTCGGTGAGCCCCCGAGGGATAATGTGTCCCAACTCCCGCCACCGCTGGCGGTGTGAATGATCGCTTGATACGATCCGACAGCCCAGCCATTCTGATCATCGACAAAATCCACGCCGAACAGATCAATGTAATTGCCAATCCCTGTAGCTTGTGATTCCCAATCTGCGCCATAGTTGGCAGAGTGCCAAACTGTTCCACCTGTACGACCGACAGCCCAGACGTGGGCGCCCCCCGGGCAAGCAATGTCATACAGCGTAGTCGGCGTTGTGTGTTGAAGTTGCCAGTCCTGCGCGTGCGCTTGCAAGGCTCCAAACAGAAAGAGAAGAAGGACTATGGCTCGTGAGGTCATACAATTCGCTCCTTTGGTGACGATTTCTAATAAATTGACGCCACTTTTTATAACGTTTTGATGCTTAACGTTTATTTTTATACAATATCGACAGATTTGGTAAGGATGTCAAGGGAAACACAGCAAGACATAAACTAAACGGAGATTGCCGGAGAATGTAGTATGGTGAGGCGCAGGTGGAAGATTGACGGCAGCAAACCGAGACAGCGTGCTACATGCCCTTGCGGGTATAGAGACCTGCATCTTCAGGGACGCAGAAGTGGAGTGCAAATGTAAGAAGATGCGCCTTGACTTTAGTCCTCAAAATCCATATACTTGGGTTTACTTGCGACTTGCGTGAAATGTATGTTTTTCGAGAAGTTGCATGCGCCCGTAGCTCAACTGGATAGAGCGTCTGGCTACGGACCAGAAGGTTTGGGGTTCGAATCCCTACGGGCGTACGAGAAAAAGGATACAGGATAAAGGGAACGTGAGGCGCAGGCCCCGATCGTGATGAACAGCATCCTTGAGTCCTTTGGCAAGCCGGATCATGATCGCTGGATGGGGGCGGCCTTGGCGGAAGCTCAAGCAGCCGCTGAGAAAGACGAAGTCCCGATTGGCTGCGTCATAGTGCATAACGGGGTCGTGATCGGGCGGGGACATAACCTGACCGAAACCCTGCAGGACCCGACCGCGCACGCGGAAATGATAGCCATAACGGCGGCGGCTGAAGCACTCGGCAGCCGCCGTTTATTGGATTGTGCCCTCTACGTGACGTTGGAGCCGTGCGCGATGTGCGCGGGTGCCATCGTCTTGTCCCGGATTCCCTACGTTGTCTACGGCGCGGCGGACCCGAAAGCGGGCGCCACGGACAGTCTCTACAACCTGCTTTCCGATCCGCGACTTAATCATCGCAGTCACCTCGTGCGGAACGTGCGAGGCGCGGAATGCTCCGAACTTCTCTCTGCGTTTTTTGCTAAGAAGCGAGAAGACAAAAAGCTTGGCCACCCCGACTACTAATCCCATTGAGCAACTGCGCACGCGCCTCGCGCAACGCGCCGACAGCAATTTACCGGTCTGGCCGGTGGCCGTTAAGCCATGCGCCGAACGCAACGCACTTGCGTTGCTGATGGGAACACTGTTAGGCAAGCTGCCGAACGACGATGTCGCGCCGCTTGTGCGGCCGATACTGCTCGAACAGCTTGAGAACGGGTCGTGGGGCAACGACGTGTCGCGCACGCTGGAGATTGTGCAGGCGCTAAGCCAGTCGCAGCGACCGGAAGCCAGACCATCACTATCCAAGGCGGTGGATTGGCTGGAAGCTCATCCTTCCAAGAAGCAGCTGCGCGTGGAAACGCTGCTGCTGTTGGGTCATGCGACGGGACTCGGCGCGCCGCTGCGATACAAGCAGATAGCCAAGCCCGCGCTGCATGCTGCACTGGAATGGAGTCTCCGTCACGCCGTGCGTTCGCGCAAGCTCGCCGCGCATCTGCTGATGAACGAGCCCGGGACAGACGCCGAGCGGGTGTCGCAGTTGATTCGCCGACAGCACAGCGACGGCTCGTGGAACGGCGACGCGCGCACGACGACACTTGCGATGTCCGCTTTGCGCCAAGCAGGATTGCCCGCGAGTGACACGCTGTTTGAAAGAGGTTACAGATTTTTGCGTGTGCTGCAGCAGTGGGACGGAGAAGATCTTGTGCAAGCTCCGAACGACGTCTCGATGGCGCTGCACGCGATGGCGCTGCGGTCGCTGCTGCTGGCAGGGATGGAGCCGAACGATGTGGCCGGTCACGCGCTGCTGCTCGCGCATGCACAAGACGCTTCCGGCGGGTGGTCGATCGGCAGTGGACAGCCGGTGGACGTGATGACGACCGCGTTGGCGTTGGACGCGCTGTCTTTGTTCGGTGACGAGCCGCTGGAGACGCGCTGGGCGAGACGGCGAGCGGTTGAGTTTCTCTCGGCGGTGCAGTTGCGCGACGGAAGTTTTGCACAGTTGCCGCGCGGCAACTGGTTAGCACGTCGCGGCGTGACGTCACGCACAAGTCTTGAAGCGACGAGTCTGGCGCTACTCGCGCTGTGCGAAAGCGGTGAGACGGGCGCAGTCCGGGCGATGAACAAGGCCGCGCATTTCGTCAGGCGGGCGCAGTCGCGCGACGGTTCGTTTCCGCGTTCGACGATGCAGTCGCAACTCGTCTCGACGGTGCTGGCCGCAGAAGCACTCGACGCATTCGGCGGTCACCGCGCGCAGGTGGAACGCGCGCTGGAGTGGATCATCGGGAAGCAGCACGTGCTGGGCGGATTCGGCGAATCCGGCGGGTTGACTTCGTGGCACACGGCGATGGCGATTCGCGGATTGAGTTTACGTCCTGCGCGGTTTGCCGAGCAGTTGGCTGGCGCGCGCGAGCATCTTTTGCTGCGGCAGGATGAAGAAACGAAGTGGTGGATTGACTCCACGGAGAATTTGTGCGTGCCGAGCAGCGACGAGGTGTTGGCAGTGAACGATGTCACCGCAATCGCCGCATTAGAAGCGCTGCACACGGGGAGCCGCGTTCGCGCACAACGCACACGGATGCAACGCAAGTACGAAGCTCCGCGAGGATAGGTTCGCGTGACGCTCTTCGAAGAATTTCAGTGGCGCGGTCTAATCTTCGACGCCACCGCGGAGACGGCGGAAGCGGTGAAATCACCGTTGGTCGTCTACTCAGGCTTTGATCCGACCGCGAAGTCGCTGCACGTGGGAAGTCTGGTTCCACTGCTGCAGCTGCGGCGCTGTCAACTATTCGGTCATACGCCGATCGCTTTGGCGGGCGGCGGGACGGGAATGATCGGCGATCCGTCCGGGAAGTCGGCAGAGCGGAATCTGCAGACGCTTGAGCAGATCTCCGAGAACATGGTCGGAATGGAGCAGCAGCTGCGGCACTTTCTCGATTTTGACGCGAAGAGCAATCCCGCGCGGCTGGTCGACAACGCCGAATGGCTGAACAAAGTCACGATGGTCGAATTCCTGCGCGAGATCGGGAAGAATTTTTCGGTCAACGTGATGATGCAGAAAGAATCCGTGCGGCGCAGACTGGAAAGCGAAGACGGAATCTCCTACACCGAGTTCACGTACAGTCTGATGCAGGCGTACGACTATCTGATGCTCTTTGACCGCTACCAGTGCACGCTGCAGATCGGCGGGAGCGATCAGTGGGGCAACATCACAGCGGGAACGGATTTGATCCGGCGCAAACGTCAAGGCAAGGCACACGCGATGGTCTTTCCGCTGTTGACCACGGCGAGCGGGCAGAAGTTCGGAAAGACGGAAGCGGGCAACGTGTGGCTGGACGCCGAGATGACGTCGCCGTATCAGTTCTATCAGTATTGGTACAACACGGACGACCGCGACGTGGAGCGCAACCTAAAGACGTTTACGTTTTTACCGCGCGAGCAGATTGCGGAACTTGCGGAAGCGACGGCGAGTTCACCGGAGAAGCGTGAAGCGCAAACAGTGCTGGCACGCGAAGTGACGTTGCTGGTGCACGGAACCGCGGGCGTGCACTCGGCGGAGCGCGCTGCAAAGGTGTTGTTCGGCGGTGAGCTGGACGGCCTAAGTGCGAAAGACGTGTTGGGGATTTTTGCGGATGTGCCCTCGCACGCACTGGAGCGTGGCGCACTTGAACAGGGCAGGAACGTCGTGGATTTGGTGGTGGACGCGGGACTCTTCAAGTCGAAGGGCGAAGCGCGGCGGATGATCGAGGCGGGCGGGGTGTATGTCAACAACATTCGTATCAGCGACGCCACACACACGGTGAATGCTGCGCAGGCGATAGACGGAGAGCTGCTCGTGCTGCGCAAGGGGAAGAAGGAGTATCTCGTAGTAAGAAGTTCCTGATTCGCCACTGCATGAAACGGCTGTTGTATGCACACAATGGCGAATCAGGCTGTCAGGCAGTTGACACTACGGTTTTAGAGTAGATAGAGTCCTCGCGCGGCCTGCTATTTCTTTGAAGCGTATTCTACCATTCCATGCCAATCCACGACAATAACGGGTTCGTCACCGACCACCCAGGCGTCGTGACCGGAGGGGAATAGCGAGACGTCTCCCGGTTTGCATTCATATTCTGTTCCGTCGTCCATACGAACTCTAAGAGTTCCCGAGACGTGATATTGGAAGTGGGGAGCCTCGCAGCTTTTGGTTTGAGCAATCGGCTGAAGTGACGCCGACCAGCGCCACCCCGGTTCGAAGGTGGCCCGCCCGATAGCAACACCGCCTACCTGTACCAATTCCAGTTTCCCCAATGGAAACTCGCGCACTTCATCGGGCGTTGTGAAGCTTTTCTTAGCGGCGGAATCCAGGTTAGTCATTCCGTCGGCGGCCCACATATGTGGGGCCATGCAGAGCGCGAGAAGAGGGATCAAGATTCCAAACGTTCTCATGGTAGCTCCTGTTCTTTTCTGTTGATAGGGTCGTTGGTGATTCGGGTCTGAGCTAAATTGCATCTCTCCTGTGAAGGTAATGAGTAAATTATCTTCAATCAAGTGCTTACAGATTTGTAACATGGTGTTAGGAAGTATACCAAGGGTGGGGACGCGATGTTCAAAGTTCATGACCAAGAATTCGAATGCTACATTGAGTTTACATTGCGGATTCTCAGAGGCAAATGGAAAACCCTGATTCTGTGGAATCTCAAAGATGGCACCAAACGCTTCGGTGAACTGAGGAAGCAGATCGACGGGTGTACTCAGAGAATGCTGGTTCATCAGCTTCGGGAGCTTGAAAGGGATGGGATAATCAGGCGGGAGATTTTCCCTCAGATTCCGCCGCGTGTGGAGTACTCGATGACAGAGTGCGGTGAGTCATTAAAACCAATTCTTGAACTTGCATGCGATTGGGGAGTTGCGCGGGCAAGAGAGCTGAACGGAAGCGAAAGTGCTTTGATGTAAAGGGTGAATAGCCATGAGAAGATACTTGCACCAGATTCTACTTGTCGCGTTCAGTGTCGCCACTTCCGCGTTTGCCTATGACATCAACGATTTCGTGCGCGAGGCGAAGGCGCATCATGCGAAACATCAGGATGCGCTAAACGGCGTTATGCTGGAGGTGCGCGGCGAAATCACGCAGCCGAAACAAGACGTCTTCACAATAGATGCGACTTATTACGCGCGGGGAAGCCAGTGGCGTACGGATGCGACACTCTTCAAGGAAGGCAGCAGTGACGGATTTCCGCTGACGGTGCTGTTCGACGGGCAGCAGGTGTGGGCGAAGATACTGGGGATGAAGCTGAAAGTTCCGCGAGGAGATGTGGACGACCGCGTGCGCGGCTATCTTTACTGGGAAGAACCAGCGGCAGGTTCGGTGCTGGTCGGCGAAGAGTATGTGCAGGGACGCCTGTGCCGTGTGATCACAACGCCGCTCAAAGAGTCCAACGGCAAAGATGTCACGATGACGAGCTGGTATGACAAGGAGCACTTTGTCCTGGTTCAGTCCGAGAGCACCCTGGACTCGAAACCGGTGCGCATGGAGTTTTCAGATTTTCGGGAAGTGCGCGCGGGTTACGTAATTCCGCACGAGTTGCGGGCGGTGCAGGACGGCGCACAGATTTTCAATGCGCGAATTGCCAGTGTCGCTTCTGGCTCGGCTGTGAGCAACGCGCTGTTTGACTCCGCGCAGCTTGGCGGAGAGAATTTTCCGGACATGAGCGCGCTAATGCGCACGATGAAGATTTTCGGTTCGGTGTTCACGAACGAGGTGTCGAAACTTTTGCAGGGCGAATGACAGCGGACGCTCTCGAGAAGAGAGTGGATATGTAGATTGAGAAATTGCAACGGGTCATCGACCGACCCAGAGCAAGGTGAGGAGAGATGGCAGAGTGGTCGAATGCGGCGGCCTCGAAAGCCGTTGTACCGCTTGTCGGTACCGGGGGTTCGAATCCCTCTCTCTCCGCAAAGAACACTGCCCCGGTCAGGAAACAGCCGGGGCAGTATCGCCCCATCGAACAGAGTATCAGGATGACTACAGACGACTTGCTCGCTCAACTGGGATTCTGCCACTTCTGCATCATCACGAATCTTGAAGAGGTGACGGAAGCGCAAGCGTTGCAGGAACCGAAACCTTCCGGCAATCCTGTGAACTATGTGCTGGGGCACATCGTGGCTTATCGAACGCACGTATGCAAGATTCTGGAAGTGAAGCATCCGTGGAATGACGCGAAGTCTTCCGTTTATGACGAATCTTGGCCAAAGACGGACAAGACAAAACTCTTGAGTCTCGCGAAACTCAAAGCGGATGAAGAGCAGACTCACGCGATTCTAAAGGCAGGGATTGAGAATTTCGCTATCGACTGGGATGACTTGTGGCCGCAGCGCAAAGAAGGCAGCCTGCAAACTTACGGTCGGCGCGTGCAGTTCTTCTTGCAGCACGAGGCGTATCACGCGGGACAACTGGGGAGCCTGAGGAGAGCGTTGGGTTTGCCGGGCAAGATATAGGGGTCTCATGAGTAAGGCAACAGTGAAACTCATTGATGGCGAGGCGTCCGCCGCGAGTTATTTCAAAACGCTGGCGAAACCGCAACGGGAAATCGCTGAAGCGCTTCATGCTCTGATCGCAAGGACATTGCCGAAGGCAAAAGTGCGCGTCAAGTGGGGGTATCCGTGGTACGAATTGAACGGCGAGATTGTTGCATATCTTGCAGGAGTGGCCAAGCGCATTAATTTCGGATTCCCGCGCGGAGCGGAGCTTGACAGCGATTTGCTCGAAGGGACTGGAAAGGGCATGCGGCATGTCAAGGTTGCGTCCCTGGGAGAAATTCAGCCGCGCAAGTTTGCATTGTTGTTGAAAGAAGCGGCAAAGCTGAGCAACAAGGTGAACGCTAAGCCCGCCGAGAGCGCGGCTAAGACGACACGTTCAAAAGAGGCTTCCGGTTCTCCGAACAGAAGTCACGGCTGGACATTCGAGACCTTGATGGCCGAGATGAAGAAACTCGGAACGGCGCAGGCCGTAAAGATTTACAAGCGTCACGGCATATCTGATCCGATGTTTGGTGTCAGCTTCGCGGAGTTAAATAAGCTTAAGAAGAAGATTAAGGTTGATCACGCTTTAGCGCAAGAATTGTGGGCATCAAAGAATGCCGATGCGCGAAATCTGGCGATGATGATTGCCGATCCGGATCAATTTTCGGCAAGCGAAATCGATCGTTGGGTTAAGGACCTGGGAAACTACGGCGTCTGTATGATGCTGGGCGATCTAATCGGCAAGACGAAGTTTGCGCACTCCAAGGCGGAGACATGGATCAAGTCGAAAGACGAATGGATTAGTCAAACAGGTTGGACGATAGTGGGCGGATTGGCACTAAATTTGAAGTCCGGATTGCCGGATTCATATTTCGAGGACCGGCTAAAGATCATCGAGAAAGAGATCCACAGCGCGAAGAACTACACTCGTTACGCGATGAACAACGCAGTGATTTGTATCGGCGGGAGAAACGAAAAGCTGTGCAGACTTGCGGTCGCTACGGCGAAGCGGATCGGCAAGGTTAACGTCGATCACGGCGAGACAAACTGCAAGACACCGGAGGCAGTTTCCTACATCGAGAAGATGTGGGCGAGAAAGAGATAGATTAGTTTGAAGACGAGCGTCGTTCTTCGAGAGCGGCGTGCTGGAGAGGTGGCCGAGTGGTTGAAGGCACACGCTTGGAAGGCGTGCATACGGGAAACCGTATCGGGGGTTCGAATCCCCCTCTCTCCGCAAAGAACCCACAAGCTATTGATTTTATGGCTTGTGGGTTTTATATTTTGGGGAGATGTGCCATTGTTGTGCCACATCCAAACCTACCCATGAGGCGCTCATGAAGAAGCCTACCATGCCCAATGTCCGCAGCCGCACGTTGCCCAGCGGAAAGACCACCTACTTCCTGGACTATGTTGACATCGTAGCAGACGAGCGGAAACGGCTGACCGTCGGTACGCGCAAAGCGGATGCACAGAAGAAGGCCAAGGAAATCTATGACACGATGATGGCCCGCTTTGTGGGGGAGCCTGAAACCGTACGATCTGAGGCGACCATTGATGACCTTGTCGCTTCGTTTTTCAGAAGCCGCGAGGGGCGTAACTCCCAACGAACAATCCGGCGTTATCAGATCTTTGCGAGACACTTTCAGGAATTCATGACCAGCCGTTTCAGCAAAGTGAAGCGGGCGTCCGAGATTCGGCGGGTGTACCTTGAAGAGTTCCTATCTCACCTCGCGAAAGTCGGTCAAGAACCACGCACCCTGAATGCAGAGTTGAATTTCCTCAAGATGCTGTTCAAGTACGGCATCGAAGAGAACTTCGTGCTAGACAGCCCTGCACAACGAATCAAGCCATTCCGCGAAACCAAGAAGGCTGAAGCAGTTCACTTCTGGTCTGAAGATGAAGTTAAGTCAATTCTGGCAACCGTTCGTCCACACTGGAGACCGATCTTCGAATTTCTCTATCACACGGGACTCCGTAAGGGTGAATTGATACACCTGACATGGGATGATGTCACTCTCACAGGGAACCAGCCGGCGCTACGAGTACAAGCGAAGGATGATTGGGTTACGAAGACCATGAGCAGGCGCGTTGTACCGCTGAGTCGCCGTGCGATTGAGCTTTTGTCCGGTTTGAAGAAATCGCCCAAGCATAACCGGGTATTCAGCGGTCCAGAAGGTGGGTTCATCCACCCCGACAAGATCTACAACGAACTGAAGCTTGCTCTGAAGAAACTTGGACTCGCAGGTGATGTGCACCAGTGGCGCCACACTTTTGCTTCTCATCTTGTTATGAAAGGCGTCGGGCTCGAGACTGTGTCGAAGCTGCTTGGTCATGCCAGCATTGAGATGACGATGAAGTATGCACACCTTGCGCCGGCACATCTGCTGACTGCGGTCAACGAATTGCCTGACTTGTCATAACACCCTCTTATGCCCCGAATCTGGCATAAGAAAATACTAATCCAAAGAGCCTCGCATTGTGCGGAGCTTTTTCCGTTTTCAAGAACAAAGGAGTCTCCCTTGAAGATTAAAGTGCTCTGTCTTGGTCGCGCGGCCAAGGAAATTGAAGTCCCGGAAAACACCACCGTCGAAGCGGCGATTATGCAATCGGGCTTTCCGAAGGACAGTGCCTATACCAGGCATGTGAACGGATCGCCCGCATTCGACACGGACATTCTGCAGGACGGCAGCGTGCTGACCCTGGTTCCGCAGGTGAAGGGGGGCATCTGAACGCCCGACCCGAGCGGCGTTCAGCAGGTGAAGGGGCTGTGGTGCATCGTGTGCCACAGCCTTTTCGCTCCCGAAGGAATCAAAGATGATCAGACAAATCGAAACGCTGGCGATTTTCTATGCCACGAAGTTTCATGTGCCGATCGAGCTGTTCAGCCATGCCTGGCAGGTACAGGAATGGACTCGGAACAGCATCGCCATTGTGCTGCCCAACAGTGCCGACGATGCGCGAGAGATCGCCAGGCTACTGACGGGCGACCTGGTTGTTCTCGAAGAGACGCCCGTTGCCCGACTTGGATCGAACTGGTTGGTGCTGTTCATGTGGCATCTGCAGGAGCAGCAAGCCGAGCTTGCCCGCAAACTGATTGACCGGCACATTCCAAGGCTCTGCAGAGCCTATAGGCATGAACAGCGCAACGCATTGATCGAGAGTCTGGGTTCGTGTGTACAGGAACGACGACGGGAACTTCAGTCGTCCATACGGGATGACAGCTATGAACTCGAAAGGCTAAGCCTGCAGGTGATGCAACTCTCCCGCAAGCTCGAGACCGACCGGCAGGTGCTGGGGCTGTTTGAACGCAGTCCGGAATGGATGCGCGGGCGAGCGAATAGAACGATCTGCGACCTGACCAAACTGGTTCCCGCGGTGTACGCAGGTTTTCGCTTTGACGGTGAAGCTGTTATCGGGACAACCCACCCGATTGATCTTGAGCACGATGGCTGTCCCTATCACTTCGAGAGCTTTGAAGTGGAAGTCAATCTGCGGCAGGGCAAGGTGTTCATCAGTGGCGGAACGCAGCGAAACGGCTATATACATCCGCATGTCAGCGACGAGAAGAGTAATGTCTGCTGGGGGAATATCGGTCATCTTGTATCACGACTCACGGGCGAACTCGATCTGTTCGGCCTGTTTCAACTTGTGCATCAGTTTCTGAACAGCTACAACAGCTCGGATCCGTTTCAGCGCATCGAGAAGTGGGATCCTGATTGGACTGAAGACAATGACGATGAACCGTATTGCAGCTGGTGCGACGATTACGGTCATGATATCTCTGATTGCGAGTCCTGCTGGTGGTGCGAGCACTGTCAGCAATACGATGATCACGACGAAGATGACTGTCCCAATCGTCCGAAGTCTGAAGAAGAGGAGGATGCCGATGCAGAGTTTGCCTCGGACACCGCGACAGCCGGTTGATGCTGGAGTGAAGATCCAAGTCGAAGCGACAGCGATGCAGAAGCTCTGGCTGTGGACGGACTTTGCCAAAGGTGAAGTCAGCTGTCTTGGGTTGGTCGATGAAGTCGTCAGCACCGAGACTGGTCGCACAACGGCGTTGGTCGTCACGGACTTCTATCTGGTCAAGCAGAACTGTTCTTATGAAGAAACCGAACTGGATGTCGCGGAAGTTGCCAGATTGATTTCCGAACTGGAATCGAAGGGAGTTGATTCCCGCAGGCTTCGCTGCTGGGCACACTCGCATGGCAGCATGGGAGTGTTCTGGTCTGGTCAGGATGAGCAATGCATCGCAGGGCTTGCCAACGGCGAGTGGATGCTGTCGCTGGTCGTAAACAAGAAGCGCGATGCAATGATGAGGTTGGATCAATACCATCCTGCGCATCTGTATCTGGCAGATGTCGTCTGGGAAGTAGTATATCCACTGGCAGCCGGTCTGGCAGAAGCATGCTTTGACGAGTTCAAAGCCAGAGTCACGGAGTCCCAGTATCGCTTTGCCCCATGGGGATCGCGGGAGAAGTCCTTTCTCGGAGAGCTGAAGTCGGCAAACGAACGCGGCGCTCTTGCCGATGAAGACCTGATGGAAGAGATGGATTGGCTGGGCTTGCACAGGGATGACCTTGATGAACTCGAACCGTTTTAGGAGACGCCATGACAGATCCAAGATATCTACGACAGCAGGATGTTGTCGATGCAGGGAGGTTGTCCAACCTCCCAGTAACTTTGATCGGTCTGGGTTCCATTGGGAGCGTCACGGGATTGTATCTTGCCAGGATGGGCGTCTGCAAGCTGACCTGTTTCGATGCCGATGTTGTGGATATTCACAATGTCAGCAATCAAGCTTATGGGATGTCTGATGTTGGCCTTCTGAAGGCGAATGCGTTTTCGGTTCTCGTCGAGAATCAGACTGGCGTGATGCCAAACTGTATTGGCATGCAATACGATGGTCGGCAGCTATCAGGCGTCGTCATCAGCGCAGTGGATTCCATGAAATCTCGCGAGATCATCTGGAAAGCGATTCGAGACCAAACTGGCGTCCAACTGTATGTCGACGCTCGTATGGGACTTGAAACACTCGTTGTTTATTCCGTCAGGCCGCAGATTCGTGAAGATCGAGTTCGATACTCACAAATGATTATTCCGGACGACCGAGCATTCCAAGAACCCTGCACGGCACGTTCGATTTGTTACACACCTTTGATGGCGGCATCGGTTGTCTGCAATCTTGTGAAGCGGTTATTGAACAGCGAAACGCTGCCTAACAAGGTAGTGCTAGATCTGGCTACATACACTTTGATTGCCTGAACGGGAATCCCGAGAACTAAGTCCGAAAGACAGGGTTGCTCCTGTCTTTTTAGATTGAGCAAAGCCAACATTTACAGCTTATTGCGCTTGCTCTGAACTTCATGTTGCTATTTCACATCGTAACACATAAATTTGTGACTAACGCACTCATTGTGCGCGAATGCGAGGTCAGATTCGGTTTCGTTCTGCAAACAGGGGCACTGCACAAGACTCGCAGCTTGGCAAACAATATCTGCTAAAACAAAATCTCCGCAGTAGATACTGCGCAACTTCTGTCACACGCACACTTGTTCAATCTAACTTAGAGCTAATCAAAAGGCTATTGACACGTATGAAACGGAACACTATCTTACCCGCAGGTCTTGGGAAACTGATTGGACAACTTAGATCGGAGGCCTTGATCATGACGCGAATTTCATCTGCATTCAATCTTCTGAAGCGGGTGGGGTTCGCGTTTTTGGTGTTGGCCACGTCTGCGAGCCCTGCAACGGCAGGTCTTGACGAGTGGACACAAGAGGCCCCTTTGGAGTCGATGGACGATGCGTGGTTGGGCTGGTGGGAGGGAAGGGCGCTATGGCAAACCGCAACGTTGCCAAGCACTGGAGGCCCAGTGCGATTGAGTTTGGACTCAAACACACTTTTTGATTACGAGCTGTATGACGACACTTGGTATCCTGGACTTATTGGCGGAATCTTCCAGCATCCATATGATTGGGACCGCATATTTCGAGCACAGGTAATTACGGGGTTAGGCGGACGTGATACGCTCTTCTATACACTCGATCAAGGTGAAACTTGGATTCCGCTTTTTCGAGATGATTCCCTTAAACTGCCTTGTGACATGCTTTGGAACCCGGAGTTTCCCGAGAACGGGTACTTCTTGTCCAGAGGACGGGGGATCTGGGTGACAGGAAATCGCGGACAAAGTTGGGAAGAATTGGAACTGGAGGTTGATTTGACTCGGCTTAGATGCTGGTCGCATCCTGCCGCAGGACACACTTTCTGTTATGTGCTGAGTTCGACTGCTGCCCCGCATTACCGCGTCCATGCGTTTGATATGAATACACGCACCACGGAACAGCTATGGACAACCGATTCAATCATCACGCGTGTTGAAACTGATCGGAGTGATCCAACCCGAATCATTCTAGCGCAAGGAGTTAACTTCCAAAATCAGAGTGTTGCTTCAAGACTATGGCATTCGACAGATGGTGGAGAATCCTTTGATATACTATGGGAAACCCCTGATTCTGCGAGAGAAGTCAAGCAGATTGAACAAGACTTGGTGAACCCAATGCGCTGGCTTACGCGACTTGGGCTAAATTCTGATTTATATGAATCTGTTGACGGCGGATATACGTGGACACGAACTGCACGGGATATTGGTGAGTTTGTATTGATGGATAATACGGAAGGAGAACTGCTCTCACTGTGGCCTTATCACAACTATCGTCCTTCCGCCACCGACACGTTTCGGTATGTGGCCATTGGCCCCCCGGATCGCGGGTATGCCGTCATGCAGAACCTCTTCTACACGCTTGAAACGGGGCTTCAGGTGATATTCAGCAACGGCTCGATTGCTCGAAGCTTTGATGGCGGATTCAACTGGAAGCCGTGGGGATTTGTTCCAAATGATCTTCTAACCGTCAGAGATGTCGGCGAGGTTTCTCCGGCGAATCACAATGTTGCTATTGCGACGGAGGATAATACCTTTGGTTACAGTCTTGACGGTGGCGAAAACTGGGCAAGACGGGAAGTCGGACCTCCTGACAATTATACATACGGCAACAGCTTGGGCATCGCTTGGCATCCAACGGATCCCAATACGCTCATCAAGTGGAGATACAGGCCCCAAGTTGACTCTATACAAGTCATGAAGACTACCAATCTTGGTGAAACTTGGCAGAATACATATGGATACATCTGGCCGGGCAGCTTCATGCTGGCGGGGATGGTCTACTACTCGGCAGAGCCAGAAACGCTTCTCATCGGTGGAACACCTGGGTGGGACGAGGACCAACTTGGTGGCCTTTGGTACTCTGTCGATGGTGGGGCAACGTGGATACTTGTTCCCGGCATGGAGACTGAGTGGGGAGGGCCGATGTTTGTGGACATGGAAAACCGCAGGCTTATTAAATATTCTCCCAGCTACGACGGACTTATCAGGAATGACATGAACTCGATTTCGGATTGGTACCCGATTCAAGGAGACCTGCCTATTGATGTCGGTCTATCATTCGCCGTTGATCCGGATTCAGCCGAAACAATGTACGTTTGGGCATCAGGTGATGCAATTTACAAGGGACAGGGTGACGGAAATTGGGAAAGGTACATCGAAACACCCGGATGGCCAAGACGGGATCTGGTTGTTCTTCCCGGTTGGCCAAAGAGCTTTTTGTTTGCGGGGGGAGCGGGCTTGTGGGAGTATACAAAATCAAGACCGCTGAACGTCACTGAAAGAGCATACCTGAGCGCGAATATTGAAAGCGATATTCTTATTGCGCCTAATCCCGCAAATGGTGACGTCTCTATCCGATGGGATCTGCCGGTTTCTCAAGGCAGAAAGCTGAGCGTCTTTAATACGCTTGGGCAACATGTCTCTGATATTGACATCCCCGATCTACAACGTTCGGGAGTTTTGACTTGGAATCCGTCGAGCAAAGACGGAAATTCACTCGCCAGTGGAGTTTACTTTGTCGGATCAAAAGAGGTCGGGAAGTTTGTAAAGTTTCTTTTAATAAGATAGTCGCAACTGAAGAGAGAGAGGCCGCATATGCTACGGAAGATATTGTTGGTTCTATCGGTGACCTTTATTGCCACAGAGAGTTTTGCGATTTCAGTGCCACGCGGTCCTCACGATTATGACGCGCTGATATTTGAGCTGAAACCCGGGTTGACGTTTTTGTCGTGGACGGGACGGGGCGCAACGCTTGACTGCAACTACAGCAGTCTGGATGATTTTTTCGGAACGTGGAACGCCGACACGATCATGACGCTGTTTCCATTTCCGGGAGATACCGTTCGCACCTACCGATTAGAACTGGAAGACAGCGTGGATATCTATGTGGCAGCGGATGAGCTTCGCGCAATTCCGGAAATCAGGTATGTTTCCCTTGATCTTTGGTATGAGCCCGAGCAGATTCCTTTGCCTGATGATGAGCTATTCGCGGACTACCAACTATTCAACCTCGTAACCCGCTGCAATTGGGACTCCGCTTGGAACCATTTCCACAAGTACAGCTATGACAACAGCGGACAAATCAATGAACTACCATTAGTCGGTGTCATGGATTGGATGGCATCAACGCCCCTGCATAACGAGCTTCGGAATGGTACTCCCTCGTATGACAATATATTTGTAGGGGACAACGGACTACCCGGTGGAAGCGAGGATTTGAACGGAAACGGACTGATGGACGCCAATGAATACAACGGAATTGATGAAGATGGCAATGGTGCGTGTGACGACTTACACGGAAAATTCTTTGGAGATCCGACAGCAACGGAATTTGGCAATCGGTTCGTTGTGCCTGGGGGGGTGACCATTGAAATGGGCGAAATCCAGTGTATTAATCAGGGTTTTCCTTGGCACCCAAGAACTGCAAGCGGTTGGTATTTCTGTTATAGTCATGGAACGCACATAGCAGGTGTCATTTCTGCACACTCTAACGACGGTAACGCATTTGATCGGAGACTTGCAGGATTGGCTGGCTCTTGGGCAAACCCCGAATATTGGGATGGGTCTATACTCAATCCTGTTAACAACTATCAAGGCGCACGCATTGTAAATCTGGGCTTTGCGAAATATGAGGTGTTTCCTTGCAATGAAGGAGTGGAGACAATCGTGCGGCAATCTGATATGGCATCGGCGCTAAACTATGCGGCTGCAACCAATGTTAAGATCGTACAGGTTTCATATGGATTGGCAGTTTGCGACGTTCCATGTCCGGAAGAAGAGCACTTTGAAGTATTAAGACTGGGAATCGAGCGTTACTGGAACAATGGTAACGGTGGTTTGGTTAGCTGGTCCGGAGGCAATTGGCGCTGGAATGCACAACGGTACCCAAATGTCTGGCCGGGTGTGCTTAATACGGCTGAACTATCTCCCGAAACCAACAGGGTTTTAGGCTCTTTTGGTGCCTACCCAAACATTGAGGTCAGCGCACCCACTGTCAGGGCTGTAATCAATCCTGCAGGCGGATATACATTCTTCCCGCCGGGCGAACAGACCGGTTCTTCCTATACATCACCAAACACCGCTGCCCTTGCAGCGCTTGTCATGGCGAGATTTGAATTAGAAGAACAACCAATTGAAGTTTTTGAGCGAATTACTGGGACTGCGGATAACATCTACTGTGACAATTGGGACATGTTGGGCGGGTTGTTGGGTGCGGGGCGTATCAACGCAGGTCGGGCTTTAGATGCAGGGACGTTTCCTCATCCTACCTGCCAACCATTCTGCATCGATCTTTGGAACGAGTGTGCCGCGATTGATACGAGGCGAGTTGTCGCGGATTCCAACTGGATCAGAATTGTTGTGCAAAACTTCTGGTTAGAAGGCCAAGTGGATTCTATGCACGTTCGTTCGCTGCACGAAGATTTTGAGTTTGTATCCCCGGATACATTATTCTTGGATGATTTCCTAGAAGTTCCAGATCGGACAGTTTCGTATGGCGAACGACTTGTTACTCCCGCGCCCTTTATCGGAATCTTGTCTCCTGAAGTACCTTTAGGTGAAATGGTCTCTATCGAAATTACGGTATGGAGTTCCGATGTATTCACAGTAAATGGACCCAATAGGCGTGTTGACACCCTTTGTGTTCCAGTTGGCTTGCCAGAATGTGGACCAAAACATGGCTGGCCTCAGTTACAAGGTATTCCTTGCGGTCCAACAATAGCCGATTTTGACGCGTCGCTTGATGGTGATGAACTATTGGTAGTTGCTGAGGATTACAACGGACCAGGCAGCGGGATTAAGTGTAGCATATATGATGAGGCAATGGTGGAGCAGCACTGGACACCACAAGGCTGGGTGGGCCGAAACTCGCTGATTTGTCCACCAGCCGTTGCTGACCTTTGGTCGGAAGGTCCAACAGGCCCTCTTCCGCCAGACGGTAACGCAGACGTAGTCCTCATTGCAAATGACCAGTTCAGCATTCCTCGGCTTGTGCGATGGGATCCTGTAAGTAATATGACCCTCGATCATGGCCTGAGTTTCGGAGGAATATCAGCTCCAGCCGGGGTTGGCCCAGTAATTGGTGATGTGGCGGACGTCAGTCCGCAGGGAGTAAGAGCTGCTGACATCGTCGTGCCCGTTCTTACGACTACGACTGGAACGGGACTAAGCTTATTAGTCTTCGATTATGACCTAGAGCCCCGAATAGACCTTATCGAGGGCGAAGTAATCCCCATTTCAGCTACAGTCAAATCGATTGGAGAACTTGCACTGATTGATCTCACGTTTGACGGCCATGCCGAGGTGATAGCATGCATCAAGGAGGATGACGAATACAGCTTGTATGTATTTAGTTGGGATGAATCTGAATCTAGGTTTGAGGTAATAGCGTCCCTTATGGACATTTCCGTGCCAAATGTGACGCTCGACCCCGACATAGTTGTTGGCCTTGTAGGCATTGAATACGACGATATCGTCCGCGTCACGTTTGGTGGAGTTACGGAGAACTATGCGCATGTCGACTTGCACTATCGAGCCTCACCAATGTTCTTTGGGACACCAGTCGCAGAATCTGTGGGTGGTCTCATACTGCAGTCGCAGCCAGTCCTTTGCAGACCCGGAGCTTTGTTAGGTACCTTTGATGCGGTAAGCCCGATGTTCCTTATTCGAGGTTCGCTAACGGTTTCTGATGGCGTTGCTCCATACAATTGGCAGTTTCCATCTGAAGATTGGTGGTGGCCAGTTTTTCCAACTTCTCCCAGATTCACTCAGGTTGCCATTGACCCGTCCTTGGATCTTACTACAGGCATAAGAAATGTGGTCGCGACACGGCGAGAAGCTGGAACTATATGCATGTGCGGAGCCGATCACGATTCGTTGTGGTTGTGCCAACTTGATGCCCAGGGCCTTCTTGTATCTGAAAGCTTTCTCGGAGTTTGGGATTCCCTTGCCGTCGGACCTGCCATAGGCGATATGGGTGGCGATAGCAGGACTGAGGCAGCGATTCTCTTGACCCGAAACTGTGAGCTGGATCCGATTCACCCGTTCTGGCAAACTATGATCAAGGGAATATCACTTGAGCCACATCACAGTTACCAATTTGGCTGGGAGAATCATAGACATGATCCGGCCCGCAGAGCTTCAACCGGCGTCCTCTGGGAGATAGCAGTTCCTAGTGGTGAAGACGTAGTCTGGAGTGATGAAATCTGGATTTCAGGAAACATTTTGGTTCCAACTAATTCCTCTCTTACCATAACCCCAGGAACCAGAGTTCATTGCCTACCTGGTTCAAAGATAACTGTAGCCGGTTCGTTGTTGGCCGAGGGAACAGCAACTGACTCGATTTCGTTCGTAGGCGTTGGCTACGTTGATTCAACATGGGGAGGTATCCACATAAACACTACCGTGAACGCTACAGTATCCTACGTAGTTCTTGAAGGCGCCAACATTGGTGTGTATTTGCAAGGAGCGACCGGCACTACTTTGACAAACTCACGAATCTCATACTGTAAGAATGCAATTGTGTTTGACAAGTGTTGTACTCAAGAAGTCAGTGTAAGTGACTGTGAGATTTCGCAAAACACGACTGGAATTGCAGGAGTACTTTCCAACGGCTTGATTTCAAACAACAAGATTAAGGACAACAAAGCATCCGGCGTGTTTTGGCAGTGGGACTACGCCTACTGTAGTGACCAAAATCCACCTCGGTTTGAGTCCAATGAGGTTGTTAACAATGGGTGGGAAGGAATGAATGACGGTTTCTCACTATGGGGATCCACTGCAGAGTTACTCTGCAACACCGTTTCCAACAACTACATGTCACAGATTGCTGTCTATGACAACGGTTCCCCACAACTAGGGGAGCATAGTTCCACAGGACTAGGCAGAAATACATTTGATGCCAGTACATCGCAAGAGCCGGTAATCAGCATTTTCAGTGGCGATGTAGTTTACAAGGGCGGTGACAATGAATGTGCTGCAGAAGAGCCAGGTCTGTTTTCCTATACAAAGTCCACGAAGCATCATTACTTGGCGCACAACTACTGGACAAAGGATGATCCGACAAGATTCGATCCTATATCTCAATTCACCGTTTCGCCAATGCATGAAATGCCTGGGCCTGATTGTACCGAACCCGTTGTGATGACCGCACCGCGTAGAGACGGTCGAGTCCACATCAATCTAGATGACAGCTTTAGCTTGTACATCCAGACTAGGAATGCGGTCAATTCAAGCAACTTGGATCAGGTCACTAGTTCGCTGTTTCCGTTAGTGATGGACAACGACACTCTTATAGATCCGTATGCTGACTATTTTCATGATCAGTTGATCAGAGCTCTCACGGCACTTTCAGATAGCGACGAACTTGAGGACCTGGCAAATCACTATTACGCGAATAGCACCCACGACACTGTCGTCACACGTCAAAACGTTTGGAGATTCCTAGCGGCAAAGTGTTATGCGCATTTGCTAGACGAAGAATCTGCGATCGCTCAGTATCAAACAGTGGAGTATGACTCTTCTAATGTCATTGACTCCATTTCGGCCTATGTGGACATGTCGTTGGCCGGACTTCTCAGCAGTCATCAACCTGCCAACATAGACAATATCTCAAGCACTACTATTCAATCTCGGCGAGTCGGCGAACACATTTCTCTTGCACAAGCCAGTCTGTCTGCTGTGCGTCGCTCCATTGACCGCTACAATGATGGTGTTTCAGCTACGATACCAGGCACATATCAATTGTACCAAAACTACCCGAACCCGTTTAACCCGACGACGGAGATCCGGTTTGATCTTCCGGAATCGATTCACGCTGAGCTGAAAGTGTTTAACATCCTCGGTCAGGAAGTCGTGACACTGGTCGATGACGTCCGTGCTGCCGGTGCGTATCGTGTTCTCTGGGACGGTAAGAATGCCGCCGGACTGACCGTTGCCTCCGGCGTCTATGTTTACCAAATCAAGACTCCGAACTTCACCAATGCCAAAAAGATGATGCTGATCAGATAGCGTCAGCAGACTTGAAACAGAAAGCCTCAGCAATTTTGCTGGGGCTTTTCTTTTCTGGTATAAGAATCAGTCCAGGGACAAACAAACGGAGACAATCGAATGGCAAATAAAGGCGATCTACTAAAAGGGCTCCTTATCGGGTTGTCCAAAGCGCTAAAGGCTGTCTTGAAACGACTCTAAGGGCTTGACTTCCCCGCAGTTCCTTTGTATCTTCTGGCGTCCTACCAAGCGGGGATCCTTTCTGGATTCCTGTACAACTTGTTTCATGCTGGCGGCCAATTCCCATCTGGGTTTTGGCCTCTGGTTGTTGAGTTGTGCAGGTTTCCCGCTTGGTAGGACAAGTAGGTAGCCGCCAGCAAGACGCCAGAGGTCTTTTTTTGTGCCCAAAAGTGAAAAGTACTCCGGTAAAAGGGCATAAGAATGGAACGAAAGCAACCAACTTACCAACCGGAGGTCCATAACATGAATTGCGCCAAGTGCGGATCGGAGATCGAAGACAATTCTGCATTTTGCAAGAATTGTGGGCACAAGCAAACTGAAGGCAAGAGCATGGAATCCAGACACCAAGATCGCAAGATTGCAATAATTATGATTTCTTGCATCGGAGTCCTTGCGATTCTCGCCGCTGTCTACATTTCCTCGACCAAGAAAGTTTCCGAGGTTACCGTAAATGAACAATCGAAGTCTGAAGAGACTAATGCTTTGTCAAAGGGCCCAGCCAGCTATGTCAAATATGCTGTTGCAGAAAAAGAGGGAACGGAAGGATTTATAGTTAGGTTACGGCTAGCCAATGCACAAGGTGAGTACACAATTGGTGATGGCAAGCTTGAGGTCTGGCTGACCCAGAAAAGAGATGATTGGAGTGGGCGGTCTATGAGAGAATGGAGTGTGACACTTTTCCATCACACGTTTGACGTATCGTCCAAGGAGTTTCGAATTGATGATGATGGCGATTCATTCTGGCGTTCTGATAGAGTCACTTTTGACAAATTGATTGAGCAACCGTGGAATCTGGAGGAACGAATCAACACACTAGCTCAGCCATTCGGAGGCACGACAAAAGTACTGTTCACGAAAGACAGCGGTGAATCACTCGAAGGAGAAAGTAATGACGTTCCTTGGCAATGAAATCAGTATGGTCTCTCATTTCAGTAGGACAAAATGCATTGAGCGTCTTTCCGCCCTTGTACTTCTCGCTACAGCTTCAATTTGCCATGCGCAGTTTGACAAACTCGTCTACGAGCGAACGGCCGGGGATTATCTCGCCAAGTATGTGGAGTTTCAGGGTCAGGAGCAGGACATTCTCAATGCAAAGATCGATGTTGGTAAGGCGCGAGCGTTAGGTCTCGACCCGGCGGAATACCAAGATCAATTGGAAAGAATGAAAGCCGAGAACATGTATTCCCTGTTCGATGGCGTGGCTGGGATGTATAGTATTTGGCACGAAAGTGACTTGGGAATGCCAGGTGTCCCGGCAGAGTACCGCCAATCAGCCATTCTAATTGATTCGTGTTACTTCAGGTACATGATTCATCTGATCGGAATGTGGGAGTTCATGAGCGATGAGACCTATTCTGGAGTACCAACTCGCTGGGAAGTACGTGCGAGTCGGCAAACAAATCTAGACATGGCAAACAACCTCCGAGATCAAGCCTTTGTTGCCTTAAACAACCCACTTTCTGAAATCATTGACTTCATGAAAGGCATGTCATGGGAGGATAGACTTCCTGACAGCGTGTTCGAGATTTCGCTTGACCTCGGAACCGACCATATCTACTATTTCACCCGAAAAGAGTCGAAGAAATTCGGTAGCATTGAACTTGATGAGATATACTATGTGGAGGTTGGTGCCTCTGGCTTGTCGGGAATTGAGGCAGTAGGTTCGACAGAGATGCAGCGCGATGCGCTAGTCAAGGCGTTGGATGCTCAGTATGGGCCGTCCGTGCTGCCAAATCCTGATTACAGGTCAGGTGCCGATATCCACATGAAGTGGATTCTCGAAGACAAACATGCATGGGCAGAAATTAGATGGTGGAACAAAGGTTCGCCAAACGGAACGAAACTCGGATTTAAGGTTCAGCAGTTGTAAGGCTAAGTCACGGTACTTAGACTGAGCTCTTTTCAACTGTTTGTGAGTCCTAACTGGCGAAACTAGGTCGACCATATCGTGTCCAACAAAAATCGTTGGATATGCAATAACCCTACTACAATGGAAGGAGATGTAACTATGAGGTTGCTTCAGGTAAGTTTGCTATTTGTCTTACTTGCATCCGTTGCTTTCAGCAAAGAGAACGCCACGTACTTCTTAGAGAAAGCCACGAATGCACTGGACCAAGCAGAGGCATTTCGCGAGCAAGAACTTAAACTAATCTCACGAAGCGCGAAACAAACCGAGTTTGTGAAACTAAGGGACAGAGTTTGGGAACTCCAAAACAGTTGGAAGAGTGATATTCGCGGGCATACTCCTGACAGTATGATTGTCCTTGAAACTCGAGTGACCTCGTGTCTGATTGAGTTGAGAGGGCACATCGACACAGCCGGGACATACTTTCAGCTTGGTGGCGACAAGAGTGATTGGTTCTTTGAAGACGGCCAAGGAAATGAGTTTCACATAGATAGCGTGCCGAAGTACGAAGCATATCTGTCAGAAGCTCGTGGTATTCTTACCCGCTATGAAGAGGTGGATCGTGAGTCAATATCTAATGAATCAGAGCAGTAACTCCCACGTTTCATTTATCAGCTTCCGGAATCGAGATTGACTTGCAAAAATAAAAGCCCCGACAAGCGTAGTCGTCGTATTTGAGAGGAAGGAAGACTCGTCTCGGCGGGTCTTCTTTTATTTTTGAATTCACACGAAAAATAGTAACAATAACACGATTTTGGGACATCATAGGGGCATATCCAGAGACCTAAAAAATCTAACAAAAAAATTCCGAACTCGGTTTCGAGACCAGGTTTGGAATGATTCTTAGGGTATTAGACGGGAAGAGTTACGGCGGGGTATTATTGCACCCCGTGGCTTTCCAGTGAGCATGCTTTTTAAGCCCTTGACTCAAGCCAAATTGCTCCGTATATTCATTGAACAAATGAATAAATAATGACACTCTGATGTTTGTTTTTGTTATATTTCCGAGATTCTACCTGTACGGACTTCAACAGGGCCCAAAGCAAGCAGTGGCTAGGGATAGAACCGTCCTTGAAGCATCAGATGTAGCAATCCGGCACGGAGTCCGGGTAGGTGACACGACTAGATTAGCGCGAAGACGGTGTCCGGATCTCGAAGTTCGAGAGTTTAGACCAGAAGACTATTCAGATCGGTTCGAACAGGTTTGGTCGGTCATCGCACAATTCACGCCCATGGTACAGACCACAGATCTTCATCATGGCTACTTGGACATTACGAAAGACTTCAAGCGGTTTGGCAATGCAGATACGATGGTTCAAAGCCTGAATCAGAATCTGTCGAAGACAACGGGTCTGACTTCCAATTGGGGTGGAGGCGCGGACAAATGGATGGCCTGGCTTGCTCGCGGGCACAACCAATTCATCACCCCTGCGATGGAGTCTCTCGTCTTATCCAAGCTGCCGATCGAGTCCATGGCCCTGCCAGAACGTGTTACGGAGCGTCTCCACCACTTCGACATACATACTGTCGCACAAGTTATGGCTTTGCCATCAGGGTTTCTAGAATCGCATCTCGGTTTCGACAGAAACTTTGTGCTGAAGTGCCTAACTAGGCACAAGGAACCCGTTCGTCCCAACTTTCCGCCCCGCAAGATTGAAGCTCGCGTAGATATCACAGAATCTGATGAACAAGCCTATCAACGTGCAATAACAGAAGTCGCACGGGCTATCGTAACACAACTCGCTGAGGCCGCCTCGCAGACATCAAATCTACGAATAGCCTACAAAACTAGAACGAAGAAGCACGAAGTTGACCACAAGCTTTCGCAAGGGATTCTTACTGAAGAACGGCTCATGAAGATCCTGCTAGATTTGCTGCCAGATGATATTCAGCATATACTAAGGAGTATTGACGTTGAAGCACAAGGATTGCTTCCCCGACAAGTAACACAAGATCTGCTATGGGAAAAATCTCTTACCAATAATACTGCCGAACAGCTTGAACGCACCCAGAATAAACTTCACACTCGGTACGGAGTTGATGCATTGGTTTCTGGAAGCGCTGCATACGCACGTCAGCAACCTCGATTTGCACAGTTAGTCTATCAGTCACGCGGACTAACACTACCGTAGGATGGAGCCCATACATGTCACATGCACCTCAGGTGCACCGAATTCGCTGTTCTGGCGTGGCCAGTCGCAGCTAATCGTCTGTGTCTTAGATCATTGGTGGGAAGCTGGACGCTGGTGGGAAACGGAAGTCGCGCGGGAGTTCTTTCTTGTATTGACAAACCATCGGCGCATACTATTGTGTCGTAATCCAAACTCTGGAGATTGGCTTGCCAAGTCAGCATGAGACCACCTGTTCCCCTTATGGTACGCAGCGAGTTCAGCTTTCTGAATGGCGCGTCGCGATTGGAAGAGCTTGTCAAAGTTGCTGCCCAACTCGGATATGATACGCTTGCACTTACCGATGTAGATCACTTGTGCGGAGTTCCTGAGTTCTTAGGAGTATGCAAACGCCACGGAGTGCGGCCTATACTCGGTGTAGAACTTACACTAAACACCGGCAGAATAATCGCCCTTGCCAAATCGCGCAAGGGTTTTGCTTCTCTATGCAGGTTACTTTCACGGGCACATTTGGAAAATGAACGGCGTCAGCCCATGCTTCAGGAAGGTCGTCTTCTTGATGACGCAGAAGACTTGATTCTGATTGCGGGTGGCAATGATGCGCCATTTGCATCATGGGTCTTTCAGCGGCGCATAGAGAAGGCAGAAGCGTGGCTTTGTGGTATGCGAGAAAGATTGGGCGCAAATTTCTACGTCCGCATTGAACGAACATTTCAACCGCTGCAGCAGGAATTCAACGCACGCTTAACAGCAATTTGTTCTGATTTGGATATTCCTGTCGTTGCCTGCAACCCGGTTCACTATGCGCGGCCTGATCAATACCGAATCTTCGATTCGCTATCCTGCATTCGTAACTTAATCAAGCTGGACGACCCACATCCTGAACGCCCAATAAACGGATTTGGATATCTGCAAAGTCCTGTAATGCTGGAGAAGCTGTTTGCAGACATGCCACACGCTTTGGAAATGACTCGTTCCATCGCCGAAAGATGTGAAGAATATTCATTGAATGACGAGATGTATCGTCCTCGATTTGGCAACATTTCTGAAGACGATTCATTCCGCACGCTTTACCAACTGACTGAAGCTGGTGCCAAAAGGAAATACGGTAGCATCAATGATGACCTCGACAAGCGCATCAAATATGAACTAAGTGTCATCACGGATTTGGGGTTTGCAGGTTACTTTCTGATTGTCCATGACCTCCTGACTTTTGCGAGGTCAAAGGGTGTCAGATACGCAGGGCGAGGCAGTTCAGCAGATTCTGTTGTGGCGTACTGTCTGGATATCACAAAAGTTGATGCCTTCAAGCGTAATCTACGGTTCGAACGTTTTATCAACCCGGAACGAAAGGAATCATTGCCGGACATTGACATAGATTTCGACCGCAGATTTAGGGAAGCCATTGTTCAATATGTGATTGGCAAGTACGGCCAAGAGCACGTTGCAGGAGTAGCATCCTTCAATCGCTACAGGGCCCGTGGAGCAATCCGGGATGTTGCCAAAGCCATTGGTTTCGAAACCGAAGACATTGATAAGCTTGCTAGATACTCTCATTGGGCGCTTTCCGCGAAGCGTATTGCATCTACGCTCGACAGCAGGCCCGAGATTCGATCCTTGCAGGTAGACAAGAAGAAGTTCGAACTTCTATTCGAACTTTGTGCGGGCTTAGATGATCTGCCAAGGCATATCTCGGCACATCCATGCGGCGTAATGATTACAGGCGCGCCGGTCCAAGGAATTACGCCACTTCTGCGGGCAGCCAACGGCATGTTGATCTCGCACTATGACAAGGATGGTGTTGAGGATCTTGGATTGGTGAAGTTCGATTTGCTCTCGCTGCCAACGCTTGGCGTAGTAGAAGACACGGCAGTGATGGTCCGGCAGCATTCACCCAAGTTTGAGTATGATCAAATTCCATTAGAAGATGAAAAGACATTTGAACTGCTTCGATCCGGAGAAACAACTGGCGGATTTCAAAATGAAAGCCCAGCACAACAATCCCTCGCGCCAAGATTGCAAGCACGAACGATCGAAGATGTTATCGCGGCTGTCGCTTTAATTCGTCCAGGACCACTGAAAGGTGAAATGGTTGAACCGTTTGTAAGAAGGCGAAATGGCTTGGAACAAGCTGCGTCCATTCATCCCGTCATAGACAAGATTCTTGAGCACACGTATGGGGTCGTGCTCTACCAAGAACAGGTAATCAGCATTGCAGTAGAACTAGCCGGTTTCACGCCCGGTCAGGCTGACGTTTTGCGCAGGACTATTTCACACAATCGGTCCTACGAAAAGATGGCTGAACTAGGTGAACAGTTCGTTAAGCAGTCAATCGAACGAGGTGTTGAACCAGAATTGGCCGAAAAAGTCTTCACTTGGATTCAAGGATATGCGGGATATGGATTCTGCGAAGCACATGCAGCTTCGTTTGGCGACACCAGCTACAAAACTGCCTATCTACTTCAGCATCATCCAGTAGAATTCTATGCTTCGTTACTGAATCATCAGCCGATGGGGTTCTTCCCGGCTGCTACACTGATGAATGAAGCAAGACGACGTGGAATTGCCGTTTTGGGACCGGATTGTAACAGCAGTGGTACCACCACTACTGTCCAGAATGAAGCCATTCGAATTGGATTGCTGCAAATTTCAGGGATGAATGAGGCGGAAGCGAACAAGATAATCGCGTCAGCTCCTTATGCGTCGTGGGGTGACTTTGTCCGTCACGTAAGACTGCATCGCGACCTACTGGAGAATCTTGTATTATCCGGTGCGTTTGATTCGCTGCACAAGAACCGTAAAGAACTTCTATTCAGCTTGGGAACAATTCTGCCGCCAGTTGAAGCGGGCAAGCTGACACTGGCATTGGATCTCGAACCGGTGATTTCTCGAAGACAGGATTTCGATGCGTTTACACAATCAATGCAGGAACATCGTGTCTTGGGATTCTCCCCAGATCGGCATATAATCTCCTTCTGGCGGGAATCTCTTGCGAAGCGAGGGATTCAGACATGCCGCGAGGTAAAGATCAATCAAGATTCCAAAACAATTCTGTCAGCAGCCGGAGTCGTAATACGACCCCACACACCACCAACTAAGTCCGGCAAGCGAGTCATCTTCTTCTCGCTTGAAGATGAATCTGGGCTGTTGAACGTAACCGTATTTCCAGACGTTCAGGAAAAGTTTGGACATCTAATTCCAGGCCAATCTATGCTCGTAGTCACGGGCAGAAAGGACAAGCGGGGGAGTAATGGACTGACTGCGTTTCATTTGGCGAAGTTACCAGAAAGGTCATTCACGCACAAAAATAAAAGCCCCGACAGCTAAGTCGAGGCGTTTGCGAGGGAAGAAGCCCGTTTAGGCCGGCATTCTTCTTATAGTAAAACCGTCGTGACATTTTCACTAACAATGACGCTGTGAATCAAGACATCGGAGGGGATCCTACTCCATCGGCGCTCCCACTGGATTCTTGACATCACCCCAATGCGACCAGTGATCCAACCACATACCCGTGAAGCGGGGAGCTTGGGGTGTTCTTTCGTCGTGATTAGGGTAGTCAACATCAGGTTTGATGGGTTCAGTCTTTCGTCTGCGAAATCCTAAAGCCTTCAAGCGTATTGTTTCGGGGATTTGATTGGTTGTTTTCATGGGGGATTTCTTTTGGTTTTTGAAATGTAACCTGGATTTTGAATTTGTAACCAGCATGTAACCAACGTAAGTCGAGTATTTCCCTGCGTGTAACCATGTAACCAAAAATTTCGATACA